>Ga0182738_1000249_pt1 | contig 81979 bp, 74 predicted proteins | sample eDN5th30CBELigMG_FD_128876 | JGI IMG/M metagenome (GOLD analysis project Ga0182738, IMG submission 128876) | Enriched Miracle-Growth compost microbial communities from Emeryville, California, USA - eDNA 5th pass 30_C BE-Lig MG (version 2)... ... | reverse complement strand
TGTTGAAGATTATGTTGATTCTTTCCTAATGAAAATAAAAGGCTGACTCATATTATTGAGTCAGCCAATCATTCAAAAAGCTTAAGCTTCTTGTGCTACTGGGTATACGCTAACTTGTTTGCGATCACGACCAAGACGCTCAAATTTAACGATTCCGTCAACTTTTGCGAATAGTGTATCATCACCGCCACGACCAACGTTTACTCCTGGATAGATTTTTGTACCGCGTTGACGGTAAAGAATGCTTCCACCAGTTACTAATTGACCGTCTGCACGTTTAGCACCTAAACGTTTTGAAATGGAGTCACGTCCGTTCTTTGTAGAACCAACCCCTTTTTTCGATGCAAAAAACTGAAGATCTAATCTTAACATTCGTTCCACCTCCTATTAAATTATAGTAATAGACACGTATTTTCCATAGTCTCTTTCAATCGTTTCCAACGATACAACCATGCCTTCTAAAAGGAGCTGTATTTTCTGCTTGTTTTCCTCCGAAATATTATCCGGAATTCGACATTGCAAAAAGCCGCCGTCTTTTCCTTGCTTAATAATCGGTGTAATGCCTGTGAGAGAAATAACTGCATTTATCGCTCCAATAGAGACAGCCGATACTCCCGCACAGACAATATCATTTCCGCTATTCGCAAACAAAGCATGGCCGCTGAGGGTAAATGACTGAATCAGACCTGAATCTGCTTTGTTAATCGTAATATCGATCATGCAAAGTAAACCTTACGCGTTGATTTTTTCAATAACAACTTTTGTATAAGGCTGACGATGACCTTGTTTTTTACGGTAGTTTTTCTTCGCTTTGTATTTGAAAACGATGATTTTCTTTTGACGGCCTTGTTTTTCAACTTTAGCTGTAACAGTAGCTCCTTCAACAACTGGGCTTCCTACTTTTACACTTTCTCCGCCAACGAAAAGAACTTTGTCAAAAGTTACAGTTTCACCAGCTTCCACATTTAATTTCTCAATGTAGATAGCTTGACCCTCTTCAACTTTAATTTGCTTTCCGCCTGTTTCAATAATTGCGTACATAATTGCACCTCCTTGTTAGACTAAGACTCGCCAATCACAGGCGTTTTGCTAGCGCAAAATCTTAAAACCTGTTCCGAGCGGTTGTAGAGCACGGGTGCTACAAACAACAGTAAAATACTATCATGTTTATTAAAGCCTGTCAATATACAGAATATAAGATAAAAATTTTCCTATGCTGGCTCCTTTTTTAACGCAAGGAGCCAGCATAGGAAATTTTATAGTAAGGTTTCAAACAAGCATTGGCAGTAAACCGTATTTGGCTGGATAATAATTCTTCAAATCTTACCTTATGACAGTCTTTTGCTCCTGAAAATATATTGATTACATCTAAAGTGGCTTCAATTACAATAAGCTCACAGTCAGATGCTTTATATTCCCACAACTCTCTTTCTAGTTGAAATGCAACACTTTCAGCACTAAGCACAGAGCCTGTCCCATCACAAACCATACATTTAGATTGCCGTATTTCCTTAAGTGCCTTCACTGTCTTTTTTCGTGTGATTTGCAAAATCCCAAGAGAAGTAAAACCAACTACTTTTGTTTGCCTAGTGTCTTTTTGTAATTCCTTGATCATCTGTGCTTGAATCTTTTGCTGATTATGTACAGGCATATCAATAAAATCAACCAGAATAATCCCTGAGATATCACGGAGCTTCAACTGTCTCGCTACTTCTTTGCATGCAAGCCGATTCGTTTGAAAAACGGTATCTTCTTGGTCCCCTTTGCCTTCAAACTTGCCTGTATTTACATCAATCATGGTAAAAGCTTCTGCTTCATCAATAATGATATAGGCACCATTTTGCAGCCAGACAATTCGATTCAATGCTTTTTCCACATCATTTTCTACTTCATAATAGGAAAATACTCCCTTTGTTTGCTGATAAAACTTCACCTCAAGATCTGGAAATTGTTTTTGCCATTTTTTGCTTTCTAATAAATCATCGATTATAACTTCTCCTGCTTCTAATTTTTCTAATACGCTTATTAATTCCTGGTCAAAATCATTATTTTCTTTTAAAAGCGCAATCTTCTTTAATTGGGCTGCACTGCCTTTTAATTCTTGATATTGCTGTCTTAATCTCTCAAGCTCTTCCATTAACTGCGCCTCTGTACAATTGGCCGCAGATGTACGAAAAATAAGCCCTTCTGCTGCAGATGTTGCAGCAGCTCCAAACCCTCTCAAAAAATCACTTTTTTCTTTTCCTGCAATTTTTTTGGATACCGCAATATAGCGTCCTGACGGGATATAAATAATATTTCGCCCAGCCATTTCAATCATGCCAGTAAGTTTAGGCCCTTTTGTTCCTGCAGCATCTTTTGCGACCTGCACAAGAATTCTTTCTCCCTGCTTTACAAAAGAGGAGATACTCGCCTTTTTTTTCTGCTCCAAAGGCCGCGCATCCATAAGAAATGATGCAAGATGCTCTTTCGGCAAATATCCATCCTTTCCTTCTCCAATATCAATAAAAACAGCATTCATTCCAGGGACAACCTTTGTTGCTTGCCCTAAATAAATATTGCCCACCGATGAAACTTGCTCAGGCTGCTGTATATACAAACGCTCTAATTTATTTTCTTTTATAACCGCAAAACGTTTTTCTCTTGTTTTTATATTCACTAATACCCTATTCATTTTTTCCACCCTTTATCTTCATTCAACTGCTGCCTCATTTAAGAAAGCATTATTTCAGCTATTTCCTTTGCCTTATATTTAAAGATTTTCTTTAAAATAAATCTTTCTGAACAGCAAGTCATGCCCTAAAATATAAAAGAAGCCATATCACATGATATCACTTCTTTTATATGTATTATACAGGGTAAACGAGATCTCCTATTTTTACGGAAACTAATTTATCCGTAAAATAGGCGTGCAGCACTTCATTTTCATCCAATATTTGTTTTTCTTTTCCTTGTGTTGTAATAACAATTGGATGTTTACAGCCCCGATGGAAATGTTCTAATACACGAAAAATCATTTCTCCTTCATCCACCTCAATCGGCTTCAATTGCCTTAGTTCTTTCGATTTCCCATAATATCTTTCCAATAAAAAACGCATAAATACATACCTGCTTTGCTTCCATTCATAATAAAGGGAAAATAATAGAAAACAAATAATAATCCAAGCATTAATATTTGTTGGCATAAACCATGTGACAAATACAGCAAAAAATAAAACACCTGCAATAGAGGTCAAAAGCATCATTTTATGGGCTGTTGGGAAGGAATTTTTCATGGATAAATAAAGAAATAATAATTTGCCGCCATCGAGCGGCCAAATTGGCAGCAAATTAAACAGAAAAATAACTATATTATACGATACAAAAACATCATACATAGATTCAGGGAAATAACCATTTTGATAAAGAACATATGCAAGTGCCACCATCCAAATATGCTGTGCTGGTCCGGAGATGACAACAATAACTTCCTCCTTCAACGGCCGATTTCCATGTTCGTCCATTTCCGCTACTCCTCCAAAAGGCAGCAATGAAATACGCTTAATGCGCCAAGAAAAAAAGGAAGCTGCCACCGCATGACCAAGTTCATGCATCGTAATAATCAATAGCAGCAAACATAAATCATAAAAATGGGCAGTCATTACACCAATTGCCATGACAACCCATAATAATGGATGAATATGAAAATATTTAAAAACGCGGAAAAATTTATTCAAAATCAATCACCTGGATAGGATCAATAAAATTATTATCCTTTTTAATGGCAAAATAAAACAACCCTAAAGATGCATCATTTTCATAGCTCGAGGCAAGTCCGACCTTATCGCCTTTTTTTAAATTTTCATATATTTTCACATCAATCTCTTTTAGATTTCCATACCATGATTCGCTTTTATCGCTATGCTGAATAATAACAGTATTGCCAAAGCCTTCTTTTTCTCCGGCAAATGTCACAAATCCTGCATTCATCGCCTGAACAGTCGTATCATTGCCCGTTTCAATTGCTACTCTTTGTCCATTGTCATTAAAACCTTCTAAAATTTTCCCTGATGCAGACAGAGCATATTGCTGCAAATTATTTTCCTCTTTATTTTCCGCTTTATTTTCCAGCGGCAAAAAAGCAAGTGGTTTGCCAAATTGTTTTTCGTACCAATTAGAAACGCCAGCAAAATTAAACTCCTGATCCATGGATTGCCTAATCACTTTTTCTGCTGATGCAAATGTTGCTGATTGCTGTTTAAAAATAATGGCAACAGCTAAAAATAAAACAGCAGCTCCCAATATCTTTAGTAAAAATAATTCTTTTCTGAACAACGGATGAAACTGATTGCCATCTTCTTCGTAATAGGACTCCCTATTTTCTTTAGCAATGAAATCATCATCCTCATCAGTCCATAAAACTCTATTATCAATATTTTTTTTCTGTTTGGACTGTTCTTTTTTTCGTTTTTCAATGCGCTTTCGTATTTCTTCTTTTCTTGAGCTCACAAACACCCCTCCCTTTTGTTTATTTGTACAAGTTTATGAACAAAAAGGAAGGAGTATGACAAGATGTCCCGAGGACCCGGAAGAAAAAATAAAAAGCAGCTCCTTTATTAGGAACTGCCCTAGAAAAATATAAAAAAGGAACTATGTATAGAGAATTATTTTGCTCCAAAAAACATTTTAATTTTTGCAAATACGCCTTTTGATTCTTCTTCTAAATGTTGAAGCGGAACAGATTCCCCAAGAATTCTTCGAGCAATATTGCGATATGCTAAAGAGGACTTGCTGTTTGGATTTAAAGCAATAGGCTCTCCGCTATTAGATGCTTTAATTACTTCATCATCGTCTGCTACTATTCCCAATAGATCGATAGACAAATGTGTCGTTACTTCATCAATATCCAACATATCGCCATTTTTCACCATATGATTGCGTATACGATTGATGACAAGCATAGGCGAAGCAACATTTTCTTCTTTTTCCAACAATCCAATTACTCTGTCTGCATCCCTGACAGATGATACTTCTGGCGTTGTAACAACCACTGCTTTATCAGCACCAGCTACCGCATTTTGATAGCCTTGTTCGATGCCTGCAGGACAGTCAATTAATACATAATCATAATCCTGCTTTAACCGCAGCACCAATTCTCTCATTTGACTTGGATGTACAGCCGTTTTATCGCCAGTTTGTGCAGCCGGCAATAAGTATAATAAATCATCAAATCGTTTATCTTTTACAAGTGCTTGATGAACCTTGCATCTTCCCTCTACAACATCAACTAAATCATAAATAATTCTATTTTCTAGTCCCATTACGACATCGAGATTTCGAAGGCCAATATCTGTATCAATCAAACAGACTTTTTTCCCTTGCAAAGCAAGAGCAGTACCAATATTAGCAGTAGTGGTCGTTTTGCCAACACCACCTTTACCTGACGTTACAACGATCGCTTCTCCCATCTTAATGTCCTCCTTCCAAATTCGTTAAATTAGGTCTTACTTGCGTCAAAACTTGCAATCTATCAATCATAATAACACTATTATCGACATAAGCACATTCCATTTCACGCTTTTCTGCATCGGGATATTTGTCTGGAGCTCTAGTAATCAAACTGCTGATACGAAGCTGGGTCGGCCTCATTACAGAGGCTGCTACAATCGCTCGATCATTTCCATTAAAGCCCGCATGCGCAATTCCTTTTAGCTTGCCCATAATAAATATATTTCCCCCGGCAATCACTTTTCCGCCTGGGTTAACATCCCCAATTAGCAATAAATCTCCTGGCACCTTCAGTATTTGTCCTGAACGGATAATGCTTGTAACAGAAACAATTTCTTTTTCTTCAGCCCATTTTTCTGCTTCTTGTCTTGTGATAATATTGCTTTTTATGGCATATACAGAAAGATTTTTTTTAGTTTGTATAAGTTCAGTAAGCTCAATCTTTTGGTCATCCGTTACATATCTATTACCGAGCTCCACATTTACATGAATATCCTGCTTGTTCTCATGCATATTTGAACTTTCATTAAGTCTTGATTGCAGTTCCCTTTTTAATTCATCATAGGAACAATTGTCATTTAAATGAAAGCTCAGCCCACTTTTTGTCCCTTTAATTGTTACTAATTGCTTTTTCTTCATTTCAAGATGTTCACCTCTGCTAGGAAAAAAGAATATATTCCTCCATCTATTGATACCGTTCTCTTTTAAAACCGCTTATCTAGCAATTGATTAAAAAGAAAAACGTTCTCATAATCCTATAAAAAATCGGGAAAGATATCTTTTTCTACATACTTAAAGGACGAGTCCCTTTTATTATATTGTACATATTTTTTTAAACTAGGTCTTTATTTTATTCGACATTATGAAGGAAAAATCCTTTTCGCCTAGACACTAGATTTAATTATGAATATTTTGTGCTTCCTGCTGCTAGCGCCGGTATTGAGCAGCCGCAAAATTTTATCACTAGAAAATCCCTTTCCAAAAAGTAAAAACTTTTTTTAGAAAGGGCTATCACCACTGCTTTGTTAAAAAAGCACATACATATTAAGCTGTCCGCAAAGGCTATTCATCTGTCTTATAGCTGCTTGATGTTGCTATTCTCGTCTTTCAGCAGCGTATTTTTCAAAGAAGCGTTTGAAAGGATACGCAACAATAATAAGAAAAGCAGAGTTTAATACAAGGGTAGGGAAAAGCCGCAAATTAATAAACCCTGAAAAATCCATACTTGTTAAATGAATAATCAGCATCATCTCATACACAATAATTTCCAGCATGCTAATGCCAATTAAAATAACAATTGAAACAACAACAATATTATTATGAAAAACTTTCATAATTTTGCTGCAAATATATACAATAAAAGGGAACATAAAAAAGTAAATCCCCAATATTTCCGTATAAATTATATCAAATAATATTCCAAAAACAAATCCATATAGAATCCCTACATTCCGGCTGCCAAAAACTGCAAGAAAAAGAATCCCAATCAGCAAAAAATGAGGAATTAAAATGCGATTGCTATTAAAAATTTCCGCGGGAAGCAGTTCAACAAATATACTTTCCAGAACAAAAAGGCCAATAAGTAAAGCAGCAACTAAATACTTTCTCATAACCCTTTTTCTTCCTCAACATCATCTGGCTGCGTCGCTGTTCTTTTAATAATAATAACATGCTCTACATCATAAAAATCTGCAGCTGGCTGAATGAAAATATTATTTGTTAATCCATCTTTGTCCGGCTCTACTTTCACTACTTTTCCTACAGGGAGCCCTTCTGGAAACACGCCTCCAAGGCCGGAAGTTGTGACAAGCTGCCCTTTTTTGATTTTGGCCTTTTTCGAATCTTCCGTTGACTCCATAATAAGGTATTTAGACTCTTTATCATAGTCTACAATTAAACCAAAGACTTTGTCACCCTTTTTCTTGGAATCTGCCTGAATTACCGCAGATATGCGATTTGTCGGATCCTCTGAGCTTAAAAGCTGGACAGTCGCCGTGCCAGTGCTTACTGATTTTACTTTCCCAATTAACCCTGATGCTGTCATAACGGCCATATTTTTTTTGACTCCATTGCTTGAACCTTTATTAATTGTTAAAAGCTCTCTCCATCGATCAGGATTTCTTCTAATAACCGTTGCGTTCATTGGATTATAGCTGCTTAAGTTTTCTTTTTCTTTTAAAGTTTCATGCAAAGTGGCATTTTCTTTCTGCAGCCCTTGCACTTGATATTCTAATTTACCTAATTCTTCTAATTTTGCTTTTAATTCTTTATTTTCCTCGTATGTACTTTGTAAATCTCGCACATTATCAATAAAGCCTGCTACATAATGAGCAGGTCTTGAAACAAGGGTTTGAACCCAGCCGGACGTATCTTTAATGAATTGCTCCGGCCAAGTTAACTTATCACGACTTCTGATCGAAAACCCTATCAATGCCACGAGAATAATAATGCTTACAAGCAAAATAATCAGGCGTTTATTCATAAAGAACTGTGGCATGCTTTTTTACACCTCGGAGTAAGATATTATCGTGAATCTTTCGCTTTGTTTTTAAATAAGTGAATGTGGTCAAGTGCTTTTCCTGTTCCAATTGCTACACAGTCTAGCGGATCCTCTGCGATTACAACAGGCATTTTTGTTTCATCGCTAATAACTTTATCAAGATTGCGAAGCAATGCCCCACCACCTGTTAAAACAATGCCGCGATCCATAATATCTGCCGCAAGCTCTGGAGGCGTTTTTTCAAGCGTCACTTTTACTGCATCAACAATTGCAGAAACGGTATCTTTTAGTGCTTTTGCAATTTCATCTGCGCTAATTTTAATGGTTTTTGGAAGACCAGTTAGTAAATCTCTGCCGCGAATATCCAAGTTTTCGATTCCTTCTGGATTTCCTGCAGAACCGATTTCGACTTTAATCATTTCAGATGTTCTTTCACCAATCATAAGATTATATGTTTTGCGGATATAGTTCACAATTGCATCATCCATTTCATCACCCGCAATACGGATAGACTGGCTTGTTACAATGCCGCCTAATGAGATGATTGCCACTTCTGTTGTACCGCCGCCGATATCCACTACCATGCTTCCAGTCGGCTCCCATACAGGCAGATTTGCGCCAATTGCTGCTGCAAACGGCTCTTCAATTGTGTATGCATCACGTGCACCTGCTTGGCGTGTTGCGTCAATAACCGCTCTTTCCTCTACTGCTGTGATGCCAGATGGCACACATACCATAACATATGGTTTTCCAGAAAAATAGTTTTTATTTTTCATCGCTTGTTTAATGTAATATTTCATCATAGTGGCAGTTGTTTCATAGTCGGCAATAACCCCATCTTTCATTGGTCTGAGTGCTACGACATTACCTGGAGTTCTACCAATCATATTTTTTGCATCGTTACCAACCGCAACGATATTTTTTGTATCTGTCTGCAGCGCCACAACGGAAGGTTCTCGAACAACAATCCCCTTTCCTTTGACATAAACGAGTGTATTTGCCGTACCTAAATCAATTCCTAGGTCTCTTGTTCCAATTCCAAACATAGTTGTATCTCCCTTTCTGAAACTAAGTGCTTTTATTTTTTCCTTTTGATAGATTCTTCTTCATATATAATTAGTGTGTTTAATTTGTGTCATAATAAGACATATTTAGGCAAAAAAAATCATACGCACTATTATATCCTATTTACTAAAAAATGAACAGTATCATACATATCCTTTTTCCTTTAAACTGACAAATTTATTTTCCCCAATTATGATATGATCTAGCAAATCAATGCCAATTATTTTTCCACACTCCACTAATCTTTTCGTCACTTCAATGTCCTCCCTGCTTGGCGACGGATCGCCAGACGGATGGTTATGAAGGCAGATAATGGAAGCAGCTGATCGCCTAAATGCTTCTTTGTACACCTCTCTCGGATGCACTATCGATGCATTTAAACTCCCAATAAAAACAGTCTGTTTGTGCATAACCTGATTTTTTGTATTTAAATACAAACAAACAAAATGTTCTTGTGTTAAAAAACGCATATCATTCATCATGTATTTCGCTGCATCCTCTGGAGAACGAATACAATAGCGATCACTGTAAACTAAGTTTGATACTCTTCTTCCCAATTCTATGCTTGCTAAAAGCTGGATCGCTTTAACAGTTCCAATTCCCTTTATTGTTTTTAATTCATCGAGGCTGGCATCTTTCAAAAGCCGCAATCCATCAAAATGAACCAATAATTTATTGGCCAGTGATAATACGGATTCATTTTTAGAGCCTGTCTGAATAATAATGGCAATAAGCTCATGATTTGATAAACTTTCCGGTCCATGCTTTATAAACCGCTCTCTCGGACGCTCATCATTAGGAAAATCACGAATTAATATGGAGTCCATACTTTTCCCCTCTCTTATAACAAATAATAGTTTTAAAAAGGGGGAACGTCATATGATTTTAAAAGGGAATGGTAAATCCTACTGCCTTCAATTCTCGAATTAGCCGGGAGATAGGAAGGCCTACTACAGTATAATAGTCTCCTGCAATTCTTTTTACAAGAATTCTACCAACTCCTTGAATTCCATAAGCTCCTGCTTTATCAAATGGTTCCCCCGTGTCTAAATAATGGCTTATTTCTTCCTCAGCTAATTCCCAAAACAATACATCTGTTTTTTCATAAAAAACAGAGCAATTCCCATTAGAAATAATAGCTACTCCTGTATAAACAGAATGCGTCGATCCAGACAACTGTTTTAGCATCGAATATGCCTGTTCTCTTGAATCAGGTTTTCCCAATACCTTTCCTTTGTAATAGACAATAGTATCTGCCCCTACAATATAAGCATTCTTTTGATTTGAGAAAATAGATGCTGCTTTTCTTTTTGCCAAATCCATTACTATTTCTTCGGGTAAAAGGGATGCATCAAAGCTTTCATCTACATTGCTACTGGAAACTTCAAAAGAGATACGAAGATCTTCAAGGAGTTCTTTTCGTCGAGGAGAAGATGAGGCTAATATGAGGGTTTGTGTGTGATTCATTACTTTTCCACCTACCTAGTTTCATTAATTGGGAGATACAATCTAATGTTAACAAAGAATGCTTGGATACACAATTTGGAATATAGCTTTTTTATTAAATAGTAATTAAAATGTAATATGCCCCCTTACGAATGAAATGTAACAGAATTTTCCCACAAAAAAAAGAGGCCATTATAGTATAGTAATGGCACCCCCGACATCAATATTATTTCCTAGGTAATTTTCAACAACAATTTTCAGTTTAATTCAACATATTTGTCTAAAAAAGCCAATAGATTTTTTTGGACAGCTTCCGTATCTCCCCCGCCATTTGTTGTGAAAGCAAGACTTTTGGTGACGCCCTCATTTAATTGTGAAGCCATGCTTTTTACTTCTTTATTATTAAAATCTGTTATTTTCATTTTGTTCAGCGCTGTTTGCTGCTTCTTTAGTTCTTCCTTTTCCTCCGCGGACAGAGAATCTCCAAATTGGGCAGCAGATACAGCAGCAGACACAGCCGTATAGATTGATGGAGCTTTTTCGATAAAACTTTTTTCTTCAGTTGTTACATTTTTTATCTTCCCGCCGCCATTAAACGTAATAGGCTTGGCAAAAGCTTCCACCTTATCTTTTTTTATTGCTTTAGCCCATGTCTTCGCTCCCTCTAAATCACTTGCCACCCCTAAATAAACGGCCACCTTTCCATTGACAGGAATGGCTTGACTAATGTAGCCGTCCGTTTTCAGCTGTGACTGCACTTCTTTTACAGCAGCTTCATTCGATAAAATAATATGCTGCACAACAAATGTCGAAATATCTTTTTTAGTGGCCGTTGCAGTAGAAGCTGCCGTGCTGGCGGACTCTTTCGCTTCTCCACTTGTTTTTTCTGCTGTTTTTGTTTCTGCTTCCGATACAGCAGACGCAGTTTGTTTAGAAGCAGCTTGCTGGTCAGATCCAACCATTTTCAATAGGATAAAGCCAAAGCCCGTTCCTAACATAACAGCAAAAAGCACCGTAAAAAATACAGAAGGAACCACCCCCTTTGGAACAGACTTTTTATTTCCTGCCTCTTTTTTTATTTTCCTTTCAAAGAATGTCTTTTTTTTCTCAGGAGAAGAATCATCTGCTAGAATCGCTGGTCCTTCTTCCACTTCTTCTTCGCTAGGCAAAATCCAATCAAAGCTCTCATCATCAATTGCCTCGCTGCCTGCCGCTACTTCTTCTCCAAATTTTTTATTGTTACAAGAATCTTTTTCTTCTATTAAAGTGGAAGAATTCAGTTCCACGCTTCCCTTTTCCTTGTCATGGAACGGACGCTCTTTGCCATTGATTTTGATTGTAATTGTTTTGCGACTTCCTGGGTTTTCATTCACTCATGCTCCCCCCATTTCACTAGTTTTGTCCATCCTATCATACTAGCAAAAAAAAATAACAAGACTTTTGTCGTCTTGTTATAGAATGATTTCGTCAAATTTTTCCATTTGTCGCTATATTAATTGTTAAGCGGATTTATTTTATTGCTTGGTTCTGGAATTTCCAATTTTGGTATACTTTCTTGTAAATCTGTCAGAGTAGGCATATAAAAAACAGAAAATGTTATTCGAAATGATAATAATTCTTTTGTTTTAGCAATTTTCGTTTTTTCTCCTGTTGTCAGATAATTGATATTTTGAATTACCAAGGCCCTTTGACCGCTCTCCATCGTTTGGATAAATTTCTCTAGGGAAAAATAATCTTTTGCTTCGATTTCTAAATCAACAGTCAGTTGCTTCATTCCACTTGGAAGTTCAATCGTATAATCTTCCTCTTGTTCTTCTGTAGCGGCAGATTCATCTGTTGTTTCATTCTCTAATGTAGTGCTCTCTTCAACTTTTTCATTTAATAAACCAGTTTCAGATGACAAATCAGAAACTCCATCACTAAAAACCATATTTTGAACAGTTGAACTTGAAACTGTTTCTGCTTTTTCAATTGTAAATAATAATTGCTCCGTTAATGGTTTTACAGGAATGATTTTTTGCAATGTGGCACTGTTTTCATTTGATAGATCATTTTGCTTATTAATATTATTTTCGATGGCAGAAAGCAACGTTTGCTGGGCTTTAAGATTCGATTTATCCTGCTCATTTCTAGCTATTTTGGGATTCAAATAAAAAAAGTAGGTTCCAGCTATTAAACTGATGGCAATTACAACACCAAAAACAATTGCTAATTTATTTTTATTTGCAAGTAAAAGATTCATGAAGCTGTATCTCCTGATTTTTGATCCTTTGTGGCATCCTTTTCGTTTTCATCTTCTTTAATTTTTGTTTGGTTTAATGTAATATCAAAAGCCCCAATATACCTCTTCACTTTACTATTTACAGCGGACTTATCTGTATCCTCTATAGTATCGAGTGTTGTCATAGATAATTCATTTAATAGAGCATCGTCTACCCATTCTGAATCAAGCAGACTTTTTAAATAATAGGCTGCTTCTCTTGATGTATCAAATTGTACCTTTAATTCTACCAATCCAGCTTCCGTGTAATGAAAAGAAGTAATAAATCCTCTTTCTGGCAGCAAAGCGGATAATTCCCTCATAACTGGCACTGTTTTAACAGGATATATTTTTGCCCAATCTACTGCATTCTGCAATTCAACAACAGAATTAGATGCCTGATATTCCGCTAGCATTTTTTGTTCTGCTTCTACTAAATTCTTTATTTTTGCTGTTTTATTTTCTAATTCGACATTTTTAGATTGCAAAGAGGCTCCCATCATAATCATGCCTAGAAGAATAATAATGGTAATGCTAAAAAGGATAAAAAGAAAGTAAAAAGATTTTTTCTTTTTGGGTTCTTTTTCTGGCAATAAATTTATTTCTACCGTCAATTATTTCACCTCTTTTAACGCTAATCCCAATAAAAGGTGAAAAGCTTTTGGAAATGGCCTTTTAAAACTGGTCAACAATGAATCGACAGAAAGAATTTCCACAGATAATTCATATCTTTTGATCAATTCATCTTGAATGCTGGCTAAAAAAGGATAATCCCCATTAAGTACAATTTTTGTAATTTCTTTTTTTCCTTGGTGAATAGAGTAGCGGTAAAAGTCCAACAGCCTGCTTACCTCACGAAAAATATCTTCATACTCTAATAAATGTTCTTCTAAATTTCCGTTAAAAGTCCATTCCCCTAATTGAGACCGATTAATTTTCAACTCCCAATCTTCTCTTATAAAATTTAAAGGCAGATAATGAGCAAAAATTGGGAATTCTTCTTCAAATATCGTAATATTAACACTCTCTAAATCCATTTGTATCATCAGTAATCGGCTATTCTGTTTAGAGTCATCCATCAGGCTGTACAAGCGATAAATGGATAAGGAGGAAAGATCCGCAACTTTTGGATGCAAATTCACTTTTGTAAATACATCTACGTACTCCATTACAACCTCTTCTTGGGCAGCAAATAAAAGTATTTCCTTTTTTTCTGCATCTTCCTTTAATACAACTGCATCAAATACTGGTTCATCAAAAGGCAAATGAATCGAAGTGCCTAATTCTAAATAAATATAGCCCTTTAATTCATCCTCTTTCACATCATTTGATACAGCTATTTTTCTAATAACTACAAAAGCGTCTGGAACAATAAATTGAATCTCCCTGTTTTTTAATTGCCAAGTATCCACACATTCTTGTAAGATTATTTCTAATGTTTCTCGATCCACGATTCTTCCATTTCTAATAATGCCTTCTGGAAGAAATCGTTCTCCCCATTTTAAGGGAAGGGGGGGATTATGTTGTTTTAATTCCATATATCGTATGGAGTGATCATTTAATGCCAGATGAATCACTCTTTTTTTTACTAAAAAAGCCATCTTAAATCTCCTTACTTAAGTTTCATCAAAGAAGCTGCAAATAGAGCTGAATGATATCTTTCCCGTAAAAAAAGACAGTTAATGTACCCGCGACAATAAAGGGACCAAAAGGGATCGGCTCCCCTCTTTTAAATACCTTAAATACAATGCCAATTATACCAATAATTGCTCCAAATAAAGTAGATATAAAAAAAGACAACAAAACTAATTTTGTTCCCATTACAAAACCGATTACAGCAAATAATTTTATATCTCCGCCCCCCATGCCTCCTTTGCTTATCACGGCAATTAAAAGTAATAGTAAAAAAGCTGTGCTGGCACCTACCAAAGAATCCCACCATGAGGAAAGGGGCAAATATAATCTTTCCGCCAAAAAAACAGCGGAGAAAAAAAGAAGCACTTTATCAGGAATCAACATATAGGCGATATCAGATACAAAGATAATCATAAGCAAAGAGATAAGTGTCCATGCAATGACTAATTCAAACGTCCATCCAAGTTTTATGGGAGCCATAATAAACAAAAGACCGGTTATCATTTCGACAATCGGATAAAGGGGGGAAATACGAGCCTTACAGCTGCCGCATTTCCCTTTTTGTATAAGAAAAGATATTATTGGAATAAGCTCCCATGGCTTTAAAGTATGCCCGCATTTTGGACAAGCTGATCTGGGCACAGAAATAGACTGTTTTAGTGGGATCCTTAATCCAACAACATTAAAAAAGGACCCGAGCACCGCACCAACTACAAAAATATAGCCATATAGGAATAAAAGCATGTTATTGAGCCTTAGCTGTTAATGTAGACTCTAATACTGCAGCATCAGCAGCTGATCCCACAACTGTAGCAGAATCATGATTTTTAATCGAATAATTACCTGATATTGCATCAAAAGTAACTGTAAAACTCGTATCTTTTACGCTGTTCAAATACTCTTTCAATTCTCCATTAGTCGTATCATTCGCCTCTGCATCGTATACCCATGATGTTTTTGTGCTGTCATTTGCTTGAGCGATTTTTGCGGCATTGATGATTTGCAGCGCTTCTGCCACTTTTGCATCTTCTTTTGTATTGCTAATAATTTTCCCAACGCTTGGTACAGCAATTGCTGCAATAATTCCTAAAATAACCACTACTGCCAATAATTCAATTAGCGTTAAGCCTCGCTGATTTTTTATCCTATTTAATACTTTTTTCATATATATCCTCCTCATATTATAGTATTTTCTATCTAATATATTTTCACTTTAACAAAATTATAGTCCAAAAGAAAGAACAAAAAATTAGAAAGATATAACAATAATTAATACTTGTCTATTTGGTTAAATATTTCAAACATTGGTACTAAAATGGCGGTTACAATTGTCCCAACCAGTCCAGCAAGCACAACAATTAGCAAAGGTTCAATTAAGGCTTTTAGCCGATCTGTACTTATGTCTACTTCTTTTTCATAAAAATCTGCGACTCGATCCAGCATGGTATCTAATGACCCTGTTTCTTCTCCTATTGCCACCATTTGTGTAACAAGAGGAGGAAAAGCCCAGTGCTTTTGCATTGGTTCTGTTAATGATTTTCCTTCTTCTAATGCTGTTATCGATTTATTTATTACTCCTGCAATTACACGATTTTCTACAATAGATTCGGCAATAGCCAGCGCTTGAAGGATGGGAACAGAACTAGAAAACAGAGAGCTTAAAGTCCGTGTCATTCTTGCTAATTCGGCTTTTTGCAAAACACTTCCGAATACAGGGATTTTCAGTATAAACATATCTAAATAGTATTTTGTTTCTGCATTATTCCGAATGACTAAGTATAAGAGCAGCATAATAATTGCTAATACAACTAACAGCCACCAATAGCTCTGCATAAATTGGCTTATATTTAATACAACTCTTGTGATTAGAGGCAGTTGGCCGCCAAAATCAGCAAACATCCCAACAAATATCGGCACTACATATACTAATAAAAAAGTTACTACTGCAATGGCAATAAAACCAACTACAAGAGGATAAGCAAGAGCAGAAATAATTTTCTGCTTTGTATGATGCTGTTTTTCATAATGGACTGCTAATCGTTCTAAAGTCTCGTCCATATTCCCTCCTGCTTCACCGGCTCGAATCATATTTACAAACATCTTAGAAAATATTTTTTTATGTTTTTCAGCAGAAACAGATAAAGGATTTCCTTCTCTTAAATCTTGCTCCACTTCTGTTAACGTTTTTTTTAATGCCTTGCTTGTAGTCTGTTCAGCAAGTATCTTTGTTGCATCCACTATTGATATACCCGCAGATAATAAAACAGAAAATTGCCTTAAATATATTACCATGTCCTGCAATTTAACTGGTGAACCTATCCTTATATCTTTTGTCAGGAAAGATTGTTCCACCTCTACTATCTCGATTACTTTAATCCCTTGTTCTCTTAACTGGAGCATTGCATCTCTTTTGGTGGACGCATTGATTATGCCCTCTTTTTTTCCCTGTCTGCTTCTTCCTGCATATTTAAATCGTGCCATGTGCAGATAGCTCCTGCATATACTGGAGAGCTATGTCTTTGGCAATAGCTCCTTCTTGAACAAGCTGTTTTATGCTATTATCGAGGGTAATCATACCTTGGGCTCTAGATGTCTGCATAATATTAACAATCTGGTGGACCTTATCATTACGGACTAAATTTGCTATTGCTGAATTATTGATAAGGATTTCCAATGCCACTCTTCTCTCTCTTTTATTGCTTGTTTGGAAAAGTCGTTGAGAAATAACAGATACAAGGACAGATGCAAGCTGGATTCTTATTTGCTGCTGCTGTGCAGAGGGAAATACATCAATCACCCTATTAATCGTTGCCGGTGCACTGGAAGTATGCAAAGTTCCTAATACTAAATGCCCTGTTTCTGCCGCTGTAATGGCCGTTTGAATAGTCTCTAAATCACGCATTTCTCCTACTAAAATGACATCAGGATCTTGTCTGAGTGCTGCACGCAAACCATTGGCAAAGTTTTGCGTGTCAAACCCCACTTCTCTCTGATCAATAATAGATGTGCCATGGGAATGGACATATTCAATTGGATCTTCTAACGTAATGATATGTTTGCGCATTGTTTCATTCATATAACGAATCATTGCTGCTAAAGTAGTCGACTTTCCACTTCCTGTAGGTCCTGTTACTAAAACTAACCCTTGTTGTTTTTCTGCGATTCTTTTCATGACATTTGGAAGCCGAAGTTCTTCTATATTTGGTATAGCTGCTGGGATAATTCGTATAGCTAAAGAAATATTTGTTCTTTGCTTAAAAACATTTACACGAAATCTTGATACACCAGGAATTTCATACGAAAAATCAAGTTCTCCTTTATCATTAAATTCCTTCCACATCTTCTCGGAAAAAACAATAGACTGAGCCATTTTTTCTGTTTCAGCAGGTTGAAGAACTTGTTCGCCAAATTTTCTCAACTCCCCATTAATTCGCATAATTGGAGGAACTCCTACTGTTAAATGAACATCGGATGCCTTCAGCTCACATCCTGATTTTAGTATATATTGTATTGTTTCTAACACTGCTTGCACCTCTATTCAGGTATAGTTACCCGTAATACTTCTTCTGTCGTTGTTATTCCTTGTTTTACTTTTAATAACCCATCATCTAATAAAAAAATGGTTTTATTTTTTTCCGCTATTTCTCTTAATCGCATAAATGATTCTCCATTCATGATTACTTTACGAAGATCATCATTCATTATCAATACTTCGTGAATAGCAATTCTTCCTTTATAACCAGTCATATTACAAGAAGAACAGCCTTTTCCCCGAACTATTTTCTCTATTTTTATTCCTCTTCTTGAAAAAATTTCAATTTCCCGTTTTGTGGCTGCATGCTCTTCCTTACAATCACGGCATACTTTTCTCACCAACCGTTGAGATACTATCCCATTAAGCGAAGATGCAACTAAAAATGGTTCTACTCCCATATCTATTAATCTTGTAATAGTCCCAATAGAATCATTTGTATGGAGCGTGCTTAATACAAGATGTCCAGTTAAAGAAGCTCGAATAGCGACTTCCACTGTATCTTTATCCCTTATTTCACCAACCATGATAATATTAGGATCTTGACGCAATATAGATCGAAGACCAGCAGCAAAACCCATGCCAGTCTGTATATTTACTTGGATTTGATTAATTCCTTCTATTTGATATTCAACGGGATCCTCAATTGTTAAAATATTAACATTTTCGCTATTAAGTTTATTTAAAGCTGCATACAATGTAGAAGATTTACCTGAACCTGTTGGACCAGTAATTAGCACTATACCATTTGGTTTTTGTAGCATCGTGTTAAACAATTTCTGATGATAAGAATTAAAGCCAAGCTTACTAATATCATTTAATGAACTGCTTAGATCTAATATTCTCATTACTATTTTTTCACCAAAAACAGTCGGCAATGTAGAAACACGCAAATCAACCGGCTGAATATCCACTCTGTATTTCATCCTGCCATCTTGTGGTACACGATATTCTGTGATGTCCAAGTTTGCGAGAATTTTAATTCGTGCTGCTATCATGCTTTGCATATGTTTTGGCAAAATTCGTTCTGTTCTTAACAAACCGTCGATACGGTATCGAATGATAAGTTTTGTTTCTTGTGGATCAAAATGAATATCACTAGCTTTAGCTACTACTGCATTGGAAATTACTTGGTTTACTAAGCGAATAATCGGAGAATCTTGAATATCGCCATTCGCTTCTTCTTTTATTTCTTCTTCAGAAGAAATAAGCAAATCTTTAAATTCATCGTCCATATTATAATATTTATTAATCGCTCGTAAAATATCATCTTTTGTTGCAATTGCTGGCTCAATTTGAAATCCAGTTGTTAACCGCAAATCATCAATGGCGAAATAATCCATTGGATCAGCCATTGCGACAAATAATTTTTCTCCTTCCCTTTTTAAAGGAATAAGCATATGCCTCTTGGCTCTTTCTTTTGGCACCAATGTAAATAGATGCTGATCAAAGGGATACCTATATAAACTAATATGAGGTATTCCCAACTGAAACTCTAATACTTCAATTAATTGCTGTTCTGTTATATGCCCTTGCTGGAGCAATGCATCTCCTAGCTTCTGACTGTCACTTTTATCTTTTAATGTAGACTGAAGCTGGCTTTCGGTGATTAAATTTGCTTCTACTAATAGATCGCCAAGTCTTTTGCGCGTTCTTTTCATGTTAATCATCCTTTAGATAAAGATAAACTTGCAAAATAATTTTTCGATTCCTTCAAACAAATGTGCTGGCTAGATAAGAAAAAACATCATTCTGCCGGTTATTTTACATCCATAAATTCATTCTCATTTATTGTTTCGTCTTCTGAAAGATCATTTTGATCTTCCTCTGCTGTTTTAGCAGCTTGCTCAGCTTCTGTCTCCACTTCTGTTGTTTGCTCTTCAGCTGTGGCCTCCTCCTCTGCACTTACTTGTGTAGAGGATTCGTCTGTACTGTCCGCATCTTCTTCGTTAGGTAAATACTGTGCTTCTATTCTAAAGTCAGGGGGATAATAATCATTTGCGACAACTTCCCTTTTTAAAACCTCACCTTTTGAACTTAGTGTTTCTTTTATCACATCAATTGTTAGGCCATTTTTGCCTTTATTGATCACTTTCACTTCCCCTTTTTTTAAGGAAGAATCAAATTGTATTACTGTTTTTGGCTCAAGTTCTTTTTTATTTTCGGTATATACCTTATAAAAGGAAGCAAATGTTTCTCCTTTTAGCTCCACATATAAGGTGTTGTCTTTCACTTTAAATTCAATTTGATAGCTTTGTTGATTAGAATTTGTAAAACTTAAATCCATTTTCTCCGCTACACTTGCTTTGGCTTCATAACCAGGCTTTACATTAGTTGGCAGTGCATTGCCAATATTACGTTCCGTTACAGCGAAGTTTGTCGGCAATACCACTCCATAAATTCCCGCAGCAATTAAACTAGCAGCATCTTCTGAAATGCTTTGTTGCTCTAGATCTTCCAGCATCTTTAATAATGAAAAAGAGGAGGAAGGAAGAATGTCTATTTTTCCTATTTTCGCTAATATTTTTTCTACTTCTAACTCGTTTGACGCAATCGGAATTTCCATTTCAGCTAATACTTCCTTGCCTAGTTCCCCTTCTGACAAATAATCTGCAAGGGAGTAAGAGCTTGCTTTCTTATCAAGCGTTTGTCCTTCTTCCACTATATCAGTATACAACTGATTTTCTTTTAAACTAGTAATAGGAAGAGATTTAAACTTTGCTAGCTCCGTTTGTAGAACTACTTTGTTTATAGATAAGAGCAAGTCATTTGTTTGTCCTTCTTTAACATTATCTATCGTATTAGAAACATTTAGAGTCAGTAAACTAGGAGAAAACTGCACCGTCTTTTCTTTATATTGAAGTGAAAATTCTTTATTTGTTTGCCATTCTTTAAAACGCATTTCTACTAGTTTCTTTGCTGCCTTTTTCGTTAATCCACTTATATTGATAGCTGCAACCATCGTATTTGCTTTGTACGTTTTTTCCTTTGTTATCTTTTGGTATGCAAACACTCCTAGATGGGTAAAACTAAAAATAATAAATGTCGCTAAAAATAACCCAATAAATATTTTTATTCCAGAAAATAGCTTCACTTTTTTCTCCCTCCTCCCAATAAGCTTTATTTAATTAGTGATTGCAAACAAAGGGATAAAATATATTGTTTTAGTATGTTATAGCTTCTACTTTTCCTCTTCTATTTTTCTATTCAGGTCTTCCATATTCGCTAGAAAAAGCTCTAAGTTCTGAGCAGGTTCTTCCTCAAGCCAACTTTTTTCATCATTTATTTTTTTCTCTAGCTCATTCTCCTCCATTTTTGAGATAAGAGAATTACGAGCATAAATCATTGTCTCTTTTTCAGAAACCTCCTCTTTTCTATCATAATCAAAAGACTGTTCTAATAAAGTTTCTACCGAGGTTTCTCTCTGAATGATTTTTTCCTCATTAAAAGTAAACTCTATCTCGCTAGTCCACTTATTCTCTCCCTTATGTTTACTTTGGATATCCAGTTCCACAAAATGCTCTTCCATATTCTCTTCTTGGAGATTCATCCCATTCCATTTCTCCTGCTCTACTGGTCCCATTACAATTTCATTTTTTTCCATTAAAAACTCATTTACTGAACTAATACTGCCAGTTTTCCAATCTATACTTTCTTCCTTTAAAACATCTTTTTTTGCATGACCTTTTTTGTTTAATGCAATCAAATCGTCTTCTTGTAAATTTCTAAAATAATTACTGCGATACTTTGTATTCTCAAATATTTCAGTTTGTTCTTTTTGCATATCTTTTGCACTAAATTGAGAGATATATTCATTATCTGCACTCCTTGAATGATAAAAACTGCTAGCAAACTTTCTATTTAGCAGAAAAGTTATCAGTAAAAAGAGCAATACTATAATAGCACTGCTTTTTATCATTCCTAATTCTAATGACTCAAGCAAAAACAAAATATTTGTTAACAGAAAAGCTATTGCAATAATTAATAATTTGCCGCTATTTTTTAGTCTTGTTGGCACAACACAAGCAACAATAGTTAACAAAACAGAACATACAAACGATATAATAAATGTCTGCACAATGATTCACCACTTATCCTTTTTAGTAAAAGCCTTGTTAGTTGACAAAATCCAGGAAAAAAGAACTTATTTTAAACAAAACCTACATTGCACCATAAAACGCACATCATAAGACCCAGTAAATTCTTCTTTATTTTTAATTGTATTGTATAATAGAAACATTCATTTTTAAAGAATAGGAAAAATGTTTTATATCCAGTAAAATATTTGCTTTTATTTTTTATTTAAATCTTTATGGAGGATGCAAAATGCTGTTACTTCAATATATAAAAAATAATAAAGGAATTTCTTTAATAGAAATTTTATTATCTATTGTTATTCTAGGAATATTAATTGCCTCTTTAATTACCTTTTTTCCCCAGGCTTCACAATCGACGAATGAAACCGATAAAAAGCTTACAAGTATTAACATTGCAAAAGAGTGGCTTGTGCAGGCACAAAATAGCACCGAAGTAAAATCGTTTCTAAACAATATGGTCAATCAACCTAATTCGTCTATTGTATATTCTATCACTAATATGGATTATCAAGGTTTGCCACTAGTTTCCATTAATCATGATGCACAATATGGAGAATTAGTTCTTAAAGAAGAAAATTATTTCGTCCATTTAACAATTTCTTCTACACCTGAAGACTTAAAAAATATCGGAAAGACAAGATTATATAAGATCCATGTCCATATATATGATGAAAAAAATAAATTAAAAAGCAATATATATGGATATTTAACATTAGATTAATAGGGGATTTGGAAAAATGATTCAAAATTCAAAAGGCTTAACATTAATTGAATTGCTTGCGGCGGTTTCATTATCAGCTATTATACTCTTGCTTGCCTATCAATTTTTATTTCAAGGATTTCAGTTTTCAAAAACAGTAACTGATAAAACATTGCTTCAGCAAGAAGCTAACTATATAATGGCAAATTTGACTAAAATTCATCAAAGTTCCGATTCCTATACGATAACCTTTGATCAAAATCCAAATGCAACTTACATTACAATAGAAGGAAACAATACTGTAACCTTCAAAAATGATCGTTTTTTTTATAAACTAAAAACAAGCACTAGAAATAATACAAAAATATATACAAAAAATAAGGAAACCTTCCATCCAAAACTAACAGATGTTTCAATTGAACTTACTATTTACAATAAAAAAAATCCAAAGCTTTCTTATTCAGCGAAAACTATCTTATCTAGAATTAAATAGAAAGGAGGATTTTAATGCTGTACAAGAGTGAAAAGGGTAATGCCTTAATTATCGTTTTAATAATGGTAACTATTTTCTTTATTCTTTATATTTCCATTATGGGAATGACCTTTAATAATTCAAAACAAATAATGGTAACAGAAGACAAAGTACAAGCTGTGTCCATTGCTGAAATGGGTGTCACTTATTATAAAACGGCTATTATTAATGAAAGTGCTGCATTAGAAAAAGATGAAACGTTTAAAAAATCAGTAAATCAACTCATCAACTCCACTATTTATACAAAATATGGAACTATTACTGCTGCTAATAAAGAAACAATTGAAAAAGAAATGAACAGCTCCAATTACTTTAGCGATTTAAAAGAAGCCACAGCTGCAGCATACAAAAAAAAACTGCAAAGTAATTTAGAAGAATGGAATAATGATTTTTTTAAAACACTAAGTGTATCTGTTGATAATAACTCTAAGCAATTATTTTCTATAGCTAATATTAAACAATCAAATACAAAAGATAGCATTATTTACACTTTTGACAGTATTGGCAAAACTGCGGACAAAACTGTCACTTTAAATTCCAGTTTAACTATTCCCATTACACTGGATCCAATTACATTAGAAGTTGAAAATGAAGAAGAGGAAAATGGCAGTGGAAGTTCTGGAGAAACTGGTAATTCAGGCAATTATTCTAATATTTATCAAACAGGTTTGACCGGAAATGACATACCTAATCCAGGAAATCTAAATACATGTGTAAATCCTATACCAAATAATTATTCCTTTAGCAATTCGAAATGTCAGTATTCGGGCAATGCTTCCATTACAACCAATACCAATATAAATGACTATATTCTAAAGGTTAATGGCGCGCTGACTCTTTCATCCAATATCAATAGTTTTAATCGATCAACCCTTTATAGCACAGATGACCTTACTGTTAATGGTAATTTAAATGGTAACTCAACAATAAAAATCCATTCTGGCGGCAGCATAAGTTTTAGTGCACTAAACGATGCCGTCAGCAATTCTATTATTGAAAGTGCCGGGAATGCAACTTTCCAAAATCTAAAAACAGCTAATAGTTCCATTTATATAGGCGGCACAGGAAAAATCAATAATCTGAACAGCTTTAAAAATTCAAAGTTAGAAGTAAAAGGAAGCCTTGAAACGGAGAATTGGAGTGAAACTTCCGACAGCATTATATCAATAGCAGGAACAGCTACATTTAAAAATTTGAATAGTACGTTTACCAATACAAACATGATGATAAAAGGAAGCGGCACTTTTCAAAATGTTAATAGTCTAACAAATTCAACTATACGTATAGGTGGTGCATCGACTTTTTCTGAAATAAATCAACTCAATGGCTCCAAAATAATTGTTAATGGCGATGCCTCTATTCAGGGACTAAATAATCCTACCAATAATAGCAAATTGCTTATTTTAGGAAATGCGACTATTAATAAAATTAATAATATAACAAATTCGGCTATTTATATTGGATCAAACGCAATAATAGGCAATTTAAACTTAGGAAGTAATGCCAAAATATGTGTAAGAGAAACGCTTGATATCACAGGCAATTTCAATAAAAACGGTGATGGCAAAGTATATGCTAAAAAAGTCACAAACAATACAAAAAACAAATATGGCCAATATATCGACACAAGTTCAACTAGTTTCCAAACAAATTGCACAGATGGGTATACAGAAGATAATGGTTCAAATAGCGGCAATGAAAACGACCAAACTTATCTGCCAATCATTAACTCTACTATTGAGTCGGACAAAAGCGAACTAGATGCAGAATATAACTATTAAATGAAAAATAAATTGGTTGCGATAAGCTACTAACCAATTTATTTTTTCTCTTTATATATGATTATCGATGTTCAAATACATATATGTTTGATTTTCCTTTTTAAATCAGCTTGATTATAAAAGGCTTTTTATTGAGGGGAAGCAATACATAACTAATTATTTTAGATGACCTATCACTTCACATACCTCGCTACACGATTTCTCCCCGCCTGTTTCGCTCCAGTATAAAGGGCTCTATCTGCATGTCTTATTAAAGCGAGCGGTTCATCTGCATCGCTTGGTGCACTAGCTAAACCAATGGAAGCAGTAATTTTTATTTGTTCTGTTTGATTTTTTATGCTTTGCTTAATTGTAAAAGAATGCATTTCAATCATTTTCCGGATAAATTCTGCCAATTCACATGCTTCCTTTATATTTGTGTCAGTTAATAAAATGGAAAATTCTTCTCCGCCATAACGAGCGACAGTTCCTTGCTTTCCAACAAGATATTGAATTCTTTGTGCAAATTCCGCCAAAATTTCATTTCCTGCCTGATGGCCATATGTATCATTTATGCTTTTAAAATGGTCAATATCCAACATGATTAAAACTAAATGCTTAATTTGGCTGCGTTTCAGTTCTTGAAATTTATTTGCTAATAGCTGCTCAAAAAAACGATAGTTATATAATTGGGTCAAAGCGCACCGTTCACTGAATTCCTTTGTTTTTTCAAAATACTTGGCATTCTCAAAAGCAACAGCAAACTGAGAACAAAGGAGTTGGAAAACCATCAATGGCATATGAACAAATGCTCTCTTTTTTTTGCTTCCTAATATTAAAATGCCGATAACTTGCTCATTTTTTAATAAAGGGGCAGATAACACACTTTCTGTATCTGTTGGCATATAGCCTTTATTTATCGATAGCCATTCCGCTTTTTGGTGATAAATGACCGGCTCCTTTGCCGCAAGAACATTGCCGCAAATTCCTTCATGGACAAGCAGTATATCTGAAAAAGGAGGCAAAACCTTTTTATTCTCTACCCTTGCAATCATTGTTAATGCATGCGGATCCCTAATCTCATGTATAAACAAAAAGTCCACTTTAAACAATTTATATAAACTGTCAGTAAAAAAATCAATCGTCTCTTTCACCTGTAAATTTTGAGTTAATCGATTTCCTAATTCGGCAATTTCTTTTAAATAATCATTTACTGTTCTGCTGGAATGGTATAGACGCAAAATGACAGAAAGAAAAATAAAGGGGATGCTTACTGAAATAAGAGCAAGCAAGCCAATTTGTTCATACATAATATATAAAGCAATGCCTACTGGATAAGTAACAAGTGTTGTTGCAAATTCCCATCCTAAATCTAATGTCAAAAATTTTTCTTTGCGCTGATATACGACTCGGCTAATGAAGTAAATCAAAATGGCATTTAGCAAAAAATAAATAAGAGGATATAAAATAACCAAAAAAAGAGAATATGGCTCTCCTAAAATATCCTCCCCATATTTTCCTCCCAATCCATAATAAATAAGCCCGCTGCATATAGAAATCAGAAAAAACATGCTCGAATTCAGCGGCAAACGAAAAATTGTTTCTTGCGATAATCTTAATTGCAGTATAATTGGAATTAATGCTAGTTGAACAAGCACTGTTTCAATAAACAATCCAAAAATTAAAAATACAGAAAGGCTGGCCCACTGCAGGAAAAATACCGGTCTTCCATTTATCATCATTGGCATGCTTGCAACAACCGACATGAAAAGCAAAAATGCTAATATATCTGATGCATTGCTATTAATCTTAGGCGGATAGGTTTGATATAGAAACCACAGTCCAAATGGCAGCAATAAAATCCAAACTGTCCAGATTAATATTTTCACTGATGACTTAACCAAATACTCCACCTCTTATTTCAGCATTAATGTTTCTAAATAGTTTTTATTAAACTATTTTCAGGCTGTTGAAAAATGCTCGCTAAAAAAGAACATAGCTAAAGCTACATTGTTTTAGGAAACATGGTGTATATCCAATCTTTAAAGGACAATCATTAGATAGGATATATCTCCCTTTGATTGGAGGATCACCTTATTTATCAAACATCCTATAACATAATATTCATACTATTTGATCAATTCCATCATACTAAACATTTTCGTTTCATTTATCTATAGCTTTATGGCTATATTATTTTCTTGCCTATTTTTCCAAAATAGGCTTCTTTAGACCTGCCTGTTCATTTTTACTTGCATGAATACAGCCTCAAAATGAAAAAAGCTCCAAAATAAAGAGATTGCCAATTACAGCAACCTCTCCTTATCAATTAACAAGCTGACTTTGTTTAACACAAGCATGTTTCTTTTTAGGCGCTTTTTATTTTCTACTTATTATTCACTCTCTTTAACCATTTAATACGGCTTATTGTGCTGCACTTTTATTTTTCCAATAAGCTTTTACAGCAGATAAAAAATAAAGTGAGCCTGTGATAATCAGCATGGATTCCTCTTTTATTCCCTCTAATTGTTTATCTATTGTTTTTTTCCAATCGGCTGAATAGGCTTTTTGCGGATGGCGGCTTTCCTTGTACAACTGATGGCAGGTTGCAGCACGTGGATAATCAAACGATACAAAAATAATATCATCGGCAATCGCATCAAGCTGATGAATCATTTTATCCGTTTTTTTATCTGCAAGTGCAGCAAAAATTACCGTCTTCTTTTTATCTTTAAATCGTTTCATAATTTCCGCCGTTAATGCTTGTATTCCTTCTTCATTATGCGCTCCATCTAAAATAACAAGAGGCTGCTCTGAGACCATTTCAAAGCGGCCTGGCCATTTTGCTTCTTTTAAGCCAATGCGTATATGCTTTTCGGAAATTTCAGGGAATGCCTTTTGCTTTAATAGGCATGCCGCCATTACCGCTAATGAAGCATTTTCGATTTGGTGTTTTCCCATCATGGAAATTTGCAAATGCTCTAGCTTTGCGAATGCTGTTTTAAAAGTAAAACTTTCGCCTTTTTCCCATGATGCAAACTCTTCTACGCCAAAATGCTTCCCGAGAAAATACAGAGAAGCCTGCTCTTCCTCGGCCTTTTTAATAATTTCTGTCTGCGCTTCTTCTTGGGCAACTGCCGCAATAATTGGCGTGTTTTTTTTGATGATTCCCGCCTTCTCCATAGCAATTTGGCTATATGTATCGCCTAATATCGCTGTATGATCTAGTCCAATACTCGTAATAATCGCTAAAAGGGGAGTAATAATATTTGTAGAATCAAAGCGGCCTCCAAGACCCACTTCATAAATGACAATATCCACCGGTTCCATAAAAGCAAAATAATAAAAAGACATGGCAGTGATGATTTCAAATTCGGTTGGACCGCCTATTTCCATTTCATCCATCTCTGATACAATTGGATATAAAATATTGCATAGCTTTACAATATCCTCATCGCTGATAGGTTCTCCATTAATGCTGATTCTTTCATTAAACTGCTCAATATATGGAGAGGTGTAGGTCCCCACTGCTAATCCTGCATTCTCTAACATGCAGCGAAGATACGTAACTGTTGATCCTTTCCCATTTGTCCCGCCAATATGTACCGTTTTTAATTTTTGCTCTGGAAAATTCAGTTTTTCCATCATCATATTCATCCGTGTTAAACCCGGTTTAATCCCTAGTCTTAGGCGCGAATGAATCCATTCCACTGCTTCGTTATATGATTGAAACATCGCTTACACCTGCTCTTTTATAGTCAATTAGCTTATATAGCAAGACGAACCCAATTGGATTCGTCTTTGTCCTGTTTTTATCCGGCAGTAACGGACCAGTGCCCCCCACCTCAAGAGGAGGAGGAGAAACGAAAAATCTAGATGGATAGAAACTTGCCCGTAAAAGCCCGATTAGTTCAACTAACAATCAGTGGGGGATAAAGAACCCCCACTGATTGTTAGTTTCCCTTTATTATGCTTCGCCCTTTAGTTCTTTAATGCGGGCTTCTACTGTTGCTCGTTTTTCTAAGTAGTCTTTTTCTTTTGCCTTTTCTTCATTGATTACTTTTTCAGGCGCCTTTTTAACAAAGCCTTCATTGCCCAGTTTTTTCTGAACACGTTCTACTTCTTTATTCCATTTCTCGAGCTCTTTTGTTAAACGGGCAATTTCTTCTTCCATATTAATTAACCCTTCCAATGGAAGAATAATTTCTGCGCCTGTAATAACCGAAGTCATCGCTTTGTCAGGAATTGCAAGTTCTGTAGCAATTACCAGACTCTCTGGATTGCAGAAGCGCTCAATATACGCTTTATTTTCTTCTAACGTATTTTGAACTTCTTGATCTTTAGCTTTTAATAAAATGCTGATTTTTTTGCTCATTGGTGTATTTACTTCCGCACGGCTATTGCGAACAGAACGAATAATTTCCATTAATAGCTTCATATCATTTGCCGCTTTTTCATCCGTCCATTCCGGATTTGCTGCTGGCCATTTTGCAGTTGTAATGCTGTCTCCTTCATGCGGGAGATTTTGCCAGATTTCTTCCGTAATAAATGGCATAAATGGATGCAATAAGCGCATTGTATTATCTAACACATATGCCAAAATAGACCGAGTTGTTAATTTTGCTTTTTCATCTTCACCATATAATGGAAGTTTAGCCATTTCAATATACCAATCGCAGAAATCATCCCAAATAAAGTTATAAAGCACACGGCCAACTTCCCCAAATTCATAGCGGTCAGAAAGGCGAGTTACTGTTTCAATGGTTTCATTCAGTCTTGTTAAAATCCATTTATCTGCTACTGATTTTTCCCCAGACAAATCAATTTCTTCATATTTTAAGCCATTCATATTCATTAAAGCAAAACGGGAAGCATTCCAAATTTTATTGGCAAAATTCCATGTAGATTCTACTTTTTCCATGCTAAAGCGCAAATCTTGTCCTGGCGAACTTCCAGTGGATAAGAAATAACGCAGAGAATCTGCCCCATATTTTGCAATAACATCCATTGGATCTACACCATTTCCTAATGATTTACTCATTTTTCGTCCTTGTTCATCACGCACTAATCCATGAATCAGCACATCTTTAAATGGACGTTCCCCCGTAAATTCCAGCCCTTGGAAAATCATGCGGGATACCCAGAAGAAAATAATATCATACCCAGTTACAAGCGCTGCTGTTGGATAATAGCGTTTAAAATCATCTGCTTCCTTCTCCGGCCAGCCCATTGTGGAAAATGGCCATAATGCAGAGCTGAACCATGTATCTAAAACATCTGTATCTTGCTCCCAGTTTTCCAAATCTTCTGGAGCCTCTTGATTTACATAAATTTCGCCAGTTTCTTTATGGTACCATGCTGGAATTCTGTGACCCCACCAAAGCTGACGGGAAATGCACCAATCACGAATATTCTCCATCCAGCGCAGGTAAGTATTTTCGAAACGTTCTGGAACGAAGTTTACTTTGTCTTCTTCTTTTTGCAAAGCAACAGCGGCATCCGCAAGTGGCTGCATTTTAACAAACCATTGGGTAGAAAGATACGGTTCCACAACCGCTCCGCTTCTTTCTGAATGTCCTACAGAATGCATATGCTCTTCAATTTTAAATAAAACACCTGCTTCTTCAAGATCTTTGACAATTTGTTTGCGGCAATCAAAACGATCCATGCCTTGATATTTGCCTGCACGTTCATTCATTGTTCCGTCTTCATTCATCACGAGAATTCTTTCTAGATTGTGGCGATTTCCAACTTCAAAATCATTTGGATCATGCGCTGGCGTCATCTTCACTGCTCCTGAACCAAAATCCATCTCGACATAGTCGTCCGCTACAATAGGAATTTCTCTGCCAACAATCGGCAAAATAACTGTTTTGCCAATTAAATGCTGATAACGTTCATCTTTCGGATGTACTGCAACCCCTGAATCCCCAAGCATCGTTTCTGGACGAGTTGTCGCTACCTCAATATATCCAGATCCATCTGCCAACGGATATTTCATATGATAAAATGCACCTTGCACATCTTTATAGATAACTTCAATATCAGATAATGCTGTTTTAGTAGACGGGTCCCAGTTGATAATATATTCGCCGCGATAAATTAAACCTTTATTATAAAGGGAGACAAACACCTCACGCACTGCTTTGGAAAGTCCTTCGTCCAATGTAAAACGTTCCCTTGAATAATCTAAGCCAAGTCCTAATTTAGCCCATTGTTCCCGAATATGGCTTGCATATTCTTCCTTCCATTTCCATGTCTCTTCCACAAATTTTTCTCTTCCCAAGTCATATCTGCTTATATTTTGGCTGCGCAGCTTTTCTTCTACTTTTGCTTGTGTTGCAATTCCCGCATGGTCCATGCCAGGAAGCCATAATACGTCATAGCCTTGCATTCTTTTCATTCTTGTTAAAATATCTTGCAGCGTTGTATCCCATGCATGCCCTAAGTGCAATTTTCCGGTAACATTCGGCGGCGGAATCACAATCGTATACGGGTCTTTTCCCTCATTTGGTTTTGCTTCAAAAAATTTATGATTTACCCACCAGTCATAACGGCCTTTTTCAATTTCATTCGGATCATATTTGGTAGGCATTGAAATTTCATTTTGTTCCATTTATTTTTTCCTCCTAATAATTAGTCACATTTAAATCAAAATATTTTGGCAAATAAAAAAACCCCTATCGTCATAAAAGGACGAATGGAGTTTTGTTCGCGGTACCACCTTTTTTCCAATCCAAATAGATTGGCTCTTTGCAGATGATATCGGAATCTATCCGTCTTTCACTAATAAGAAAACTACCGTTCGCAAAAGAAGCTCAAGGGCTACCTTCCAATGGGTTGAATAGAAATCTTTCAGCAGCTGATTTCCTCTCTATCATTCAACGGATGCATTGTACTACTCCCTGTCATTGCCTTTAAATTATGTATATAGCTATACTACCGAAAAAAAGGGATTTTCGTCAATAAGGATAACCGTTATTTTTAAAATTTATACAAATTCTAATTATTTTTCAATAATAGGTTATTAAACCTTTTCATTGATTGCCAACTTTAATATAAAAAGGCTGTTTTTGTAAAGTTTGTTGTTTATTAAGCTGAGGCAAAAAAACTTTCCGTGTTATCAAGTAAGTTAAATGGCAGTCCTCTATCCAAAAACGGTTTAAAAAACACAGCAAAAAGCCCAAAATTTGCTTAATCTTGGGTTTCCTGCTGTGCCTCTTGCTGTGCCTTTTTTTGTTTTTCTACCTCTTCTATTCGCATCACCACATACTCCGTGTTTTTTAAGAGCCAATATTGTTTAAGCAGTTTTTGCACAAATTTTCTTTCATGTATACTTTTTTCCTCTTTTATATATTTTTCACAAACGCGAAGAATGGGGCCTGGATGGGCTAAATAGCTTAAAAATAAAAGCATTTCTTCCTCCCGAAGAGGATAATAATTGAAATACGTATAGAGCCAATCTATACAATCTTCATTTTGTTTTGGCGCTGTTTTTAGCGACCTTGCTAAAAATGGCAGCAAATCATGACTAGGCGGGCCATATTTGGCATTTTCAAAATTAATGAAATAGCCATATCCTTTTTCATCATAAAGAAAATGCTCTGGAGAGATTTTCCCATGAATAATGGATACTCTTGCTTTCTCATCCTCTTTTGTTTTTTCAAACCACTCTTTCAACTTATTTTCCGAATAGGTTAATGCCTGTTTGGTATCATGATAATACATGCAAAACATTAACTCAAAAGGAGACATATACTCCTTATTTTCGCATTGCTCAATAAACCCTTCTAATAATTCCTGTTCTTTCTCCAATTCGAGCAAGGTATTTTCATAATGTTCTTCTCGATCTTCCTTTTCAATCGTCACTTCTTTAGAAGATAAAATATGAAGTCTTGCTAATTCGCGAAACATTTGTTGATGTTTTTTAAAATAGTTTTCTCGTTCATCATTTGGCAGCCAAGGCATCAAATAATATAGTTTTTGTTCGTATAATACACCATATCTGCCATCAGTAGTTGGAAAAATTGGGACAATCCGATTATAGCCCTTTTGATAAAGCGTTCTAACATGCCTGGTAAAATCGGCTCCTTTATGTGGATCAATAGACTTTAATGCAAATGTTCCCTTACTGCAATAGATTTTTGTAATGCGATTAAACTCCTCAATAAAATGCGGCTCCACTGCGTAAGGCTTTAAAATTGGTGTATATTTTTTCAGTAAATTTTTTTCACTCATACGCGCCACTCTTTCTTATTAAAAGCACATGCTATTTCCTATAAAGGGGAAAAAAGAAAACAGTCAAGCAGGGGTGCCGCCATACTTGAGCTGTTCTTCTTTGCTACTTTTGGGTAAGTTTAACAGGAATGTACAACACCTGTCCTTCATAAATATCTTGGTTTGCCTCCATCCTATTTTCCTTTAAAATGCTTAATGCATTAACATTATAGCGGTCGCTTAAAGTCTCTAATGTTTCTCCCTGTTGAACAATGCAAATTTTTATTTTTGTATGGGTTTCTTCCTCTTTTCTTGCGAAAAACTCTGTAAATGTTAATGATTTTGTTTTGCTAAAAATACCTTTTTTCTTTTTGACATCCTTTTCATCTGAAGAAGAAGATTCTTCTTCGAGCACTGGCTCTTTAGTCTCTTGCTGATAAGAGGATTCTTCTAATTTTAATTCTGATGACTCTTGTGGCGGCTTTTGAAATACCTCTTCTGCTGGATAAACTTCCTTTTCATTTCTAAACATGGTAACTTTCATTTCCGGAACATCATTATTTGCTTTATCTGCAGGACTTTCTTCTTCTGGCTGTGCCAAAAATGGAATAATGATATCTTCTTCTTCCTGATCTTGTTGTTCTTCCTCTGGAAGCTTGCGAAATTCCGCTTCAAAAGGAGCATATAAGTCGTCACTATCTTCCAAAACATTCTGTTCCTCTTCTTCTAAAAGAGGACTAATCCCTTGCAGAGGGCTTACTTTTATCTCCACAGGCTCTTCCTCTGACTCCCACACTGGAGGCTCGACTTCTTCTGTTCCTCTAAATGCAAATTCAAGCTCCTCTTCTCCTAATGCTTCCTCTTCCTCTTCCTTTTCTTCTGCCTGCTCTGCATATGCATAGTTAGCCAAACCAGAAATAGATAGATCTGCTGTTAAATTTAAACAGCTTCTTTCAGGAAAAACATAATCAAATGTTTCAATCTCCACTTCAATTTCCTCTAAACTGCTAATTCTTGTTCGAGGAATTGTAATATCTACCGGAAAGTGATGGAGAAACTCGCAAATTCCTTCCTCTCTTTCCATAACAGAATGAATTAATTTTGGAGTCTGGAATCCTTCTTCTTCTTGTTCTTCTTCAACCCTCTTGTATTCACCAGTCAATTCTAAAGATCCCTGAATAGTAATATACTGATCGTTTTCTTGGATAGTTATATTTGGATCGAGTGATATCGAAAGCAGGTCTGCTACTTCCTGTCCCTTTTGAAACCAGACAGACTCTTCCAATGAAAATCGTAAATTAGACGTATTTTCTAAAGACAAAGCGACTCCTCCTTTCATTCCTTTACGTTAATCACTATGTCAATTACAACTTATGAACGAAAATTCCTTTTTATGATTAGATTCTCTAGGAAAGCCAGGATATTTTCGTTTTTAGAACTTTTTGCATCTCCATAAAAAAGGAATTCTCCTCTTAAAATAATGGCATGTGGAATAACAAATTTATTGGAGTTTTTATCAAAAAAAAGGCCGTTTTCGCATACTTTGTTGTTTTTAATATGGTCAAATTGTAAGAACCAGTTCAGTGGGGGTTTTCTTTATCCCCCACTGATTGTTAGTTGAACTAATCGGGCTTTTATGGGCAAGTTTCTACCCACCTAGATTTTTCATTTCTTCTCATCCTCTCTTAGGTGGGGGTCAAAAGCCCGTTAATGCCGGATAAAAAGTGGATTCAACAGCAATAATCTTTACGAAAACAGCAAAAAAAACAATGCACTCTTTATTAGATGCATTGTTTTTTAATTAAGCACTGTATTTTGCAAAAATAGTTGAGCATATTTCTGCATACTTGTCCTAAAGACTAAATGCTGTCTTAACCTTTTAACTGCGAAAATGCGATTTCAGCTGCTTGAAGCGTTTTTTCAATATCATCATCCGTTAATGTAGTGGAAAGAAAAAGACCTTCAAATTGGGAAGGAGGCAAAAACACTCCTTGCTCTAACATGCTATTATAAAATGCTGCAAAATAATCTAAATTTGATGTTTTTGCACTTTCATAATCTTTGACCTCTTCATTTGTAAAAAAGAAGCCAATCATAGATCCTGCACGATTAACGGTAAGAGGTATATCATGCTTTTTCGCATGCTGATATAAGCCTGCTTCTAATTTATCCGCTTTTCGAATAAAATCCGCATAGGTTTCCTTTGTCAATTGAGATAGTGTTTCATATCCTGCTGTCATTGCCAACGGATTTCCAGAAAGTGTTCCTGCTTGATAAATAGGCCCACTTGGAGCTATTTGGTTCATAATTTCTGCTTTGCCTCCATACGCTCCTACAGGCAAGCCGCCTCCAATTACTTTGCCTAAACAAGTTAAATCTGGAGTAATGCCAAAATAAGATTGGGCACAGCCATAATCCACACGGAACCCTGTCATAACTTCATCAAAAATCAACAGTGCCCCGTACTGTGTCGTAATGTCACGAAGCCCTTGCAAAAATCCTTCTTTAGGCGGAACTACCCCCATATTTCCTGCCACAGGCTCTACAATAATTCCGGCAATATCTTCTCCAAACTTTTCAAACGCATATTGAATGCTTTCTAAATCATTATATGCAACTGTTATCGTATTGGCTGCTATTCCTTCGGGCACTCCAGGACTGTCTGGCAAGCCTAGTGTTGCCACACCAGAACCCGCTTTGATTAATAAAGAATCGCCATGTCCATGGTAGCAGCCTTCAAATTTAATGATTTTATTTCTGCCTGTATAGCCGCGTGCCAGACGGATTGCACTCATCGTTGCTTCTGTACCAGAAGATACCATACGAATAATTTCAATCGATGGCACTCTTTCCTTCACAAGAGCAGCCAGCTTATTTTCAATCAATGTGGGAGCGCCAAAGCTTGTTCCACGCTCTGCCACTTTTTTAATGCCCTCTACTACTTGTTCATTGGCATGACCTAAAATTAACGGACCCCAGCTTAACACATAGTCAATATATTCATTGCCATCGATATCATATATTTTCGAACCCTTTCCGGATTCCATAAACACTGGATTGCGTTTAACTGATTTAAACGCACGCACAGGGCTGTTGACCCCTCCTGGCATTAACTCAACTGCTTCTTTATAAGCCGCCTCTGATTTTTGATATGAGCGCATAATTTCCCCTCGTTTCTATTGTTCTCTGAGCATTTTTGCTGCATCTTTTGCAAAATAGGTCATAATTAAATCTGCTCCAGCTCGCTTCATGCCAACAAGCATTTCCATAACAATCTTCTCTTCATCAATCCAGCCATTTTGCGCTGCCGCTTTCACCATGCTGTATTCGCCACTTACATTATAAACAACAATTGGCAATTTCAGCGTATTTTTCATATCACGAACAATATCCAAGTATGGCAGACCTGGTTTTACAATAAGAAAATCAGCGCCTTCTGCTACATCTGATTCTGCTTCTCTTAATGCTTCCAGGCGATTTGCAGGATCCATTTGATAAGCTTTGCGGTCACCAAATTGTGGTGTGCTGTCTGCTGCCTCACGAAACGGTCCGTAAAAAGCAGAAGAATATTTAACGCCATAGGACATAATCGGCGTGTCTAAAAAGCCAGCTTCATCTAGTCCTTTGCGAATTGCCGCAACAAATCCATCCATCATATTCGATGGTGCAATAATGTCTGCGCCAGCTGCCGCTTGGCTTACCGCTGTTTTTACCAATAGTTCTAATGATTCATCATTTAATACTTTGCCTTCTTCAACTACCCCGCAATGTCCATGGCTTGTATATTCGCATAAACATGTATCTGCAATGACAACAATGTCAGGATAATTTTTTTTAATAAAACGAATGCCTTCTTGCACAATGCCATGATCATGGAATGCTTGCGTTCCGCATTCATCTTTTTCTTGCGGCAAGCCAAATAATAGCACTGATTTAATGCCTAAACTTTGCACTTCATCCATTTCTTCGCCTAGTCGATCTAAAGAAAAATTATAAATGCCAGGCATAGAAGAGATTTCCTTTTTGATATTTTCTCCTTCCGCCACAAAAATAGGATAAATTAAATCTTCAATATGTAAATAACTTTCTCTTACTAATGCTCTCATGCTTGCAGATTGTCTTAATCTGCGATGACGTTTAAATTCCATCGTCACTTTTCCATCTCTCCCTCTATTATTTCATTGTAAAATAGCAGACTAATGCTTTTACCATGCTGTCCACCGTGTAGTTTTTTGGCATTACATCCACTGCTAGCTGATAATAGCTTAACCTATCTCTTGTAATAGGGCCAATTGAAACAATCGTACAATTTTTTAATTGGTCATAAAGCTTATATTTATCAATCGCCAGCATGAAATGATCTACTGTTGATGCACTCGTAAAAATAAGTACATCTAACTTGTTAGCTGCAAGTTGTTCTGCAAGCAGTTTCTCGCTTTTTGGAGGAAAATAAGTTTGATAGACAATTATTTCCTCTAGCTGTGCTTGCGTTTTTTGCAGGTTGGCATATAAATAATCGCGGGCTAAATTTCCTTTGACAATTAATACCTTGTCTTTTGTCTTTACTAAAGGCAAAAACTCCTGAACGAATGTTTCTGCCACATATTCACTTGGCATAAAATGAACGGAAATCCCATATTCTCTTAATGCTTTCGTTGTTTTTTCGCCAATTGCCGCAACTTTAATGGCATTTTGCTGAAACGATGGCAGCTGTTGAAAAAAAGCTCTTACTCCATTGCTGCTTGTAAAAACAAGCCAATCATAATAGGATTTCTCCATGCATTTTTGCTGCACGGCGCTTGGCATCTCTATATACTGGAATGCTAACAGCGGAATTTCTATGGCTGTTCCGCCATAAGCCTCCACCTTTTTTGCAAGAGATGCTGCTTGCTTTTTAGAACGAGGAATAAGAATTCCTTTTCCCTTAAGCGGCTCATCCATCAATAATATGCTCCTGTTTTAATGTATCGATTAATGTTTTGGCGCCTTGTTCTGTTAAAATTGCCGCAGCTTGTTCCCCAACCTCGACGGGATTGCTTCCAACTACCTTTTGTTTAAAGATCTGCTTGCCGTCTGGCGATGATACAAGCGCTGTTAAGCTTACTTCATTATTTTCTTGTATAATTGCATAGCCTGCTATCGGCACTTGACAGCCGCCATCCATTTTATTTAAAAAGGCTCTTTCTGCAAAAACTGTGCGAGTCGTCTTTTCATTAGAAAATTTGCTGAGAAGTTCTAGTATTTCTTTATCATCTTCTCTGCACTCAATAGCAAGAGCACCTTGACCAACCGCTGGCAGACAAATATCCGGCTCTAAGAATTCTGTTACCACATCTTTTGTCCAGCCCATTCTCGCTAATCCGGCCGCTGCAAGAATAATGGCATCATACTCTTCTGTTTCTAATTTATTTAATCTTGTATCAATATTTCCTCTTATCCATTTAATCTGCAAATCAGGTCTTACATTAAGAAGCTGCGAACCTCTTCTTAAACTGCTTGTTCCAACAATTGCCCCTTCCTTTAATTCTTTTAACGGAATATGGTTTTTGCTGATTAGCACATCTCGATGATCTTCTCTTTGAGGAATGCAGCCAATAATCAGTCCTTTGGGCAGTACAGCTGGCATATCTTTCATACTATGTACAGCAATATCTATTTCTTTATCGAGCATTTGCTGTTCAATTTCTTTGACAAAAAGTCCTTTTCCTCCTACCTTTGAAAGCGTGACATCTAAAACAACATCTCCTTTTGTCACCACTTCTTTCACTTCAAACTCAAAGGAAGGATCAAGCTTTTTCAGCTGATCAATCACCCAGTTTGTCTGCGTTATGGCTAGCTTGCTTTTTCGTGAACCAACAATAATCTTTCTCATAAAAACCTCCAAATTATCTTATCCTTCTTATCAGTTTAGCCGCGACAAAAAGAATTTATAAAATCTATCCATCTATATGGTTAAAAATGAAAAGACGAAAAATTTCCAATAAAAATAAAATTAATCATTACCATCAAAAAATTCATAATATTGAGCAATGCAATATTTTTCCCTCTTAATTTATTCGTAGCCCGCAAATATAGATAGATGCTATAAATGAATAAAACAATAAAGGAACCAATTATTTTGGGATCATACCAAAAAAATTCTGGTTTTTGAATCATTGCCCATTGAATTCCAAGAATTAGTGCAATGAGTAAAATCGGTACACTAATGACATTCAGTAAATAAGATATATATTCTAGCTTAGCCAAGTCAGGAATTCTTATTAGCCTTTTCCCCCATTGTTTTTTTTTCAGGAGATTATATTGCAAACAATATAATACAGAAAAAATAAAAGATAAGGAAAAAGCACCGTAGGAAAGAATTGCAGCAGTAATATGGATAAATAATAATTCAGATACTACCTGCTCCGCTATTTTGCCGCTGACCTCATGAACCGGGGCAAACGTATGTATGGCCATCATAATAAATCCTAGCACATTTGCAAAAAAAACAATAAAATCTACTTTTAATAAGCGATTTATTGCAAGCGACAAAGATATTAATATCCATGTATAAAAGTATAAGCCCTCCATTATCGTTAAAACTGGAAATCGCCCTGTATCCTTCATATATATGATAAGAAAGGATGTCTGCAATGCCCATACAAATGAAAGTAACCAGAAAGCAGTTTTATTGGCCCTCTGGTTATTATGCATAAAATCAAAAAAATAAAACAAAACAGATAATGCATAAAGAATGATGGTTAATTCATGAAGTCTTGACATGTAAACATCCTGCATAATGTTACCCCTCTACAATCCAATACAGAATAATAATTAGATACTTTTATATTATCTCGCAAATTTTATGGAAATCAAATATTTTACATAGAACTTTCTTTTAATAGGATTGTAAAGTGGATTGATACGAATAAGAAGGGGCTGCTGTATTTGATTTTTGCTTACTCTCTTCTTTTTTATCATGTCCCACAGCAGCATCTTCCAATTGGAAAATTTGTTTAAATAACTGCAATGACTTTTCTGCATCTTCAGTAGAAGCCAGTTCCTTTACCTGAAGAATTGGATCTTTTAGCAATTGATTAATAATGCTTTTTGTATGCTTATTCAGCACTTTTTTGTCTCTTGTGCTTAAATGGGGCAGTTTTCTTTCAATGCTTTGCATTGTTTCTGATTGAATAGCAAGAGCCTTATTGCGAAGTTCTGAAATGACTGGGACAATGCCAAGCAAATGAAGCCATTGATTAAATCCCACTATTTCCTCTTCAATCATTAGCATAATTTTTGCTGCTTCTTTTTGGCGCTCTTGTATATTTGCTTCTACAATGCCTTCTAGATCATCTATATCATAAAGAAATACACTTTCAAGCTCTGCAATTTCTGGATCTAAGTCTCTTGGCACAGCAATATCCACCATAAATAGCGGCTTAGATTTGCGGACTTTTTCCACAGATTGCATCACCTTTTTTGTAATAACATAAGAAGTTGCTCCAGTAGAGCTTATGACAATGTCTGCATCTATTAAAGCGCATTGCAAGTCATCAAATTGTTTTGCCTGTCCTTCAAAACGTTCTGCCAAGCCTTGTGCTTTTTCAAATGTGCGGTTTATCACTGTCACGTTTTTTGCGCCATTGCTATATAAATTCTGAATAGCCAGTTCACCCATTTTTCCTGCACCTAATATTAATACATTTTTATTTTGCAGGGATCCAAAGATTTTTTTTGCCAGCTCAACCGCAGCATAGCTTACCGACACCGCATTTTCGCCAATAGTCGTTTCTGTGTGAGCTCTTTTTGCAAGAGTAATTGCTTGTTTAAACAGCTGATTAAACACGGTTCCAATTACTTTGTTTGTTTGTGCTTCTAAAAAGCTTGCACGAACTTGCCCGAGGATTTGTGTTTCCCCTACGACCATAGAGTTTAATCCGCATGCCACTTGAAATAAATGGTTCATTGCTCCCTCTTGCTCATAGACAAATAAATATGGAACAAATTCATTTTGCTCCATCCCAAACCATTCTGACAAAAATTCTTTTATATAATAACGCCCTGTATGCAATTGATCGACAACTGCATATATTTCCGTTCTATTGCATGTAGATATAATCACATTCTCTAATATGCTCTTTTTATATTGCAATTGATTCATCGCTTCTCCAATTTGCGACGCCTCAAATGTTAAACGTTCACGTATTTCGACTGGTGCCGTTTTATAATTCAGTCCAACAACTATGATATGCATCAGTTTCTTGACACCCCTAACCATTTCAATTAAATACTCACTTATTTATAATAATTCTAAATATGGATTAATTATAACAAATTTTTTGCTTAAATGTATAAAAAATAGCTTTATATTTGTGAACAAATTGTGAATTATTCTATTGAAGATTGATAAAAGAGAAAATGCTGCATCATTTTCTCTTATCGAAATATTATTAATCTTAGTTTATTCCTGATTTTCTTTTTTATCTATCACCAGAACAAAAAGATTCTTTTTTGTAAAAAAGTTGTTTTATTTATACCCTATATTAAACTTTATTTAAAACTCCAAGCCGATTATTTTTAAATGTTTTATAATCAAAGCAGGGGATTTTTATCTTTCATGCGAATTACTTTATTATTGTGATCTAAAAAGTTTTTTATAGAATGCTTTTGTTTATTTCTGGCATTCACTTCACAAAAAATCATCATGTAAAAATCTTAACCACGACAAAACGAACAGCTAGGAAGATAGTACTTACTCCATGTACAGTAACAAATATCTCCCTATAATTCAAGCGTAGGTTGCTGGAAGTAGAAGCGGAGGAAACAATGAAAAGTCAAAAATTATTTTCAGGCATTATATTATTAGGATTTGGATTATATTTTTTATTAAAGGAGCTTAATATCCCATTTTTTGCTGATTTTTATACTTGGCCTACCCTTTTGATCATAGTTGGCATCGCCTTTTTGATTCAAGGATATCGAGGAAATGATTATGGCAATATTTTGCCTGGGGTTATTTTGGCTGGCTTTGGTCTGCATTTTCATTTAGTAAATAAATTAGCTATTTGGCCTGATCATACAGGAACCTTTATCCTTATCATTGCATTAGGTTTTATTCTGCAAAGCCAAAAAATCGGCCAAGGAATCGTAAATGGCGTGCTATTTCTTTTATTAGCCATTCTCCTATTATTTTATCAAGATATTATCCACTCACTTGGATTTTTACAATTAAAGGATAGTACCATAAATATGATAATCCCTATTCTTTTTATTATTATTGGCATCTATTATTTATTTATCAAAAAAAAATAAGGCGCAAGCGGGTAACTCCGCTTGCGCTTTTATCATTTAGCCAAATGCTGCAATAATGACCAAACTTTATCTTTGCCTTCTCCTGTTTCAGAAGAGAAAAGAAGCAGATAGTCTTTATCGCTTAAATCAAATGTTTCTTTTGTCACCTTCAAGTGCTTTTGCCATTGCGACTTGGAAATTTTATCTGCCTTTGTTGCGATGATAACACATGGAATATTGTAATGCTTTAAAAAGTCATACATTAGCACATCATCTTTTGTTGGCGGATGCCTTAAATCTGTAATTAAAATAACTGCTTTTAGCTGTTCTCTTGTTGTAAAATAGGTTTCAAGCATTTTGCCCCATGCTTCTCTTTCCTTTTTGGACACTTTTGCATATCCATATCCCGGCACATCTACAAAATGGAGCATTTCATTAATCAAATAAAAGTTTAATGTTTGCGTTTTTCCAGGTTTAGAAGAGATGCGAGCGAGCGCTTTTCTTCCAAGCATCTTATTAATAAAAGATGACTTTCCTACATTTGATCTTCCTGCTAACGCAAATTCAGGAATATTGCTTTCTGGATATTGATTTGGTTTTACTGCACTTATTACTATTTCAGCACTAGTTACTTTCAAGAATTTACACTTCCGTTCAATGCATGTTTTAATACTTCGTCTACGTGGGAAACAAGAATAAACTCAAGCTCTTCCCGTACGCTTTCGGGGATATCTTCTAAATCTTTTTCATTATCCTTTGGAGCAATAATCGTCGTTAGTCCCGCTCGGTGAGCGCCTAATGACTTTTCTTTTAAGCCGCCAATCGGAAGCACTCTCCCTCTGAGAGTAACTTCTCCTGTCATGCCCACTTCTTTTTTGATTGTTCTGCCAGTAAGAGCAGAAACCAATGCTGTTACCATCGTAATCCCTGCAGATGGGCCATCCTTTGGCACGGCACCTTCTGGAACATGAATATGGATATCATGTTTTTCATGGAATTTAGGGTCGATGCCAAGCTCTTCTGATTTGGAGCGGATATAACTAAATGCCGCTTGAGCAGACTCTCTCATAACATCTCCAAGTTTGCCTGTGAGTACAAGTTTTCCTTTTCCAGGTGCTAAAGATACTTCAATCTGCAAGGTATCACCGCCGACAGTTGTATAAGCAAGGCCTGTCGCCACTCCAACTTGATCGATTTCTTCTGCTTGCCCATAACGAAACTTAGGCTTGCCAAGAAACTCCTCTAAATTTTTGCCTGTTACCACAATTTTCTTCTTTTCACTTGTCACAATTATTTTTGCACTTTTTCGGCAAATGGAAGCAATTTGTCTTTCTAAGCTGCGAACCCCAGCTTCCCTTGTATACAAGCGAACAATTTTTTGAACAGCATCATCTCTGATTTGCAATTGTCCTTTTGTTAACCCGTGATCTTTTATTTGTTTTTCCAACAAATGATTTTTTACAATATTTGTTTTTTCCAGCTCTGTATAGCCAGCAATCGAAATAACTTCCATCCGATCCCTTAATGGTGCTGGAATGGTTGCTAAATTATTCGCGGTGGCAATAAACATCACTTTAGAAAGATCATAGGTTTCTTCAATATAATGATCACTGAAGTTATGATTCTGTTCAGGATCTAGCACCTCTAGCATGGCAGCAGAAGGATCCCCGCGGAAATCATTGGACATTTTATCTATTTCATCAAGCAGAAATACCGGATTGATGGTTCCAGCTTTTTTCATTCCTTGAATAATTCTGCCAGGCATTGCGCCTACATATGTGCGGCGATGTCCTCTAATTTCTGATTCATCGCGCACTCCTCCAAGAGAAACTCGTACAAAATGGCGATTTAATGATCTGGCAATAGAACGGGCCAAACTAGTTTTCCCTACTCCTGGAGGTCCTGCGAGGCAAAGAATCGGGCCTTTTAAAGAATTGGTTAATTTTTGAACCGCCAAATATTCTAATACTCTTTCTTTCACTTTTTCTAATCCATAATGATCTTCATCTAGAATTTTTTCTGCTTTTAGAATATCCAGATCATCCTCTGTTGCATTTGACCACGGCAGAGCAATTAACCATTCAATATAGTTGCGAATGACTGAACTTTCTGCAGAAGTGGATGGAATTTTTTCATAACGGTCCAATTCTTTTAGTGCTGTTTTTTTCACATGTTCTGGCATTTTGCATGCTTCAATTTTTTCCATCAGAGAACTGACTTCTCCGCTTTTCCCATCCTTATCGCCAAGCTCCTTTTGAATGGCTTTCATTTGTTCCCGCAAATAATATTCTTTTTGTGTTCTTTCCATGGATTTTTTGACGCGTTGCCCAATTTTCTTTTCCAAGTTAAGAACTTCTTTTTCATTATTAATAATGTCAATCACATAATTCATTCTTTTCTTATTGTCAATTGTTTCTAAAATATGTTGTTTTTCTTTCAGCTTAATCGGCAAATGGGATGCGATAATATCTGCCATCCTGCCTGGCTCTTCCATATCAGAAACGGTCGAGAGCGTTTCATTAGAGATTTTTTTGGAAATTTTTATGTATTGTTCAAAATATTCCAGCATTGTTCGCATCAAAGCTTCATCTTCTATATCTTTTGAAGTATCTTCGTCAAACACATGCAAATCAGCGGAAAAATATCCTTCTTCCTCTATGATTTCAAGAATTTCTGCTCTTTTCAGCCCTTCAACTAATACGCGAATCGTTCCATTTGGCAGCTTTAGCATTTGTTTTACTTTTGTTAATGTTCCAATTCTGTATAAATCTTCTTCAGATGGATCATCTATATCCATATCCTTTTGCATGGTTAAAAAGATTAAATGGTCATCTACCATTGCTTTTTCAAGTGCTTGCACCGATTTTTCACGACCAACATCTAAATGTAAAACCATTGTTGGATAAACAAGCAAACCTCGAAGCGGCAGGAGGGGGACAATTGTATTGTTTTTTTCCTCCATTATGTGTTGCACCTCCAGCTATAAAAAGTTCCATTTCAAAATCTAATGCTTTGTACAATTCTATCTCATTTATGAAAAAGTGTCTATTAACTAGAATTATTGAGGAATGGAAGAAAATAGAACAGTTTTTAGAACCTTTTCTATTTGCACACCATCTTGCTTCTGTCTGCGCGGACTGTGAAATTCCTTAACAAAACTAGAAAGTAAACCTGACTAAAAGCAAACATCTTTCTTTCCTTCATATAAAGGATAAAAGAAAAGCTTTTATACCCTTAGTATTTTATCAAACCGCCTGTAATATGTCCTGCTAATAAAAAATATCCTGCGTATATCCAAAAAGATAGTTCCTCTTACAAACTCCGAAAAATACTGCAGGAAAAAAAGCTTTAATTTTCTTGTGAAAATTAAAGCTTCAGAGGTGTAGATAAAGTTTATTAACTTTTAATCCCTAATCACTCCACCTTAAAAGGGGCCAAATCATTATAATTTAAGGAGAGCAGCAAAGGAAGCTCGGCCTTTTCTACATGCTTTTTTTCTTTGTGACATCAATTGCAGGAGCTATTTCCTCTAGACTGTGCTCCTTGATTAAAGCATGCTCTAAAACCTCTTTTAATGTGGTGACAGGCACTATTTCAATGCCTTTCACTTCTTGCAATACCGTTTGCATATTCTCTTTTGGGATAATGACTTTTTGTGCCCCAGCTTTTTGTGCTGCTTTTGCTTTTGCCAGCACGCCGCCGACTGGTTTTACTTTCCCATGTATGCTAATTTCACCTGTCATTGCCACTTTGCGATCTACTGGAAATTTATAAATGGCAGAATAAATGCCTGTAGCCATAGAAATGCCCGCAGATGGTCCATCTATTGGGACTCCTCCCGGAAAATTTACATGAATATCATATTGGTCTGCAGGAACATTCATAGACCTAAGCACTGTTATTACATTTTCAATCGATCCTCTTGCCATACTTTTTCTGCGAATAGATTTCCCTTGTCCACCGATGCTCTCTTCTTCCACAATGCCAGTTATATTAATGGACCCCTTTTCTTTGGCTGGAATGACAGTTACTTCTATTTCAAGAAGAGAGCCAATATTAGTTCCATATACAGCCAGACCATTTACGGAACCGATTGAAGAAGCTTTATTTATTTTTCTTTCCATTCTTGGAGACAGCTGACTAGAATTAATGACCCATTCTAGCTCTTCTTCTTTAATATGGCTTCTATCTTCACCAATAGCAAGCCCTGCAGAGATTTGAATAATATTCACTGCTTCTCTTCCGTTGCGTGCATATTCAGCTAATGTGTCCAAGCTTTTTTCGCTGATTTCCAATTGTATTTTATTCGCTGCTTTCTTTCCAATTTTAACCACTTCATCTGCCGTCAGTTCTCTAAAAAATACTTCCATGCACCGTGAACGGATAGCAGGCGGTATTTCATTAGGTGTTCTTGTCGTGGCACCAATTAGACGAAAATCAGCTGGCAATCCATTTTGAAAAATATCATGTATATGTGTAGGAATTTGTGTATTTTCTTCATTATAGTAAGCACTTTCTAAGAATACTTTCCGATCCTCTAGAACCTTCAACAGCTTATTCATTTGGGTTGGATGAAGTTCCCCAATCTCATCAATAAATAAAACGCCGCCATGAGCATTGGTAACAGCCCCCTGCTTTGGTTGAGGAATTCCTGCTTGTCCCATTGCCCCTGCTCCTTGATAAATCGGATCATGAACAGAGCCAATTAATGGATCTGCAATTCCTCGTTCATCAAATCTGGCTGTTGTAGCATCCAACTCTACAAATACGGAAGTCGATTTAAAAGGCGATCTTTTATTTCGTTTTGCTTCTTCTAAAACCAGTCTTGCAGCAGCTGTTTTCCCTACTCCAGGCGGTCCATAAATAATCACATGCTGTGGATTTGGTCCACAGAGAGCAGCCCTTAAAGACTTGATTCCATCCTCTTGACCTACAATATCTGCAAAACTTGTCGGGCGTACTTTCTCCGATAAAGGTTCTGTTAAAGAAATAGATCGCATTTTACGCAATTGATCCATTTCTTTTTTAGATTCCCGATCAATAGATACCTTTTGCGTTCTTTGGCTTTTCAATAAATTCCAAAAGTAGAGACCGATGATTATTCCAAAGAACAATTGTACAAATAAAGCTATCTCCGTCCAGCTCATATAAATACCTCCTGAATATAAATCATGCTGATAAACAGTAGTATCTCCTTTGAATGGTAGTAATAAACAATTTTTCTTACAAAAATGATATAACTTTCCAATCATTAGGTTTTTTATTCAGAAGCGGAGACTGGAAACATATTTTTACTATCAGATAACCATCATCTCCTTTATACAAAAAAGCTTCCTATTTTATAATAGGAAGCTTTTTTCGCAACTGTTGATTTAAGCAGATGTTTTTGTTTCTTCGTCAATAACCGTTCCATCCTCCAAAACAAGCTTTGGCGATGCATTATCTGTTACTGTTTCTTTTGTAATGATGCATTTTACAATGTCTTCGCGTGAAGGCAAATCAAACATTACATCAAGCATAATGCCTTCAATGATAGAGCGGAGACCACGTGCACCTGTTTTTCTTTCAATTGCTTTTTTTGCAATTTCTTCTAATGCACCATCTTCAAAATCCAGCTCTACATTATCTAATTCCAGCATTTTTTTGTATTGTTTTACTAATGCATTTTTTGGTTTTGTCAAAATTTCTACAAGCGCCTCTTCATCTAATTGACCAAGGCTAGCAATTACTGGCAAACGGCCGATAAATTCTGGAATTAATCCGAAACGAAGAAGATCTTCCGGCAATACTTTTGACAGTAAATCTTTATCCTCTACATCCGCTTGTTTTGTTTCTGACCCAAACCCAATTACTTTTTGGCCTAAACGTCTTTTGATAATTGGTTCAATTCCATCAAATGCACCACCGCAAATGAATAAAATATTGGTTGTATCTATTTGAATAAATTCTTGATGCGGATGCTTTCTTCCGCCTTGCGGAGGAACACTTGCCACCGTACCTTCCAAAATTTTCAGAAGCGCTTGCTGTACTCCTTCGCCAGACACATCTCTAGTAATAGAAGGATTTTCGGATTTTCGGGCAACCTTATCGATTTCATCAATATAGATAATCCCTTTTTCTGCTTTTTCTACATCATAATCAGCAGACTGGATCAATTTCAGGAGAATATTTTCTACATCTTCCCCAACATATCCGGCCTCTGTTAATGATGTTGCATCAGCAATTGCAAATGGAACATTCAAAATTCTTGCAAGTGTTTGCGCTAAAAGCGTTTTCCCGCTTCCAGTAGGACCAATCATGGCAATATTACTTTTAGAAAGCTCTACATCATCAATTTTACTGTTGGAGTTAATTCGCTTGTAATGATTATAAACAGCAACTGAAAGTGCTTTTTTGGCTTGATCTTGTCCTATAACATATTCATCCAAAATATCGCGGATTTCAGAAGGCTTTGGTACGTCTTTAAATTCTACTTCTTCTTCCGTTCCAAGCTCTTCTTCTACGATTTCTGTACATAATTCAATGCACTCGTCACAAATATACACACCTGGTCCGGCAACTAGCTTACGCACTTGATCTTGTGTTTTGCCACAGAAAGAGCATTTTAATTGTCCCTTTTCATCATTAAATTTAAACATGTCTTCACCCCTTAAAACTCTTTGTATATGTTTATCCCACGGATTATTGTTTGAATCATTTTTTTCAAAAAATCTTACAACAGTTATGTATTGCATTGTAACATATGGTCGTATGTACAGGAAACGATACGCTCTTTATTTACGCTACACTAATCCGGAGGGAAAAAACTTATGTACTTCTTTTAAGCATATCCATTTTTCACAAACTTAAATCTGGAAATATTAACAGCAAGCAAAGTATGTATATTTTCCTGTACACAATATAAAAGCAGACCTGTTAAATATATTATATGTTACATGGTGTGAATATAAAACTAAGGCACGAGTGATTCGCGCCTTAGTTTTTTAATTACTTCTATTATGCAACAGTTTTGCTGTTTTCCACAAGAAAATCGATTGCTTTTCTCATTTTTATATCCATTTTTAAGTTTTCTGTGCCACCAAGTGCTTGTGTAATAGCATCTGTAGGCATATTGTACATTTCGGACATTTTTTCTAATTCAGCTGTTACTTCTTCTTCAGATACTTCGATGTTTTCAGCATTAGCAATTGCTTCAATTGTTAAGTTAACGCGTACACGCTTCTGGGCATCTTCTTTCATTTGTGCTTTAAGCGCTTCTTCATCTTGACCTGAGAACTGGAAGTATAATTCAAGGTTCATGCCTTGCATTTGAAGACGTTGTTCGAATTCATTCATCATGCGGTCAATTTCTGTATCAACCATAGCAGAAGGAATATCAATTGTTGCATTTTCAGCAGCTTTTTCTACTACTGTATCACGAACTGCATGCTCTGCTTGATGTTTTTTGTCATTTTCTAAACGTGTTTTAATTTTTTCTTTTAAAGCTTCTAAAGTTTCTGCTTCTTCATCCACATCTTTAGCAAATTCATCATCTAATTCAGGAAGTTCTTTTGCTTTGATTTCGTGAATTGTTACTTTAAATGTAGCAGGTTTTCCAGCTAATTCAGCTGCATGGTACTCTTCTGGGAAAGTTACTTCTACTTCTTTAGATTCTCCAGCAGCAAGTCCAACTAATTGCTCTTCAAATCCTGGAATAAATTGACCAGAACCTAATTCAAGTGAGAAGTTTTCAGCAGTTCCGCCTTCAAAAGCAACTCCCTCTTGGAATCCTTCGAAATCCATTACTACTGTATCGCCTAATTCAGCAGCTCCTTCTTCTTTTACAACTAGTTCCGCTTGTTTTTCTTGCAATGCTTTAATTTCAGCATCTACATCTTCAGCTGTTACTTCAGTGCTTACTGCTTCTACTTCAAGGCCTTTATACTCGCCTAAAGCTACTTCAGGTTTTACAACAACAGTAGCTTTAAAGATTAATGATTTGCCTTTTTCGATTTGTTCTACATCAATTTCAGGACGATCAACTGGCTCAATTCCTGTTTCTTCAATTGCGCTAGCATAAGCGTCTGGCAATAAAATGTCGATTGCATCTTGATAAAGAGATTCTACACCAAAACGTTGTTCAAACATTCCACGTGGAATTCTTCCTTTACGGAATCCAGGAATATTTACTTGCTTTACTACTTTTTTAAATGCCAAATCTAAACCTTCGTTTACTTTTTCAGCATCCACTTCAACTGTAAGGACACCACGGTTTCCTTCTAAAACTTCCCATTTAGCAGACATACTATATTTCCCTCCAACAATCTATTCTACTTTTCATTACTTCTAATTTTTTTCAGATATTACTACTTTTTTGTTGAAAATAGCATAAAAAATACTTTTCCAGCAAGATTAACCTTTTTAAGCAGTCTATCTATTCATCAAAAAAATTATAGCATTTTCTGAATGCAACCATTACATTATATCATAGGTTCTAGTTGTTTCAACATAGAAGCCTAAATATTAGGATAAGAAATTTCCTCTAAACTCTTTATAAAACATATTGCTTCCGTTAAATCTTTTTTATGGACCCCATACATCACGACATACTCCTCTATTTTTGTTTCCGGCTCAAAATACGATTTAATGACATAATGATAGCCAGCAGCCCATGTAGCATTGGAATAACCTTCTAGCTGAAAAGGATAAAGAGAAAACAGCTGTTGTTCTAATAGCCCCTTGCTGCTTTCAAGCAAAACGGGGTCTTCTTGTTCTAGCTTTTCTGTTAAAAGCAGCAATATCTCAGCCCGTTGTGCAGAAACACTTATTTCTTCTAGCTCATTTGGGCGAACTGTTAACTGGCGATTCAATTTATGTATAACCACTTCTTTATCATATTCCTGTTCTTTTAATAGATTTAATAACAAAGTTTTTAAAAAAGAACTGCCATTTTTATCCATTAAATATTGTTGGATTTCTTCTATATATGGACGAATATTTTGATGATGCAGCTGCGAAATAACATGCACCAGTTCATTCGAATTTTGCATAGCATAAAGATTTAGTTTTTGGTGTTTGTTTGCAACCTTTTTTTCTTCACTATGCTTCTCTGCTTCCTCCTGCCTTGAAGTTAATGCCATTCTTCGGCTGAAATCAAGCATTTTAGAAAAATGCTCTAGTTTTTTAGCAGGAATTCGGTGTTCTTCTAAAAGAACTTCTATTGTTGCAACAATCTCTTCGTATTCATGAAGCTGAACAAGAATCATCAAATATAAATCAAGGATGTGAATATAGTCTCCTAAACCGCCTTGAAGCATATTTTTGGCGATATCTTTCGCTTGATGCAAGGAACCAAGTTCATAATAAGCTACAATCATCCCAATTTGCACTTCACTATTTGCCGGATTTAAGCTAAAGGCTTCTTTTAAAAAAGAAATTGCTTCATAATAGCTTTTTTTTTGTATAGATTGAAGCCCCTTTTCTAAAAATCGTTGGTCTAAATCAGGGAAAAATACAATATTATCTTTCTGTTTTTTATCCTGCCTACTCATTTTTTTCCCGCCCTAATCTGTTTTTTAGCTAGTTTAGCTTTTTTTATGCATTGTTGCAACAAATGATCAGCAATTCAGCTAGCGGCTTTGCATAATAAAAACCATCCTAAATCATGCCAGCGTCATCTGTAACTCTCCTATCTATCTGCTATTATAGCCCTCTTTTTGTTTGCATTAATATTGCAATTAAAAATATTTTGTTAAAAATTCTAACAAAACTAGTGACATATCCAAAAACTACGTTTACTATTAACCTATCTTTCAACATGTAAACTTGTAATACAAGTTTACATGTCAGCTATTTTATTAGGAGGAAATTATGGAGAAAACTATGCAGCAAAACACTATTAAGAACCATTTCAAAGAAAGCTATCGAATTTACCTTGGCGCACTGCTTGTCGTTGTTCTTGCAGAACTGATCGGCACACATCAATTTAAAATAGGATCTGGACTTGTCGTTATTTACCCTATGCTTTTTGGACTTCTTTTTGGCATTTTGCTTGGACCAGATCTTCTAGGATTTTTCAAAAAAAAGGAAGCAAAAAAGGCATCTTCCCTTGTACTTATTGTCATCTCTCCTTTTATGGCAAAGATAGGCATATTAGCAGGCGCAAATATTTCTCATTTAGTAGAAGCAGGTCCTGCCTTAGCATTTCAGGAGATTGGACATATTGGCACCATTCTTCTGGCACTGCCGGTTGCCATTATATTAGGAATAAAAAAAGAAGCAATTGGAGCTACCAGTTCTACTTGCCGCGATAAAGACTATGGTTTAATTGTCAGCCTTTATGGAGCTAATTCTCCAGAAGCTAGGGGGACACTTTCTATTTACGTAATCGGATTTATTATTGGCACGGTTTATCTTGGTTTATTGGCAAGCATGGTTGCTGCGACAAATATTTTTCATCCATTAGCACTCGCAATGGCTTGCGGCATCGGCAGCGGGGCTATGATGGCTGCCGCTTCTAATACACTTGCTACTATTTATCCTCAATATGCGGACCAAATTCTAGTGTTAGCTGGTGCAAGTGATTTATTATCTGCGATTATCGGCATTTATTTCACACTATTTATTTCATTGCCTATTACGAAAAAACTATATGCTTGGCTAGAGCCTAAAATTAGTCCAAAGCATACAAGAATCGCTAGCATACATTCTTCAAAGGTGGTTGAATAAAATGAGCTTAAGTTACCGAAATCTTTGCCTTTCCTTACTGGCCACATCTGTTCTTACAATGCTTGTCTCCAATTGGATCGGCTATCATATAGCAATAACTGAATCTATTCCCGGTGTGCTAATTCTAGCCGGAATCGCTTTTATTGGCATTTGCCTTGGCAAGCTAATTCCGTTAAAAATACCTGCAATTGTGTATGTCGTATTGTTCGGTTTATTGATTTCTTGCCCAATTTCTCCTATTTCCTCTACTGTAGTAGAACAAACAGGAAAAATCTCTTCTATGGCGATTATTACTGTTGTAGGAACATTAGCTGGAATCGGCTTAGATTTTAAAAGCTTCCGAAAACAAAGCTGGAAAATGTTTATTATCGCCATCTTAGTTTTTACCGGCGCCTTTTTGATTCAAGCTATTTTTGCCGAAACATTTTTACGATTAACAAATGGATAAAAGCGATTCTTTCTTAAGGATCTGCTTCCATTTCCTTTTACAAAAAATGAAACAGAAGCTAAAAGCAGCAGGTTTCAGCAGAAAAACTACATATGAACACCTGCGGAAATAGGCAAAAGGCGATACCAGTCATAAAGTGAAACTTCAATCTCAATCAGCGGGAATCAAAAGCCCGTTAATGCATGATAAAAATATACGTTCATAAAAAAAGAAAATATATTCTGGCTTCCGTAGTTTAACAGCAGCCTGCTGATGCAAACAACCATCAGCAAGCTGCCCAGAGGAAAAACTTACATAAAAATACTTCCCGCTAAATACTTGAATAAGAATGGAAGGACTAGATCGATGAATAAAGTGCAAAAATGTGATTTAATTATTAAAAACTGTTCTATCTTGACAAATAAATTTGCTATCGAAGAAGATATGTCCATTGCCATCGCTGATAAGAAAATTATTGCCATAGACAATGCCTTGCAAATAAGCAAGCAATATCGGTCCGAGACAACGCTGGAGGGCAAAGGAAAGCTTCTAATGCCAGGCCTTATTGATGCACATATGCATACAAACCAGCAATTTTTAAGAGGAAAAATCACAGATGAATATCCGATGATTTGGACACGGATTATGGTTCCTTACGAAAGCAATTTAAATGAAGAAGATGTATATAAAAGTGCTCAATTAAGCTGTTTGGAAATGATAAAAAGCGGCACTACCTCTTTTGTTGATGCTGGCGGCAGCTATATGCACAAAGTGGCTGAAAGCGCCCTGCAGGCTGGATTGCGGGCTACTTTAACCTGCTCCACTATGAATACAGGGAATTCCATACCTGCTAATATGAGATTTTCGGAAGAAGAAAACATTCAGCAGAATAAAAAACTTTATGAGGATTTCCATCAAGCAGGTGACGGCAGAATAAATATTTGGTTCTCCCTGAGATCCATCATTACATGCACCCCTAGTTTAATTACTCGTGTTTTTGAAACAGCGAAAGAATTAAATACAGGGGTTCAAGCACATATGAATGAATATACAAATGAAATCAGCTTTTGTCTGGAGCATTATCAAAAACGTCCATTGGAATTTTTAGAATCTTTAGGGGTATTAGACCAGCCCTTTCTTAGTGCACATAGCATTTTGCTTTCCGATAATGAAATAGATATTGTAAACAAATATAATATTAAAATTGCTCATTGTCCTATAAGCAATTCAGGAAAAGGTTTCACAAAGACCCCAACACTTTTGCATAAAGGAGCAAGCATTGGTCTTGGCACAGACGGAGCGGCACATGCAGGCTTAAGTCTCTTTGATCAAATGAAAGTTTTAAAGTCCTTAATGCGTGCCTATTGGGGAACTCCTATTTTTGATCCAATTGTTATGCCATCGGCAAAGATACTAGAGATGGCCACATTAGGTGGAGCAAAAGCCAGCTTACAAGAACAGCAAATTGGTACACTAGAGGTTGGCAAAAAAGCCGATTTAATAGCAATTAATCTTAATCAGCCCCATATTCAGCCAACCCATAATCTAGTGAATACTTTAGTAGAATCAGCAACAAGCAATGATGTGATAGATGTTGTTATTGATGGAAAAATTGTTATGAAAAATAGGGAAACACTTACATTGGATGAAGAAAGAATTATGTTTGAAAGCAGAATAGCTGCCGCAAAAATGGCGAAAAAAGCAGGGATTTCATTATAGGCAGTATGCCATGATCCCCGCTTGATCACTTAATAGAAAACATAAATACAGGAGGAAATAATGACAAAAATCGGCATAAATAAAGTGCAAAAACAAACCGCAGTCAAACAGACGATTGAATATTTAAAACAATATATTTTCAATACAAATGAACATGAATTGACAAAACTTCCCTCTGAAACAAAATTGGCTTCTGAAATGGGCGTAAGCCGTGTAACTGTTCGTGAAGCTCTTACCGTTTTAGAAAATGAAGGGTTTATCACAAGAAGCCAAGGAAGCAGCACCATCATTACAACATTCGCCAGGAAACTGACTGGCATTATCGATTCTTCTGGAGAACTCAGCAAATTTATAAGAGAGTCGGGCTATGAAGCAAATGTCGATAACATTACCTATTCATGGGAAATTTGTGATGAAAAGACAGCAGAGTATTTAAAACTAGAGCCGGGAGAAGAAATCCTTATCGTAAAAAAACGCTTTCTTGCTGATCAGGCTCCTGCTGTATATTGCATTAATCGCATTGCAAAAAAACATTTACAAACAAATGACTTTAAAGAAAACGACCTAGGTCCCAATATCTTTACCTATTTAGAGGAAACAGGAAATCTTCATTTCAGCCATGACTTTATGGAACTCATTCCTACACTAACAACGAGTGAGTTAGGCGAGATGCTTCATTTGCCAATAAATACAGCACTTCTCAGACTCGATATTACAAAATATACAGATGAGGGAATGCCGATTATGTTTAATTCTGAATACTATGTACATGACTTAATCAAGTTTACCGCATGCAGAACATTATCTAATCTTTAATATAAAAATGAAAATAAGCAGTTTATTGCATAATATAAAGTGAGGTATTTTATGGATGGTTGGTTATTGTTAATGGTAGTCGTGCTGTTTGCATCAATCCTGCAAACAAGCACTGGCTTCGGTTTCTCGATTATCGGGACACCTTTTTTATTTTTACTTTTTCCTATTCATACTGCTGTACAAGTCAATATTGTCTTGTCCATTTGTCTTTCGGGCTTTATGATTTATAAAATCAGAAAAGAAATTGATCGACAATTATTAATAACCTTAATAAAAGGAAGCATTTTCGGATTAATAATTGGACTTATCATTTATTTATATATGGATATTCATCTATTGAAAATGACTGTTGGCATGCTTATTATTATTTTAACTGTCTTGTTGATCTTACAGTTATCCATTAAGCAATCCACAAAAAGAGATTTGCTGACAGGAGGAATATCTGGTTTATTAACAACAAGCATAGGTGTACCTGGACCACCCCTATTGCTATATTTCTCCAGTGTGGGAACGAATAAATCTATACTTCGCAGCACGACATTAGCGTATTATTTATTTGTTTATTTTGTCAGCCTTATCATGCAGATAGTTTTTGGGGGCACTAGTTCAGACGTTTGGATCGCTTCCATTATTGGATTGCCTGCTTTGATTATCGGCATATTTGCAGGACAGCTACTATTTAAGTGGATTAGTCAAAAAACATTTAAAATCATTACATACATTATTCTTATTTTTACAGGAGTATATCTTATTATTTCTTCTTAAAAAAGAGGCATCCAATTGGACGCCTCTTTTTATCAGCATGTTATTTCGCCATACTCTTTTCATATTCTCCAATACTATCTTTATATTGAAGCGTAATTTCAATTTCATCCCAGCCATTTACAAGCATTTTTTTCCAATAAGGATGGATAGCAAAGCTTTCTTTAAAGCCTTTTTCATCTTCCAATATTTCATTCTCTAAATTAATATGCAAGTTATACGGCTGATCTTTTGCAGCATTTAGCAAATATTCTACCTTATCGCTTGCCAATTGAATAGGAAGCATACCATTTTTTAAACAGTTTTGATAAAAAATATCTGCAAATGATGGTGCGATTACTACTTGAAAACCATAATCCTGCAATGCCCACGGTGCGTGTTCTCTAGAGGAACCGCAGCCAAAGTTTTTATTTGCAATTAAAATGGTTGCACCTTGGTTTTCTGGGAAGTTTAATTCAAATTCGGGGTTTGGCTCCCCATTTTTTAAATAGCGCCAATCAAAAAAGGCAAAGCGGCCAAAGCCTGTTTTTTCGATCCGTTTTAAAAATTGTTTTGGAATAATTTGGTCTGTATCAACATTAACCCGATCCATCGCTACTGCTTTTCCGACAAACTTAGTAAATCCGCTCATTTGTCCCCCTCCTTGCCTTATCTTTTGTTTTTATACTAACTCTTTTACTGATTGTTCTGTTCGAATATCTACGAAGCGCCCATTGATCGCAGCAGCTGCAGCCATTGCTGGACTTACTAGATGGGTTCTGGCTCCCGCACCTTGTCTGCCTTCAAAATTGCGGTTTGAAGTAGAAGCACAGTGTTCACCTTGCGGCACAAAATCATTATTCATGCTCAAACACATGCTGCACCCTGCTTCTCGCCATTCAAAGCCAGCCTCTTTAAAGATAGTGTCCAGCCCTTCTTTTTCTGCTTGCGCTTTTACCTTTTGCGACCCCGGCACAACCAAGGCCCTTACTCCTGCTTGCACTTTTCTTCCTTGAATAGTATTAGCGGCTTGTCTTAAATCTTCAATACGGGAGTTTGTGCATGAACCGATAAACACATGCTGAATTTTAATATCGGTAATAGCCTGGCCTTCTTTTAAATCCATGTATTGAAGAGCGCTTTGCAATGCACGGCGTTCTGTTTCTTCCTCATAGCTGGAGAACGTTGGAATATTCTCATCCACTTTTGCCGTCATAGCAGGATTGGTTCCCCAGCTTACCATTGGAGCAATATCATTGCCGTCAATAATAATCACTTTATCATATTGGGCATCTTCATCTGAAACAAGCTCTTTCCATTCCTCAACCGCTGCTTCAAAATTTTCCGGTGCATATTTGCGATTTCTTACATATTCAAAGGTTATTTCATCCGGAGAAACCAAGCCAGCTCGCGCACCGCCTTCTATAGACATGTTGCAGATTGTCATTCTTTCTTCCATCGAAAGATTTCTAATAACATCACCAGTATATTCAATAACATGTCCTGTGCCAAAGTTTACTCCGTGCTTAGAAAGGATATATAAAATAACATCCTTTGCTGTAACACCTTGAGCAAGCTTTCCATTTACTTCTATTTTTAATGTTTTTGGTTTTGTTTGCCATAAAGTTTGTGTTGCTAGTACATGCTCTACCTCACTAGTACCGATTCCAAATGCCAATGCTCCAAATGCTCCGTGTGTAGATGTATGACTGTCTCCACATACAATTGTTTTTCCCGGCTGCGTTAATCCTAGTTCTGGTCCAATAACATGAACTATCCCCTGTTCAGGGCTGTCTAAATTTGCTAAAGGAACATTAAATTCCAAACAATTTTTTTCTAATGTAGTCATTTGATTTAACGCTACTTCATCATCTATCTTAAAACGATTAATTGTTGGTACATTATGGTCCATTGTCGCAAATGTACGATCTGGTCTTCTCACTTTACGATTTTTCATTCTTAGACCAGAAAATGCTTGAGGCGATGTTACTTCATGCACAAGATGAAGATCAATATATAGCAGATCTGGTTTCCCCTCTTCTCTATGAACAATATGCTTCTGCCATATTTTTTCAATAATTGATTTCCCCATCATATTCCCCTCACTTTCTCGTTATTCCTTTTCTCCATACACTATGTCAATTTTCCATTGATAGATAGTTGTATTAAAAGATTCCTTTATTATGCATTTAATTTATTCGCCAATTTAGCCGCTATTTCTTTTTTTACTTCTTCTACCATTTCAGTAGTAGAAATAATTTTTGTATTTGGCGAAATAATATCGCGTGTACGGAATCCATTATCTAAAACAGAGTTTACCGCGTTTTCGATAATCTCCGCCTCTTCATCTAATTGGAAAGATAAACGTAAAAGCATCGCTGCAGACAAAATTGTAGCAAGTGGATTAGCAATATTCTGCCCTGCAATATCCGGAGCTGAACCGTGAATTGGCTCATAAAGATATGGACCAGTCTCTGAAATACTTGCAGATGGCAGCATTCCTAAAGAACCGGTTAAAACAGAGGCTTCATCACTTAAAATGTCTCCAAACATATTTTCTGTTACAATTACATCAAATTGTTTTGGATTTCTAATAAGCTGCATTGCTGCATTATCTACCAGCATATGTTCTAAAGAAACATCCGGATATTTTTCAGCAATTTCATTTGCGCATTCTCTCCATAGTCTGCTGGATTCTAGTACATTCGCTTTATCTACAGATGTTACTTTTTTCGAGCGGATTTGTGCAATTTCAAACGCCTTTTCTAGTACTCTTGTTATCTCTTCTTTGCTATAGACTAATGTATCTATGGCACCACTTTGCCCATTTACAGTTGTTCTTTCGCTCGGTTTCCCAAAGTAAATGCCGCCAGTTAATTCTCTGACAACAAATAAATCAACACCTTCAATAATTTCTTGACGTAATGGTGAAGATCCAGCCAAACTAGCATAATAGTTGGTTGGTCTTAAATTAGCAAAAAGCTTTAATTCTTTTCTTATTTTTAATAGCCCCTGCTCTGGACGAAGAGGGACAGGAAGCGTTTCCCACTTGGGTCCACCAACTGCTCCCAAAAGAATAGCGTCACTATTTTTACAAATGTCAATCGTTTGATCAGGTAAAGGACTTCCATCTATATCTACGGCTTTTCCGCCGATATTTCCAAATTCATATTCAAATTCATGATTGAAATGTTCTTCAATTACTCGCAATACTTCAATAGCACCTTGAACAATTTCAGGACCTATTCCATCTCCTGGCAATACAGCGATTTTCTTTTTCATTTCTAAATTCGCCCTTTCCATTATACGTAAAACTACCATCAGTAAAAAAAGCCTGCTTCCACTGATGGTAAAAATATTGATTTATTTAATCATGAATCCCACTTGGGTTTCCCTATTCTTAATTGCAACTAAAGAGTTTGCTGTTGCCTTTTTCAAGTCACCGCAACAATGTATCAATAAGAAAATTTGATCAATAGAAGAACTAGCATTATCTGAATAGCTAAAAATCATTTTGTATTCCTATAGAAGCAGCTAAAAGCCTGCTTCTATAGAATCTGCATTTAATTTTTCTAGTTGTTTGGCAATAAGGATTTTTTCTGCAAGATTAAGATTTATCCCAGGTGATTACTCCCCGTCTCTTAAGGTTGTATCAAAAATCTTAATTCTTGCCACTGCCTACCACTTCTTTCTTTTTTGCGCTTTTTACAAATGGCATCATTTGGCGTAATTCTTTTCCAACTTTTTCAATTAAATGTTCGTTTTCACGTGCATTGATTGCTGTAAATTCTGGTCTGTTTGCTTGGTTTTCTAAGATCCAGCCTTTAGCAAATTTACCATCCTGAATATCTTTTAATACAGCTTTCATTTCTTTTTTCACATCTTCTGTTACAATTCTTGGTCCTGTTACAAAATCGCCCCATTGTGCTGTATCAGAAATAGAATATCTCATTCCAGCCATACCATCTTCATACATTAAGTCAACAATTAATTTCAATTCATGCAGACATTCAAAGTATGCAAGTTCTGGTTGATATCCAGCTTCCACCAATGTTTCAAACCCAGCCTTAACAAGTGCTGTTAAACCTCCACATAAAACAGCTTGCTCTCCAAATAAATCTGTTTCAGTTTCTTCTTTAAATGTAGTTTCAAGTGCTCCTGCACGCAACGCTCCAATTGCTTTTGCATATGCTAATGCTAACTCGCGAGCTTCTCCAGTAACATCTTGATAGATAGCGAATAATGCAGGCACTCCAGCTTCTTGCTCATATGTTCTGCGCACTAGATGTCCTGGACCTTTAGGAGCTACTAATAACACATCGCTTGTTTCTGGTGCAACGATTTGATTAAAGTGGATGTTAAAGCCATGCGCAAACATTAATGCTTGGTTTGTTAAGTTTGGTTTGATTTCTTCATAATAAACTTTTGTTTGCAGTTCATCAGGCAATAAGATCATTACAATATCAGCTTGTGCTGTTGCCTCTCCTACTGAATATACATTAAAGCCATCTTCAACTGCTTTATCCCATGATTTACCTTGTCTTAAACCAATAATTACATTTACTCCGCTGTCTTTCATGTTTAAAGCATGTGCATGTCCTTGTGATCCATATCCAATTACTGCTACTGTTTTCCCTTCAAAATATCCTAAGTTTGCGTCTCCGTTATAATACATTTTTGCCATTTTTTATTCTCCCTTTCTTTTGTCAAATGTTAGTTTTATATAATAAATTAATTAAACTATAGAGTAAGTACTTCTTTGAACATTGCTTTTTTGGGATCCCCGCGGAAAGGCAGTAGTGCCTGTTCTCGCTAATTCTTTAATGCCATATGGGCGAATCAGTTCAATAAATGCTTCTACTTTGCTTGATTCACCAGTTATTTGAATAACAATGCTTTCTTTGCTCACATCGATAACCGACGCTCGAAATGGTTCAATGAGCGAATATAATTCATGTCTAGTTTGCGGGGTCGCAAGCACCTTAATAAGGGCAAGCTCTCTTGCCACAATGGCTTGATCTGTAATATCCACTACTTTTAAAATGTCTATTTGCTTATTTAATTGTTTTGTAATTTGTTCAATAATACTTTCGCTTTCTACATGCACCACGCAGGTTATGCGTGAAACGCCTTCTTGTTCTGTATGTCCTACAGAAATGCTTTCAATATTATAATTTCTTTTCGAAAATAAATTGGTAATACGGTTTAGCACACCTGATTTATTCAAAACAGTTAAACTAATAATTTTTTTCATGGTTTCATCCCCACCATTTCATGTAAACCTTTTCCAGGCGCAATCATTGGATAAACATTTTCATTTGGATCTAAACGGAAATCAAGCAATACCGGTTCTCTTTCATTTAATACTTGATCTAAAATTGTTTCCGCTTCTTCATCCGTAGAAATTTGGTATCCTTTTATGCCATATGCTTCTGCCAGCTTTACAAAAGATGGCTGTACAGATTCCTTACTGTGAGAGAATCTAGATTCATAGAAGAATTCCTGCCATTGTCTCACCATTCCCAACGCCTGATTATTAAAAATGACAATTTTAATAGGCAAGTTTAATTCTTTAATTAAAGCTAACTCTTGGCTGCACATTTGGAATCCCCCATCGCCGCTGATCGCAAGTACCGTTGCATCAGGATCGGCTAATTGGGCACCAATGCTTGACGGCAATCCAAATCCCATTGTTCCAAGTCCTCCAGATGTTACCCATCTATTGGATTCTTTAAATTGATAGTATTGTGCTGTCCACATTTGATGCTGGCCAACATCTGTTGTAACAATTGCATTTCCGCCAGTCTTTTCATGCAGAAGTTCTAACACCTTTTGCGGCTTCAAAAGATTTGAATTTTCGTAATAATAAGGATACTCTTTTTTCCAATTTTTTATTTTTTCATTCCATTCATTATGTTCTGACATTTTACCTTTTTGTTTGATCAACTCGGTTAATGCCTCTTTCGCATCTGCCACTACAGGTATTTTTGTCGGAATGATTTTGCCGATTTCGGCTGGATCAATATCAATATGTGCTTTAATTGCATTTGGTGCAAAATGAGCCAGATTTCCAGTTAACCTGTCATCGAATCTTGCTCCTACATTTATTAGCAAGTCGCATTCGTATAACGCCATATTAGCTGCGTAACAGCCATGCATTCCGCCCATTCCTACAAACAGCTCATTATCTGCCGGAAAGCCGCCCAACCCTAAAAGCGTATGAACAACAGGGATTTGCTGCTGCTCAGCGTACTCTTTCAGTTCTGTGCTTGCTTTTGCAAAAATAACTCCTGCTCCAGCCAAAATAACAGGCTTTTTGGCTGCACTTACTGCCTCTGTCAGCTTGCGAATCTGCAAGTAATTAGGCTGTGTTGTCGGCTGATAGCCTGGCAAGCTAATTTCCTGCTCCTTCGGCTCCTCTGTAATAGTTGCAGCGATATCTTTCGGAATATCAATTAAAACAGGACCCGGTCTTCCGCTTGTAGCAATATAAAATGCTTCTTTAATAATTTTCGGAATATCTTCCAAATTTCTGATTTGACAATTATATTTTGTGATTGGCGTTGTAATGCCTAAAATATCCGCTTCTTGAAATGCATCTGTTCCAATTACGCCTGTTGCTACTTGCCCTGTAAATACAACCAATGGCAAAGAATCCATCATTGCATCCGCAAGCCCTGTGACAATATTAGTAGCTCCAGGTCCACTTGTTGCAATGACCACACCAGGTTTCCCAGAGATTCTTGCGTAACCTTCCGCTGCGTGAATTCCGCCTTGTTCATGGCGAGGAAGCACATGGAAAATTTTCGAATCGTATATTTTATCGTAGATTGGCAGAACGGCGCCACCCGGATAGCCAAAAATAAATTCTACATTTTCTTTTTCCAAAGCTTGCAATAAAAGATCAGCGCCAGTTAATGGTTTAGTATTGATAGTCGCCTTTGTTTCTTGAGCAGTTTCCTGTAACATTTATTTTACCCCCTCATATAAAGTAAGTAATGGTAATCTATAACTATTTGAATAAAAAAAACCTTTTCACCTCCATGTTTACTAACTAAATGTAGTAGACAAGGGATGAAAAGGCTTTGGCTTTCCACGGTACCACCCTAATTCATGCACTAATAAAAGTGTATGCACTCAAGAGAAACAGTTAAAACTGCTCATTTTTTTGGTAACGAGTGGGATCTCACTCGGCTGCCTCTACTCGGACACCAGTCTTTCAAGGCAACACTCAGAGGTGAGTTCATTTCAACTGGCTTCACCGGCTCTCAGCACCACCGGCTCTCTGTGGAATTCCAAATTTGAAACTACTTATCCTCTTCATCGAATTTTTCTATATAAATCATTTATATTTTAATTTTTTAGGATAATTAATCATTTTATCCAAAGCATCTCTAGTTTGTTTTCATTTCTGTTTTGCTTTTGTTGAAGTTATCTTACGCCGAATTGAAAAAAGAGTCAACAGTATTTTTGAGAATTATTAGATAATTTCAACAAATAACATCCTATGGTAAACGCTTACAATATTGATAAATAAATAATTCATATACTTTTAATTTTTCGAAAAAATTTTTTAATTTTTATATTTTAATGAAACAATTAAAAGCGATGCTTGCGGAAAATTTTTCAAGAGCTTTGCTCTCCAAAAAAACATAAAAATATAGGATGTCGACAAACGCTCGCTTTCTTCGTTGCTTTCCTTGCTCGGATGCTCATTACCTCCTCCCTTGGTAACTTCGCTCCTCTCAAAGCTTCGCGCTTTGATGCATCAACCATTTTCGATCAGCCTGAAAGTTTGCATTTTTGACTTTGTCTACACTCTGAAACTATTCATTCACTTCTTCTAAATAAAGATTTTTTCTACTATTCTCCAGTTGAATTAACTATTTATAGTCTATATGCCTGCCCATAAATTCTTAGGAATCCATCACTTGGTTTATTTATATCCGTACATTAATTTATCGTATATATTATAATGCAATAATTCTGATCCTGTATATTATGTTGTTATATATTCTTACACAGTTTTTTCAACTTGCTTGGAAAAGCCACTGTTAGAAATCCTATTTAGCTATTGGCTGCTACCTATGTGAATAGAATAAATGCAACCGCTTTAAGAAAACGATTGCATTTTTTCCTGGTCATTTACTTGCTGCCGACACATCATGTATCCATGAAATGCGGATATTTAATAAATTTTGCTTTTCATCTTTTAAATCAATACTTTGATCATTAAGATTCAATTTTTGGACATAACCTTTGCAAGTTTGCAAAAATCCATTTTTATAATAATTAATGATAATCATTCTATTGCGTCCTAATTCTTTTAAAATCATGCTGCATTTCTCCTTTATTTTTGTTCTGATCATCTATTCACATATTAAAATATTGATGTAATGGTTATGTTTTTATTATACAACAAATTAAGTAAGCGTTTCCAATTATTTTTTACAATTAAGTGAACTTTTTAATATACGAATAGATACTATATACATTTTTTCTTTTTTTTAACTGTTTTATACATAATATTGGTAAAAATTCTTCTGTATATTATGGGAATGTATCTTACAACTAAATGTCAGAATATTGACTATACCGAGTATTTTCTATAAATCATTTATATACTATTTTTTAAAATTATCTTATATACTATTTCAAAATAACATTTTTTGTCCTAGCGATTTTATATACAAAGCCTTTATATGATGAATTACTTCTATTAATAGCCACGTTCAGCCTCCACTCAAGCTATCCGCCTCCATTATAAATGGATAAATTTACATTTAAAGAGGTTGTTTATAAAAGGATATAGGGGGAATGAAAGATTACATAACTACTATCCAATAAATAAACAAGGAGGAAAAAACTATGACTAGACATGTAATAGGAGTATACGAAACACCAGAAGAAACGATTTCAGCAATTGAAAGCTTTACTGCCAAGGGATATGAACCTGCCGATCTTTCCGTTATTACCAACAGAAAGGATACAGAGTATTTAGAAACGCAGACAAATGCAGACGTATATCAAACAACGGATGCACCTAACCATCAACCTGAATCTTTTTTTGAAAAATTAAAGGATTTTTTTACAATGGATGATCTTGGACTAGCCGGAAATGACTTGAATAATCTGGACCTTCCTCAAGAGGAAATCGATCAATACAATAAAGAATTAGAAAATGGAAAATTTTTATTAGTAACAAACGATCAGGGAAAAACTGATCATTTATACAGAAGAGATTTGGCGGCTGACTCCTATTCACCTGCAGATGTTTCCAATAGCAAAAATGATTATTATACAAAAGAAGAAAAAATCATGCCAATTAGGGAAGAAGAATTAAATATAAACAGAGAAAATGTACAAACCGGGGAAGTTCAAGTCAACAAAGAGGTGGTAATGGAAGAAAAGCAAATGGATGTTCCAGTAAGCCATGACGAAGTATATATAGAACGTCGTCCAGCTGATGATTCTTCAAGTGAAGCCTCTCCTGTCAGCGACTCGGAAACCATTAGGGTGCCAATTGTAGAGGAGCAAATAGAAGTGACAAAAAAACCGGTTGTTACGGAAGAAATTGTGGTTGGAAAACGAACTGTTGAAGAAAATGAGCATATTTCGGAAACAGTTCGCAAAGAAGAAGCCCACTTGAATAAAGAAGGCGATGTTCGCGAGGTAGAAGAAGACACATTATCCAAAAAGTAAAATTTCCTTTTTAGCAAAGGAATAGACTCCATTAGACAGGAAAATCCACTTTAGCTAAAGTGGATTTTCCTGTCTACAAAGATAACAATACGTCCCAGGAGAGATTCGAACTCCCGACCGACGGCTTAGAAGGCCGTTGCTCTATCCAGCTGAGCTACTGGGACATGCTTTATAAAAATGCTATACGATAACAAAAATAATTTAATACGTCCCAGGAGAGATTCGAACTCCCGACCGACGGCTTAGAAGGCCGTTGCTCTATCCAGCTGAGCTACTGGGACATTATCATTATTCTGTTTCCTCTCATGAGGACAATATTTATTATATGGGGTATTATAATAAAAGTCAATTGTTTTTTATAAAACTTTTTTCCTAACAAGGATTTTTTATTTCCTTGTTAGGAAAACATTTGCATTTTTTATCGTCTAGGGAATTCTGTCGTTAAATTTTCCATTTTCCCATGAACGTAATCATATACTTCTGTTTTATATTTTTCTGAATCGATGGTTAAGATTACATAAGTTTTTTCAATTCTTCCTCTTGGCAGTCGTAAACTTCCTGGATTAATCAATAAAACTCCATCAATCAGCTCCATCCCTAAATAATGAGAATGTCCAAAACAAGCAATATTTGCTCCGACTTCTTTTGCACGATACAATAAATTATTGACCGAAGATTTTACACCATATAAATGGCCGTGCGTTAAAAAGACTTTTACATCCAATGCCTCTTCTATTAGCTCATTTGGATACTTTTCTTCATAGTCACAATTTCCCCGAACTGATTTATACCCTTGTATCGCAGCTTCATTCGCAGTTAATTCAGAATCCCCGCAATGAAGAAATAAATCCACTTCTCCCATATGCTTCTTTTTTAATTCTTCTAATTCATTTACCAGACCATGACTATCGCTTACAATCAGAACTTTCATATCACCCCTCCTTTAAAACAGAATGGATTTGTGCTTTCAGCTTTTGAATGGCATCCGCGCGATGGCTTATTTTATTTTTTGTCTCAGAAGGAATCTCCGCCATTGATTTTTGTTCTTCCGCCACATAAAAAATCGGATCATAGCCAAATCCCAATTCTCCTCTTTTTTCTTCTAAAATACTCCCTTCGCATGCCCCGTTAAAAGTTAACGTCTTTTTCTTTGGAGCGGCTACCGCAATCACACAGCAAAAACGCGCTGTTCTTTTGTCTGTTGGCACATCTTTTAATTCTTCAAGCACTTTTGCAATATTTTCTTCATCATTTTTTTCATTTCCTGCATAACGGGCGGAATACACGCCTGGTTTTCCGCCCAAGGCATCAATCATTAAGCCAGAATCATCGGATATAACAATCGTACCCAATTGTTTAGAAACGGTTTCTGCTTTGATTATCGCATTTTCTTCGAAAGTAGTGCCCGTCTCTTCCACATCTTCTATCTCTGGATAATCAAGCAATGTTTTTACTGTAAACCCCATTGGTGCAAACATTTGCACAAATTCTTTTGCCTTGCCCTCATTTTTTGTCGCAACAATTATTTCTTTCATTGTAATCTCCTTTTCGACTACATTTATTTTTCTATTATTTTATTTGTAATTTCTTCTCCCAGCACTTCCTGTTGAATTTCAATCAGCTTATGTATACCACTTTCTCCCAGGCTTAATAGTGTTTGCAGTTGCTGATAGGAAAAAGAAGCTTCTTCTCCAGTGCCTTGAAGCTCTACAAATTCATTTTCGCTTGTCATCACTAGATTCATATCGACCTCTGCACTAGAATCTTCAATATAATCTAAGTCTAACACGGCCTCCTTATCAGGTAAAATGCCTACACTGGTTGCTGCCAAAAAAGCTCGAACAGGGTATGCCGCTAGCTTTTTCTGCTGTGAAAGTTTGTCCAGAGCAATTGCCATTGCCACAAATGCCCCTGTAATCGAAGCTGTTCGTGTACCGCCATCTGCTTGAATAACATCACAGTCTATCCATACCGTGCGTTCTCCTATTGCTTCTAAGTTTACTGCTGCCCGAAGCGCTCTTCCTATTAAACGCTGGATTTCCATTGTTCTTCCCGTTATTTTCCCTTTAGCTGCTTCTCTTATATTCCGCTGCTCTGTCGCCCTTGGAAGCATGCTGTATTCAGCAGTAATCCATCCTTTTTTGCTTCCCCGCATAAACGGAGGAACACGGTCTTCAATTGTTGCCGCACAAATAACCTTTGTATCGCCAACAGCAATCAATACAGATCCTTCTGGGTGCTTTAAATAATTGATGTCCATATACACTGATCTTAATTGAGCATTTTTTCTGCCATCATGCCGCATAATACTCCTCCATTCTTTAATCGCTAACAAACTTCACTCGACTTATTCATAAGAAAGAGGGCTGCATAAATGCAACCCCTACTCTACTACTATTTATTATAGCAAAAATTCTTTTTTAATAACTACCAGTGTTCACTTTTTGCGGTCGTGTTACAGGTGCGGATAAACTTTTTCCTTCTTCATTTTGGAGTTGGGCTTTCCCATTCACCGTTAACGCCACACTCTCAATTCCTTCTTGCTCTGTCAATGATAAAACAAGTGAATTAATTGCCATATCTGCCACTACTTTTTCTTTCTCATCAAAGCTGCTATAAATAGATTCATTAAAGTTTAAAGTTACTTTTCCATCTTCTACCTTTGGAGTATCAAGCAGTTTTGCTTCTGGCGATAGTTCTGTTACAAGCGAAGAATTTTTTTCTGGCCCTTTTACTAGTTCCTCAACGGCTGCTGCAACATTATTATCTTCTCCATTATTAATCCTTTTGGTAACAGGCACATAATAATAGGCTCCTGATTCTCCGCCAATATAATACACAGTCAATGGTTTTGTATTGGTAATATCCGTTACATCTGATGTATCAATATTAATGCCATCAGCTCTTGTTAATGCATTTTGAATAGGTGTTTTATCAACAGGCATCTCTGTTAATGCTTTGCCATTTATCTGCAGCTTTACTGAATCAATAGAATCAAACTGCGTTAATGTCCATGTTATTGATTGAAGAATTTTTGCTTCATCTTCTTTTTTATACTCTTTAAATTCCTTCGATAAGTCTACAGTTGCCACTTTCTTTTTAATATTTACACTTATTTTTGTATCTTGAGGGATAACTGCTTGAAATCCATTTGGAAGCATATCCGTTACCGGCCCGTTTTTCACCAAATATTCCAATGCTTCTGTTGCAATGCTTTTGGTTTTTGGCAGATTAACTGTTTGTGGAACAACATAGCCATCTTTGTCCACTAAATAAAGTTCTGTCGCAATGGAATTTTCAGCCACAGCTTCTCCGTTCGTTTCCTTCGCTGTACTATTGCTCTCTTTTGCGGCATTTTCACTATATGTGTTTTTGGGAGGATCAACGTTTACTTTTGTATCATTACCGAATAAGCTACATCCAGAAAGCATGGCTGTTGAAATAAGTACCGCTGAAACGATTGCCGTTTTTTTATTCTTAGACATTCTCAAATCACTCCTAAGACAGTTTGTACTAATATATATACGAGCATATTTTTAAATTAGACCCTTAGAAGAGAAAAAATTATCATTAATCTACTAAAACAAAAAAACTAAGCCTTTTGCTAGCTTAGTTTAATCGTTTCTACCGCTTCAATCTTTTGATGCAGCCACTTAGATGCAATTTTTGCAAAAATATCCTTAGAGCCTGTTGTAAAAAATTGATGTCCTGTATTGCTTTTGCAAGAAGCCAACTGGTTATGATGGGATAAAATGGTACTTACTTCTCTTGCTGTCTCTGCACCAGAGCTGATCACCTTCACATCAGGCCCCATTTCTTTGCGGATAACTTTTTCTAATAACGGATAATGGGTACAGCCTAAAATTAATGTATCAATTCCTAATCCCTTTAATGGCTTTAATGTTTCTGCTACAATTTTTTTCGCAACAGGCCCTTCGTACTCTCCACTTTCCACTAAAGGCACAAACTTTGGACAAGCAAGACTTTCTGTTTTCACCCGGAAATTTATCTGTTTTAATGCATGTTCATATGCTCGGCTTTTTACGGTGCCGATTGTTCCAATCATGCCAATATAATTATTTTTTGTCACTTTAATGGCTGTTCTAGCTCCTGGAATAATTACTCCAATAACTGGAATAGGCAGCTGTTCCTTTATCTCTTCCAGTGCGACAGCAGTTGCTGTATTGCAGGCAATCACAAGCATTTTAATATTTCGCTGCAATAAAAATCTTGTCATTTCCCATGTGAATTTTTTAACTTCTTCTCCAGTTCTCGGGCCATATGGGCATCTTGCCGTATCTCCTAAATAAATAATATTTTCATACGGGAGCTGGCGCATAATTTCTTTTGCAACTGTTAATCCGCCAACTCCAGAATCTATAACCCCTATTGCTCTTTCCAAAAAAACCGCCTCATTTTTCTCGCATTTCTTGATGTAATTTCATAAAATTGTCTTTTAATTGCTCTATTTCTTCAAAAGTATAATTTGCCAATACTTCTTGCAGATACACTTGTCGTTTTTTAATCACTTCATCTATCAAGACCTTTCCTTCATCTAATAAATGAATACGTACAACACGCCGATCATTTGGATCTTTTACACGTTTGACAAGCTGGTTTTTTTCCATTCGATCAACTAAATCGGTTGTTGTGCTAAATGCTAAATACATTTTATTCGATAATTCGCCGATTGTCATATCTCCATCTTCAAACAGCCATTGAAGAGCGACAAACTGCGGCGGGGTGATCGTATAGTCACTTAAAAGCTCTCTACCTTTTTGTTTAATAATTCCCGCTATGTATCTCATATCTTTTTCAATCGTTGCAATAATATCTAAATACTCTTTTGAGTCTTTTCCTTCTACATTCATGTCTACACTCCTAATTTCTCTCCAGATACAATACATTCTTGCATACAAAATATACATAATGCCCAATAAATCAATTATAATGCACATCTTCCTCTTCGTAAATGCAGACAGATAAGATTATGGATATGCATCTTTTTTCTACCGGCTAATCCCCCATCTATATTATATATTCTTCTATTGATCTATTTCTTCAAATATGTTTTTCTTCATATCAGTAGAATGATCAAGATTTTCCCGGCTATTCCCTTCAATAGTTTGCATATGGGGAGAATGCGGAAAATAATCTTTCATGAATTTTTTGAATTCCCCTACAGTTAAAGGCTTCGCATCTTCATGCAGTTCATATCCTACATCGCCATTTGGTTCAATAGTTGCCGTTTTCAAATCCTCTATTCTTGAAATCCCATTATTTCTTAAACGCATTTCCATCTGATCAATAGTCAATCTTAGTTGTTTTAATGTATGTCTTTGCAAAACCCCATCCTTTATCACCACTTTAGCTTTTCCTGTAATTAAATTTTCAAAAAAATCCCATTTAAGCTGCAAATATTCCAGAAGAAGTATCGTTGCTACAAAAATTGTTGATGCAGCAATTGCCTTAATAACACTATTTTCCACGATCGGCTGTACAATAAGAGTGCCTATAGAAATCATCACAATCGTTTGTGTATGAGTCATTTGAGAAATTGATTTTCTTCCAGCAATTCTCAAAAGAATAATTCCAGAAAGTATCAGTACAACACTATGCCAAAGATAATGCATATAGTTTCCTCCTAAACATTATGCTTACACTATAGTGTAAGCAAACAAATAAACCTTATTCTTTCCTCCCTTTCTACACCTGCATAAAAAAGAAGATGATCCAAAATAAGAAGCCAGTCACGCAATTTTTGCGGAAAGCTCTACCTGAATCACCTTCGCTTATTATAGATCTCATTCAAATTTTTTCAGAAGACATCCCCCAACAGCAAACGCCCCTTTTTGATTCAAAATATACTATCCCATTTATTTTGAATATATATTTGCTGTTCACTTTTTTATTAGCTTAGTTTTTCAGCATTTGTACCCACAATAATAAGCATCCCTCTTTAGTTAAGGATTTTTTCACATTGATCGGCCTTCTGCTTCAACTCATTCATCTACTGTAAAACAACAATACTTGCGAAAAGAAGGCTATTTGGCAAGCTCTCCTAAAAGTTTGCTCCCACTTAAATTTCAATGATAATCGGCAGTATCATCGGTCTTCTTCTAGTTTGCGCAAATAGATACTGTCCTACAGATTTTTTAATACTTTGTTTCATTATGCTCCACTGTCTAGTATTCTCACCCTGCAACTCTTCCATTGTTTTTTTTACAAGTCTGTTGACTTCTTTTAAGAGATCGTCTGCATTTCTAGCATATACAAATCCTCGAGTAATAGTATCAGGTCCTGAAATTATTCTTCGTTCCACTTTGTTAATTGTTATAACAATCACTAACATACCATCTTCAGAAAGCTGCTTTCGGTCCCTTAATACTATCTCTCCAACATCGCCTATTCCCATTCCATCAATATATGTATCTCCTGCCTGTATTTTTCGTGTTTTTCTTGCAACCTTATTTTGAACATCAACCACATCGCCATTTTGGATAATGAATGTGTTTCCTTTCTCCACTCCAACAGATTCAGCAAGCAAACGATGATGATGCAGCATTCTATATTCACCATGGATTGGAATAAAATAGGTCGGCTTCATTAAAGTAAGCATAAGCTTAAGATCCTCCTGGTAGCCATGGCCAGAAACATGCATGCCCGTTGTGCTTCCTGAACCATAAATCACTTTAGCTCCAAGTTGAAATAGGTTATCTATAATACTCGATACATTCTTCTCATTTCCAGGTATAGGAGATGCAGCTAAAATAACTGTGTCCTCAGGATAAATAGAAGCATCTCGATAATTTCCAGTAGCTAAGCGGGCAAGAGCAGCATTTGGTTCTCCCTGACTCCCTGTACAAAGAATAGCCACTTCTTCTGGGGAGAATTTATCTATTTCTTGCGCCTCAATCAGCATCCCATCAGGAATAGTTAAATAGCCTCTTTCTATTGCTACAGATACTATATTAACCATGCTTCTCCCTAACAGCGCAATTTTTCTATTTGTTTTCATAGCTGCTTCAACTACTTGCTGTACACGATTTACATTTGAAGCAAATGTAGAAACAAAAATTTTTCCGGAAGCTTTTGTGAAGGCCTCCAGCATATGACCTTCCACCATTCTTTCCGATGGTGTCAGACCAGGGCGTTCTGCATTTGTGCTTTCGGATATAAGAACAAGCACTCCTTCCTGACCTATATCAGCCATTTTATGAATATCAGAATATTGATCATTCATAGGCGTTAAATCAAATTTAAAATCTCCGGTATGAACAACGTTTCCTTCAGGTGTATGCAAAACAATTCCCAGACAATCTGGAATACTGTGATTGGTTTTGAAAAAGGACGTTGTTATTTTCCCAAATTCTATTTTTGCTTTTGAGTCAATCTCAATTAGTTTTGTATCCCTTTTCAGCTTGTGTTCATCTAATTTTAATTCAATTAACCCTAGTGTAAATGCTGTAGCATAAATGGGAACATTTAGTTTTCTTAAAAAGTAGGGAATGCCGCCAATATGATCTTCATGGCCATGCGTTACTAATAATCCGCGAATTTTATCCTTATTTTCTTCCAGATAAGAAATATCAGGGATAATTAAATCGATACCTAATAAACTCTCATCAGGAAATTTTCCTCCACAGTCAATAATCACGATATCATCGGCGTATTGAATTACATACATATTTTTTCCGATTTCATTTATGCCTCCCAAGGCAAATATTGATAAGTTTTCTTTCGTTTGCAATTTTATTCCTCCCTATCCTAATTTCTTATCATTAGTATGGCTTTGGGAAACAGCTTTAATTATGAATTTAATTTTAAAAAATAAAAATGAATTAATAATCTGTATAGTAAATTTAGTCAGGGCTCAATTTTTAGAAATGCTCTAAAAAACAATGATTTATCCTCCCCTTATTTCATGCAAAAGAAGATGATTCAAAATAAGAATTCCCTACCTCAATAGCTGCGGACAACCCTTATCTGAATCATCTTCTCTGATTATAGTTTTAGCTCTCCCATTCTAAGGAGTTCTACAACAGCCTGTGAACGCCCCTTAACGCCCAGCTTTTGCATTGCATTAGAAATATGATTTCGAACTGTTTTTTCGCTTATGAATAAATCACTTGCGATTTCTTTTGTTGTTTTGTCTTGCACTAACAGTTCAAATACTTCTCTTTCCCTTTTCGTTAGTAATGGCTTGTGAGTAAATTCATTCTCCTTCAAGTAGTATAACCCTCCTTGCCTACACCAGCTATGAACTTTGGGATGGGTATTATCATAGTCTGAATATAGTATGTAAGGAAAAGCCTTGGAGTGACTACATTTATGCAATTTAGGAATGCTTTTTATTTTTTGCTGGTTTAAAAATCATCTTCCATCCAAAAAAAGAAAACACTTTATTTTATATTATTCATAAAAATTTTTCTTTCCCACTTTTTAATGGATAAAACCCTTTACAAAAAAACTATTTTATCTTTCCTAATTCTTTAAATTTTATTGCTGAAAATTCACCCTACATATAAAACAGGTAAATTTGTCTATCAATAATAACTGTCTTCTTTTACTTCTATCATTTTAAGCTGGATTTTCTGATTTTCATTTCGCTTCCTATCTTTTTTATCTATGTACAGCTGATCTCCTTTTTTCAAATTAAAGCTAATAGAGCGCGCATTCTTTTTATTATCCCATTGAATGGAATCTATTGGTTCTAATTTTTTATTCCTGATATCTATAAAAATATATAATGGCTCTGGACTTTTTTCTAAAGCAAATTCATATTTTCCTTCAGGCATTTCACTCCCTACAACATAATAGCCTGATTTGGAGATTGTATAATAATCATTTTTCCTTTTTAATTTTTCAAATTTTGCTGGTTTTAGCTTAACTTGTCCTTCTCCCCTAACACCAATTTTGTTATTATTGCAATAAAAAATCCCCTTTAACTCCTCATTTCCCCTTAGATTATCCCCGGCAAAATTGACTGTTTTACTACTGATTGACGTTACATCATAATAGCCTGGATGAAAGTCTTTTCCCACTTCATACTCCTTATCGCTTTTTCCAAGAATTACTGTCTTTGCTGTATTTTTTTCGAAAGATCGTTTAATCCCGCAGTGTTGTTCGGAGGTATTAGAAGCGATCGCTTTTACCATTGGTTTATTTTCTTTATTTAAAAGAAAATAAGCGGAAGTTGCTAATATTACAACACCCATGCATAAATATAATTTTTTCATTATTTATTTCTTCCCTCTCAAATTACTCATGGAATATTCTGTCACCTTTAAATTATACAGAAAAAAACCTCCTATTTATAGTTGGTACTTACTTTACCACCCATTACTTTTTTTGTTTTTCTACCTCTAATGCAGCCATTTGTATAAAACAAATATGCTACAATAAAAAATAATCCACATACTAGAAAGGAAGAATCATATGCGCATACTTGTCTTAGGAGCCGGAGGAGTCGGCGGCTATTTTGGAGGCCGTTTAGTAGAAAAAGGAGAAAATGTTACTTTTTTAGTACGAGAAAATAGAAAAAAACAATTAGAAAAAAATGGTCTCGTTATTCGCAGTGTCAATGGCGATTATGCGTTTTCCCCTAAATTGACCACAAGCAAAGATGCTAAAGAAACATTCGATGTAGTCCTTTTTTCAACCAAGTCTTATCATTTAGAAAATGCTATCGCTGATTTAAAACCTTTTGTTGGAGAACATACGGTAATTGTGCCTCTTTTAAATGGCATTGCACATGTATCGAGATTACAAGAAGCCTTTGGAGAGGAAAAAGTAATAGGAGGTTTATGCTTTATTGAAACTACCTTAAACAGTGAAGGTGATGTAGTCCAAACAAGCGCTGCTGCCAAACTTGTTTATGGCGAATTCAGGGGCAAAGATACAGCGCGCATCCGCCAAATTTCTGATGCATTTAGCGGGACAAAAGCTGATTTCGTGCTAAGCAGTTCCATTGAAAAAGAAATGTGGCATAAATATTTGTTTATTACAGTAATGTCAGGTGTTACTTCCCTTATGCGTGCACCGATTGGCCCCATCCGCGAAAGTGAAGGAGGAAGAGGCATGATCCGCCAATTCTTTACAGAAGGTGCTGCGATTATGCATGCCCACAACGCACCAATAAGTGAAACAATTATTGATGATCATATGAAAACAATTGATAGTATTGGGTATGAAATGAAATCATCGATGCAGCGAGATATGGAAAAAAAGGCTTTTGTCGAAGGAGATCATTTGCAAGGCCATATGCTAGAGCTAGCTAAAGAGAAAGGGATAGATGCACCAATTCTTGCAATGGTGTATCAAAATGTTAAAGTATATAAAAAAATGCTGGAACAATAAAGTGAAAATCTAGTTGGGTCCCATGTTCCCCACCTAGATTTTTCATTCCTCTTATCAGAAAGCAAAAGACCATGAAATAGTGATAAACTACTTACTAGTTAAAAGGGGCCTGCTCCATATGGAAAAGGCCCCTTTTAATTACAAAAACAGCACCATCAACACTTCATCATAATACACATCATTTAACTTTAATGCATTTTTATCCACGCCATATGCTTTAAACCCTAATGATTCATATAATTTTTTTGCCCGTTCATTTGCCGAAACTACAGCCAAGTATATTTGTTCCACTCCCTTTAGCTGATCCGCCTCATGAATGGCTTCTTTCATTAACCCTTTTGCAATTCCCATGCCGCGATATTGTGCTTTCACATATACTGCCACTATATTGCCTCGATGCTTCAGTTTATTTTTTTGCTCTAAAGTCAGGGTTGCTACACCTATTAATTGGTTCTTTTCAAATGCTCCCAATGTAAAATTACCCTTATTTGTTAATCTGTTCGCAACAAATTCTATTGAAAATCGAGCCTCTTCTTCATAACTGGAGCCAAAAGCCTCAGGATGTTTCTGCAATGCTTCCAAACGTATGTCCTGATATATGGCTGCATCTTCTCCAAGCAATTTTCTGATTTTCATATGCCACCCCATTGATAAAATGAATGATTTTCCATTTCATTTTATCACTATTTAACGGGCTTTTGGCCCCCACCTAAGGGATTATGAGAGAAAACGAGAAATCTAGGTGAGTAGAAACTTGCCCGTAAAAGCCTGATTGGTTCAACTAACAAGTCAGATACTATTTTGTTGATGCTTCTTTCAAGTTTGGAAGCTAAATTAATTATTTGCTTATTTGATCTCGATTCATGCCTGGCGGCTCCTCCAGCCATCCGTGATCTATCATTACAATTACTCCCTCTCTAGTGTATTCATATACGTCTTTTGCCAGAAGAGCTAATTTTAGATTTACATCATTACGCAAACTAAAGCCTGCGCCAAAACTTTGGCCTCCCAGACTAAAGTTGCACATTAAATACGTGCAAAACATCATTAATTTATCTGAAAAAGGAGCTTCTGTAGAAGTGGTTATATTTCCACCGGGGGTTGCCGGCGCATATATATCATCATTAATCAGTATATTTCCCATCTCTGCAAGTATATTTTTAGAGATGCTTTTTCCTTTTAAAAAATATTTTTTAGCATCTTCATTTTTTGCACATTGGGCAAAACCTGTTATCATTTGCATGCCGACTATATTTGTTTCAATCCCATGATAAATATACCCATATTCTATAGTATTTAGTTTTCTTTTTTGCCCTAATACATTTGTCCCTTTTAAATAAGCTTTGTCTGTGATATAGTCCACTGTTTTAGGCATATTAATAAAATTAGGGGCTGGCAATATGTCTTCTTCCATTAAATAGTTTGTAAATTGTTCATAATAGTTTTGGGTTAAAGCAGATAGCTCCCTGTATAATTTAATTATATCTTCACGGTATGCCATCGTTAAATGCAATGTATATAGGCCCATGCTTATTTCCTTTAATATTCTGCATAACATAATATCAAACCCGTTATCGTATAGCTTCGGTGCTTGAAGATTAACATCGCTGCTGGTGAATCCGAAGGGAACTGCAGCTCCTTCTTCTTGAAACAATTGTTTGATTTCTTCTACTTTTGGATCAAGTCCTTTCCTTAATCCTTCCATTAACTTCTTGGCCTTTTTATCTTCAGCTACTTCAATAAAGTATTCAAGCATTCTTAAAATCATGGTTTTTTTTTGATAAGTCATCCATAAGGCGCCTAATTCTGTTGATGATAAACTCCTCTTTTTTGCCATTTCATCAATTCCCTTCTCCAAATAAAACTTACTTATATATTGCGATATTAACGGGCTATTATACAATTATTGTAAAAACATTTATGTTCCTTCCTTTTATATGTAACTTTTACGAAACAATTAAATTTATCTTTGACTCCATAAAAAAAACTCGCCAATCGACGAGTTTTTTAAGTATTCTTTTATACATTATCACTGCCAAAAAAGTTTTTAAATGCCTGCAAAGTTGTTTCTCTATTTAATGAAGCAATCGATGTAGTCAATGGAATGCCTTTTGGACAAGATTGTACACAGTTTTGCGAGTTGCCGCAATTGGCGAGCCCACCGTCTCCCATAATTTGCTCTAGTCTTTCTGCTTTATTCATGCTGCCTGTCGGATGTGCATTAAAGAGACGCACTTGCGATAATGGCGCAGGCCCCATAAAATCGGATTTGCTGTTTACATTCGGACATGATTCCAAGCAAACCCCGCATGTCATGCACTTAGATAATTCATATGCCCATTGCCTTTTTTTCTCTGGCATTCTTGGACCAGGCCCTAAATCATATGTACCATCGATTGGAATCCATGCTTTTACTTTTTTTAATGAATCGAACATTCTGCTTCGGTCTACTTGCAGGTCGCGAACAACAGGAAATGTTCTCATCGGCTCTAAGCGAATCGGCTGTTCAAGCTGATCAACAAGAGCTGTACATGACTGCCTTGGTTTCCCGTTAATGACCATAGAACATGCACCACATACTTCTTCAAGGCAATTCATTTCCCATGTAATTGGAGTTGTTTTTTCTCCTTTGCTGTTTACAGGATTTCTTCTAATTTCCATTAACGCAGAAATGACATTCATATTAGGACGGTACGGCAGGATAAATTCCTCTACATAGGAAGAAGAATCGGGATCATCTTGTCTAGTAATCTGAAACGTTACTGTTCTTGTTTCCCCCATTTTAATTCACTCCTTCTTTTTGTTTCGAGTAATCGCGTTTTCTTGGTTTAATCAACGATGTATCTACATCTTCATAATGAAACTGCGGCGCTTCTGATTCGGATGCAAATTTGGCCATTGTAGTTTTTAAGAAGTCTTCATCATTTCTCTCCGGGAAATCCGGTTTATAATGTGCTCCCCTGCTTTCATTGCGATTATAAGCGCCGATTGTTATTACTCTTGCCAGCTGCAGCATATTGGCAAGTTGTCTTGTAAATGCGGCACCTTGATTGCTCCATTTTGCTGTATCGTTAATATTAATTTTTTTATATCTTTCTAGAAGCTCTTGAATTTTATCATCTGTCGCTTTCAGCTTGTCATTATAGCGCACAACTGTTACATTATCAGTCATCCATTCTCCTAATTCTTTATGAAGAATATATGCATTTTCATTTCCATCAAGCTTCATAATATTATCCCATTTTGCTTGTTCTTCTAAAACTGCTTGATCAAATAGATTAGAAGATAAATCTTCTGCACTTTTCTTTAATCCGCTAATATATTTAACTGCATTAGGACCTACAACCATTCCACCATAAATAGCAGAAAGAAGACTGTTAGCTCCTAAACGATTGGCTCCATGTTGTGAGTAATCACATTCACCAGCAGCAAATAGTCCTGGAATATTGGTCATTTGATCATAATCAACCCATAATCCGCCCATAGAATAGTGAACGGCTGGGAAGATTTTCATTGGAACTTTTCGTGGGTCTTCTCCCATAAATTTTTCATATATTTCAATGATTCCCCCTAATTTAATATCCAGTTCTTTTGGATTTTTGTGGGAAAGATCAAGATATACCATATTCTCGCCGTTGATGCCTAGCTTTTGATCGACACAAACATGAAAGATTTCACGTGTTGCAATATCCCTTGGCACTAAATTTCCATAAGCCGGATACTTCTCTTCTAGGAAGTACCATGGTTTACCATCTTTATATGTCCAAATGCGCCCGCCTTCTCCGCGAGCAGATTCACTCATTAAGCGAAGCTTATCATCTCCTGGAATTGCAGTTGGATGGATTTGAATAAATTCCCCATTTGCATAATAGGCTCCCTGCTGATAAACAATTGATGCAGCTGAGCCTGTATTAATAACCGAATTGGTAGATTTGCCAAAAATAATGCCTGGTCCACCTGTTGCCATTACAACTGCATCACCTGGGAATGCTTTTATTTCCATTGTTTTTAAATTTTGTGCTTTAATTCCTCGACAAACTCCCTCATTGTCAATAATAGCACCTAAAAATTCCCATCCTTCATATTTCACCACAAGTCCATCCACTTCAAACTTGCGCACTTGTTCATCTAATGCATATAATAATTGCTGTCCTGTTGTAGCTCCTGCGAATGCCGTCCTATGGTATTGAGTTCCTCCAAAACGTCTGAAATCCAGCAAGCCTTCAGGCGTTCTATTAAACATAACCCCCATGCGATCCATTAAATGAATAATTCCAGGTGCAGCCTCTGCCATTGCTTTAACTGGCGGCTGATTTGCTAAGAAATCTCCTCCATAAACGGTATCATCAAAATGTTCCCAAGGAGAATCTCCTTCTCCTTTTGTATTAACAGCTCCATTTATTCCACCTTGAGCACATACGGAATGTGATCTTTTCACTGGCACAAGGGAAAACAATTCTACGGGAGTACCTGTTTCTGCTACTTTTATTGTTGCCATCAGTCCGGCTAAGCCACCACCGACAATAATTACTTTTCCTTTACTCATTATGTTTCACTCCCCTTAACTATCACCCTAGTAAACTCTTATTTAAATGAATGCGAATAGCGCTCTTACACCAACAATAGATAACGCAATAAAAATGCCAATTGTTATATAGGTAGAAATTTTTTGAGATTTCGCTGAAACGGTAATTCCCCAGCTTACACAGAATGACCATAAGCCATTCGAAAAATGGAAGATGGTAGAAATTACGCCAACTAAATAAAATGCAAACATAAATGGATTCGCCAAGTTTTCCTGCATCATTTCATAATTTACTTCTTGTCCCATGGCCGCTGCCACTCTTGTTTCCCAAATATGCCAAATGATAAAAATGAGGGTGATAACCCCTGTTAATCGCTGCAGATAAAACATCCAGTTCCGAAAATATCCATAATTTTTTGTATTATTTTTTGCTGTAATTGCAATATAAATTCCATAAAAAGCGTGATAAATAATTGGTA
>Ga0182738_1000248_pt1 | contig 82071 bp, 70 predicted proteins | sample eDN5th30CBELigMG_FD_128876 | JGI IMG/M metagenome (GOLD analysis project Ga0182738, IMG submission 128876) | Enriched Miracle-Growth compost microbial communities from Emeryville, California, USA - eDNA 5th pass 30_C BE-Lig MG (version 2)... ... | reverse complement strand
GGTGCGGCGGATCTCGTCGTCGCGGCCGATGACCGGATCGAGCTTGCCCTGCTCGGCGCGCTCGGTCAGATCGACGGTGTATTTCTCCAGCGCCTGCCGGCTTTCTTCGGCGTTCGGGTCGGTCACTTTCTCGCCGCCACGGACTTCCTCGATAGCCTTCTCGATGGCGCCCTTCACCGCGCCGGCATTACGCAGCAGCGTGCCGAGCTGGCCCTTGTCCTCCAGCGCCGCCAGCACGAACAGCTCGCTGGAGATGTACTGGTCGCCGCGCTTCTGCGCCAGCTTGTCGGTCAGGTTCAGGACCCGGTTCAGGTCGTTGGAGACATGGACTTCGCCGCCCGTGCCTTCGACCTTGGGCAGCCGATCGAGCGCCTCGCCGAGCTGCGAGCGCAGCAGGTTCACGTTGGTGCCGGCCTTGTCGAGCAGGTGCCGCACCGACCCACCCTGCTGGTCGAGCAGCGCGGTCAATACGTGCAGCGGCTCGATGTACTGATGATCGCGCCCGACCGCCAGCGACTGCGCGTCGGCGAGGGCCAGCTGGAATTTGCTCGTCAGTTTGTCCATTCGCATGAGGAAACCACCGCTCGCGTAAAGAAAGCCGACCGGCGGACGCCGGCCCGGCCTGGAAAGCTACCAGCGATGTGGGGCGATGCCTTCAGGAATTCAACGGATTTCCGCCGCTGAATGCGCGAGAAACACGACTCCAGCCCGTGAGAGCGCGTTGGGAATCGTGCGTGCGGGACCAGCAAGGGAAGGCCTGATTTACTCGGTCATTCCCGCGCAAGCGGGAATCCATCTTGGCTGATCCCGGATGGATTCCCGCTTGCGCGGGAATGACGAGAGGCATTCCTCAATGCCCTGGCGTGTCAATGCGCCATGGCGTGACTGAAGTAGATCACCGCGATGCCCAGCACGATGAAGATGAACTGGCGCACGCCCGAGCCCGCGTCGACGCGGCGGTGCAGGCCGGGGATCAGATCGGCGACTGCGATGTACAGGAAGCTGGCGGCAGCAATGGCGATGGCGTAGGGCAGCAGCTCCAGCGTCTGTCCCAGGAAGTAATACGCCGCCACGCCACCGATCACGGAAGTCACGCTCGTCACCGTGTTCAGCGTGAGCGCGCGGGCGCGCGACATGCCGCCGTGGAGCAGGATCGCCAGATCGCCAACTTCCTGCGGAATTTCGTGCGCCATGACAGCAATGGACGTGACGATGCCCAGGTGCACGTCCGTCATGAACGCGGCGGCGATGAGCACACCGTCGAGCACATTGTGGAAGCCGTCGCCGATCAGGATCAGCCAGGCCGAGGCCGCGTCGCGCGCCTTGTCGTTGGCATGGCCGTGGTCGTGAGAGTGGCCGACGTGCGGCACGTGCCCTTCGCAGACGTCTTGATGACAATGGCGCCACAGGACCATCTTCTCGAGCACGAAGAAGATCAGCAGACCGACCAGCAGCGCCAGGCCCACCTTGTGTGTCGCGTCGACGCCTGCGCTTTCGATTGCATGCGGCAGCAACCCCAGCAACGCTGCGCCGAGCAGTGCACCGGTGGCGAAGCTCACCAGGTGCGGCAGCACCCGGTTGCGCAGCGAGTTCGGCGCCAGCAGGAATAGAGACGCGGCGAGCGCGCTGATCACACCGCCCAGGGCGGTGAAAAGGACGATCCAGGCGAGAAGCGACATTGCTTGACGAGGTTGTTCGGGTCGGTGGGTATCGGGTCGGCAAACGAACGCGACACCGCATTGGATTTCGAATGGAGCCAGCGTAACACGCGCGTCAAGAGGCTCCGGCACCTGGTCAGCGCGATATGCCTACCCGCCGCTGCGGGCCCTCACCCGCGCTGTCGCGCGGCCTCTCCCTGGAGGGAGAGGCGAAGAGACCTACTCTGGCGACGCCAGTGTCGTGATGTGCCCGATCCGGCTGGAGGAAAGGCGAGAGGCTTGCTCCAGCCACTAATCTCGCCATGTACCCGATCCGGCCGGAGAAGAGGCAAGACGCTTGCTCCGGCCACTAGTTCCGTCATGCACCGATCCGGCCGGAAAGGGGCTTACTCCAGCCACACCAGGGTCGCCATGCGCCCGGTCCTGGACTCGCGACGATAGGAAAAGAAGCGATCCGTGTCGGCATAGGTGCGAAAGCCACCGCCGTGGACGCTGGACACGCCGAGCCGGCCCAGCTCGCGTCTCGCCAGCTCGTAGAGATCCGCCTGCCAGCGACCACGCGCGTTCTTCTCGAAAGCAATCTGGTTACCAGCATCGCGCGCGAGGAACTGCTCGCGCACTTCTTCGCCCACCTCGAACGCGGATTGCTCGATAGCCGGCCCCAGCCACGCGATGAGCCTGTCCACCGGTACCCCCAGCGCCTGGACGGTCGCGCCGAGCACTCCGCCGACGAGCCCGCGCCAGCCGGCATGAGCCGCTGCCACACGGGTGCCTTCGCGATCGCAGAACAGAACCGGCAGACAATCCGCGGTCATGACCACGCAAACCTGATTCGAGCTTCGCGATACGGACGCATCCGCTGTCGGCGGGGTCGCAGACACGCCTGCCTCGACGACGTGAATGCCATGCACTTGATTCAGCCATGCAGGCTCTGCGGGAAGACGCAGCGTCTCTCGCACGCGACGCCGATTCTCGGCCACCGCGGCCGGATCGTCGCCAACATGCATGGCCATGTTCAGGCTCGCGAAATCACCTTCGCTCACACCGCCGCTGCGCAGCGTCGCTGCCGCGCGAACCGTCTTTGGCGCCGGCCAGTCAGGAACGATCCAGTCGCAGGTGCTCATGACTTGCGACTCATTTGTTGGCCTTCGCATCCCGCGCCAGCGCGTCGAGCAGCCCACTCATGTCCTGTGGCAACGGGGCCGTACACTCGACCGGCTTACCGGTCACCGGGTGCTCGAACGCCAATCGCGCGGCGTGCAGCGCCTGTCGGCCGAAACCACGCAAAGCCTCGATCAATTCCGGCGTTGCCGCCTTCGGCAGCAACATCCGGCCACCGTAGGTGCGATCCCCGACCAGCGGATACTTGATATGCGCCATGTGGACGCGGATCTGGTGCGTCCGTCCGGTTTCCAGTTGCAGGCGCACGTGGGTGTGGCCGCGGTAGCGGTGGATCACACGGTAGTGGGTCACCGACTCACGGCCATCGGCACGAATCGCCTGTCGCAGCCGATCCACGGGATGACGGCCGATCGGTGCGTCGACGGTGCCACCGGCCGTCATGACGCCGACGCAGACAGCTTCGTACTCGCGCTCGACATCATGCACTTCCAGCGCCCTGACGAGCGCCGTGTGCGCTTCCAGCGTCCGGGCGATCACCAGCAGGCCGCTCGTATCCTTGTCCAGCCGATGCACGATGCCGCCCCGAGGCAGCAGCGCGAGCTTGGGATCGAGGTGCAGCAGCGCATTCTGCATCGTGCCCGCAGAGTTGCCGGCGCCGGGATGAACCACCAGCCCGACGGGCTTGTTGATGACCAGCACGTGCTTGTCCTGGTGCACGATGTCCAGCTCGATCGACTCCGGCGCGACCTCCACCACCTCCGGCAGCGTGGCGGACACCTCCACCTGCTCCCCGCCCAGGACCTTGTCCTTGGGGCGCAGCTGGCCACCGTTGACCAGGACCTGACCGCTCTCGATCCAGTCCTTGATGCGGGTGCGCGAGTATTCGGACAGCAGCTCCGCCAGCACCTGGTCCAGCCGTTGGCCGGCCTGGGTGTCGGGGATGATCAGGGAATGACGTATGGCATTGGACATGAGGGGAACTTATCGCGGGCCGGCGGGCACGAAAGGAATCGATCTGTCCGGCCTGGAGTCCTGCGAAGACAAGCGCGGCCGGGCCAGATGCGCCGCAACCTTCGGCTATACTCGCCGGACTTCCTTTCGGACCGTTCAGATGCTCAGCAATTTTCGCACGCTCGTCATTGCCTTGGCCACGACTGCCGCCATCGCCCTGGGCGGCTGCGGCGGCAACAAGACCAAGGAGCTGCTCGGCAGCGCCGACAAGCTGTACGACGCGGCCAAGCGCGCCTCCGACGGCGGCAATTACCGCGACGCCATCGCCTACTACGAGCAGCTCGAAGCCCGCTTCCCGTTCAGCAACCCGGCGCGCCAGGGCCAGCTGGACCTGATGTACGCGTACTACAAGAACCGCGAGCCCGAGTCCGCCATCGACCAGGCCGACCAGTTCATCCGCGAGAATCCTGCCCATCCGCGCGTGGACTACGCGTATTACATCAAGGGGTTGGTGCAGTTCGAGCGCAATCCGAACTTCATCGAACGCTGGTTCAACGCCGACCTGTCGCAGCGTCCCCCCATCGACGCGCGCAAGTCGTTCCAGGCGTTCCAGACGCTGTTGCAGCGCTATCCGAACAGCGAATATGCGGCGGACTCGCGCCAGCGCATGATTTTCCTGCGCAACCGCCTGGCGAACTACGAAGTGTACGTCGCGGACTACTACCTGAAGCGCGGCGCCTATGTCGGCGCCATCAACCGCTGCAAGTACGCGATCGAGAACTACGACGGCGCTCCGCAGATCCGCCGCGCCCTGGAGATCATGGCGGCGTCCTATACCAAGCTCGGCATGAACGACCTGGCGGCGGAGTCGGAGAAGGTGCTCAAGGAGAACTTCGCCGGCATGAAGAACGTCGACGAGCCGCAGCAGAAGAAGGCCTGGTGGAAGTTCTGGTAGGAGCTACCGCCTATCGGGTGTGATAGCCCGACGTAATCGGATAACGCCAGTCGCGGCCGAACGCCCGGTCGCTGATCCGCACGCCCGGCGGCGCCTGCCGGCGCTTGTATTCGTTGCGCTTCACCATCTCCAGCACGCGGCCGACAGTGGCGCGATCGAAGCCGCGGGCGGCGATTTCGTCCACCGACAGGTCGTCCTCGATGAACAGCTCGAGAATGGCGTCGAGGATTTCATACGGGGGCAGCGAATCGGAATCCTTCTGGCCGGGCCGCAACTCAGCCGAAGGCGGCCGGTCGATCACGCGCTGCGGAATGGCCTGGGTGCCGTTCGGAGAAATCGAGTTGCGGTAGTTGGCCAGCCGGTACACCAGCAACTTGCTGCAGTCCTTGATAGGCGCGAAACCGCCGTTCATGTCGCCGTACAGCGTGGCGTAGCCGACCGCCATCTCGCTCTTGTTGCCGGTGGTGATCAGCATGCGGCCGGTCTTGTTCGAGATCGCCATCAGCAGCACGCCACGGCAGCGCGCCTGGATGTTTTCCTCGGTGGTGTCCGGCTTGCGGCCGGCAAACACATCCTTGAGCGCATCCAGCGTCGCGGCAAACATGCCTTCGATCGAGATCAGATCGTGGCTCACGCCCATGACCCGTGCCTGCAGCGAGGCATCCTCGATGCTCATCTTCGAGGTGTAGCGCGACGGCATCATGACGGCGTGAACGCGCTCGGCACCGAGCGCATCGACAGCAATCGCCAACGTCAGCGCGGAATCGATGCCTCCGGAGAGGCCGAGCACGACACCGGGGAAACGATGTTTGCCCACGTAGTCGCGAACGCCGAGCACGAGCGCGCCATACACGCTGGCTTCTTCCGATAGCAGCGGCTCGATATGCGCCGGCCGCGGTACTGCCGCGCCGTCGATCAGATCGACGTCCACCGCCGTGACACTTTCCTCGAACGGGGCGACGCGCTGCACCACCTCGCCGGCAGCATTCATGACGAACGAGCCGCCGTCGAACACCAGTTCGTCCTGTCCGCCCAGCAGGTTCACGTAAACCATCGGCAGGCCCGTGTCGCGCACACGGTCGCGAGCCACGTCTTCGCGGCGTTGCTGATATCCGAGCGAATATGGCGAACCGTTGATGACCACGATCAGTTGTGCACCGGCAGCCTTTGCCGCCTGTGCCGGTTTGGGCTCCCAGATGTCCTCGCAGATCAGCAGCGCGACACGGATGCCATTGATCTCGACGATCCGCGTGGCGTCGCCGTGGCGGAAGTAGCGCTTCTCGTCGAAGACCTTGTAGTTCGGGAGTTCCTGCTTGCGATAGTTCGCCAGCACATCGCCGTCGCGAACGACGGCTGCGGCGTTGTAGATGCCGCCTTCGGCGTACTCTGGATAACCCACCATCACGGCGATGCCGTGGGTTTCCTCGCGCACGCGCTTCAGCGCCGCTTCCACCTGTCGGCGCAATCCGGTGTGAAACAGCAGATCCTCGGGCGGATAGCCGGACAGGCTGAGCTCCGGATACAGCACCAGCTCCGCTTTGAGCTGATCGCGCGCCTGCGCCGCTACATCGATCACGCGCTGCGCATTGCCAGCAACGTCACCCACGAACAGGTTGAGCTGGGCTAGCGCGATACGAAGTGAGGGAGCGGCCATTGGGTGCCAAGAGGATGCTGGGAGAGAAGGTGCTTAGGTAAGAGGCGGGCGGATGCTCCGCAGGGGCTGATTATTGCCGAAGGCCCTCCCCGTGTCCCTCCCTGGCCCGACTGTCCGTCTGTCAGCGGCGAAAAGCCGCTTTTCCTGCTCTGATCCATCCTTCACATCTCCCTCTCCCTTCAGGGAGAGGGCCGGGGTGAGGGTCTGCAGGCTTTCCGGAGCCCCTCACCCACGCTACTGCGCGCCTCTCCCACAAGGGGGAGAGGCGACGACGACAAGGCGGTTAGCGCCGTGCCTTGCCCGCGTTCTTGGACTTTGCGCCCTTCTTGGACTTCGCAGCCGGCTTGGCGACCTTCTTCGGCTTCGCCGCCTTTCTGGCCTTTGCCGGAGCCTTGACCGTCTTGCCAGCCTTCTTCGCAGGCGCCTTCGCCGCCTTCTTCGCGGCCGGCTTGGCTGCGGGCTTGCGGGCTGCGGGCTTCTTCGCCGCAGACTTCCGCGCCGGGGCGGCAGCAGTCTTCGCAGCCACTTTCCGGCTGCTCTTCTTCGAGCCCTTCTTCAGCTGCTCGACGATGGCCTTGCCCAGGTCCGCCGGGCTCTTCACGGTGCGCACACCGGCGCGCTCCAGGGCCGCGAACTTGTCGGCCGCCGTACCCTTGCCGCCCGAGACGATCGCGCCGGCGTGGCCCATGCGCTTGCCCGAGGGAGCGGTGACGCCGGCGATGTAGGCAACCACCGGCTTGGTGACGTTCTCGCGGATGAAGTCGGCCGCAGCCTCCTCATCCGAACCGCCGATCTCGCCCACCATGATGATGCCGGAGGTCTTGGGGTCTTCTTCGAAGCGCGCCAGCACATCGATGAAGTTCATGCCGCGCACCGGGTCGCCGCCGATGCCGACGCAGGTGCTCTGGCCGAGGCCGGCGTTGGTGGTCTGGAACACCGCTTCGTAGGTGAGCGTGCCGGAGCGCGAGACGATGCCGATCTTGCCGGGCTTGTGGATGAAGCCGGGCATGATGCCGATCTTGCACTCGCCCGGGGTGATGACGCCGGGGCAGTTCGGGCCGACCAGCAGGCTGCCGTAGCTGGCGAGCGCGGCCTTCACGCGCACCATGTCGTTCACCGGAATGCCTTCGGTGATGGCGACGATGAGCTCGATGCCGGCATCGGCCGCTTCGAGAATCGCATCCGCGGCGTACGGGGCCGGCACGTAAATCATGCTCACCGTGGCGCCGGTGGCCTTCACGGCCTCGCGCGTGGTGTTGAACACCGGCCGATCCAGGTGCTTCTCACCGCCGCGGCCGGGTGTAACGCCGCCGACCAGCTTGGTGCCGTAGGCGATGCACTGCTGCGAGTGGAACGTGCCTTGCTTGCCGGTGAAACCCTGGCAGATGACGCGAGTGTTCTTGTCGATCAGGATGGACATGAGGATGGCTCGGATGCTGGGCTCTGGCTACCGGCCAGAGCTGAAACGGTTGCCTCTGCCGGCACGGCAGAGGCTGTGATTTGCGGAACGCGGCGCCGCTGCGCTCATTTGCGCTTGGCGGCCGCCACGACTTTCTTCGCCGCGTCGGTCAGGTCCGACGCCGCGATGATGGCCAGCCCGCTGTCGGCCAGGAGCCTGCGGCCCTGCTCGGCGTTGGTGCCTTCGATGCGCACCACCACCGGCACCTGCACGCCCACGTCCTGGACCGCGTGAATGATGCCTTCGGCGATCATGTCGCAGCGGACGATGCCGCCGAAAATGTTCACCAGGATGGCGTTCACGTTCTTGTTGGACAGGATCAGGTTGAACGCCTCGGTGACGCGCTCGCGGGTGGCGCCGCCGCCCACGTCCAGGAAGTTGGCCGGCGCGCCGCCGTGCAGCTGGATCAGGTCCATGGTGGCCATCGCCAGGCCGGCGCCGTTCACCATGCAGGCGATGTCGCCGTCCAGGGAGACATAGTTGAGCTCGTGCTTGGCCGCGGCGCGCTCGGTTTCGTCTTCCTGGCTCTCGTCACGCCAGCCGGCCAGTTCCTTCTGACGGAACAGGGCGTTGTCCTCGATGTTGATCTTGGCATCGAGCGCCACCAGGTGGCCCTCGCCGGTCACGATCAGCGGGTTGATCTCGACCAGGCTGGCATCCTTTTCCAGGTACAGCTGGTAGAGCGCCTGCGCGATCTTGGCGAATTCCTCGATCTGCTTGCCCTCGAGCCCCAGGCCGAAGGCCAGCACGCGGCACTGCGAAGGCTGCAGGCCCGCCGCCGGATGGATGTTCACGCGGATGATCTTCTCGGGGGTGTGCTCCGCCACTTCCTCGATGTCCATGCCGCCGGCCGCCGAGGCGATGAAGGCCACTTCGCTCTTCTCGCGGTTGAGCACCAGGCTCAGATACAGCTCGCGGACGATCTTCGAGCCCTGCTCGACGAACACCTGGTGGATCGGCAGGCCTTCCGGACCGGTCTGGTGCGTGACCAGCCGCTTGCCGAACATGGCTTCGGCGGCTTTCGCGGCCGCTTCCGGCGAATCGACCAGCTTGACGCCGCCGGCCTTGCCGCGGCCGCCGGCATGCACCTGCGCCTTGACCACCCACTTCGAACCGCCGATCTGGCGGGCCGCATCCGCGGCCTCGGCCGCAGTGGCCGCAACCTGGCCGGTCGGAACCGGGATGCCGTAACGAGCGAACAGCTGTTTGGATTGATATTCGTGCAGGTTCATCGTGAGTGGGTCTTTTAAGTCGAAGCTTCGAGCGTCAAAGGCCGCGTATTCTGCGGCGAATTCGTCGTTGATGCAAAGAACGCCTTGGCATGGGCCGCGTCATGGCGTGGTCATGACGACGATTTTTTCCATGCAGAACTGCTTGCGCGCCGCTCCAACCTACCGGGAAACGAGGGTTCGGCCCTACACTCGCGGCCAATGAAATTATCCGAACAACTGGCGCCCATCTCCTCCACGGACCTGGCCTGGCGGGTGCTGGCGTTGGTCAACCTGTTCCGGCTGCTGACGCCGCTGCTGCTCGGAATTCTATTTGTGACGCTGTCGCCCTCGCCGGTGGGTCAGCTGCGCCCGCCGCTCTTCGTCGGCACCGCCACGGCCTATTTCCTGTTCGCGGTGGGTTCGGTCGCCAGCATCAAGCGACGCCGGCCGGCCATCGACCTGCAAACTTTCGTTGGCGTCTGCGTCGACGTGCTGTGCATCGCGTTGCTCACTTATGCCAGCGGCGGCATGAACAGCGGCTTGGCGGCGTTGATGGTGCTGCCGGTAGGCGCAGCCAGCTTCATCGTGCGCCCGCGGCTCGCCTTCATGTTCGCCGCGATGGCGACGCTCGCGTTGCTGGTACAGCAGGGCTTTGCAGTGCTGTCCGACCACGGCGATATCGGCGACTTCACGTCGGCCGGCATCGCCGGCGCGCTCATTTTCATCGTCGCGCTGGGTGTCGGCCCGCTCGCCCTGCGCCTGCGCGAAAGCGAAGAGCTGGTGCGCCTGCGCGAGGTCGACGTCGCCAACCTGGCCGAGCTGAACCAGTTCATCGTGCAGCACCTGCGCGAGAGCATCCTGGTCGTCGATGCCAACGACAGCATCCGCCTGGTCAACGAGTCCGCCGCGCAGATGCTCAATCGCGGGCCGGTCGAGCCGGGAACCTTGCTGGGCGAAGTATCGCCGCGGCTGCTGTACCTGCTGGGGCTGTGGCGCCGGCATTCGCATGACTGGCAGATGAGCTCGATGTCACTGCTGTCCGCCGACGGCGGCAGCGCGATCCAGCCGCATTTCGTCTCGCTCGACAGCCAGAACAAGGGCCCGACGCTGATCTTCCTGGAAGACACCACGCTGATCGCCGAACGCGTACAGCAGTCGAAACTGGCGGCGCTCGGCCGCTTGAGCGCCAGTATCGCGCATGAGATCCGCAACCCGGTGGGCGCCATGAGCCACGCAGCGCAGCTGCTGGCAGAGGCTCCGTCGCTGACGCCGCAGGAAAAGCGACTCGCCGACATCATCACCAACAATGGCGAGCGGGTCAGCACCATCATCAACAACGTCCTGCAGCTGTCGCGGCGCGATTCCACGCACCAGGAACGACTCGAGCTCAACGCCTGGCTGCGGGAGTTCCTGGCCGAATTCCGCCAGACGGCGCAGATCGACGAGCGCACATTGCGCTTCAGCGCCCCACCCGACGACGTCGAAGTGCGGGTCGACCCTTCGCATCTGCACCAGCTGCTGTGGAATCTGTGCGAGAACGCACTCAAATACGGGCGCGGCGCCCATGGCGATGCGATCGAGATCCGCACCGGGCGCGTGCCGGCGTCGGAACGCCCCTTCCTCGAAGTACAGGATCGTGGACCGGGGATTTCCGCACAGGACGCCGACCGCATTTTCGAGCCCTTCTTCACAGCCGGCAGCGGCGGCACGGGTTTAGGATTGTTCATCGCGCGCGAGCTGGCGCAATGCAATCGGGCGGTGCTGGCCTACGAGCCGCGCTCCGATGGCGGCGCCACTTTCCGCGTGGTCTTTGCCGATCCACAGCGCTGGCAGTAACTTGCCCGCGCACAGGCCAGCCAATACATTAACCGCCTGTTTTCAATGATTACGGCGCAAAGGGCAGGCATGATTCTCGTAGCGTTTTTCAGGACCTGACATGGCTGCACCGCGCGCCCTGATCATCGACGACGAACCGGACATCCGCGAGCTGCTGAGCATCACGCTCGAGCGGATGAACTTGGAAGTCACGACCGCCGACACCCTGGCGACCGCGATCGCCGCCCTGCGCTCCGGCACCTTCGCGCTGTGCCTGACAGACATGAAGCTGCCGGACGGCGATGGCCTGGACATTGTCGAGTGGATCCAGAAGCACAAGCCGCAGATACCCGTCGCCGTCATCACCGCACACGGCAATGTCGAGACCGCGGTCCGCGCACTGAAGCTCGGCGCATTCGATTTCATCTCCAAACCGCTCGACGTCGTGGCGCTGCGCAAGCTCATCACCGCGACGCTGAAACTCGGCGACAGCAGCGAGAACACGATTCAGCTGCCGCAGATCAAGCTGCTCGGCCAGTCGCAGAAGATGGAACAGCTGCGCGAACTGATCGAGCGCGTGGCCCGCAGCCAGGCGCCGGTACATATATATGGCGAGTCCGGCACCGGCAAAGAGCTGGTCGCCCACCTGATCCATGACGCCGGCGCGCGCCGCGACGGCCCGTTCGTGCCGGTGAACTGCGGCGCGATCCCGACCGAGCTGATGGAAAGCGAGCTGTTCGGCCACAAGAAAGGCAGCTTCACCGGCGCCGTGGCCGACAAGCAGGGACTGATCCAGTCCGCCGAGGGCGGCACGCTGTTCCTCGACGAAATCGCCGATCTGCCGCTGCACATGCAGGTGAAGCTGCTGCGCGTCATTCAGCAGAAGAGTGTGCGGCCGGTGGGAGAAGCACGGGAAATCCCGGTCGATGTCCGGATCCTCTCGGCAACCCACAAGAACCTCTCGGCGCTGGTCGCCGAAGGCAAGTTCCGCGAGGACCTGTTCTATCGCGTCAACGTCATCGAGGTCCGCGTGCCGCCGCTGCGCGAGCGGCTCGGCGATATCACGGAGATCGCCGAGTCGATCGTCAAGCGGCTGGGAAAACAGACCGGCAACCGCTCGCTGAGCATCACGGACAACGCGCTCCAGGTACTCGAGGAATATCACTTTCCCGGCAACGTGCGCGAGCTGGAGAACGTACTGGAGCGGGCGGCGACGCTGTGCTCGGGCGGGATGATCGATGCGGGGGATTTGCAGTTGCGGCCGAAGGCGGCTGCAGCCGAAGTAGCGATTCAAAGCAGCGTGGCCCCGGGGGAGAAACTGGGGGATGCGCTGGAAGATATCGAGCGTGATGCGATCGTCAGGGCGCTGGAGCAGACGAGATACAACAAGACAAAGGCGGCGGCACTGCTGGGGATGACGTTTCGGTCGTTGCGGTATCGGATCAAGAAGTTGGGGATCGAGTAGCAGCGACACGGATCAGACGGAACCGGGAGATACTGCGCAAGTATCTGGCGGAATGCCCAGTTATCACGCACCGCCGCTGCCCAGGTGACCATATCCTGAAGCATGCCTGCCCCAAAGCGCGCCGCACTCATCCCCGTTGAGCACATCGCGCAATCGATCCTGATCTTACGCGGGCACCGTGTACTGCTCGATAACGAACTCGCCGTGCTGTACGGCGTCACTACCAAGCGTTTCAACGAACAGGTCAAGCGTAATCTGGGACGCTTTCCAGCGGACTTCATGTTCCGGCTCAACGCGGACGAGGCGGCTGCTTTAAGGTCGCAATTTGCGACCTTGAAGCCAGGCCGCGGTCGGCATCGCAAGTATCTGCCCTACGCCTTCACCGAACACGGCGCCATCATGGCCGCCACGATCCTCAACAGCCCAAGCGCGATCGAGATGAGCGTCCACGTGGTGCGCGCCTTCGTGCAACTGCGCTGTCTGCTCGCCTCCAACCAGCAGCTCGCCGAGAAATTCGCGGAACTCGAGCACAAGGTTTCATCCCACGACCAGGCCATTGTCGGCATCCTCAAGACCATCCGAGAACTCATGAACCCAGCGGTGCCGAAGAAGCGGCCTATCGGATTTACCGCCAACCTCGACGAGATGGAGTAGCAAGACCCCTCGACACTACACGGCGACCTAATCGGATGGATTCGTAGGCAGCTTCCGTTTCGACACAGCTAGATCGATTCGCTGTCGACGAAGACTCTCGCGGCTGTCTCCGTGCAGAGTCGGGAATTGACACGGAATGTCACTCTCTGCCGAAGCGCGTCGTTCGACACGTTAACAACCGATTGAACAATGTCGACCCGCTCTCAGTAAAGCACCCATTGAGTCAGTAACTTACGACACCAGACGGTCGGTTGGCACAACGCTTGCTCTAGGCTGGATGCCGGCCTCGCGCCGCTGATTTCTGGCATCAACTCACTCAGGAGTTTCAAATGTTGAAGCAGGTACAGAAGGGTTTCACCCTGATCGAATTAATGATCGTGGTCGCGATCATCGGCATCTTGGCGGCCATCGCCATTCCGGCGTACCAGGACTACACGATCCGTGCCCAGGTAACGGAGGGACTCAATCTCGCGGGCACCGTTAAGGCGGCCGTCGCTGAAACGTTCGCGCAGACCGGCGTTTGGCCCACTACCCTTACGCAAATCGGCCTGACTGACGGCAACGCTGAGACACCGCCCAAAGGCAAATATGTGTCGGGTGTCGATCTGGCGGGCAACGCAGGCACGATCAGCATCACCTACGCGGGCCCGGCCACCAGCGGTCAAGCGAATGCGGCACTGGATGCTAAGGTCCTGGCCTTGCAGCCGTACCAGAGCCCGAACGGCGACATCGTCTGGCGCTGCGGCAAAGCTACTGCTCCCGCGTTGACAGGTGTTGTGGCCACGGACTCTGCCAATACGGCCTCGACTGACTCTTCCACTGCAACGACGGTGATCGATAAGTACCTGCCAGCCGCTTGCCGACCGAGCGCTGCCGCCGCCAGCAGCACGGGTGGCTAACAGATACGAAACCCTTCAAGGTATGGGCCAGGAGGGCGCCTGCGGGCGCCCTCCGTTTATTCAAGCATGACCCGCCGGCTTCTTCTTTTCGGCATCCCCCTTCTCGGCGGGCTGATCATTGCCCGCATGTTGCACTGGCGCGCTGAATCAAACGATCAGCTGCTTACTTTGTGGTTACTGCTCGTCACTGCGCCGCCACTGATTCTTCACACAAAGCAGAACGCCGGCACGCAACGCAAGAGCAACTCGGCTCCACCACTCTCGCTGCGCCGGCTAACGAATAAATCTACCGCCCTGTGTGCCGCCCTAGTGCTGATTCTCGCGGCCGCAATGGTCGGCTCGCTTCTGGAAATCGAGCCAGCAAGGATTTTCCTCGATGGACTCCTGCCAGTGTTTCCGCTGCTGCTGGTATTGGCCCCGGTTTATGCACGGCTTTTTGAGTGGATGACGGGCACGACAGAGGACCCCTACAGCAGACTTGGAGCCCGCCTGCTAGGTCATGACACGTCATCCTGGCGTGAACACAAACAGTTGCTGTTGTCCTTTTCGCTGAAGTCATTCTTCATCCCACTGATGTTTGGCTGGCTCCACATGGCAGCCGCCAGCTTGCTCAACATGGATGCACCCACCTTGAGCAACTGGACGATCTGGTTGTTCAATCTGGGGCTGTGCATCGACCTGCTGATTGGAGCTGCCGGTTATGTATTCATCAGCAAGTTGTTCGGCACCGAAATGCGCAGCGTGGACGATCATTGGCTTGGATGGGCATCCTGTCTGGTGTGCTATCCGCCTCTGTTCACCTACCTCCGAGTTGCAACGGACCAGGTGGACACGTACGTCTGGACAGACTGGCTTGACGCAGGCAACCCGCTCTATTGGCTCTGGGCTACGTTGAGCGTCTCAAGCTGGGTGATCTACTGGCTATCGACTGTGGCATTCGGGTTCCGGTTCTCGAACCTGAGCTACCGCGGGCTCGTTGACGTCGGACCATACCGCTGGTGCAAGCACCCGGCTTATCTCGCTAAGAATATCTACTGGTGGATATCCACCGTTCCTTTCTTCGGAGCGCTGAGCGCTCATGAGGTGACTCGCAACGTACTGGGGCTGACTTTGCTCAGCTCCATTTATTATGTGCGGGCCAAGACCGAGGAGCGACATCTATCCAAGTTCCCTGAGTATCGGGCCTATGCGCAGCGGATTCGTGAGCGCTCTCTTGCGACTCAGCTGCACCGCTGGATGACATTGCCCACCCGGCGCCAGCAGAATTTTTAGTAACTGGGCTTGTGGTAGCGAAGCGAACAAGCTTTCTGTTATGCGCGCTAGGCACCGCGCTGGCCGGGCTCGGACTCCTTCACCGGAACGAACTTCTCGATGGATGGCTTTCTGCCCGCGCATCCCTTGCATCGGTCCATTGCAACCAAACAGCTCCGACTTGGCTGAACCAGGTTGCAGCATGGGGACAGCGCCATGAAATGCCGGGAATGCAGATCTATTTCCGGGACGGCCAACACACCTACAAGTGCACTTCGGGTATTGCAGTCGACGCAGCGGGCAATCGGCGGAAGATGGACTCATCCATGTCCATGCCGTTCGCGAGTCTGACCAAGATTTTCACCTCAGTGGTCACGCTGCTTCTGGACGAGCAGGGTACGGTGGCAATCGATCACAGCCTGCAGGAGTCCCTCGATGGCAGCAGCTACAGACTGCCGGACGCGCCTGCCTGGCAATCGATGACCTTACGGCAACTATTGATGCATCGCGCCGGATTCGACCGATCCCTGTCGGGCGATCCGCTGTTCTGGCCGACTTCACCTTGTCCGTATCATCCCAATCTTCTCGAGAAGGTAGCCATCGACTTCTCACCTGGCACGCGATACGCCTATTCGAACCTAGGTTATTGCCTGATCGGAGTGACGTTGCGCCATCGAAGTGGCAAATCCGATCAGGAACTCCTGAATCTGATCCTCGATACCGCCAAGCCTGCCTCATTCGCTTCCATTCAATACACAACCGTTGAATCTCTGCGACGGTCCATCAGCTTCCCCCAATTCGCGACGACAAGTGAGATGCGTGATTTCGATCAGCTTCGCTGGAACGAACACGCATGGACCGGCGCCCTGGCGGGCACGGCTACAGACCTGGGCGAATTCCTGCTCCAGATAACGCCCCAGACCCATTCATCGCTGGAACAGGTCGGCCGGCAATTGCTAGCTCCGTTGCCGGACTGTGACGACACACAATGGCGCTCATGTCACGGCTTGGTCTTTTACTCCTTTCGGCGGCCTGGACACGGACGCATGTACTGGCGCGATGGCAGCCTGCCCGGCGTGACTGCTTTTGCAGCAGTGGCCGAAAACGGGAGGGTTTTTGTCCTATTCACCAACAGTCGCAAACCCGACTGGATGCCCGCCCATGATGAGCTGGGCAGGCTGATCTACGACCATGTTAGATGATTCTTCCCGACCGGAAGCAGGAGCAGACAAGCTGTCGTTGAGCCGTCCCATACTGTGACGCCAATCGCGTCTGACACGCGGCATCTGGGCGAGAATCCACGGCAATTTGACAATTTGCCAGTAAGCACCGCATGCGGTAAGTAGTAGCCTGCCACCCAGCCTGACCCCCCCTGCTCACATGGCCGACGCAATCCCCCTCAGCACCCAGCGCCTTACCCTGCAAGGCCTGCCCCTGCGCCTGATCCAGGACGGGCTGCTGGAAGAGCGGGCGATGCTCGAAGCCGTGGCTGCGGCCAAGAGCAATAACACCAACCTGGTTTCCCATCTGGTGTCGGCCGGACTGGCCGACGCCCGTGAAATTGCCATTGCCGCCTCCCAGGAATTCGGGGTACCGCTGCTGGATCTGGAAGCCATCCAGCCCGACCTGGAAACGGTCCGACTCGTTTCCGACAAGCTGCTGCAGAAACACAGGGTGCTGCCGCTGATCAAGCGCGGCAAGCGCCTGTTTGTCGCCGTTTCGGACCCTACGAACCTGCACGCATTGGATGAGATCAAGTTCCAGACCGGTCTGTCGGTCGAGGCCGTGGTCGTCGAGGAAGACAAGCTGCAGAGGATCGCCAGCAAGGCGATCGAGCAGGTCGATACGCAGATGCCGGCGCTAGCTGACGACGATCTCGATCTTGAGAATCTCGACGTCAGCAGCGGTGATGACGACTTCGAGAAGGACGCGGTAGGGCGCGATGACGTCGAGGACGCGCCCATCGTCCGATTCGTCAACAAGGTGCTGCTGGACGCCATCAAGAAGGGCGCCTCGGACATCCATTTCGAGCCGTACGAAAAGAGCTACCGTATTCGATTACGGCTGGATGGCTACCTGAAGGAACTCGCAGCACCTCCGGTCCAACTCGCCACCAAGCTCGCTGCGCGCATCAAAGTCATGTCGCGCCTGGACATCGCCGAGCGGCGCGTACCCCAGGACGGTCGCATCAAGATGCGGATCTCCAAGAACCGCGCCATCGATTTCCGCGTCAGCACATGCCCGACGCTGTTCGGCGAAAAGATCGTCGCCCGTATTCTGGACCCTTCGAGCGCGATGCTCGGCATCGACGCACTGGGCTACGAGCCCGATCAGAAGGATCTCTACATGAAGGCCTTGGCGCAGCCCCACGGGATGATCCTGGTGACAGGCCCCACGGGAAGCGGCAAGACCGTTTCGCTCTATACCGGCCTTAATATCCTGAACAAGGAAGATACGAACATCTCCACCGCGGAAGACCCGGCCGAAATCAATCTGCCCGGCGTCAACCAGGTGAACGTGAACCCGAAGGTCGGACTGACATTCGCCGGCGCGTTGCGCGCATTTCTGCGTCAGGATCCGGACGTGATCATGGTCGGCGAAATCCGCGACCTGGAAACGGCGGAAATTGCCATCAAGGCAGCGCAGACCGGGCACTTGGTGCTTTCAACGCTGCACACGAACGATGCGCCAAAAACACTGACCCGACTGGTGGACATGGGCGTCAAACCGTACGCCATCGCCACGTCGGTCTCATTGATCATCGCGCAACGACTGGCTCGCAAGCTGTGCAACAACTGCAAGCAGCCAATCGAGATGTCCAACGAGGCACTGCTCAAGGAAGGCTTCACGGAAGAAGAGATCTCCGAGGGACTCAAGATCTACAAACCCGTGGGCTGCAGCTCATGCACCGATGGTTACAAGGGCCGGACAGGTTTGTACCAGGTGATGCCGGTGTCGGAGGAAATCCAGCGCATCATCCTGCAGGACGGCAATGCTGTGGACATCGCTGCTCAATCTGCCAAAGAAGGCATCTGGGATCTGCGACGCTCAGGGTTGGCCAAGGTCAAGGCGGGAATCACCAGCCTCGACGAAGTCAACCAGTGCACCACCGAGTAACCTCACGCTCTTAGACTGGAAAGCTTAGGGACACCCTCATGGCGCAAGTCATCTCCGCCCAGCAATTCTCCTTTGTCTGGGAAGGCACCGACAAGAAGGGCAAGAAGATCAAAGGCCGCATGCTGGCGGCATCCGAGGCTGCGGTCAAAGCCGATCTGCGGCGCCAGGGCGTGCTTGCCAAGAAAGTGCGCAAGGAAGTGCAGCTCTTCAAGAGTGGCAAGAAAGTCAACGCTGAGGACATCGCGCTGTTCGCGCGCCAGCTCGCCACGATGCTGCAGGCCGGCATCCCGATGGTTCAATGCTTTGACATCATCGGCAACGGCCACGACAAGCCATCGATGCAGAAGTTGGTGCTGGCGATCAAATCAGATGTGGAAGCCGGAACGACACTGCACGAAGCACTAGGCAAGCACCCCTTGTATTTCGACGACCTTTTCGTGAACCTGGTCGAAGCCGGTGAGCACGCTGGCGCGTTGGAAACCTTGCTGGATAAGGTGGCCACCTACAAGGAAAAGACCGAGGCGCTGAAAAAGAAGATCAAGAAGGCTCTGTTCTACCCGACCGCAGTTCTGGCGGTTGCTGTCATCGTCACCGTCATCCTTCTGATTTTCGTCATCCCTCAGTTCGAATCGTTGTTCAAGGGCTTCGGTGCCGACCTCCCAGCCTTCACCCAGATGGTCATCAATCTGTCCCGCTTTGTGCAGGACCAGGGCTGGCTGATAGGCCTGATAGTGGGCGCCGCCGGCTATGCGTTCTTCTACTTCAAGAAACGCTCCCGCCCGATGCGCCGGGCCCTTGACCGTATGATGCTGAAAGCGCCAGTCATCGGCCCCATCATGGTCAAGGCCGCGATCGCACGTTACGCCCGAACCCTCTCGACCATGTTCGCTGCCGGCGTTCCGCTGGTCGAAGCCCTGACCTCCGTCGCCGGCGCCACGGGCAACATCGTCTACGAGGAAGCGACGCTGCGTATCCGCGACGAAGTCTCCACCGGCATGCGCCTGCAACGGTGCATGGAAAGCACGGGTCTGTTCCCGAACATGGTGATCCAGATGATCGCCGTCGGCGAAGAATCCGGCTCGCTGGACCAGATGGCTGCGAAGGTCGCCGACTTCTACGAAGCCGACGTCGATGCGGCCGTCGACGGCATGAGCAGCCTGCTCGAACCTCTGATCATGGCGATTCTCGGCGTGCTGGTCGGCGGCCTGGTGATCGCGATGTATCTGCCGATCTTCAAGTTGGGTGCGGTGGTGTAAGAGAACCTGTTGGCTAAAGACACAATAACGGCATGGGGAGAAAACGCCGCGCAATGCGCGGCGTTTTCTTGTTCGACATCGACCGGATCGACATCCAAGAAGCAGCGTCAGTCATGCAAACCGTCTACGAACTACTGATTTATGGCCTGAGCACGTCGGCCGCCACGTGGATCGGCGTCGTCTTCATCTTCGGCCTGCTGATCGGCAGCTTCCTTAATGTCGTCATCCACCGCCTCCCCATCATGCTCGAGCGCGAATGGCGCGCTCAGGCGGAAGAAATCCTCGGACAGTCGCCATCAGCCGGCACCACGCCAGCCCCGCCCGGCCGCTACAACCTCTTCGTTCCCCGTTCCGCCTGCCCCAAGTGCGGCGCGATGATCACCGCGGCCCAGAACATCCCGGTCATCAGCTATCTGCTGCTCAAGGGCAAGTGTGCCAAGTGTGGCACGAAGATCTCGCCGCGCTATCCCATCGTCGAACTCGTCACGGCCATCCTTTCAGCGCTGGTCGCCTGGAAATTCGGTTTCGGTTGGTACACCGGCGCGGCGCTGCTGCTGACCTGGCTCCTGATTGCGTTGTGCGTGATCGACTTCGACACCCAGCTGCTGCCCGACAGCCTGACGCTGCCGCTACTGTGGATCGGACTATTGCTCAGCCTGGCCGGCACGGTCCCGCACATCGGGCTGCCGGTAGACACGCGTTCGAGCATCATCGGTGCTGTCGCGGGCTATGTCAGCCTGTGGAGCGTCTATCAGCTGTTCAAGCTGCTCACCGGCAAGGAAGGCATGGGCTACGGCGATTTCAAGCTGTTCGCGGCGCTCGGCGCCTGGCTCGGCTGGCAGATGCTGCTGCCTATCATCCTCCTCTCCGCCCTCGCCGGCTCGGTGCTCGGCATCGCGCTGATCACCTTGCGCGGCCGCGATCACAACGTGCCGTTTTCATTCGGCCCGTACCTGGCGGCCGCCGGCTGGATTGCACTGATGTGGGGCAACGAGCTGGTCGGTACGTATCTGAGGGCGACCGGGCTAGGATAGGCCCATGAGCGCCCCTGCTGCCGATCCCCGCCCTCTCCTCATCGTCCTGACCGGCGGCATTGCCAGCGGCAAGACTGCGGTTGCCAAGCTGTTCGAACAGCGCGGCGTACCGGTGCTCGATACGGACCAGATCGCCCGCGACGTAGTGGAGCCAGGAACACCGGTGCTAGCGCAACTGGTGGCGGAGTTCGGCAACGACATCCTGGACGACACCGGGCGGCTCGATCGTCGGCGTTTGCGCGAGCGCGTCTTCGCGGACCCGGCCCAGCGCCAGCGGCTGGAAGCCATCACGCATCCAGCCATCCGGGAGGAACTGGCGCGCCGCTCGCGCATCGCCGGTGGTGCCTATCAGATTCATGTGATTCCGCTGCTGGTCGAGGGCGGGCGCAAGGATGCCTACGATCGCGTGTTGGTGGTGGATTGCCCGGAGGAAGAACAAATTCGTCGGCTGGTCTCGCGCGACAGCTCGGACCTGGAGCAGGCGAAACGGATTCTCGCCGCACAGGCCACGCGCGAGCAGCGGCTAGCCGTGGCAGACGACGTCATTGTGAACACGGGAACGCTCGCGGATCTGGAGAATTTCGTGCAGACCCTGCATCGCAATTACGAGCTGCTCGCCCGTAACCCACCGGCTGACTAACCAAGCCAGGGAACAATCCGCGCCGGCGCGCGATTTCGTCCATCCACGAAGAGTTCGCCAGCCCGTTGTCGAGTCGATCCGCCTTCATGCTCCCGAGTTTTCCCGCCAGATCCACGATCCTCGACACCATCGCGTCGCGATCTGCGCCTGCCATGCACTTCTTCTTTCTTCACGCGCCCGACTGCTTCACAATCCGACGATGACTTCGCCAGATCAGAATGCGATCGGCGCCGAGACCGCCGCTCCCACCGTCTACGAGCAACCGCTGAACGAGCGGATGCGCACCTTTCTGCGGCTGGATTTCCTGTATCAACAGACCCTGTACCACGAAGAACGCGCCGACTCCTGGTCGACGCGGGCCGCGGTGAACTCGCTGCTGGAAATTCTGGCGATCACCGCCCGGGGCGACATCCGCAGCGAAGTGCTCAAGGAACTGGAGCGGCAGATGGCCGTGATGCACGAGTACGGGGCGCGTCCCGGCGTGGACGGCGGTCGACTCAAGGCGGTGCTGTCGAACCTGACGCGGCTGCGGACCGAGCTCAATTCGGCCGGCGCACTGTTCATGCAGCGGCTGCGGGATTCGGAATTTCTCAACGCCATCAAGCATCGCAGCGCCATCCCCGGCGGCACCTGCGAATTCGACCTGCCGGACTACCGGCACTGGCTGGACCAGCCGTTCGCGGCCCGTGCGGAAACCTTCGACGGCTGGATGGCCACCATCCGGCCGCTGTGCGATGCAGTGACGGAACTGCTGTGGCTCACTCGCGAGCAGGCGCGCCCACGTGCGGAAACCGCCACTGGCGGGGTGTTCCAGCTGGCGTTCGAGCGGGAGAACCCGTGTCAGCTGCTGCGCATTACGTTGCCGCCCCGGACCGGCCTGTTCCCGGAGATCAGCGGCAGCCATCATCGTTGCAGCATCCGCTTCATGACCTCGGCAGACGTCAACTCGCGTCCGGTGCAGGCCACCGAGGATGTGAAATTCCTGCTGACGACCTGTACCTAGGCCCTGGACTTGAGGAAGCGGGCGGCCGGCCCCAGGATGCACTGGCGGCAGCATTTGCCCGCGCCATGACTTAGCCAATTTCGCGTCGTCTTATGCCTACCGTCCCCTGCCCCACCTGCGGCCGACCGGTCGAATGGTCGGAAAGCTCGCCCTGGCGTCCGTTCTGCACCGAGCGCTGCAAACTGATCGACCTGGGCGCCTGGGCCTCCGAAAAACACGCCATCCCCGGTGAGGAGATCACCGAAGGTGAGCACACGGAGCCCGAGAGGGAAAAATAAGGCTGTTCTCCCGTCTCGCCTCTCCCTTTAGGGAGAGGCCGCGCGCAGCGCGGGTGAGGGTCAGCCGGAGTTACGTCACAGCGGTCGACCCTCACCCTGCCCTCTCCCTGAAGGGAGAGGGACGGAAGGTGAGCCAGCCGCACGTTCCTGTACGGCTATAGACACGTTCCTCTACAGCTATAGATGAAGAGGCGGCGATCAGCCTTCCTGCATCTTCAGCGCGTCGACCAGGAAGCCCCACTGGTCGGCGAAATCCTCGATCTGCATCCACACCGGCTTGCCGGCGCCATGACCGGCACGGGTTTCCACGCGCAGCAGAATGGGGTTACTGCAACCCTGCCCATGCTGCAGAGCTGCGGCGAACTTGTAGCTGTGCCACGGCACGACACGATCGTCGCGATCCGCGGTGGTGATCAAGGTTGGCGGATAGCAGGTGCCGGGCTTCACGTTGTGCACCGGTGAATAGGCGTACTGCGCCCTGAACTCCGCCTCGTTCTCGCTCAGGCCATAGTCCGTCGACCATTGGCGCGCGTTGGCGCTTGCCGTGTGATAGCGCAGCATGTCGAGCACGCCGACGCCGGGAAGGGTTGCACCGAACAGGTCGGGCCGCTGCGTCAGCGCCGCGCCCACCAGCAATCCGCCGTTGCTGCGCCCGCGGATCGCGAGCTTGGGAGTCGACGTGTACTTCTCCGTAATCAGCCACTCGGCCGCGGCGATGAAGTCGTCGAACACGTTCTGCTTTTGCAAGCGGGTGCCGGCGCTGTGCCAGGCCTCGCCGTACTCGGAACCGCCACGCAGGTTGGCAACGGCGTAGACGCCGCCCATTTCGAGCCACACCAGCACCGGCACGCTGAACGCCGGCTGTTGCGCAATATTGAAACCCCCGTAGCCGTACAGCATGGTCGGCGTCTTGCCGTTCTTCACCAGGTCGCGCTTGTGGGTGATGAACATGGGCACGCGCGTGCCGTCCTTGCTGCGATAGAACACCTGCTCGGTGACGTACCGGCTGGTGTCGGCTTCGATCTTCGAGGCGCGGAACACATCGACCTTGCCGCTCGCCACGTCCAGCCGCGAAATGGAACCGGGCGTCAGGAAGTCCGTGTAGGAGAAGAAAGTCTCGGGATCCCGGGCATCGCCTGCAAAGCCGCCCACCTGCCCGTAGCCGGGCAACGCGACGTCGTACAACCGCTTGCCCTGCAGGTCGCTGACGGTCACGACCGAGTACGCATCCTTCAGGTACTGAGAGATCACTCGGCCGCCGACGATCGAGACGTTGTTCAACGCGAACTCGCCCTCGGCGACGACGTCGCGCACGCTATCAGCACTCTGTGCCGCGGCAGGAATCGCGACCAGCCGGCCATTCGGCGCGCCTGCCGTCGTCCAGACATACAGCACGTCGTCGATCTCGGCGATGAACTGGTAGTCGGCATCGAACTTGTCGAACAACCGCACCACCGGTCCGGTCACCGCGCCGTTCGCGTCCAGCCGCTGGTAGTACAGACCAGTCGCCTGCGAGCCGTCATAGACGTTGATGATCAGGTAGCGGCCGTCGTCGGAAACCTGCGGGAAGGGATAGCGCGTCGCGTGATCCGTAACGCTGTAGATGTGCGAGTCAGCGTCCTGCAACCCGCCCAGGCGATGCAGCCAGATCGACATCTGCTTCGAGTCATCGCCGGTTCCATCCGCCTTGAGCGGATAGCGCGCGTAGTACAGCGAGCGCGAATCGGCGGTCCATGCCACCTCGCGGAACTTGATGAAGCGCAGGACATCGGGCAGATCCTGGCCGGTAGCCACATCGCGAATATGCCAGCTGCGCCAGTCGGTGCCGCCATCGGACAGGCTGTACGCCAGCAGCCGGCCGTCCGGGCTTGGCACGAACTCTCCCAGCGCCACGGTGGCGTCGCCGCTGAATTTGTTGGGATCGAGCAGAACGCGCGCTGGCTGATCGAGCGACTCGGTCACGTACAGCACGCTCTGATTCTGCAAGCCGTCGTTACGCAGGTAGAAATAACGGCCGCCGCGCTTGACCGGCACATCGTAACGTTCGTAATTCCACAACTCGGTCAGTCGCTTGCGGACCTGCTCACGCGCCGGAATCGCTTCGAGGATGGGCTGCGACAGCCGGTTCTGGGCCTCGACCCACTGTCGGACCTGCGGGCTGCCGATGTTTTCGAACCAGCGGTACGGGTCCGCCACGCGCACACCGTGGTAGACATCGACATGATCGGAACGCGGGCTGTCGGGATAAGACAGCGCGGCCTTCGGCGCAGGTTCGCGGGCACCTTGCGAGCCGCATGCAACCACTGACAACACAACGCACACTGCGATCAGAGCCTGTTTCATCGGTCGCTTCTCCCACAGGTTTTTCCCGGCGCCGCCGCCTGGGTCGCACGCAATCCAGGTGGCGAAAATTGTTGGCGCGGGCGCCGGTCTGCGGCCATTATCCTCAAAACACACGGCTTGCGGTGCGGCTCATGCGGTATACAAAGGCGCTCATCGTTTCCCTGACTCTGTCCGTCACAGCCGTTGCTGCGGCAGAACCTCTCAGCGTCGCCAGGATTTTCGGTGCGCCGGACCTGAGCGGGCCGCAGCTGCGCGAGCCGAAGTTCTCGCCCGACGGCCGCTATGTCACCTACCTCCAGGGCAAGCAGGACAACCCGGATCAGCTCGATCTGTGGGCGTTCGACACGCGCTCCAGGCAGGCAAAACTGCTGGTCGATTCGCGTGCTTTTGCTGGCGACAACGAGCGCCTTTCAGCGGAAGAGGAAGCACGGCGCGAACGCCAGCGCACGGCATCCTTGCGCGGCATCGTCGAATACAGCTTCTCGAGCGACGGCAAGCGCCTGCTGGTACCGCTCGGCGGAGATCTGTATCTCTACGATCTGACCGCGAGCAAGAACGCAGCACGGCGGCTGACGACCACCGAAAGCTACGAAACCGACGCCCGCTTCTCGCCACTCGGCAAATACGTCAGCTTCATCCGGGACCAGGATCTGTTCGTAATCGACCTGAGCACCGGTCAGGAGCGCGCGCTGACGACGGATGGCGAAGGCCTCGTGCAGAACGGCGTCGCCGAGTTCGTCGCCCAGGAGGAGATGGACCGCGACACGGGCTACTGGTGGTCGCCGGACGACCGCCGAATCGCCTTCACGCGCATCGACGATGCGCCAGTGCAGGAAGTCGAGCGCTTCGAGATCAATGCGGACGGCGCGCGCATGTTTCGGCAGCGTTATCCGGCGGCCGGCACAGCGAATACGAAAGTCGAGCTGGAGGTACTGGAGCTCGCTTCGGGCCGCGTCACGCCGGTCGATCTCGGCACCGATGACACCTACCTGGCGCGGGTAAGTTGGTTTCCGGACTCGCAGCACCTGGCCGTGCAGCGCCAGACCCGCGATCAGAAGCGCCTGGATCTGCTGAAAATCGACGCGAGCAAGGGCAGCGCGAGCGTGCTGCTGACCGAAACCAGTCCCGCCTGGGTCGAGCTGCACAACGATCTGCGCTTCCTGGAAAAGCGCCCGGCCTTCATCTGGGCCTCGCGGCACTCCGGCTACAAGCACCTGTATCTGTACGATTTCGACGGCAAGCTGATCCGGCCGCTGACGGCCGGCGCATGGATGGTGGTTGGCGACGGCAGCGAGAGCGGCCTGGTCGGCGTCGACGAAGCGAAAGGCCTGGTTTACTTCCTCGCCAACCAAGCCTCGCCGCTGGAGCGCCAGCTGTACGCGACGTCTCTCGATACGTCAGATGCGAGCAAGGTGCGGCGCATTTCCAGCGAAGCCGGCATACACAACGCGAAGCTCCTGCCCGGCGCGAAGCAGTATCTCGATCTGTGGTCGTCGCCCGAGCAGCCGCCGACGGCGAGCCTGCGCTCGATGGACGGCAAGGTCAGCAGCTGGCTGGTGCGCAATGCGCTCGACAGCTCACATCCCTACCAGCCGTTCGCGGCCGATCACCCCAAGGAGGAGTTCGGCTCGATCCGTGCCAGCGACGGGCAAGCGCTGTTCTACCGCCTGCTCAAGCCCGCCAACCTGCAGCCGGGCAAGCGCTATCCCGTGGTCGTCGATGTGTACGGGGGACCGCACGTTCAAAACGTGCGCAAGGACTGGATGGGCGGCGGCCGCGCCACGCAGGGTTATTTCCGGCAGATCCTCACCCAGCACGGCTTCATCGTGTTCACCCTCGACAATCGCGGCTCGGGCTTCCGCGGCGAAGCGTTCGACACCGCCATCTCCGGCCGGCTGGGCAAGATCGAGATCGAGGATCAGCTGCGCGGCGTCGAGTTCCTGAAATCGCAGCCGTACGTGGACGGTGAGCGCATCGGCATCATGGGCTGGAGCTACGGCGGTTACATGACGCTGATGGCGCTGACCACGACCACCGCTTTCAAAGCCGGTGTCGCCGGTGCGCCGGTGACGGACTGGCAGCTCTATGACACGCACTACACCGAGCGCTATCTCGGCCTGCCGGGCCCGGCCAGCAGCTACGGCCCGAGCGGTGTGTTGCCGTACGTCGATTCATTGCACGGCAACCTGCTGCTGGTCCACGGCATGGCCGACGACAATGTGCTGTTCACGCACAGCACGAAGCTGATGCAGCGACTGCAATCGCTGGACAAGCCGTTCGAACTCATGACCTATCCGGGCAGCAAGCACGGCCTGATCCGCGTGCCGCAGACAGGCCGGCATTTCTACGAGATGGTGATACGGTTCTTCGAGGAGAAATTGCGGCGCAGCCCGGAGTCTCCGAGCTGACCTACATCCGGCAGCCCATCGCCCAGGCTTCCAGGCCCCTGAGCGCCGGAATCATCGGCTTGTCGGCTTCGAGCAGGCCGGCAGCGTCCAGGTCATCGAGCGTGACCCACTTCAGCGGCTGACCTTCGAGGGACTGCGGCTCGCCGGAATACTTGGTCACCAGCCACAGGTCGAGCGTAACGAGCCGGTCGGCATAGCGGTGCTCGTAGCAGATCAGCGGCTCGCCGGCCTGCGCCTGGATGCCCAACTCCTCGCGCAGCTCACGTTGCAGGCCCGCGAAGCGCTCTTCGCCCGGCTCGAGCTTGCCGCCGGGGAATTCCCAGCCACCCGCCATGTGCTTGCCTTCAGGGCGCTGCGCCAGCAGCACGCGCCCTATGGAATTGAACAGGGCACCGGCGACGACGTGAATCATCCTTCTTTCGCCAGCGCACCGTGACAATGCTTGTACTTCTTGCCCGAACCGCAGGGACAGGCCTCGTTGCGGCCGACCTTGCGGGTCTCGCGCACGAACTGCGCTACGGGGGCTGACTCCTCGGACACACCCTGTTCCGGCTCAGCGGCCTGCGGCGCAGTGAGCTGCTCGGGCGCAGCGTGCTGGAACCGCATCGCGCGCTCCAGGCGCTGCTGACGCTCGGCCTCTTCGGCATCGATCTCCGCCTGGGTGCGCAGCTGCATGCGCGACAGCATCGAGACGGTGTCGTGCTTGATGCGGTCGAGCATGGTGGTGAACAGCTCGAACGCCTCGCTCTTGTACTCCTGCTTCGGATTCTTCTGCGCATAGCTGCGCAGGTGGATGCCCTGCCGCAGGTAGTCCATCGCAGCCAGGTGCTCGCGCCAGTGCTGGTCGAGCTGCTGCAGCATGATGGCCTTTTCCAGGTAACGCACCATCGGTGCGCCGTAGGTCTCGACCTTGGTTTCGTAAGCGTCGTTGAGCGTCTTGACGATGCGCTCGCGTACGTCCACCTCGGCCATGTCCTTGTCGGCTTCCAGCCAGCCCTTGATATCGAGCGGCACGCCGAAGTCGCGCTGCAGCGTCTCGGTCAGCCCGTCGACATTCCACAGATCCTCGGGGCTGCCCTGCGGCATGTGGCGATCGATGATGGCGTTGACCACCTCGTGACGGATGCCGGCCACGGAGTCGGCCACGTCCTCGGCGGCCATGACCTCGGTGCGCTGCTGGTAGATGACCTTGCGCTGGTCGTTGGCGACGTCGTCGTACTCGAGCAGGTTCTTGCGGGCGTCGAAGTTGTGGGCCTCGACCTTGCGCTGGGCGCGCTCGATCTGCTTCGACAGCATGCGGCTCTCGATGACCTCGCCTTCCTTCATGCCGGCGGTCTGCAGCCAGCGCTTGGTGCGCTCCGGATCGCCGAAGATGCGCATCAGGTTGTCTTCGAGCGAGAGATAGAAACGGCTCGATCCCGGATCGCCCTGGCGGCCGGAACGGCCGCGCAGCTGGTTGTCGATGCGGCGCGACTCGTGCCGTTCGGTGCCCACGATGTGCAGGCCGCCGGAGGCGAGCACGGCGTCGTGCCGCTTCTGCCACTCTTCACGTGCACGCTGGCGCGCCGCTTCATCGGCAGGATCGATCTGACTCAGCTCGACCTCCAGACTGCCGCCGAGCACGATGTCGGTACCGCGGCCGGCCATGTTGGTCGCGATGGTCACGGCGCCGGGACGGCCGGCCTGCGCCACGATGGTGGCTTCACGCTCGTGCTGCTTCGCGTTCAGCACCTCGTGCGGAATCTTTTCCTTGTCCAGCAGATTCGCCAGATATTCAGAGGTCTCGATCGACGTCGTACCCACCAGCACCGGCTGGCCGCGCGCGGCGCACTCGCGCAGGTCTTCGATGATGGCGTCGAACTTGTCCTTGGCGTTCAGGTACACCAGGTCCGGCTGATCCTTGCGGACCATCGGCCGGTGCGTCGGAATGACCACCACTTCCAGGCCGTAGATCGACTGGAACTCGAACGCTTCGGTATCGGCCGTGCCGGTCATGCCGCCCAGCTTGGAATACATGCGGAAGTAGTTCTGGAACGTGATCGAGGCAACCGTCTGGTTCTCCTCGCGCACGCGCACGCCTTCCTTCGCTTCCACCGCCTGATGCAGGCCGTCCGACCAGCGCCGGCCGACCATGGTGCGGCCGGTGAACTCGTCGACGATGATGACTTCACCGTTGCGCACGATGTACTCGACATCGCGGTGGTACAGCGCATGCGCACGCAGCGCTGCGTTCAGGTGGTGCATCAGGCGGATGTTGCCCGCGTCGTACAGGCTTTCTTCGGGCTTGAGCAGGCCCGCGGCCAGGATCAGCTCCTCGGCGTGCTCGTGGCCGGTGTCGGAGAGATGGACCTGGCGGGTCTTCTCGTCCGCCCAGTAGTCGCCCTCGCCTTCCTCGGTTTCCTGGCGCTTCAGCTTCGGCACCAGCTGGTTGATCCGGATGTAGAGCTCGGTGCTTTCTTCGGCCGGACCGGAAATGATTAGCGGCGTGCGCGCTTCGTCGATCAGGATCGAGTCCACTTCGTCGACGATGGCGTAGGCAAGGCCGCGCTGCGCACGGTCTTCCAACCGGAACGCGAGGTTGTCGCGCAGGTAATCGAAACCGAATTCGTTGTTGGTGCCGTAAGTGATGTCGGCAGCGTAAGCGGCGCGCTTCTCCTCGGTGGACTGGCCGCTCTTGATGACACCGACGGTCAGCCCCATGAAGCGGTGCACCTGCGCCATCCAGTCGGCGTCGCGCTGTGCCAGATACTCGTTCACGGTGACGACGTGGACGCCCTTGGCCGGCAGTGCGTTCAGGTAGGACGGCAGCGTCGCCACCAGGGTCTTGCCCTCGCCGGTGCGCATTTCGGCAATCTTGCCGCTGTGCAGCGCCATGCCGCCGATCAGCTGCACGTCGAAATGACGCATTCCCAGGACCCGCAGCGCCGCCTCGCGGACCGCCGCAAAGGCTTCCGGCAGCAGCTCGTCCAGCGTCTCCCCCTTAGCCAGGCGCTCGCGGAACTCGACGGTCTTGGCCTGCAGCTGCGCGTCGCTCAACTCCTTGAAACTCGGCTCCAGGGCGTTGATACGACTGACGTTCCTGGAATAGCCGCTAAGAATCCGCTGATTGCGGCTGCCGAACAGTTGGCTGAGCCAATTCGCCACGCTGAAACTCCGGTGGGTCGGGAAAGGTCCGCGATTGTACACGCCACCCTGCGGCCGGAAGGCCGGGGGCCAGAGGCGATGGCCCTACGGTTGAGGGCAGGAGCGCCAAAAACAAGCCGCCGGCGGGATTTATCGAGGAAAGGTCAGACCGCAGGCAGGATTAAGAGTTCGTCACGCGCCGGGCGCGGGACGGCCGATGCGCGGCCAATACCGCCGATTTACGTGGCTCTGCGCGCCTTCGCAGCACGCTCGAACCGGAATCCCGGGGATTACTGGCGGACGAAGCTCATCGGATCCACCGCCCGGCCCTGCTTCAGCACCTCGAAATGCAGGTGCGGTCCGGTGGAACGGCCGGTAGAGCCGATCAGGGCGATGGCCTGGCCTTTCTGGATGGTGTCCCCCGGCGCGACCAGCAAGCGCTGGTTATGCGCGTAGCGGGTGACGTAGCCGTTGCCGTGGTTGATCTCCACGGTCTTGCCATAGCCGAACCGCTCCTTGGCATAAGTCACCACGCCGGAGGCGACGGCGACCGCCTGGGAACCGGCCGGGGCGGCGAAATCGATGCCACGGTGATAGGCATTGCGGCCGGTGAACGGATCGGTGCGCTTGCCGAAGTAGGAGGAGATCCAGCCGTGGGTCACGGGACGACCGCCGGGCACGATCTGGCGGCTCAGGTTACGGGTCGAGATCAGGCTTTCCAGTACGCTCAGCTGGCGCTCGCGGTCCTTGATCTGGTGCGCCAGGCCGTCGAGCATGTTGGAGATGTCGGGAGAGGAGACCAGCGCGCCTTCGACCAAGCCCTCGGGACCACCCACGGCCGGGGCGCTGTCGAAATTGAATTCACCCTTGTCCAGGTGCGCCATTTCCGTGAGGCGCCGACCCAGCGCGTCCAGGCGGATCACGTGGGCGTTCATCTGGCCGACGCGGCTGGCGAGCGCGTCCAGCCGGTTCTGCAGCTCCTGCTTGGCATCGACCACCTGCAGGCGCTGCTCTTCCAGCCGGCGGCCCCAGTCCGCGACCTGCGCGGTCGGCTGGAACATGCCGCTGCGGCCCAGCTGCACGCCGGCGAACAGCACCGTGGCCAGCAACGTCACCACCACGGCAACGGTCACCGTCAGCGTTACCGGGCGCCCCAGCTCGAATTGCCGAGCTCCGCCCAGCCGCTTGGAAAAGACGATGACATTCATTCAGTGACCTCGCGTCCTCAAGTGAATCCGGCGCGATCGGCATCCATCAATCGTGACCTTTGAAATCGGCAATGGCACAGCCCCTGCCTGCGCCGGGCGCAGCCAGACCGACGATCCATACGACCGAAGGGAAGGGGACGTAAAACCGATGTTCGAGTTGTACATCCTGGCAACCCCGCTATCGTGACCGGCGACCCCAGCTGCAGCGAACCTGGGCGCGGCCCTTAGACCGGTGGCTTTGCGTCCCCGCCTTTCGACGGGTTTGCCCTTAAACAGCGTGCGCGAATATGCAGAATCGGAGGTCAAAAGATCAAGCAGCCATGCCTCATCTGGAATTTCTTTCATCTTATGTCTGACTCGATGAAGCCCATCACCGAAGGCCTGGGATCGCTGTTCGCCGACCTGGAACGGCGCGCCCGGGCCAGCATCGAGCTGACCACCAAGGTGCGCCAGGCGCTGCCGGGTGAGGAAAAAGAGCACGTACTTTCAGCCTCTTACCGCGACGACACGCTGCTGGTCAGCGTCGACTCGGCCGCCTGGGCTTCGCGCCTGCACTACGCGCAGCAAGAGTTGCTGGAAAGGCTGCGCGCGGCTGGTGAGACGCAGTTCACGAAAATCCGTATCAAGGTGGGCCCGGGAACACCCTAATCGGCGGGACAAAAAAATGATTATGTCGTCGGCGGGCGCCACCGGCATCAGGCGCCGACGGCTGCGGCAGCGACCGGTATATAAGAGATGGGCGAGTCCTGCAGGTTCTCGAAGGTCACCTCTTCCCAGGCCTGCGGTGTCGCGATCAGCTTGCGCAGCAATTTGTTGTTGAGCGAGTGACCGGACTTGTAGCCGCTGAACTCGCCGATGACGCTGCGGCCGAGCAGGTACAGGTCGCCGATCGCGTCCAGGATCTTGTGCTTCACAAACTCGTCTTCGTAGCGCAGGCCTTCTTCGTTGAGGATGCGCGTGTCGTCGAGAACGATGGCGTTCTCCATGGTGCCGCCCAGCGCCAGGTTGCGCGAGCGCATGAATTCCAGATCGCGCATGAAGCCGAACGTGCGCGCGCGGCTGATCTCACGCAGGAATGAGGTGGTGGAGAAATCCATGCTGGCCGACTGATCGCGCTTCTTGAAGATCGGGTGATTGAACTCGATCTCGAAATTCACCTTGAAGCCGTTGTACGGCGTGAAGCGCGCCCACTTGTCGCCGTCTTCTACCTGGATGGGCTCGAGGATGCGCGCGAAACGCTTGGGCGCCGGTTGTTCCTCGATGCCGGCGGACTGCAGAAGGAACACGAATGGCCCGGCACTACCGTCCATGATCGGCACTTCTTCCGCCGACAACTCGATATAGGCATTGTCGAGCCCCAGTCCGGCGAACGCCGACATCAGATGCTCGATGGTGGAGACTCGTGCTTCGCCCTGGATGAGCGTGGTGCCCAGCATGGTTTCGCCGACGTTCTCGGCATGCGCCGGCACGTCGATCTGCGCTTCCAGATCGGTGCGGCGGAACACGACTCCGGTATCCGCGGGCGCGGGCCGCAGCACCATCAACACCTTCTTGCCGGAGTGCAGTCCCACTCCCGTGGCGCGAATCGTGTTTTTCAGGGTTCGTTGTCGAAGCATGGGACCCTCCACACAGGGTCAGACAATCAGTGCAGGCGGAAAATTCGCGCAGGAACTCTCTACATTCATCCGCCTGCCCTGGCGAGGCGAGGCACCTTTGGTGCCGCAGGACGGCGCTTTAAGCGGGGAGCCACGGCGGCGATCGGACCCCTCGGGGTCATGACAGCCGTGGCTGGCTCGAACCAAGCGCCGTGAAACGCCTGCAATCGACGCGCGCGCACCGTAGCACCGCCTGGCAGGCACGGACAAGCCTCTGACTTGTCCGCGCCTTCGCGGCATCGCACACCCGGCGAGGGACTCACACCGGGAAGTGCGTTGGTGCGCTGAGACTGACGCTCAGTCCGCCTGCCGGCGCAGGAACGCCGGAATGTCGAGCATCGAGGTGTCGTCCATGCTCAGACCGTCACCCACGGCCCGGCGCGGCGCCTGTCCGTCACGCTGGTTGCGGATGTAGGTCGGCACGTGCAGATCGTCCAGCGTCGGCACACGCGAGCTGCGGCCGCCGGGGATGGCGGTCATCTTGCGTGCATCCGTGGGCTGCTGCGCCTGCGCCACCGGCCGGCCGATGCCCGTCGCCACCACCGTCACGCGGATTTCCTCGCGCATCTCCGGATCGATCACGCAGCCGACGACCACGTTGGCGTCCTCGGAGGCGTACTGCTTCACCGTGTCGCCGACGATGCTGAACTCGCTGGTGCGCAGGTCCATGCCCGCGGTCACGTTGATCAGCAGGCCGTGCGCGCCGGAGAGGTTCACATCCTCCAGCAGCGGGCTGGACACAGCAGCCTCGGCCGCTTCGCGCGCGCGGTTTTCGCCGCGGCCCGAGCCCGAGCCCATCATCGCCATGCCGGTTTCCGCCATCACCGTGCGCACGTCGGCAAAGTCGACGTTGATCATGCCGGGCTTGGTGATCAGCTCGGCAATGCCCTGCACCGCGCCCTGCAGCACCTGGTTGGCCGACTTGAAAGCGTCGAGCAGCGTGATGTCGCCGCCCAGCACCGTCAGCAGCTTCTGGTTCGGGATGGTGATCAGCGAGTCCACGTGCCGCGACAGCTCATTGATGCCGTGGTCGGCCGACGACATGCGCTTGCTGCCTTCCATATCGAAAGGCCGGGTCACCACCGCAACGGTCAGGATGCCCAGTTCCTTGGCGATCTGCGCCACCACCGGAGCCGCGCCCGTGCCGGTGCCACCGCCCATGCCGGCGGTGATGAACAGCATGTCCGAGCCTTCGATCATTTCGATGATGCGGTCACGATCTTCCATCGCCGCCTGGCGGCCGACTTCCGGATCGGCGCCCGCACCCAGGCCCTTGGTGATGTTGCAGCCGATCTGCAGACCGACTTTCACCTTCGAGGCCTTGAGCGCCTGCGCATCGGTGTTCAGGCAAATGAAATCCACGCCTTCGATCCCGGATTGCACCATGTGGGCCACGGCGTTGCCGCCGCCGCCGCCCACACCGATGACCTTGATGATGGCCCCTTGATTTTCGGATTCTGCAAGTACAAACATCGTTAGTCCCCTCGATGTCGTTTGGACATCTAAAAATATCTACGTCAACAAACGCACAAGACTTAAGGCAGCGATCAGAGGTCGCTACTTTGCCCTGCGCCCTTCCATCAAAAATTTCCTTGAAACCATGCGCGCATTCGGTCCCACACACCGCGCACATTGCCACTCAACGGTTCGCGCCGGCCGCGCATGTAGTTCTCGCGGCCGTACAGCAACAGGCCCACGCCGGTCGAATGAATCGGATTGGTCACCACGTCGACCAGCCCCGCGATGTGCTGCGGCAGGCCGAGACGGACCGGCATGTGAAACACTTCTTCGGCGAGCTCGACCGCGCCTTCCATCTTGGCGCTGCCACCGGTGATCACGACGCCGGCCGCGATCACTTCTTCGAAGCCGGAGCGGCGCAGCTCTTCGCGAATCAGCGCGAACAGCTCTTCGTAACGCGGCTCTACGACCTCGGCTAGCGTCTGACGTGCCAACCGGCGTGGCGGCCGATCGCCGACGCTCGGCACTTCGATGGTTTCGTCCGAATTCGCCAGCTGCGACAGCGCGCAGGCGAACTTCATCTTGATCTCCTCGGCGTGGTGCGTCGGCGTGCGCAGGCTCACCGCGATATCGTTCGTCACCTGATCGCCCGCGATCGGGATCACGGCCGTGTGACGGATCGCGCCGCCGGAAAACACGGCGATATCCGTGGTGCCGCCGCCGATATCGACCAGGCACACGCCCAGTTCCTTTTCGTCATCCGCCAGCACCGCATGGCTGGACGCAAGCTGCTCCAGCACGATGTCTTCCACCGCCAGGCCACAGCGCTGCACGCACTTCACGATGTTCTGCGCCGCGCTCTCGGCACCAGTAACGATGTGCACCTTCGCTTCCAGGCGCACGCCGGACATGCCGATGGGCTCGCGAATGCCTTCCTGGCTGTCGATCAGGAATTCCTGCGGCAGGATGTGCAGGATCTTCTGATCCGCCGGGATCGCCACCGCGCGCGCCGCGTCGATCACGCGATCCACGTCTTCCGAAGTCACTTCCTTGTTGCGGATGGCGACGATGCCGTGCGAGTTCAGGCTGCGCACATGGCTGCCGGCGATGCCGGCGTAGACCGAGTGGATCTCGCAGCCGGCCATCAGCTCGGCTTCCTCCACCGCGCGCTGGATCGACTGCACCGTCGACTCGATGTTGACGACCACCCCGCGCTTCAACCCGCGCGAGGGATGTGAGCCGAGGCCCACGACCTCGAGCTTGCCGTCATGCGTCAGCTCCCCGACGATCGCCACCACCTTGGAGGTGCCGATGTCCAGGCCGACGATCAGATTGCGGTCATTTTTTCTAGCCATCGGACCTTAGATCCTTGGCGTCGTGGGCGACGCGAGTGGGCGGATTCCAGCCGACCGAAAAACCATTGCTGTAACGCAAATCAACGTAATTCACCTCAGTAGCGCGGGCAGCCACCATCGGGCTGGCCACGCGCAGAAACCGTTCGAGACGCTCGTGCACGTCCTGTCGCCCGAGTCTTACCTGCACGCCGTTGGCGAGCGTCAGTGCCCACGCGCCGCGCGGATCGAGCTCGACCTTCGACAGCCGCATGCCGACCGCGAGCAGCCGCGGATAACTTTCCAGATAGAGCTTGGCTACCTGCTCTTCAGTGCCTTCCGGACCGATCAGCTGCGGCAGCTCCGGCGGAACGTGCGGCGCATTGCGCAGGAAGAGCTCGCCGCGCGTATTCATGAGCCCGTCTTCGCCCCAACGTGCAGCGGCCACGTGTTCGGTAATCATCACGCGCACCGCCTTTGGCCAGCGACGTTCGACGCGCACACGATCCACCCACGGGATCTTCTGCAACGACGCCTGCAGTGCATCCAGATCGATCGATAGAAAACCCACACCGCGAAACGGCGCCACGGCCGCTTCGATCTGCACCGGCGCAACGCGCTGGAACTGTCCGCCGACTTCCACCTGCGAAATCGGCCGATCGAGCGCGGTCGCCACGCCCCACACGGCAAGTCCCGTCGCAAGGATCACGCCGGACATGCTCAACACCGGGCGCAGCCCGTCCGCCAGCAGTGGCTTGAACCAGTCGAACGACCAGCGCGAGCTCGTCTCCTGCTGCTTGCGGCGATTGCGTTTGCGCGATGCGAGCATCAGGTGCGCCCTCCCCGCTCAAAGCTCGTTTCCAGCACGCGCCACACCAGCTCGTCGAACTCGATGCCGCGTGCCTTCGCCGCCTTGGGCACCAGCGAATGACTGGTCATGCCCGGCGCCGTATTCACTTCCAGCAGGAAATTCGCGCCGGAGCGGTCACGCATCACGTCGACGCGACCCCAGCCGCTGCAGCCCGCTGCCTGGAATGCCTTCAGTGAAAGCGCCAGCAGTTCGGTCTCGTCCGCACCGCTCAGGCCCGGACAGATGTATTGCGTGTCCTCGGCGACGTACTTCGCGTGATAGTCGTAGTACTCGCCGGCGGGAACGATGCGGATCGACGGCAAGGCTTGCGCGCCCAGAATGCCGACCGTGTACTCCTCGCCAACGATCAACTGTTCCATCAGCAACTCGCCTTCATAGCGCGCCGCCAGGGCCATGGCGTCCGCCAGATCCGCTTCCTTGAACACACGGCTCACGCCGACACTGGAACCCTCGCACGCTGGCTTCACGATCACCGGCAACCCAAGCGCGCGGGCGGCAGCTTCTACGTCATCCGTTCTCGACAGGCGTACGTAACGCGGCGTCGGCAGCCCCAGGGACAACCAGACCTGCTTGGTGCGGATCTTGTCCATCGACAGCGCCGAGCCCAGCACGTCCGAGCCGGTGTAGGGCACGCCGAACGCATCCAGCAAGCCCTGCAGCACACCGTCTTCGCCACCGCCGTGATGACCGTGCAGGATGTTGAAGACGCGATCGCAGCGTCGGGCCTTGACCTCGTCGATCAGCGCCGGGATGCCATCAACTGCGTATGCATCGACGCCGCGACGTTGCAGTGCCTCCAGGCAATTGCGACCGGAGTCGAGCGACACCTCGCGCTCCGACGAGCTGCCTCCCATCAGCACGGCGACACGGCCGAACTCGCGTGCATCGGTAATCCTGCCGTTACCCATGTCGCACCTCTCCCACGATCCGCACTTCCGGCTTGAGCTTCACGCCGTGCGTGCGCTCGACCGTCTGCATCACGTGCGTGATTAACTGCTCGATGTCCGCGGCGCTGGCCGTGCCATCGTTCACTATGAAGTTAGCGTGCATTTCCGACACGCGTGCGCCGCCGATGCGGAAGCCTTTCAAGCCGGCACTGTCGATCAGCCGCGCGGCGTGATCGCCTGGCGGATTGGTGAATACCGAACCGCACGACCATTCGCCGATGGGCTGCGTCGCCTTGCGACGTGCCAGCAGCATGCGGATATCGTCATTGCTGACGCCGGGCCGTTGTTCGAAGCGCAGCCGCGCGCCGAGGAACCATTCGTTGGCCGGTCCGGCGACATGCCGATAACTGACGTTGAAATCCGCGGCGGGACGCTCGTGGCGCACACCGGCACGATCCAGCGTCGCCACCGACAACACGTGATTCCAGGTTTCGCCACCGAAAGCACCCGCGTTCATGGCGAGCGCGCCACCCAGCGTTCCCGGAATGCCCGCGAAGAACTCCGCCGGGCCCAGGCCCCACTTGATGCACTGCTTCGCCAGCTTGGCGCAGGCAACGCCGGCACCAGCCCACACTTCGTTGTCGTTCAGGCGCTCCAACTCGGCGAACACACCGTGCGTATCGATCACGGCGCCACGCAGCCCGCCATCGCGCACCAGCAGATTGCTGCCGAGCCCGATCCACATCACCGGCGTCGAGGACTCTAGGCTCGTTAGGAAGGTTGCGAGATCGGCGACATCCAGCGGCCTGAAGAACAGATCCGCCGGGCCGCCCACGTGCCAGGACGTGTGCTTCGCCATCTTCTCGTTGCGCAGCACGCGCGACTCGAAATCAGGAGGCAGCGCCAGCGCGTTCATGGCCGCCTCCGATCGACGACAGGCTCCGGGCGCAGGCTGGCCAGCGTCTTCGGCAGTTCGGCCGCCGCGGCACCGATGCTGCCCGCCCCCATGGTGACCACCAGGTCGCCATCGCGAATGATCTGCACCAGGGCCTGCGGCAGCTGCTCGATCTTCTCGACGAACACCGGCTCGACCCGGCCATGCGAACGCACCGCGCGGCAGATCGCTTTGCCATCGGCACCGGAGATCGGTGCTTCTCCCGCTGCGTAAACCTCCGTCACCAGCAACGCATCGACGCCGGCCAGCACGGAGGCGAAGTCATCGAGCAGATCGCGCGTACGTGTATAGCGATGCGGCTGGAAGGCGAGCACGATGCGCCGCCCCGGCCAACCCTGACGGATCGCTTCGAGCGTCGCCGCCAGCTCGGTCGGATGATGGCCATAGTCATCGATCAGCGTGACGTTGCCCGACGCGGTCTGCACGTCGCCGTTCTGCTGCAAGCGCCGGTCGATGCCCTGGAAGCTCGCCAGTGCCGCCTGGATCGCGCTGTCGGCCACTTCGAGCTCGGTGGCAACGGCGATTGCTGCCAGCGAGTTCAGCACGTTGTGCCGACCTGGTCGGTTCAGCGTGACTTCGAGTGCCGCCGGTTTGCCAGCGCGCGTCACGGTGAAGCGGGTTCTCACGCCGTCGCGCACGATGTTCTCGGCGCGTACGTCGGCCGGCTGGTCGATGCCATAGGTCACGACCGGGCGGCTGATTTTCGGGATCAGCGCCGCGGCTTCCGGATCGTCGGCGCACACCACGGCCAGTCCGTAGAACGGCAGGTTGTGCAAGAAATCGATGAAGCTCTGCTTCAGGCGCTCGAAGTCGCCCTCGTGCGTGCCCAGGTGATCCTTGTCGACGTTGGTGACGATGGCGATCATGGGCTGCAGGTGCATGAAGGAGGCATCGCTTTCGTCGGCCTCCGCCACCAGATACTTGCCCTGCCCCAGCCGCGCATTGGTGTCCGCGCTGACCAGCCGGCCGCCGATGACGAACGTCGGATCGAGCCCGCCTTCCGCGAGCAGGCTTGCCACCATGCTCGTGGTCGTGGTCTTGCCGTGCGTACCGGCAACCGCGATGGCATACCGGAAGCGCATCAGCTCACCGAGCATCTCTGCGCGCTGCACGATCGGCAGCCGACGTGCAGTCGCTTCGATGATCTCGACGTTGTCGGCGCTCACGGCGCTGGTGACGACCACGACATCCGCCGCGCCGACGTTCGCCGCCGCGTGACCGATCATGATCTTCGCGCCCAAACGCTCCAGGCGCGCAGTCACGCTGTTCGGCTTCAGGTCGCTGCCCTGCACCGCGTAACCGAGGTTCACCAGCACCTCGGCGATGCCGCCCATGCCGGCGCCGCCGATGCCGACGAAGTGAATTCGATGAATGCGCCGCATCCGGTCGGTCATGACGCACCTCCCGCTGCCGCCACACAGGCGTCCGCCAACTGCACGTCCGCATCGGGCAGCGCCAGCGAACGCGCTTTCACGGCCATCTCGGCCAATCGTTCACGACCTGCACTGAGCAGGGCCTGCAGTTCGTTCGACAAGCGCAGCGGCGTCAGTTCGCTTTCCGGAATCAACACGCCAGCGCCGGCGTCGACAGGGAAACGCGCGTTGTGAGTCTGATGATCATCGACTGCCGCTGCGAACGGCACGAACACCGCCGGCAGCCCCGCCGCTGCGAGCTCCGAAACCGTCAGCGCACCGGAGCGACAGATCACCAGGTCGGCCCAGCTATAGGCCTCGGCCATGTCATCGATGAACGCGCGCACATCCGCCTGCACACCGTGCTTGGTGTAGTACTCGCGAGCCTGTTGCAGATGACGCTCGCCCGCCTGATGCAGCACCTGCGGCCGCAAAGCCGCATCGATCATCGCCAGCGCTGCCGGCACTACGACATTCAAACGCGACGCACCCTGGCTGCCACCGATGATCAGCACACGCAGCGGACCGCGGCGTTCCGAAAATCGCTGCGCAGGCGGTGCAAGCGCGGCAATCTCGCGGCGCACCGGATTGCCGACCCGTTCCGCATGAATGGATTTGGGGAAGCTCGCAGGGAACGCTTCGAAGACGCGCTTCGCCAGCCGCGCCAGCATGCGATTGGTCAGACCCGCCACAGCGTTCTGCTCGTGAATCACCAGCGGCCGACGCGTCAGCCACGCCGCAAGGCCACCGGGACCGGAAACGAATCCGCCGGCGCCAAGCACGACCACGGGCTTGCACTTATTCATCACCCGCAGGCTCTGCCAGATCGCCAACGACAGTCGAAACGGCGCAGCGAGCAGCGTCGTGATGCCCTTGCCACGCAGACCACCGACACTGATCCACTCGATCGGAATCTGCTGCGGCGGCACGAGCTTCGCTTCCAGACCACGCTGCGTGCCGAGCCACACAGGCTCGAAGCCGCGCTCTCGAAGCACGCGCGCAGCCGCAAGCGCCGGGAACACGTGCCCGCCGGTTCCGCCCGCCATGATCAAGACGGTGCGCCCTGCGCCTGGCCGATTCATTACCGCCTGACTCATTGCGTGCGCTCCCGACGCGGCACCGCGAGGCGACCTGCGGCAGCGGCTTCGTGATTGATGCGCATCAGCAGGCCGATCCAGCCCAGCGTCACCAGAATGCTCGAGCCGCCGTAGGACATGAGCGGCAGCGTCAATCCCTTGGTCGGCAGCAATCCCAGGTTCACGCCGATATTGATGAAGGTCTGCAGCCCCAGCCAGATGCCGAAGCCGGCGGCGCAGTAAGCCTGGAACGCCAGACCCGCATCGGCGGCCAGGCGCGACACATGGAATGCGCGCCACACCAGAATCACGAACAGCGACAGGGTTGCGATCACGCCGATCAGTCCCAGCTCTTCCGCCAGGATGGCGAACACGAAATCGGTGTGTGCTTCCGGCAGATAGAACAGCTTCTGCACACTGGAGCCCAGGCCCACGCCCGCCAGCTCACCGCGGCCGATGGCGATCAGCGACTGCGTCAGCTGGAAGCCGGAATTGAACGGATCGGCGAACGGATCGAGGAACGCCGTCAGGCGCTTCAGGCGATAGGCGGAGGTCACCGCGATCACCGCCATGCCGGAGGCGGCCAACGCCACCAGCGCAATGAAATGACGCAGCTTCACGCCGGCCAGGAACAGCACGCCCAGACCCGTTGCAACCAGCACGGTCGCGGCACCGAAGTCCGGCTCGATCAGCAACAGCGCCGCCGCGCCCATCAGCAAGCCCAGCGGCTTCAGGAAGCCACGCAGCTCATCCTTCAGCTCCTGCTGGCGCCGCACCACGTAGCTCGCCAGGTACGTCAGCAGCAACACGCGCGCCAGCTCGGACGCCTGGAAGTTCATGAACCCCATGCGCAGCCAGCGGCGGCTGCCGTTCACTTCATGACCGATGCCGGGAATCAGCACCACAATCAGGAACAGGAACCCCACCAGCAGCAGTGGCATGGCCAACCGCTCCCACACGCCGGTCGGCACGAACATCATGAAGCCGGCGGCCACGAGCCCGAGCCCCACGCCCATGGCCTGGCGCTGCAGGTAGTACAGCGGCTCGTGCATCTGGCGATCGGCGATCGAGATGGACGCGGAGGTCACCATCACCAGGCCGATGAGCAGGATGCCGGCAACGCTGAGCAACAGCACCGGATCGAAGATGAAGCGCTTCGGCCGGGCGCTGGAGCGGGCGAAAGTCATGGTTGCGGCGTTCATGAGCGCAACCCTCGAACCGCTGCCGCGAAGACATCGCCGCGATGTGCGTAATCACGGAACATGTCGAGACTCGCGCACGCCGGAGACAGCAACACCGTCTCCCCTGTCCGTGCTGCCTTCGCAGACATGCGCACAGCTTCGTCCATGTCGCGGGCGAACTCGAAGGTGCTGACACCCTGCACGGCATCGGCGATCAGCTTTGCATCCTGGCCCAGCAGCACCACGTGCCGCACCTTGCCGCGGAACGCGGCGGCCAGCGCCGAGAAATCCTGGCCCTTGCCCTGCCCGCCCGCGATCAGTACCAGCGAGCCGGACATGCCAGCGACCGCAGCGAGCGTCGCACCGACGTTGGTGCCCTTCGAATCGTCGACGTAGCGCACGCCGTCGACATCGGCGACCCATTGCGAGCGATGCGGCAAGCCGGGGAAATCACGCAGCGCCTGTACGGCATATTCACGTGAAAGCCCGAGCGCATCGGACATCGCGAGCGAAGCGAGTGCGTTGGCCGCATTGTGCAGGCCGGTGATCTTCAATTCCGACATCGCAACGATGGGCGTCTGGCCCTGCATCAGGACGACATCGCTGCCCTGCGCGTCTGCGCAGTAGTCCGCTGCCGGATCGCGCAGCAAGCTGAAACCCAGCTTGCGCCTGGCGCCAGCAGCCATGCTGCGGACCGCGGCATCATCGAGATTCAGGATCGCGGCGTCGCAATTCGCGAAGATGCGGGCCTTGGATGCAGCGTAGTCGTCGAGAGTCGCATAGCGATCCATGTGATCGGGCGTGACATTGAGCACCGTCGCGGCGGCTGTGCGCAGCGATTGCGTCGTGTCGAGCTGGAAGCTCGACAGCTCCAGCACATAGAGATCGGGCACGGGTTCATCCAGCAGATCCAGCGCCGGCCGACCGAGATTGCCGCCCGTCAGTACACGCTTCCCGGCAGCTTCGGCCATGCGCGCCACGAGTGTCGTGACCGTGCTCTTGCCGTTGGTGCCGGTGATCGCCACGACAGGGGCTTTTGCTTCGCGCGCGAACAATTCGATATCGCCGACGATCGGCAATCCGCGCCTGGCCGCATCCACGAGCAACGGCTCGCGCAACGACACACCGGGCGAAACGACAATCTGGGTGGCGCCATCGAGCAACGATGCATCGAAAGCGCCGAAGGAGACCTGTGCTTGCGGAGCCAGCTGCCGCAGCGCTGCAGACTCCGGCGGCGATTTGCGGCTGTCGGTGACGGCGAAAACAACGCCACGTGACTGCAGATAACGCGCGCACGAAAGCCCGGTGCGCCCCAGGCCGACGACGACGGTGCGTCCGGCTTGGCGCTGCGAGGCAAGGTTCGTGTTGGCGTGCGGCGTCATGCTTCAGCGCACCTTCAGCGTCGCCAGGCCCACCAGCACCAGGATCACCGAGATGATCCAGAAGCGCACGATGACCTTGGGCTCGGCCCAGCCCTTCAGTTCGAAGTGATGATGGATCGGCGCCATGCGGAAGATGCGCTTGCCGGTCAGCTTGTAGGAGGCGACCTGCAGGATCACCGACACGGTCTCCATCACGAACACGCCGCCCATCACGAACAGCACGATCTCCTGGCGCACGATGACGGCGACGACGCCTAGTGCCGCACCGAGCGCGAGAGCGCCGATATCACCCATGAACACCTGGGCCGGGTAGGTGTTGAACCAGAGGAATCCGAGGCCGGCGCCGACCAGCGTCGTGCAGAACACCAGTATTTCACCGGTGCCCTCGATGAATGGAATGCCGAGATAACCCGAGAACACCGCATTGCCCGTTGCATACGCGAACACTCCCAGTGCGCCGCCGACCAGCACCGCCGGCATGATGGCCAGTCCGTCCAGGCCGTCGGTCAGGTTGACCGCGTTGCTGGTGCCGACGACCACGAAATAGGTGAGCAGGATGTAGCCAAAGCCCAGCGGCACCATCACGGTCTTGAAGAACGGCACGTACAGCGCCGTTTCCGCCGGCACCTTGGCCGTGTAGTACAAGGCGAAAGCGCAGCCCAGGCCCGCCACCGACTGCCAGAAATATTTGTAGCGCGCGATCAGGCCGCGGCTGTTGCCGACCACCAGCTTCAGATAGTCGTCCCAGAAACCGATCAGGCCGAACGCCAGCGTCACCGCCAGCGTGATCAGGACGAAACGATTGTTAAGGTCGGCCCACAACAAGGTACCGACGCCGATGGCGACCAGGATCAGCGCACCGCCCATCGTCGGCGTGCCTGCCTTGGGCAGGTGCGACTTCGGCCCATCGTCACGCACGCGCTGGCCGATCTGTCGATCCGACAGGGTGCGGATCATCCACGGACCGACGATGAAAGAGATCGCCAGCGCCGTGAGCGCCGCGAGAATCGCCCGCAGCGTCAGGTAGCTGAACACCCGGAAGCCGGAGTGCCATTCGCTCAGGTAGTGTGCGAGATACAGCAGCATGTGTTCTTGTTGTCCGTCTTCAGTGTCCGTTGAATGCCTTGGATGGCGTGGCGGCCAACGCCGCCGACACCCGCTCCAGGCGATTCGCACGCGAACCCTTGATTAGTACGGCAGCGCCCGCGGTCAGCGATGCTCGTGCCTCGGCGATCAACGAATCGATGTCGGCAAACCATTGCGCGCCGCGCCCGAAGGCCTCGACGGCGAAATGCGAGTGCGTGCCGATGGCGAGCACGCGTTGGATGCCGGCCTCGCGCGCATAGCGGCCGACTTCGGCATGCAGCTCATTGGCGCTGCTGCCGAGCTCGAGCATGTCGCCGAGGATCAGCCAGCGCGTACCGCCGAAACCGCGGAATGCATCGAGCCCGGCTTTCAGCGAGCTCGGGTTGGCGTTGTAGGAATCGTCGACCAGGAACGCGCCATTGATCGCGGGCTTGATTTCGAGTCGTCCTGCGACCGCGCGCATCGCCGCCAGCCCAGCGACGATTTCATCGAGATCGACACCCACAGCGTGCGCCACCGCGGCGGCACCAAGCGCATTGCGCAAGTTGTGCAGGCCCGCCAAGGCCAGCGTGGCCTGGCGAGTCCCGACCGGCGTCACCAGCTCGAAATCGATGCGCGCGCCGGTCAGCTCCGAGACCGAAACCTTGTGCGCCATGAAATCGGCGGGCTGCTCGAAGCCGAAGGTCAGCACCTTGTCCGCGGCCCGCGCCTCGCGCCACATGGTTGCAAACGCGTCATCGGCATTGATGACAGCGACGCCGTCCGCCGGCAGGCCGAGGAACATTTCGCCTTTGCCAGCAGCCACGCCCTGCAGACTGCCGAAACCTTCCAGGTGCGCAGCTCCGGCGTTGGTCACGATGCCGATCGCCGGCTCGGCGATACGCATCAGGTGCGCGATCTCGCCCTGATGATTGGCACCCATCTCGATCACCGCATAGCGATGAGTCTGGTCCAGCTCCAGCAGCATCAGCGGCACGCCGATGTGATTGTTCAGGTTGCCGCGCGTGATCAGGCACGGACCCTGACGCGACAGAATCGCCCCGATCAGCTCCTTGGTCGTGGTCTTGCCGTTGCTGCCGGTCACGCCGATGACCGGAATGCTGAATCGTCGACGCCAGTCGAGTGCGAACGCGGACAGCGCGGCGAGCGCATCCGGCACTACGATCTGCGGCAGCTCGGCTGCTAATGGACGTTCGACCAGCGCTGCCGCGGCGCCGCGCTCGGCAGCGGCCTGCACGAAGTCATGACCATCGAAATTGGGCCCGGTGAGGGCCACGAACAGGGCACCGGCCTTGAGCGTCCGGGTGTCGGTGGAAACGCTGGTGAAAGCGCAGTCGTCACCGACCCGCTCGCCGCCCGCTGCCTGCACGAATTCATTCAGCCGCCAGGTGGTCATAGGTCCCCCCGCAGCGCTGCCTGCACTACATCGCGGTCGCTGAAATACCGCTTCTCCAGCCCGACGATCTGATAGTCCTCATGGCCCTTGCCGGCCACGAGCACCGCGTCGCCGGAAGCACCTGCGCGGATCGCATGTTCAATGGCTCGTGCGCGATCACGCTCGATCGTTGCGCGTTCCGGATGCTTCAGGCCCGCAACGATGTTGGCGACGATGGCATCGCCGTCCTCGGTACGCGGGTTGTCGTCGGTCACGATCACGACATCGGCGAGCCGCTCGGCGATCGAACCCATGACCGGACGCTTGCTCGCATCGCGGTCGCCGCCACAGCCGAAAACGCAAATCAATTTGCCGCCGCAATGCTTACGTGTCGCCTGCAATGCCTTTTCCAGTGCATCAGGCGTATGCGCGTAGTCGACGATCGCCAGCGGCTTGCCGGGCGCGGTGAACGTCTCCATGCGACCAGGAGGCGCGACACAGTTTTCGAGCGCCTCGATCGCGCGCTTCAGCGGCACATCCCAGCCGAGCAACACACCGAGCACGGCCAGCAGGTTGTCGACATTGAAGTCGCCAACGAAGCGCGAGCGCAAAGTTGCCGCGCCCCAGCTGCCATCAATATCGATCTCCAGGCCGTGCGCGGCCGCGCGCACCTTCGCTGCAAACAGGGCACGCGAAGGTTTCGACACTTGCACCGCAGCCGAGCGGCTGCAAAGCGTCAGGCCGCTACCGCCGTAGCGCTCGGCCAGCTGCCGGCCGAATGCATCGCCGACATTGATCACGGCCTGCTTCAACCCCAGCCACTGGAACAGCCGCTCTTTGGCCGCGCCGTAAGCCTCGACCGTCCCGTGATAGTCGAGATGATCGTGCGTGAGATTGGTGAACACCGCCGTATCGAAGCGCACGCCGTCGACGCGATGCTGATCCAGCGCATGCGAGGAAACTTCCATGCCTAGATGAGTCACGCCACCATCGCGCAGCTGCGCAAGCTGACGATGCACGGTGATGCAATCAGGCGTCGTATGTGTTCCCGGCATCACGGCATCGATGGGGCCATAGCCCAGCGTGCCGGCATAAGCGGACGACTTGCCGAGCTGCGCCAACGCAGCGGCGAGCACGTACGCAGTGGTGGTCTTGCCATTGGTACCGGTGATGCCAGTCACGGCAACCGACTGCGAAGGCGCATCGAAAAAGCGATCCGCAATCACTCCGAGCTGCGCACTGAGCTGCGGCACGGCGACGAGCTCAACCTTCCCATCCACTTGCGGGGCCGGCACACCGGCAATCGGCTCCCACAGAATCGCGTTGGCGCCGGCCTGGACGGCCTGTGCGACGAAGCCGATGCCATGACTGCGCAGACCGGGCAAGGCAACGAACGCACCGCCCGGCACGACCTGCCGACTGTCGAGCGTCAGATCAACGATCTCCACATCCGGCGCATCGACGCGCAGACCGGCGAGCAATGCCCGCAAGTTCTTCGAAGGCTGATTGTTACGCGCGATGTTCACAGCGCTGCGCCTCGACACTGCACCGCTCATGGCCCGGAACCCGCGGCGGCCGCGGCATTCGCCTGGACCATGATCGACTGCGGCAATTGGTCCAGCCCGTCCGGCGGCACACCCAGCAGGCGCAGGGCACCCGCCATCACGTTGGCAAATACCGGCGCGGCAACATCGCCGGCGTAAAAGAGCTGGCCGCCGGGCTCGTCGATGACGACGATCGCCGCCAGCTTCGGCCGGCTCGCCGGCACCACGCCGCCGAAGGTGGCCATGTACTTGCGGTCGCCGTCGGCGCCGTAACCGTTCTCCGACAGCTTCCACGCCGTGCCAGTCTTGCCGGCCACGCGATAGCCGGCGAGCGCCGCGCTCTTGCCGGTGCCGTCCTGCGAGACCACAGCCTCCATCATCGACAGCAGCTCGCGAGCGACGTGCTCGTCCACAACCCGCTGACCGGCCACGGGCTGATCGGCGCGACGCAACGTCACCGGCCGCGAGACGCCGCCGGCGCCGAGCGTGGCGTAAGCATGCGCGAGCTGCAGCGGAGTGACGGCCAGTCCGTAGCCGTACGACATGGTCGCCTGGTTGATGCGACTCCAGTGCGACGGATCGTTCAGCAACCCGGCGGATTCGCCGGGAAAACCGCTGCCAGACACCTGCCCGAAGCCGAACGCGTTGAGCGTGCTCCACATGGCCTTGGGCGTGAGCGTCATCGCCATCTTGGACATGCCGACGTTGCTCGACTTCGCCAGGATGGTGGTCAGCGGCACCGCGCCGAGCGGCTTGCCGTGATCGGCGATGGTCTTGATGCCAACGCGCCAGGGCGAGGTGTCGATGAGCGTGTTGGCGTGATAACGCCCCGAGGCCAGGCCCGCAGCGGCGACGAACGGCTTGATGCTCGAGCCGGGCTCGAAAATGTCGGTGGCCGCACGATTGCGATAGCGCGACGCCGCCACCTGGTCGCGATCGTTCGGGTTGTACGAGGGCTGGTTCACCATCGCCAGGACTTCGCCGGTGTCGACGTCCAGCACCACGATCGAGCCGGCTTTGGCATTGCGCTGCTGGATTGCGGCTTTCAGCTCGCGATAGGCCAGGTACTGGATGCGCAGGTCGATGCTGGTGACCAGGTCGCTGCCGGGCCGCGGCGCGCGAATGCTCTCGATGTCCTCGACCGTGCGGCCGTAGCGATCCTGGATGATGCGCTTGGCGCCCGCCTCGGCACCGAGCCAGCGGTCGTAGGCCAGCTCGAGCCCTTCCTGGCCGATGTCTTCGTACTTCTTGGTGAAGCCGAGCAGGTGACCGGTCACTTCGCCTGCCGGATAGAAGCGCTGGTATTCGCGCAGCAGGTAGACGCCCGGAATCTTCAACGCCTTGACCTGCGCCGCATCGCTCGGACGCATGTGGCGCACGAGATAGACGAAATCGCGCTCAAGGTTGCTGGTGAGCACCTGCGTCAGCCATTTCTGATCGCGGTTCAGCGCTTCGGCCAGGCGCGGGATCTGATCCGACGCCTTCATCACCTCGGCCGGCGAGGCCCACACCGTGTCGACGGGCATGCTGGCCGCGAGCGTTTCGCCGTTGCGGTCGTAGATGCCGCCGCGATTGGCCGAGAGCTTGGCGACCCGGGTGTAGCGCGCATCGCCCTGTCCTTCCAGGAAGCCGTCGTCGAGCAGCTGCAAATCCACCGCGCGCGCCACCAGTGCAACTGCGATGAGCAGCAGCAAGCCCAGCACGAAACGCAGCCGTGTGCGGTACTGGTCTGGAGAAAATGCGCGGTTGTCGCTACGGATCATGGGCGCAAACAATTACGGCTGAACCAGCCTCACTTCCTCGGGTTTCGGAATCACCATCTTCAAACCAGTGCGCGCGGTCTGCTCGACCCGGCCGTGCGTCGCCCACGCGCTCTGCTCGATCTTGTACTGGCCCCACTCGATATCGAGGCTGTCACGCTCGGCGTGCAGGCTCTGCAATTGAATGAAGAGACTGCGCGTTTCGTGCCGACTCCAGACCACACCTACCGCCGACGCCAGCAACGCGGCCCACAGCAACGGCATCAGCCAGCGGCTCAGCGCATTCATGCGGCCACCTTTTCTGCGACGCGCATGATCGAGCTGCGCGAACGCGGGTTGCGTTCAACTTCTTCAGCCGACGGATGCACGGCGCGCCCCACACGCCGCAGCTTCGGCTGCGCGTGCGCCGGAACGACCGGCAAACCGGCGTAGATCGGATCTTCCTGCGAGTGCTTCTGCATGAAGCGCTTCACGATGCCGTCTTCGAGCGAGTGAAAACTGATCACGCACAGGCGCCCCTCGGGAGCGAGTGCCGACAGCGTGCCTTGCAGCGCTGCTTCGATCTCGTCGAACTCCCGGTTCACCTGGACGCGAATCGCCTGGAACGTGCGCGTTGCCGGATGCTTGCCCGGCTCACGCGTCGGTACAGCAGCCGCAACGATCTCCGCCAACTGCAGCGTGCGCGTGATCGGCTGTTCGACACGCGCTTGCACGATGCCGCGAGCGATGCGCTTGGCGAAACGCTCTTCGCCGAACTCGCGGATCACACGCGCAATCTCGTACTCCGGCGCTTTCGCCAGCCAGTCCGCCGCAGTCGGGCCGCTTGCGTTGTTCATCCGCATGTCGAGCGGACCGTCCTGCGCGAAGCTGAAGCCACGCGCCGCGTCGTCGAGCTGCGGGGAGGAAACGCCGAGATCGAGCAACACGCCATTGAATTCCCCGACCATGCCCATTTCCTTCACGACCTGCGCCAGTTCCGAAAACGGGCTGTGCACCAACGTCAACCGCCGATCCGCTGCAAACTTGTCGCGCCCGGCGCGGATGGCCTCCGGATCACGATCTATCGCCACCACCTGTCCGTGCGCACCGATCCGCTGCAGGATCGCCGCCGTGTGTCCGCCGCGGCCGAAGGTCGCGTCGAGATAGCGACCTGCCTCGCGAACCTGCAGCGCTGCCAGCGCTTCATCCAAAAGCACCGGCGTGTGCTCGAACATCCAAAGACCTCTTACAACGACAGCGAGCTCAGCTCCGGCGGCAATTCCTCGACCGATTCCTCGGCCTTCAGCCATTGCTCGCGGTGCTCGTTCCACTGCGCCTCATCCCACAGCTCGAAGCGGATGCCCTGGCCGACCAGCATTGCCGCACGCGACAGCCCGGCGTATTCGCGCAAAGCCGGCGGCACCAAGATGCGGCCGCTGTTATCCAGCTCGAGATCGGCGGCGTGGCCAATCATCAAACGCTGCAGGCGCCGCACCGCCGGGTTGAGCGTCGGCAAGCGGCGCAGCTTCAGCTCGATCTCTTCCCATTCCGGCAGCGGGTAGATCAGCAGGCAGTGGTCGGAGCTATCCACCGTGGCAATGAGCCGGCCGTTCGAACGCTCGGCGATGTGCTCGCGGTAACGGGTCGGCATGGCCATCCGACCTTTCGCATCGAGCGTTACCTTGTTTGCACCGCGGAACATATTTGGCGACCGGTTTTCGGGTGCGGACAGCTCTCGCCTGCCCTCTTCACCCATTCATTCCCACTTTTTCCCACCGCGGCGACTATAGGTAGCGCCAAAGCCGCAAGTCAAAAAAATCTGAGAAATTTCCTGTTTGGCGACAGTGACTTAGCGCGGGCGGCAAAAACTGGTCGAGGAGCCGCGCAGGGCTTTAATTTCAAATCAGAGAGTTAAGAGCACTTCTTTAAGTAAGAGCGCATACATATAAAGGAGCGACTGGCAAGCTGTTTTCCGACCCGAAACCAGCCTGCGCGCAAATCCGCGCGCCGCAGCGACAGAAATCTGACGGGAACGGTCATCGAAAATGGCAAAACCTGGCGCCTGCACGCAGCCCGCAGGGTGCTGTTCTGTATGAAAAATTCCTACAGCACTGCGGCGGCAGACCCAAGCCTAGCCCGGCGATCATTCAGATAAATTTAATCCGCCAGGCGGCCGAAAGCGGCCGGACTCGGACAAGTCCAGGGAAGATCGACGCAAGATTCCGCACCGACCGACGTGAGTACCGACAGAGAGACGGCACCGACCGCCGCGACATTCGCCGCCAGCTTCGGCAGCGATGCACACGGACGCGCATCAGCGCAAGATCGCCGAAGTTCGCCGCTAAAAGCGGCAGACAGCCGCGAAAAGCAGAGAATTGAAGAAAAGGAGTCGGCCGATAAGCCGGGTTCTGTCGAGGACAACCATTCCTCTGGGATGCGCGTCACCGCGCACCTCAAGCGACCTACCCGGAAGCCTGTATGGGCCATACGTGCGGCGCTTGCGCACCGCGTGCTTCCCTATTTGGTCTTGCTCCAGGCGGGGTTTACCGTGCCGTCGAGTGTTACCACCGACGCGGTGCGCTCTTACCGCACCCTTTCACCCTTACCGGCCGCATTGCTGCGACTTAGGCGGTTTGCTTTCTGTTGCACTTTCCGTGGGCTCACGCCCCCCAGGCGTTACCTGGCGCCTTGCCCTTGGGAGCCCGGACTTTCCTCCACGCTTGCGCGCAGCGGTTGTCTGGCCGACTCCGGCGCGCATGGTGCGGGCCGCGCGGCGCGGAAGCAAGTCGAAAAACTCGGTCGCGCCCGAAGCGCCCTGATCGACTCGTCGCGAACGCGCGATATCAGCTTCCTCAACCCTTGCCCCCAAGGCGAATCGCGATTTCGTAGAGCTCCGAGCGCTTTACTCCAGTGATGCGCGCCGTCACTTTCGCAGCCTGCGCGGGCGACAACTCATCCAGCAACGCGCGCAGCAATTGCTCGGCGTTCAACGTTGTCTCTTGCGCAGGTGGCGCAGTAGAGCCCGACACAACGATTACGATCTCTCCGCGCGACATGTTCTCGTCGCGTCGCGCAGCATCAGCTAACTCAGCAAGCGTGCCGCCGTACGTCGTTTCAAAACGCTTGGTCAACTCACGACTGATCGTCGCCGAACGCTCCGCGCCCAGAACCGCGGACATGTCTGCGAGCGTTTCAAGCAAGCGATGCGGAGCCTCATAAAAGATAAGTGTGCGCGACTCGCTCGTCAGCGTTTCCAGCTGCGCGCGCCGCGCCGCTGATTTCGCCGGCAGAAACCCCTCGAATGCGAAACGATCCGCAGGCAGTCCAGCAACGGAAATAGCAGCAATTGCCGCGCATGGCCCCGGCACGGTAACCACGGGAATGCCGCGGCGACGCGCACCGGCGATCAGATCGAATCCCGGATCACTGATGATCGGCGTACCCGCATCCGACACGATCGCCAACGACTCGCCGCGCGCAAGGCGCTCGATCAGCTCATCGGACTTCTGCGCCTCGTTGTGCTCATGAAGAGAAGTCAGCGGCGTTTCGATTCCGAACGACTGCAACAACTGCCGCGTGTGGCGCGTGTCCTCAGCCGCAACGAGTTGCACCTCACTCAGCACTTCACGAGCGCGCGGACTGAAGTCACCGAGATTGCCGATCGGCGTGGCGACGACGAACAAGGTGCCGGTAGTGGATTTGGAGTCGGAAGCTGCGGACACGTGGAGTCCCGATCAGAAACTGGAGTCGCCAGGATTTATTCACGAATCGGCGAGCGTGCCAAGCCAAACCGCGCGCCGGGGAGGCCAGCATCCGAGTGCCACCCGCTTTCACCCACGGGGCGGGTTAAACTCCGCCCCATGCCCGCGACACTCTCCATCCCCCCTTACGCCCCCTCCGCCACCCGCAACCTCGCTCGCGCCTCTCAGGCGCGAGCCGAATCCGGCCGCATGAAGCCGCTTCGCGACGGCCTGATGTGCCTGATCGCCGTCCTCGGCATTGCCTCCTGCGCGACGCCACCGACGCAGCCTCAGGGGCCCGGCGTGGATCGTCAGCTGGAGCAAGCGGAGAAGCTCTCGCGCGAGGGCAAGTACCAGGAATCGGCGCGGGCCTATGAAGCGCTCGCCGCGCAATCGCCCAAAGATCTCCATGACCGCCTGCTGCTACGCGCCGCGCGTGAGTATGTGAATGCGGGCGCGGCGGACAAGGCGAGCGCAAAGCTCAGCCAACTGAGCCCGACCTTGCCGACACAGGACTTCGCGCTGCGCGCCCAGGTCGTCGCCGAACTGGCATTGCGTGCGCAGAATCCGACCAAGGCACTGGCCGAGCTGGATCGAATCCCGCAGCCGCTGCCTCGTGACGATGCTGCGGACATTCTCGGCATACGCGCCCGCGCGCAATTCGCACTGAATCGCCCGGCCGCCGCAGTGGCGACCGCGCTGGAACGCGAGCGGATGCTGACGGGCCAGCAGGATATTCGCGCCAACCAGCGCTTGATCTGGCAGGGATTGCAACAGAGCGCCAGCGGCAACGCAGATTTCACCGCGCCCGCCGGCAGCAGCACGATAACAGCGGGATGGCTGGACCTGGGGCGAGCCGCGCTGAGCTCGGCTCGCAATCCCTTCGCCGCGAAGGACGACCTGGCGAACTGGCGCAGCCGTTATCCAAACCACCCGGCCAACACCTTCCTCAATGAAGAAGTCATGCCGGAACTGGGGGTCGGTCTCGACTATCCGCCGCAAGTGGCTCTCGTGCTGCCACTCACTGGCCGTCAGCAAGCCGCGGGCGTCGCGGTGCGCGACGGGTTCATGGCCGCATTGCTGCAACAGGAAGCGAGCCGGCGTCCGCAGATCAACGTTTACGACACGGCAGCAATGGGCGCGAGCACGGCGTACCGGCGCGCGATTGCCGACGGCGCGCAGTTCGTCGTGGGGCCGCTCATGAAAGAAGACGTGGCGGCGATCAGCGCCTCCGGCGACACGTCCGTGTTGACGCTCGCGCTGAATCGGCTGCCCGACACTGCAACGCCCCCGTCACTGATGTTCCAGTTCGCCCTCGATCCAGAGGAAGAAGCGCGACAAGTGGCACAGCGTATCGTTGCCGACGGGCGCATGCGCGGACTGGCGATGCTGCCGAACAACGAATGGGGCCTGCGCGTGTACCGCGCCTTCGAATCCGAGCTCAAGGTGCTGGGCGGAACCGTTGCAGCTGTTCGCTACTACGATGCTTCCACGCACGACTTCTCGAGTCCGATCACCCAGCTGCTGCTGATCGGCGAGAGCCGCGAACGCGCCAAGGCGCTGAACTCGATCCTCGGCCAGCGCTTGGAATTCGAACCGCGGCGGCGTGGCGACGTCCAGTTCGTTTTCATCGGCGCCTTCCCGGCGCAGGGCCGCTCGCTGCGGCCCGCGCTGCGCTTCTATCTGTCGGACGATCTGCCCGTCTACGCCACCTCGGATATTTTCGAGCCGGACACCCAGACAGCCAATGACGACCTCGACGGCGTGTTCTTCCCGGACATGCCCTGGGTGATTTCGCCGGATGCGGTTTCGATGGAGCTGCGTACAGCATTGAGCAGGTATTGGCCGGTGCGCGCTCGAGGCCGCGGCCGCCTGTATGCGTTCGGCTTCGATGCGTATCGGATCATTCCGCTGCTGAAAGCCGGCCGGTTCGGCAGCCAGCACACGGTTTCGGGCATGACCGGCGTACTGTCCGTCGACGACAAGGGTCGCGTGCGGCGCGAACTCGACTGGGCACGCGTTTCGGGTGGCAAGCCGGTGCCGCTGGGAACGGCAGCCGCAGCGAGCGTTACACAACCGCAATAGAGGACTGCCATGGATGGCCAATACCGCAAGGAAGCGGGCGTCGCGGGCGAGAATGCAGCGCTGATTTATCTACGCGATCGAGGGCTGAAGCTGGTCGCACGGAACTATCGCTGCAAAGTCGGCGAAATCGATCTGGCAATGCTGGATGGCGCGACGCTGGCGCTGATCGAAGTCCGCTATCGCGCCGATGCCAGCTTCGGCGGCGCGGCGGCTTCCGTAATCTGGCGCAAGCAACGCAGGATCGTCAATGCCGCACGTCACCTGCTGCGAGCGCATGCCGAGCTCAGACGTTATCCAGCACGCTTCGACGTGGTGGCAGTATCGCCGGCAGAGCGCGGCCTGCAGATCGAATGGATAAAACACGCCTTCACGCTCTAGCCACCGCTTTGCGGTAGCCTTGCCGACATGTGGCGCAACGTTCGCATCGCCGTCCTGCTGCTGATCCTGCTGTTCGTGGCGTTGAACACCTATTTCGACCGCGTGTACTCGACCGACTGGGACAATGCGCTGCGCGTCGCCGTGTTCCCCATCAACGGCGATGGCTCCGCCGAGGCACAGCGTTATCTGCAAACCTTGAAGCCCGGGAATTTTCTGCCGCTGGAAGAGTTCTTCGACGAGGAAGCACAGCGCTACGGCATCGGACTGGAACGGCCGGTGCGCATCACACTCGCACGATCGATTCGCGAGCTGCCGCCGATGATCGATCCCGGCGCCGGCCGGCTGAGCATTCTCTGGTGGAGCCTGCGCACGCGCTACTGGGCGTGGCAAGTGCCAGAGAATCCGCCAGGGGCGAGCCCGGATATCAAACTCTTCGTGCTGTATCACGACCCACGACGTTCGCCGTCCTTGCCGCATTCAGTCGGGCTGCAAAAAGGACTGTTCGGCATCGTGCACGTCTTCGCGGCGCGCCACATGGAAGGCTCGAACGACACGGTAATTGCACACGAGCTGCTGCACACGCTCGGCGCGACGGACAAATACGACTTCGTCGATAATCTGCCGATACATCCGGCCGGTTATGGCGAGCCCGACCGGGTGCCGCTGTATCCGCAGATGTTCGCAGAGCTGATGGCGGGCCGGATTGCCGTAGCGGCCAATCGTGCCGAAATGCCAGAGTCGTTGCACCAGGTGCTGATCGGACCAGCCACCGCCGCCGAGATCGGTTGGAAGAAGCGATGAATGCCCTCCCGAAACATTCCGCAGCGTCCTTGCCGCTGCTGACGTGCAGCGACCTCAGCGTCGAGGTCGCCGACCGCAAGCTGGTGGACCGACTGAACCTGTCGGCACAGCGTGGCACGATCACCTGCTTGCTTGGCTGCAACGGCGCCGGCAAGACGCTGACACTGCACACGCTTTGCGGGCTGCGCGAGCCGGCGTCAGGATCGGTTGCGGTCGAACAGCGCCCACTCGCCCAATGGCCGCGCCGGCAGCTGGCGCAGCGCCTGGGCCTGCTGATGCAGAACACCGAAGACCCCTTCCCGGCGACCGTGCTGGAAACGGCGCTGATCGGCCGGCACCCGCACATCGACTTCTGGCAATGGGAAAGCGATCGTGATCGCGAGATTGCCCGCGCTGCGCTCGCCGCCGTGGACCTGAGCTCTTTCGAAGCGCGCGACCTGGCGACGCTGTCGGGCGGCGAGCGGCGACGACTGGCGATCGCCACCTTGCTGACCCAGGATCCGGACCTGCTGCTGTTGGATGAGCCGATCAACCATCTCGATCCGCATCATCAGATCGACGCGCTGCGCCTGTTCCGTGCCAAGGCCGATGAAGGCCGCGCAGTCATCATGAGCCTGCACGACGCCGGCCTCGCCGCGCGCTTCTCGGACCAGGCATTGCTGCTGTTCGGCAACGGCGAATGGCTGTGCGGCCCGACCAGCGAAGTGCTGACGCAGCAGACGATCACGCGGCTGTACGGGGTCGCGGTGCGGGAAATCTCCTGGGAAGGCGGACGAACGTTCGTCGCCGTCTGAGGCGCACGCGCCTTCAGCCTACTGCGCTGCTGCGCTCTTCTTCCAGCTCCGCGATCCGCTCCAGCACCGAGCTGAAGCGCCGACCGAAAGCGGTGAGCCGATACTCGACCCGCGGCGGCACTTCAGCGAACACCTCGCGCTCGATGATGCCGAAGCGCAGCAGCTTGCGCAGACGTTCGTTGAGAACCTTGGCCGTGAGCCCTTCGACACGACGTTGCATCGCACCAGGACGGGTCACACCTGCCGCCACCAGCGACAGGACGGTCAGCGACCATTTGCAGCCGACGATGTCCTCCACCATGCGCGACACGCTCGCCGGCTTGCGCACTCTGCTTTTTTCAGCCTGGGTTTTCTTCAACGCTGGCATCAAGATGAACCGGAAAGTAACTAATAGACCGTTCCGTGCAGACTTCACGCAGCCGCGCTGCGCTCCTAGATTTCACCCGTGTCGCGATCCTTCTTATCACACGGGAGACCTGTCATGAAGACAACTGCATTGCTGCTGGCCGCGCTGATCAGCGCCAACGTCGTCGCTGCCGACGTGCCCTATCCGGAGAACTATCGGCAGTGGCAGCACGTCAAGTCGATGGTGATCGAGCCCGGCCATTCGCTCTATGGCTCGTTCGGCGGCATTCACCACCTGTACGCCAACCCCAAGGCCATGCAGGGCTACCGTACCGGCAAGTTCCCGGACGGCTCCATCATCGTGTTCGATCTGCTGGAAGCGAAGTCGGCCGACAACGCCGTCACCGAAGGCAACCGCAAGGTGGTGGGCGTGATGCAACGGGATGCAAAGAAGTATGCCGCGACCGGCGGCTGGGGCTTCGAGGGCTTTGCCGGCAACAGCAAGACCGAGCGCGTGGTGGGCGACAAGGCCGCCACCGCCTGCTTCGCCTGCCATCAGGCCCAGCAGCAGCACGACTGGGTCTTCAGCAGCTATCGGCCCTGAGATTCTGCGGGTGTGAATGTCGAGGCGCTGCGCTCAGCCGCGATGCCCGAGGATCCGGGCGGGCAGAAACAGCAGCGCCTTGACGAAAGCGAGCAGAGCGTCGACGACGACGCCGAGAAAGCGAAACGGCAGCGACAACAACCACAGCAGCGGCCACAACAGCAGGATCAGCAGGGCCAGCGGCCAGGCCACCGCCAGCAGCACACACCAGGCAACGGCAAGGATCAGGAACTGCATGTCGTTCTCCGGCTCGCGAGTAACTCTCGCTCAAGGTACCGGATTGGACGCCGCAGCTGGCGCAAAGGTTGCGTGAGACCGCCCGCGCTTCAGTTGACCCGACGGATCCGCCCCTCTATCCGCACGTCGAACGGCTGCGGCAGCGATTCGACGTGCCGGACCAGTGCGTCCAGGTCCACCGGACCGACGACACGGTTCGTGCCTTGCGACAGTACGGCGAAGTTGTCGCCGCCGGCGGCAATGAAGCTGTTGACCGTAACCCGATAGATCGCTGCCGGATCGAGCGGATTGCCAGCCGCATCGCGAATCTCGCTGACCCGGTCGCCGACGGGGCGGGCCGCGTCCCAGATGTAACTCAGGCCCGACGGCTTGAGGATCCGCGGCACGGTTTGATTCAGCCATTGCTGCTCGAGCAGCAGGTCGATCTGGGCCCCGCTCAGATCCATGGACACCAGATCGTTGCCGAACGGCTGGATCGTGAACAGATCGCCCCAGGTGACCTCGCCCGCTTCCAGATCGGCGCGAATGCCACCGGGATTCATGAAGGCGAAGTGGGCACCGGTCGTCACGCGCTGTGCGTCGGCAATGAGATTACCGAGTGTCGATTCGCCTGCCGTGTTCTCGGTGCGGGTCAGCGTGCCCTGCGCAACATTGATCAGTCGATTGACCAGCGGGCCGACGCGCTGATCGGCAGCAGCGACGATCGCCGCCACCTGCGCGTCCGGCGACAAGCCAGGCCCCTGATCGGCCCATGTCGTCACGATGGCCGCGGACTTCTCCACCACATCGCCGCTGCGGCGGCTGATCGACAGGTCGATATCGCCGTAGGCCGTGCTGGCGGAAAAAGCCTGCGTCACCAGCATCTGCTTGCCGTGAGCGTTCGGAATCAGCGCGTTGGTGAATCCGTGCGCGTGGCCGGAGACGACCACGTCTATCTCATCGTCCAGGCGCTTGACGATGTCCACGATGGGCCCGCTGAGGTTCTGCACTGCCGGATCGGTAGGGCCTTCGTAGCTGTCCTGCCGGATACCCTGGTGGATCGTCACTACGATCGTCCGGACGCCCTGCGCCTTGAGCTCGCGCGCCGCCGCATTGATCGCAGCGGCTTCATCGATGAACTCGAGCCCGGCAACGCCGGTGGGCGTCACGATGGTCGGCGTCTCCTTGAGCACCGCTCCGATAATGCCGATGCGCACTCCGCCCTCGGCGAGCTTGATCGTATACGGCGGCAGAAGCGGCTGGCCCGTCTGCCTGTTCAGCACGTTGGCCGAGACGTAAGGAAAGCGCGCTCCTTCCCAAGGATCTTCGAGGAACGGTCCGGATGCATGCTTGCCGCCGGCCAGCAGCCGCAACAGCTCGGCGGCCCCTTCGTCGAACTCGTGATTGCCAAGCGTGCCCACGATGTTGCAGCGCGCCTGCACGTAGACCAGCAGCCAGTCCGGCAGACGGCGCTGCAAACGGAACGGCCAGCATTTGTCGTTAGCGAGCAGATTGAGTACGCCGATCGCCGGCTCGTCCTGCAACAACGCCGAGTTCGGCGGCGATGCGCCGACGTGGTCACCCGCGTGAATGATGAACGCATCGCCATGCGCCTGCGCCGCTGCCGATTTCAGATATGAAGCAAGCACGGCTGCGCCACCGGCCGGCCGCGTACCGACAGTGCGCGGCGAAAGCTGGCCGTGGAAATCGTTGATGCCCAGCAGCTTCACCTGGACGATCGGATCGCGCTTCCAGTCCGGAGCGCGCCAGCGAATCCTTTGCGTGGCGCGCTCGCGGACCTCATTGCCTTCGACGCGCTCATCGCGCTGATCGGCCTCCAACGAATGACCTTGCTCGTCGTGAGCCGGCGCCTGCGCCGAGAACAGACAAGCGGCGCTGACGATTCCCAGCCAGGCTGCGCGCATGGTCGAGCTCCTTGCATCGGCGGTCGGCGATGCAAGGCAGCCTATTGGCGCTCGATGGCACCTTTATGGAGCGGGTGTTGCAGTTGCGTGATCGGCCGGCGGCTCGACGATCCACTCGGCTTCTTCGTACTCGCCGATGAGCTTGAAATCGACGATGTCGAAATGCTCGTCCAGCACGGCCCGCATGGCAGCGTCCGGCTTGAGAAACTGATCGCGCGAATCGCGTGCCGCTTTCGATTCCCAGCTGGCAATGGCCATCAGCACGTCCGGCTGGCCGATCTTCCGGTGCAGCCGCGTGCCGCGGGCGCCGGGGGCACGTTGAATGATCTCGCTGGCGCGCACCCAGGAGGCAGCGTATTCCTCGACGGTGTGGCCGGGCTTCAGACGAACTTCAAAGATGAATTTCATGAGGCCCCTCGCCGCGCGCTACGCCGCTTCATGAGCTCCGATCATCACCGACGAGCCGGACCGGCCGTCAGCACGAACCGACCCTGGCAATACCCAAGAAGCCGGGGATTGCCGCTCTAGGTCAGCGCGGCCAGCACCGTCGAATGCAGCTTGCCGTTGCTCGCCAGCACCGAAGTGGTCGCCAGCCCCAGGGGATTGCCGCCCAGGTCGGTGAATCGGCCGCCGGCCGCCTCGACGATCACGGCCAGCGCGGCCACGTCGAGGATGTTCACGTCCGACTCGATCACCACTTCGAGCTTGCCGGCCGCCAGCAGGTGATAGTGCAGAAAATCGCCGTAGCCGCGAATGCGGTTGGCACGCGCCACGAGCTTGCCGTAACGCGCCCACTGCGGCCCGCTCGCCAGCGTCTTGAGATTGCCAGCGGAGATTGCCGCCGCTTCCACTGTGTCGATGCTGCTGACCTTGAGCGGCTTGTCGTTCAACCAGGCGCCGACGCCGATCTGCGCATAAGCCAGCTCGCCGTACACCGGCGCGGAGGAAACGCCGACGATGAGCCGGCCGCGGTGCATCAGGGCGATCTGCGTGGAGAAGAACGGATACTCGCGCACGAAGGCCTTGGTGCCGTCGATGGGATCGACCAGCCACAGGTAATCGGCATCGAGTGCGTTCTGGCCGGTTTCCTCGCCATAGAAACCATGCTCCGGGAACCGTTCGCCGATGATGCCGCGAATGACTTTCTCGGTCTCAATATCGGCCTGCGTCACCGGCGACTTGTCGGCCTTGATCTGGATGTCGAGATTGCGCTGGTAGTAGCGGCGAATGACTTCGGCCGCGGCGTTGGCGGCTTCGAGTGCGGTGGCAAGGAATGGGGATTGCATGGGAGTCGAGGTCGAGTTTGGCACCGCGTCATCTTATAGCCGGCGCCCGCGATTGTCCCCCGCCCGCCTCGCGACTTGACACCCGCGGGCCGCTTCCCTACCGTGCCGCCCTCCGTCAGGTGAGCGCATTTCCGCGTGGAAAATGCGCGAGCGTGAAGCCGGTACCCTCGCCCGCCTCCAGGTGGGTGCGCAACCCGGCGCTGCCCCCGCAACGGTATTCGAGTCAAGTCGACGTCATGGGACTTACGGATAGTCCCGCGCCACTGCAGCTCCGATCTCGCGATCGGACGTGGGAAGGCGATGTCGATGAGCCCGGTCGCAACGACCGGCACTCACTCGAGAGCCCGGAGACCGGCCTGGCGGAAAGATCGCCCGCTTCCAGCGGCGATCAGGTACAGCATCGCGGTGGGCGATGAGCGTACGCGCTTGTTGCCGCGCCGCTCCCTTCTCCTCCCGTGTCCGCTGCTCGACATCAACTATTGCCATGCGGGCGTGCATGGGGAGTGGACATCATGAGTTCTCGTTTCAAGCCGGGTGCGGCAGCCGTTGCCGCGGCCGCGTGTTTCACCTCGATCGCCGGATTTGCAGCCGACACCGACACTGTCGGTGAAGTCGTCGTCACCGCGGCGCGGCTCGCGCAACCGCTCAGCGACGTCATCGGCTCGGCCACCGTCATCACACGTGCCGAAATCCAGCGCCGGCAGGCACAGTCGGTACAGGATCTACTGCGTGGAGAAGCCGGGATCAGCATCGCCAACAACGGCGGACTCGGCAAGCTCAGCTCCATGTTCGTACGCGGTACCGAAGCGGATCAGGTACTGGTGCTGGTCGACGGCGTTCGCGTCGGTTCGACTTCAGCCGGCACCACGCGCCTGGAGTTTCTGCCAGTGGATCAGATCGAGCGCATCGAGATCGTGCGTGGGCCGCGCTCCAGCTTGTACGGCGCCGACGCGATCGGCGGCGTGATCCAGATCTTCACCACCAAGGGCCAGGGCCCATCGGTCTCTGTCGGTGGCGGCTCGCACAACACGTACAACACTGCGGCCAGTTTCGGGCTGAACAACGACAACGCCTGGTTCAGCGTAAGCGGCAACTATGTCGAGAGCGACGGCTTCAACTCCTGTCGCGCCTCTTTTGCGGGCGGCTGCTTCACGAATGAGCCGGATGCCGACGGCTACCGCAACGCCTCCGGCTCGCTGCGAGCCGGTTATCGCTGGGGCGAGAAGGCCGATATCGAGGCAAGCGCGCTCTACGCTTCCGGCAACAGCGAGTACGACGGCAGCTTCGCCAACGAGACCGACTTCGTCGAAAGCGTGTTCTCGGTCAAGGGACGTTTCGCACCCACCGCAAACTGGAATCTGACGGCCCAGGTCGGTGTCAGCCACGACGACGCGGACGACTCGAAGGACGGCGTGTTCGTCAGCACCATCGACACCGAGCGTCGCAACGCCAGCGTACAGTCCGACTGGACCCTGAGCCGCGATCAAGTGGTCACGCTCGGCGTGGACTACCTCGAAGACCGCCTCGATAGCACCACCGCGTACGACCAGACCTCGCGCGACAACACCGGCGTCTTCGGCCAATACAAGGGCCGCTTCGGCGCGCACGAGATTCTTGCTTCGGTGCGCAACGACGACAACGAGCAGTTCGGCAGCCACACCACCGGCAATCTCGGCTGGAAGTGGTTCTTCGCCGATGGCCTGGCATTGTCCGCCGCCTGGGGCAGCGCCTTCCTGGCGCCGAATTTCAACGATCTGTACTACCCGGGCTTCAGCGATCCGAACCTCCGGCCGGAAGAGTCGGACAGCTACGAGATCGGTCTCTCGGGCAGCGGCACGCCGATCGTGTGGTCGCTGTCGGCATTCCAGACCCAGGTAGACGATCTCATCGTCTTCGCCGCGGTGCCTGGTACGTTCAACTTCCTGCCGCAGAACGTCAGCGAAGCACGCATTCGCGGCGTCGAAGCGGAGGCACGCACGCGCTGGAACAACTGGTCGTTCGCGGCGAACTACACCTATCTTGATCCACGCAACCATGGTGCCGGCGCCAACTACGACAACTATCTGCCTCGTCGCGCCCGTCAGTCAGGTCGATTGGACGTGAGCTACAGCGCCGGCGCATTCAGCGTGGGCACCGTCGTCAACGTGCAGGGTCCGCGTTACGACGACGTCGCCAACACCGCCGAGCTGGGCGGTTACGCGCTGGTGGATTTCGTCGGCGAATTCCGCTTTCCCGGAGGCTGGTCGGTGCAGGGCAAGGTCGCCAACGCGTTCGATCGCGACTACGAAACGGCACGCTTCTACTATCAGGACGGCCGCACGTACTTCGTGACGCTGCGCTATCAGCCGGGACTGTAACCGTTGGCCGTGCAGCCGCGCCGGGCAATCCGGTGCGGCTGCACGCAGGCGAACACGCGGACCGGCGCAGCCTGGCAAACGGTCACGCGACCTTCGTGGTCAGCCTCAAACCCAGCGCCTTCACGACTTTGAGCACGGTAGCAAGGCTCGGATTGCCCTCGGCAGACAGGGCTTTGTACAACCCCTCGCGGGAGATTCCGGTGTCCTTGGCAAGCTGCATCATGCCGCGTGCTCGCGCAATGTCACCGAGCGCTGCTGCGATGTAAGCGGCGTCATCCCCCGCTTCTTCCATGCAGGCGTCCAGGTACGCGGCCATCTCTTCCTCGCTCTTGAGGTAGTCGGCAACGTCGTAACGCGAGAAGGTTTCTTTCTTGCGTGCCATGTTCAGGTGCTCCAGTCCTCCGCAATCTCGATCGCCCTTTCGATATCCGCGTCCTGTGTACGCTTGTCGCCACCGCACAGGAGCAGAATCAGAAGCGGACCGCGCCTGGTGAAATACACCCGGTAACCTGGGCCGTAGTCGATTCGCATCTCGCTCACCCCAGATCCCACCGGCCTTACGTCACCTGGATTTCCACGCGACAACCGCAGAATTCGCGCTTCGACACGCGCTCGCGCACGGACGTCGCGCAACTCACGCAACCAGCGATCGAATCCTTCCGATCGGAATATCTCAGGCATGGCGACTGTAAACCACAGATTACACGACGTCAACCATAGTTGACACGGACTCCACGACCTCGTCTGGCCCGGAGCAGTATCGAGAGGCTTCTCGTTTCGGTAGGCAGAATTTCCCGGTCGCGATGCACCGATAAATCGCCGCTCAGACCCGTCGATTCGTGATAGCGGCTCGACGCGTGCATGGTTGTGAACGAATTCGGACGACAAGGCACGGCTGACGCAATTGCGGCGCCCTCACCTGCCACGTACTCTCAGCCGTTCAGGCCATGCCACATCGTTCCAGCGGTGGCGCCGACCCGCGGAGATCCTTGAGATGACAACGCGCCGACAATTTCTCGGTCATACCTCTGTTCTGGCGGGATCATTGTTTCTGAGCGCAAACATTGTTCCACCCGCCTCCGCCGCGAATTCGAGCAGCATGCTGAAACGCAAGATCCCATCGACCGGTGAGACGATCCCGGCCATCGGCATGGGTACCTCGGGCAGTTTCGAAGTTCGCGCCGGCAGCGCCGACTACAACGCGCTCAAGGAAGTCCTGAAGCGTTTCTTCGAGGGCGGCGCCGCTCTGATCGATACCGCACCGACCTACAGCAACGCAGAAGACAATCTCGGTCCGCTGTTGAGCGAAGCCGGCGCGAGAAAGCGTGCGTTCATCGCCACCAAGCTCTCCGGTGTCAGCGGCCGACAGGCCGGCCTCGAGCAGTTCGGCAACACACTCAAGCGGCTGCAGACCGACAAGGTCGAGCTGCTCCAGGTGCACAACCTGCGCGACTGGAAGACCCAGATCGCAGTGGCGCGCGAGCTCAAGGCCGAGGGCAAGGTCAAGTATGTGGGCGTCACGCACTACGTCGAATCCGCGCAGGACGAGCTGGCCGAGGTGGTGCAGGCCACCCAGCCTGACTTTCTGCAGATCAATTACTCGGTCACGCAGCGCGGCGCGGAGAAACGGGTATTCCCGATAGCAAAGGAGCTGGGCATCGCCGTGCTCGCCAATCGCAACTTCGAGGACGGCAGGCTGTTCAACCGGGTCAAAGGCAAGCCGCTCCCTGGCTGGGCGACGCAAGCCGGCATCGATTCCTGGGCGCAGATGTTCCTGAAGTTCGCCCTGAGCCACGAAGCAGTCACGGTCGTGATCCCAGCCACCGGCAAGCCGGAACGTCAGAGCGACAATCTCGAGGCAGGCTTCGGTCCCCTGCTGACCGCTGCACAGAAAGCCGAGCTGATTCAGCTCGTCGGCTGAGCAGACCCCGTAACCGTCGATGGGAAGCCTACGGTTACATCGCAGGCAGTGCGAGAACGATCGGATTGCGCCCGACCCCGAGCGCCACCGTTCAGTCAGCGAACACGCGCGCGAGTTGCTCTTCGACCTGCAACTTGATCGTGATCTCGCGCTCCAGCGCGTTGTAGGCCAGGAATGAAGATTCCAGGCGATTGATCACGACCGGCCGGACCAGGCTGTCGCGCAGTGTGTGCGTGATCATGAAGCTGTGATATTCGCCGGCGTGATTCGCTGCGAGCTGAATCAGGATATTCACCGTGCCGCGCTCTTCCGCATCGTTGATGCGCTCGTCACAGATCACTGCATACGCCTCCCGTGCCGGCACCGATGCGAACGCGCCCGCGGCACGCAGATCTTCGAGAAACTCACGGATCTGGCGATCCAGCCGCTGCTGCATCAAGTGATCGTTCGGCATCGTGACGGCCCAGCGCGTACCGCGCTCTATCGCGCTGATCACATATAGCGCGAAGCGGCGCGGCGTCAGGTAAGCCCAATCCGCGGAAGCGCTGGCACCGCAGGCCAGCGTGCGTAGAGCGGGACGATCACGCTCGACGCTGCGTACCGTCTGCAAGACGTTGATGCCTGCTGTAGCCAGCCGCGAACGATCCGCTGCATTGATGTCGCGCGCCAGTCGTGCCCCCGCGCGCAACAAAGGCTCGGGCTCCGGCGTCGCCGCGATCGCAACTGAATCGTCCAGCCGCGACAGCAACCCTGCGACCGCGCCGCCATTACCGAACACTTCTCCACGGCCGCGCAGTCGATCCGTGCAAAGAATGCGCGGATAGAACATCAGCGCGTTATCGCTGTAGAAATTCAAACTCTTCAATCCCTGGATCGCCGTCGCCGGCGCATCCCAATTTACCGGCGGGTCGACGATCAACAGCGCGTGGTGCTCGCGGCAGAACTTCGCAGCGATCATCATCGTGCTGATGCCGATCTCAACCGTGCGCGACAGCGGCGGAATGTAGACGAAAGCGAGATTCTTCATTCCGGCAAGCGCATGCAGCCCGGTGCGCCGGGTGGCCGAGCCGATGATGTCGTAGTCGCTCAACGGCCGGCCGTCGTGTCCATCCGGATTCGAACTCACATAGCCGACTGGCAGGTTGGTGCCGGGCATCAACGTCGGGCTGGGGCGCGTTGCAGGAACCGGCCGACGCACCCGCACCATTTTTGATTCGAGCAGGGCCGCGGCAACAAAGCGCTCCGCATCCGGATCCACCGACAGGCCGCGGAATATCTCCTGCTCTTCGATACGCTCGGAACCAGGTGCACGCACGCGCTGCACCACCAGATTGAAACGCTGCTGGTCGTGCAGTTCGACGTGATCGTAATCAACCGACGCCCGCAGAAACTCGCGCGTCCCCGGAGCCAGCGCCTCGAGCACCAGCGCTTCACGCTCGCAGCGCAACGACAACGTGGCCGGCGCAGCGGAGTTGACCACTCGAACGATGACGGCATGCCGGCCGCCCTGCTCGAAGAAATGTTCGACCGCGTACGACAGCGGACTGGGCTGCCACAGACCGCCGAAGATCTGCTGGAAATCAGCGAAGCTGCGGATGATGACGGGAGTATCGACAGGACCGCGCAAAGTGCGACCAACGAAAGCAGTCAGCTGCGCGCGCGTGCGCGCAATCGGCTGCTCCGCATTAGGCGTCTCAGCAATCTGGATACCTTCGAGCAATTGCCCGGGCATCGCGCCTCCCCGTTGTTCTTGTCGCTAAACTAACACAGTCATTCGCAACGTATCAGCCGTTGACGACAACGCGTTGATGAAGTTTTTCGATAGCCGCACGACTGTCGATTTTTTTTACTGCTTTCGATGCGCGAGCGAGCGCTCGGGCACCCTTGATGACTGCAACGGAGAATCGTCAACGAAGGATGGGCTTTCAGCATTCACTGGAGCAACGCACGCTGAGACCCGTGTGCGCATGTAGTCATGAGCGGCATCGTGCCAGGCGCCGTTCTGGGCGGGGCCACCCAATTTCCAGGACCGCACGTAAATACGTCCCTGTAGGCTTGCTCACTCGGAACATCCTGTTCCTCCTCTCATCCTGAAAATTGGGTGGCCCCGCCCAGAACGACGCCCGAAAGAGAGTGCCAACGTTCTCTTTCCGGATTCCGGAAGCGCGCTCTCCGGGCGCCGCTGCACCAAAAACCTCTGCGGTTCCGGAGAAGGTATCTCGTTTCGGGAGCCTCAAAAACAGGATGTTTTTGTGGCAGCCTCCAGGGATGGATTCACGGCGGTCCCGAAACGAGATACCTCCTCCGGAACCGCACACTGCCAATCGAGAGCCCCGTCTGACGCAGCCCACCGCAACTGCATGCTGCCGGGACCGCAACACAGCCAAGCGAAGCTGCTCTACAAGCTGGTAGCACCGAACGTGTCACACTGATCGAGCGAGCCAGTGTCCAGGCCGCGCTTGAACCAGCGCACCCGCTGCTCGGAAGTGCCGTGCGTGAAGGACTCCGGTGAGGCTCGACCTTGCGAGAGGCGGTCATCGCCGATGGCGCTGGCCGCGTTGAGTCCTTCTTCGATATCACCCGACTCCAGGATCTGCCGCGACTGATTGGCGTTGTGGGCCCAGATGCCGGCGAAGCAGTCGGCCTGCAGTTCCTGCCGCACCGACAGCGCATTGGCCTGCGCCGGGCTGGCACTCTGCCGTGCCGCCTGGTTGCGCTCGGAAATGCCCAGCAGCGTCTGCACGTGATGACCGATCTCGTGCGCCACCACGTAGGCCTGGGCGAAGTCGCCAGGCGCGCCGAAGCGGTTCTGCAACTCGTCGTAGAACGTCAGGTCGATGTAGACCTTGTGGTCGGCGGGGCAGTAGAACGGCCCGACATTGGATTCCGCGAAGCCGCAACCGGTCTGCACCCCCTGCGAGAACAGCACCAGCTTGGGCTCTTCGTAGGTGCGGCCGGCGGCGGCAAAAATCGCGCTCCAGGTGTCCTCGGTGTCCGCCAGCACTTTGGACACCAGCACCCGCGCCTCACCCTCGGCCGCCGATTCCTGATACGGCACCTGCTCCTGCTGCACCGGTCCCTGGCCCTGCATACCCTGCAGCACCACAGACGGGTCCTGGCCGAAGTAGATGGCGACCAGTGCCAGCACGATGGTGCCGATACCGATGCCACCGGCACGGCCGAAGCGGATGCCGCGGCGGTCTTCCACGTTGCTGCTTTCACGCTGATTGCCCAGGCGCATGTCTCTCTCCAACTCGATGAGGCTGCTGCCTGTCAGCAGCGAGATCCTGCCCGCTGCTTTCACGGCGGGAAGGTGAGGGGTCGTCTGCGCGGGATTATTAGCTGACGCCCAGTCCGCGTCGAGCGGTAGTGTCCGAGAGAGCCGGCTGGCCGCAGGCCGCCTGGTAGAAATCGGCCAGCCGCTGCGCCATCGCGTCGGCCGACCAGGTTGCGGCATAGGCACGCGCCTCGGCCGACATGGCGGCACGCCGCTGCGGCTCACGCAGCAGATCGATGACGATATCGGCAAACCCGGCTTCATCGTCGGGCGCGAGTGCTGCGCCGCGCTGCGGGCGGACGATATCCGCAGTGCCCATGTATGCAGTGGAAACCACCGGAACGCCCAGCGCCATCGCTTCGAGCAGCACCAGCCCCTGCGTTTCGGTCCGGGAAGAGAACACGAACAGGTCGCCGGCCTTGTAGCAGTCGAGCAGCGCCGAGTCGCGCGACAGATAGCCCACGAAACGAACGTGCCGAGTCAACCCCAGCGCGTCGACCTGCGACTTGCAATGCGCCAGTGCCGGGCCTTCACCGGCGACGATGAACACGACGTCCGGGACACGTTCCAGAACCCGGAGCAGCACGCGGAACAGGAAGTCGATGTTCTTCTCGTGCGCGATGCGTCCGACGTGAACCAGCGTCGGTCGCTGCGGCTCGATGTTCACCTCGGCGCGGAAGCGCTGGCCGTCGCCGCCTGCGAAGCGGCTCATCTCCATGCCGGTCGGGATGACCTGCATCGGGCAACGCACGCCGTAGTCTTCGAGCGCCTGTTGCATTGCCCGCGAGGGCACGACCAACGCGTCGAGCGCGTTGCATTGCGAAGCGGTGAAACGTCGAGCCAGGAATCGCAGCGCCGCACGTGGCAGCAGCGGCACGTAGTGATACAGATACTCTTCGAAATAGGTGTGATAGGTCTCGACGACTGGAATGCCCAGGGAACGCGCCAGGCTCACACCCTGGTAGTGCGCTATGAACGGCGTCTGCACGTGCACGATGTCGAATCCGCGGCGCGCCAACTCCGGCCGCAAGGCGCGGATCGCGCCCATCTTCATCAAGCGATCTTCCGGATCGCGCGGCAGATAACGAGACGGGATCCTGATGATCTCGCCCTCTCCGTCCCCCGCCCAGGCGACCGGATACTCCGGCGCGATCAGCACCGTCTCGTGGCCGGCTGTGTGCAGGCCGCGCCTGAAGGTCTGGATCGAGGTGGAAACTCCGTTGATGCGCGGAAAGTACACATCCGAAATCATCAGCACTCGCATCGCTGTCCTCGTCGCGTGCCTGGTCCGTGACGAAGAAGCTGCGGCAGTCCCGCCTCGCTTCTTCCCTTATTCGGACTTGAAGTCACGCAGATGCCGGTTGGGCCGCTTTCAAGCGGCGCTGAGCGTATGGCGCTCACGTGACGCCTGGATGACAGTGCGGAAACTTTCGGCGGATGCGCGATGAAACGGCGGCGCGGATGTAACAAGAAAGCAATCAAAGCCGGCTAGGATGCCGGCTCCTCGAATCCCCTCCGCGAAACCCCCACGCGGGCGGGAAACTAAAAAGGCCGGCAAAAGCCGGCCTTTTCTTAATTCAGCCACTCGCGCTGCCGCGAGTGACCGTTACCGTGAAGACTGCAGTCGCAGCGCCCTAGCGCGAGCCTTGGGACGCAGAGCCGGAAGCAGCGGCGGACGAGCCGGTTTGCACCGGCGCCGGCTTCGTCGCCACCTTGCTCGTCTGGGCCTGTTTGGCAGGTTGAGCCTGCTTGACCGACGAGGTCCGCTTGGCGGCTGGCGCCTTCTTTGCCGGCTTCTGCTTCGGCACGATGGCACCGCTGCGAGTCGCCTCGAACTCTTCTGCCGAGACCAGCAGCTCGTCCTTGCCGTTCCAGTTCGAACCTTCCGGCAGCTTGTTCTCGACGTGACGCGCATCGGCGATGTACTGCTCGAGCGTCAGACCGGCCGGCTCGGGCGGCAGCGCCGGCTCGCCCTTCCTGGCCTTCTTCGAATCCTTCTTGTGCTCGACCACCGGCGCCTGCTCGACCTTCGAGACCGGCACGGCGATGCCGCGCGGCTTGGCGGTCAGATCGCTCACGAGCGGCAGATCGATGGAGACGTTGTGCTCCTTCACCGTCTGCCACATCTCGTCGGAGATGGCGGCATTCAGCAACGCGTGGGCGCCCTTGGGATGCTCGCGCTCGTCGTCTTCCTGGATCGGGAAAGCCTGCACGTACAACGCGCCCTGGTGCCAGCCGAACACGAATGGCTGATCCACCACGGTCACCTTGGTGCCGACCGGAATGTCGTCATAGAGCTGCAGGATGTCTTCGGGATAGAAGCGCATGCAGCCGTGGCTGGAGCGCATGCCCACGCCGTAGGGCTTGTTGGTGCCGTGCACCAGGTAGCTGGGCCAGCCCAGCCGCATCATGCGATTGCCGAGCGGATTGTCCGGGCCGGGCGGGACCCGGGCCGGCAGCGGATCGCCCGCTTCACGATGCTCCTTGCGCACCGAGGCCGGCGGGTGCCAGGTGGGATCCTTGACCTTGCTGGTGATCTTGGTCGTGCCCAGGGGCGTGGACCAGCCGATCTTGCCGATGCCGATCGGATGCGTGATGACGGTGCGGGGCTCGCCTTCCTTCACCTTCGGGAAATAGAACACGCGCAGCTGCGCGAGATTGATGACCAATCCTTCGCGCGGCGCATCGGGCAGCACATATTGTGTCGGCAGAACGATCTCACGGCCGACGCCCGGCACCCACGGATCGATTCCGGGATTGGCGCGCACCATTTCTTCGTAGCCGAGATTGAAGCGACGTGCGATGTCCGAGAACGTGTCCTCGCCCTGCACGCGCGTCACCTGCAGCACACCGACCACGTCGTCGCCTTCATTGAGCTCGAACTGATGGGTCGCGACCGGCTCGTGGATCACCGGCGCCGGCGGAGGCGGCGGTGCCTGCGGCTCCGGTGCCTGCTTGTGCGGAAACATTTCGCATCCCGCGAGCGCTAGTCCAAGAGTGAGCACGGCGCCGAGCCGCACAGCGGAAAAATGAACGGGCTGCGTATTCATGAAGGCATTATTACCAATCTGTCGCGGCCAGCGCGACCGCAATTCCGCCGCGGGCAAACAAAGTGTCGCCAACTCCCAACAGTGGGCCATCCAGCCGCGACCGCAAACAGGCCTCGCGATGCAAGCAGCTCGGGCAACGCGGGCGTCGCAGCGTGCCTGTCGGTGCGGGCTTCCTGCCCCGCTCGCTATAGAAATACGGGCCGGTTCGGCAGCTCGTTGCGATCGGCCGCCGGGAAATGCCGCGCGATCAGACGACCGACCTCGCGAACGCCTTCCACCGCAGCCTGCCGCGGCTGGTTCTGCGCGAACAGCTCCTCCATGCGATGACAGACTTCGCGCCATTCATGCTCCGTGACCAGCTCGGCGAAGGCGCGATCGGCCACGATCTCCACGTCGTGATCGGCCCACAGCACATAAATGAGCACGCCGTTGTTCCGCTGCGTATCCCATACGCCCAAATGCGAGAACACTTGCAGCGCCCGCTGGCGGGGCGTGATGTCGCGCCACAGTGCAGCGATGTGCAGGTTGTCTTCGAGCGCGAAGCGGATCTCGCCGCCGTGCAGGCTCTCGCTCTCGGCAACGGCCTGCTCGATCGCAGCGCGCGCCTGTTTGTCGAAGGCTCGCCGCAATCCCCAACCGGTGGACGCCAGATGCTTCAGTGCACGTAAAAAATTCATGAGCGTCACCAGCGACCCGAAGCGCCGCCGCCACCGAAACCGCCACCACCGCCGCTCCAGCCGCCTCCACCGCCGCTCCAACCGCCGCCGCCGAAGCCACCTCCGCCCCAGCTGCCACCACCCCAGCCGCCGCGGCGTCCACTGCTCCAACCTCCCCCTCCGCCGCCGCCCAGCAGGGTGAAGAAGAAGGCAATCAGCGCCGCGCCGATGGCAACACCCAGAACCGCCGTGAGCACCCAGGCAATGACTCCTGCAATGCCGCCCAGCACGGCCGCGCCGCCGAGAGAACCGAAGATGCGGCGCAGAATGCCGCCACCCAGGAACACCAGCATCAGCAATAGCGGCAACGCCGAACCGATCCCCTCGGCTGAGCGCGAGGAGCGGCGACGTTCCGGTGCAGGCAGCGGCTCGCCTTCGATCACTGCGACAATGCGACTCACGCCCTCGCTGATGCCGCCCGCGAAATCTCCCTGGCGGAATCGCGGCACGATCACCTGATCGGTGATGCGGTTGGCGATCACATCGGGCAACGCGCCTTCCAGCCCGTAACCGACCTCGATGCGCACTGCACGATCGTCCTTGGCCACCAGCAGCAGCACACCGTCGTCCACGCCCTGGCGGCCAAGCTTCCATTGCTCGGCGACACGAATGGAGTACTGCTCGATGGTCTCGGGCTGAGTGGTCGGCACCAGCAGCACCGAGATCTGGCTGCCCTTGCTCTCATGGAACGCGCGCAGGGTTCGATCCAGCGCGGCGATCTGCTCGCTGTTCAATGTGCCCGTCTGATCGATCACTGGTGCAGTGAGCGGCGGCACCGGCACTTCGGCTGGCGCTGCGGGCGGCAGCAGGAACAGCAGCCCGAGCAGGAAGTATCGAGCGAGCTGGAAAATCCAATTGCGCCCAGCACGGCGCAACGCTCCCACCTCCCTCTTTCCTTCCGGGAGCGAGTCGCTCAACCGGTCGACTCCAGCTGCGGCGGCGTGCTGTTTGCTGGCGGCGGCTGCGTGTTGAACTCGACCCGCGGCGGCCTGGAAATCTCGGCCTCGTTCTCCACCGAGAAGTTCGCCTTGATCTGATGACCAAACATTTTCGCGGTCAGATTGCTCGGGAAGGAGCGGACCGTGGTGTTGTACGCCTGCACGTCGTCGATGTAGCGCTTGCGGGCGACCGCAATGCGATTCTCCGTTCCTTCCAGCTGCGCGCGCAGATCGTTGAAGCCGGAAATCGACTTGAGGTCCGGGTAGCGCTCGACCACCACCATCAGACGCGCCAGCGCCGAGCCCAGCTCGCCCTGCGCTTGCTGCCATTTCTGGAACGCGGCCGGATCGTTGATCAGCTCCGGCGTAGCCTGGATGGAGGTTGCCTTGGCGCGCGCGTTGACGACGCTGTCCAGGATGTCCTTCTCGGCTGCCACACCGCCCTTGACGGTCTCGACCAGGTTCGGCACCAGGTCGGCGCGCCGCTGATATTGATTGAGCACCTCCGACCAGGCCGATTTCACCTGCTCGTCCTGCGATTGCAGAGTGTTGTAGCCGCAGCCGGCGAACAGGCTGGCCAGCATCACGATGACAGCGATCCTGATGGCATGCATGGGGAGCCCCTGGTTGAGACGAAGTAGGAAGGCGACGCAGGCCGCAGTGTCAGCGATCGACCGATCCGGAGCAATGCGGGAATGCGCAGGAGATCGAGGACCGGACCGGCGCAGGCAGGCTGCACCGGATGCAAGGGTCAAGGCCGACCGACGCGCAGATGCAGCGGCCACACCACCGGGCGCGACTCCGTCGCCGGATTCCAGTGGAGCTCGAGCCGTTGGCGCAGTGCCGGCAGCGGATCGCTGCCCGTCGCTTTGCCGTAGCGCTGCACCGCCGACCAGGTGCCGATGTAGCCAATCAAGGCATCGAGATCCCATTGCAGCTCGAGCCGCAGCGGCGGCGCTGCAATCTCATGCAGCGGGAACGGCAGATTGCGATACGCAGCTTCGACATAGCGACGCTCGGGCGGCCAGTAGTCGCCGACGACGTCGGTGTAGAACTCGCGCACCACGGCATCGATCTCGGGCGTGATGCTCGCCAGTCCATAGGTCCAGATCGCCAGCGCGCCCTGCGGCCGCAGCACACGACGAACTTCGTCATAGAACCGGTCATGGTCGAACCAATGTGCCGCTTGAGCCGCAACCACCAGGTCCACGCTGCGATCACGGAACGCCGGCTGCTCTGCCATGTTTGCAACGTAACGAACGCGCGGATGCGCCTGCGCATTCTGCAGCTGCGCGACACTACCGTCTGTGCCGACCACCAGCTCGAAATACTGCGCCAGACCCACGGCGGCCTGGCCGCTGCCGGTCGCGCAGTCCAATGCGAACTCGCGTTGCGGCGTCAGGGTTGCGAGATAGGAATAGAGCTCGGCGGGATAGTCGGGCCGGTACTTCGCGTAAAGACTCGCGTGACCGGAGAAGTGATCTTTGAAGGACATGACGCTACTTTGTACCGTCGCGCCGCCAACAGGCAAAAAAAACCCCAAGCTTGTGGCTCGGGGCAGAGAAGCGGACCTTCTGAAGGGAAGAAGCCCGCTAGGGGATCAAAAGGAAACAACTCACACGACTCGAAGCACTCACCTCAGCAGGGAACACCACCCGTGGCAGCGATCAGTGCAATCGCGACCACTGCAGAACCTTGATATCGCGCGACTCGCATTCGAAATTACGCGCCAGTACCGCGGCCGCTTCTTTGAGGTCGCCGCGCCGCATCACGCGGCTCACCTCGACCACGCCACGGAACTCGCTGACCCCTTTGGGCTTGGCTTCCTGGAGCAGGAAATGAGTGTAGTACTTGACGCTCATGGGACGGCAGACTAGAGACGGCAACCTGACTGTACCGTGAAGGACCGCACATTTTCCCCGGCATTCGGTCATATCAGGCGTTGTCCTAGGCCGATTTAACAAACAGGATCACATGAGTCGTTATCGTCCACCTGCACCGCGAGGCTCCAAGTTCATCACCCCGGAAGGCGCCAGCCGTCTGAAGGCGGAGCTCGACCATCTCTGGCGCGTGCTGCGCCCCAAAGTGACACAGGCAGTGTCCGAAGCCGCAGCCCAGGGCGACCGCTCGGAGAACGCCGAATACATCTACGGCAAGAAACAGCTGCGCGAGATCGACAGCCGCGTGCGCTTTCTGCGGCAGCGACTGGATGGCATGACCGTGGTGAGCGAACCGCCCAAGGACCGCTCACGGGTGTTCTTCGGCGCCTGGGTCACGCTGGAAGACGATGATGGTGAAGAAGTGGAGTACCGCATCGTCGGCCCGGACGAGCTCGATCCCGCGCGGCGCTACATCAGCATGGATTCCCCCATGGGACGCGCGTTGCTGCGCAAGGCGCTGGACGAGGAAATAAAAGTGGAAGTGCCGGGCGGCGTGAAGATGTATGTGATTGCGGCGGTGAGATACGAGGAACCGCAGTAGACGTTTGCGCCGGTCACAATCCGAACAATGAAAACAATCGACGCACCGAACTGCCCGCCTGCTCCAATGAGCGCGTGCGCCGCGCATGCATACGCTCTTGCAGGGCTTCACGCCGTTGCTGCAACCATTGTTCGCGCTGCAATTCCTGTTCAGCGCCGGGACGGCGACGCATGAGTTGCGACTCGCGGACCGCACAGAAATCGCGATACGCCTCCAGATCGTGCTCCAGGTCGCGACTGACCAGCTCGACCATGATGGCGTGATTGAGGAAGTCGACGCTTGCATTCATCGCAGGCGCCGCGCCGAAGCAGGTCAGCGCGTTGAGCACACGCTGCCGATCCTCGACACCGAGCGGCCAGCCGGAATCCGTGGCCATTTCCAGCATGGCGCGCAGCCGCAGAAAGCGTTCCTTGACGAAGCCGGCCAGTTGCGCGCGCTCAGCGCTTTCCAACACTTCGCGAGCGGTGGCGATGATGTCGTCGGCGCAGCGACCGCGAACACTGGCCTGGGTCTGCTGCGCCACTTCTTCCAAATGGCGCAGATCTTCATCGCCCAGATGGAAGCTGATGCGTAGTGGCATACGGGCGGACACAGGGCCGCGCCAGCGGCCCTGTGTCCTGCACTCTTACATCAACCCATCAGACCAGGACGTTCTTGAACTGCCAGGGATCGGACTTGTCCAGATCCTCCGCGAACAGGCGTTCGCGCTCGAACAGCGGCGTCCAGTCCGAGTAGGCGCCGACCACCGGTCCGAGGTAGGGCTTGCAGATCTCCAGGTTGCGGCGGAAGTCGATCTCGTCCGGCTCGACGATGCCGCGCTCCGGATTCTCCATCGCCCAGATCATGCCCGACAGCGCGGCCACGCAGACCTGCAGGCTGGTAGCGGTGTTGTGCGGCACCAGCTTGCGCGCCTCCTCGATCGACAGCTGCGAGCCGAACCAGTAGGCGTTGCGGCTGTGGCCGGCGAGCAGCACACCCAGCTCATCGATGCCTTCGATGATTTCCTTGTTCATGATCCGCTTCGTCTCCTGCACCCGCCAGTTGTGTCCGGCGAACTCGTGCATCGACAGCACTGCGTCGTCGCAGGGATGGTATGCGTAGTGCACCGTCGGGCGAGACACCACCTTGCCGGCGTTGCGATGGGTGAAGAAATCCGACAGCGAGATCGACTCGCCGTGCGTGATCAGAAAGCCGTGGAAGTGCCCGGCCTTCGGCGTCCAGGTGCGCACTCGCGTGCTGGCACCCGGCTGCACCATGTAGATCGCGTTCTTCGGACCGAAATCGAACTCCTCGCCGCGCGGCGGCAGCGCCTTCTCGTGCGTGCCCCAGCCCAGCTCGGCCGGCTGCGCGCCTTCGCTGACGAAACCGTCGACCGACCAGGTGTTGACGAACTCACCCGCCCGCTTCGGCACGTTCGCCACCTGCGTGTCGCGCTCAGCGATATGGATCACCTTGATGCCGAGCTTGTCCGACAGCGCCGCCCATTCCTCGCGTGTGCCCGGATTACCCGCGTCGACCTTGGTGTCGGCCGCGATGTTCAGCAGCGCCTGCTTCACGAAATGCGAGACCAGGCCCGGGTTGGCGCCGTGCGTGATCACCGCCGTCGGGCCGCTCTTGAGCTTGCTGCGCAGTTCCAGCGCCGACTCGCGCAGCGCGTAATTGGTGCGCAGCGCCGGCGACACGCTCGGATCGGTGTAGCCGCCCGGCCACGGTTCGATGCAGGTGTCCAGATACATCACACCTTTCCCATGCGCGAACTCGATCAGCGCCAGGCTGGACACGTCAACCGACAGGTTCAGCAGGAAATCGCCGCGCGACAGCAGCGGTCCGAGCACCCGGACGTAATTTTCCGGCGTCAGCGGCTCCTTGATGAATTTCACGCCGTACTCGGCGGCTTCGGCGCGGCCCGTATCGTCCGCCGTCACGATGGTCATGCGGTCCGGCGTAATGCCGATGTGCCGGAAAATGAGTGGCAGCACTCCCTGGCCAATGCTGCCGCAGCCGATCATGACGATGCGGCCGGGAAATACCACGTGAACAGGATGCTCGGACATGACAAACACTCGACTACAGAGAAAAAACGACGGGTGAGTGTACTGATTTTTTCCGCGGTGGCGACCCCGCGGGCCGGCGCGTTGCGGCGAGCGGCGACGAGGTCGTGACTGCGCAGCGGAGAATCGCGGCTTTTTCTCACTCTCGCGCCAGCGAGAGTTCAACGCCATCAGCAGGATGGATTCACGCTTTCACGTGAATGAAGAGAAGTCCGCCGTCGACGCGAGTTTCTCGGGCCGTCGACGAAATCTTCGTCCCGACCCGAGACTTTCAGCTCTCGCGCTCGCGCCAGTGCGGCGGATACGTGCGCTCGTATCCCGGCAGCGCTTCGATGCGCGCGATCCACGCAGCAATCGCCGGATAGTTCGTTTCCAGCGGCAACAAGCGACTGCGCAACTCCTGCGCTTCGCGCCGATCCAGCGCGCGCAGCAGTGCCTGTATACCAGGGAAGATCACGACGTCCGCCGCGGAGAAATCTTCTCCAACCAGCCACGACGACTGCGACAGCCGGTTTTCGATGGTGCGCGCCTCGCTGGCGATGAGCACCATGGCGCGCACGATTTCGTCCGAGTGCCCTTCCGCGTTCGGGAACAGAATGGCGCGGATCACTTTCATGATGTGTTCTTCGGCGTACGCCTGGTACTCGCAGATCACGCGCATGATGGTGCCCGCTTCTTCCGGCGTGCGGCCGAGCAGCGGCCGATCCGGATACTTGCGATCCAGGTACTGCAGGATGGCCAGCGACTCGAAACACACGTAGTCGCCATCCTTGAGCACGGGCACGCGGCCGCGCGGATTCATCTCCAGCATCTGCGGCGACTTGTGCTCCTGCTTGGCGAATTGCACCAGGTGCGACACGTAGGGAAGTTTCTTGTATTCGAGCGCCAGCAGTGCACGCCACGAGTACGGACTGCCGCTGCCCCACCAGAGTTCGAGTGCCATGAGAATTGCGCCGGAGTCTTTATAAGGAGGCGCGGATTGTAGCGGAAGGGCTCGATGGGGTGACGAGCGGCAGGTCGCGGGTTCAGAATCGGGCGCTTCCGCTGCAGAAAATACGGATCCGCCATGTACGCGACGCTCGTCACTCCGGCCGAACTGGCCGCTCACACCCGCGACAGCCGCTGGCTCATCGTCGACTGCCGGTTCGATCTGGCGCGCCCGGATGCGGGCGAGGCGGCTTATCGGACCAGTCATATCCCGAATGCGGTTTATGCGCATCTGGATCGCGACCTGGCCGCGCCGGTCACACCGGACACCGGGCGCCATCCGTTGCCCTCGCCGGAAAAATTCGCCGACACATTGAGCGCATGGGGCCTCACCAGCGACACACAGGTGGTCGCATATGACGCCGACTCCGGTGCTTTCGCAGCGCGGCTGTGGTGGCTGCTGCGATGGGTAGGACACAAGAAAGTCGCCGTGCTCGACGGCGGATTCAAGGCATGGCTCGCTGCCGGCCTGCCGGTGACGAACGAGATTCCGCAACGCACACCGACACGCTTCGCACCACAGCCGGATCGCGGCGCGTGGCTCGATGCCGCCGAAGTCGCGGACCGACTGGCGCGAGCGGACTGGCGCCTGCTCGACGCCCGTGCGCCCGAACGCTACGCCGGTGCGGTCGAGCCCATCGATCCGGTCGCCGGCCACGTGCCCGGTGCTTTGAATCATCCGTTTGCGCTGAATCTCGGGCCGGACGGACAATTTCTGCCAGCGACGGAGCTGCGAGCGCGCCTGGAAAAATCTCAGGGCGGCGGCGCCGGAAAAATTGCCGACGATCACACCATTGCCATGTGCGGCTCCGGCGTAACTGCGTGCCATCTGCTGCTGGCGATGGAGATCGCGGGCAAGCCCGGCGCGAAACTGTACGCGGGCTCGTGGAGCGAGTGGATCAGGGATCCGGCGCGACCGGTTGCGAAGAGCTGAGCGCTGCGCGCTCATTTACTCGCCATCCATCACATGCGCGCCAGCCAGACGCGTATGAGCGGAAATCGATTCGACACGCTGCCACAGCGTGTCGATGCAACGAATACGAGCTACAAGCGTTCATTGGACTCAAGACGCTTTCTGCTATCTTTTCCGGCATGGACACCGCCATCAAAAAACCCGTGAACGGCTCCGGCTGGAAGATCGAAGACTCGCTCGATCTGTACCAGGTGCCTGCCTGGGGCCGGCAGTACTTCGGCATCAACGCCGCCGGCCATGTCGTGGTGCGGCCCGACACCCAGCACGAGATCGATCTGCACGAAGTGGTCGAAGGGCTCAAGGCGCGCGACCTGACTGCGCCGGTGGTCGTGCGGTTCTCGGACATCCTGCACCATCGACTGCAGCGCCTGCAGGGCGCGTTCGCGCAGGCCATTGCAGAAAACGACTACAAGAACCGCTATTGCGCGGTGTTCCCGATCAAGGTGAACCAGCAGCGGCTGGTGGTCGAAGAGGTCTACCGCTACGGCAAGGAATTCAGCTTCGGACTGGAAGCCGGCTCCAAGCCCGAGCTGCTGGCGGTGATGGCGATCACCGAGGATGCGCCCGAGCGCATCATCGTCTGCAACGGCTTCAAGGACGACAGCTACATCGAAGCGGTGATCCTGGCCACCAAGCTCGGCCGCACCATCATCCCGGTGATCGAGAATTTCGACGAGCTGGCGCTGGTGCTGAAGCACGCCGAGAAGTACCAGGTGCGCCCGCGCATTGGCGTGCGCGTCAAGCTGGCCAGCGAGGGCGTCGGCCGCTGGCGCGACTCGGTCGGCGAGAAATCCAAGTTCGGCCTGTTCATCAGCGAGATCCTGGAGCTGGTGCGCAAGCTCAAGGAACACGACATGCTCGACTGCCTGGAGCTGGTGCATTGCCACGCCGGCAGCCAGTTGCAGGACATCCGCCGCGTCAAGGACGCGATCAACGAGCTCGCGCACGTGTACGCCGAGCTCAAGCTCATGGGCGCGGGCCTGAACTACATCGATATCGGTGGCGGCCTGGGCGTCGACTACGACGGCAGCGGCACCAATTTCGAATCGTCGATGAACTACACGATCAACGAGTACGCAAGCGACGTCGTGTACCGCATCGCCAGCGTCTGCAATGCGCGCGGCATCGACCATCCGGTGATCGTGAGCGAATCGGGCCGCGCCACTGCCGCCCACCACAGCGTGCTCATCTTCAATACGCTGGGCTCCTCGGCGCTGGACCAGTTCCGTATCACCGGCCGCGTGGAAGAGGACTACACCGGCACCGAGGAGCTGCCGCAACCGGTGGCCGATCTGTTCGTCGCGCACCGCAGCGTCTCCGAGCGGCGGCTGGTCGAGTGCTATCACGACGCCGTGCAGGCGCGCGAGCAGGTGCTGCAGATGTTCAATCTCGGCCTGCTCAGCCTGGAGTTCCGCGGCCTGGCCGAACGCCTGTACTGGGCCACCTGCGCCCGCATCCGCGATTACTGCCGCAAGCTCGACCAGGCGCCCGAAGAGCTGGAAGGCCTGGAGCTGATCCTCTCGGATACCTACTTCTGCAATTTCTCGGTGTTCCAGTCGCTGCCCGACAGCTGGGCCATCGGCCAGCTGTTCCCGATCATGCCGATCCAGCGCCTGGACGAGAAACCGACCCGCAACGCGGTGCTGGCGGACATCACCTGCGACTCCGACGGCAAGATCGACCGCTTCGT
>Ga0182738_1000247_pt1 | contig 82148 bp, 70 predicted proteins | sample eDN5th30CBELigMG_FD_128876 | JGI IMG/M metagenome (GOLD analysis project Ga0182738, IMG submission 128876) | Enriched Miracle-Growth compost microbial communities from Emeryville, California, USA - eDNA 5th pass 30_C BE-Lig MG (version 2)... ... | reverse complement strand
CGGCCATCCGCACCGCGGTTTCGAGACGGTGACCTTCGTGCGCTCGGGTTTCGTCGACCACTCCGATTCGGTGGGTGCGGCGGCGCGTTTCGGTGAGGGCGACACGCAGTGGCTCACCGCCGGCAACGGCATCGTCCACAGCGAGATGTTCCCTCTGCTGAACAAGGATTCGGGCAATCCCCTCGAGCTGTTCCAGATCTGGCTGAACCTGCCCGCCGAGTCGAAGACCGTCGACCCGCACTTCTCGATGCTGTGGAACGAGGACACCCCCACCGTGACGGTCGCGGACGAGGACGGACGCACCGTCTCCATCCGCGTCATCGCCGGTGAGCTCGACCGCGCGACTCCGCCGCCGCCCCCGCCGAATTCGTGGGCATCCCGACCCGGCACCGACGTCGCGATCTGGAACATCGATCTGTCGTCCGGTGCGCGCTGGGAACTGCCGGCCGCACACGGTGAGCAGACGCAGCGGGTCCTGTACGTGTACAACGGTTCCCCCGTGCGGATCGGTGATCGGACGATCGAGTCCGGGCACGGAGTGGTCGTCGACGCGTCGGTGCCGGTACACCTCACCGGTGGCGACGAGGGCACGCAGATCCTGATGCTGCAGGGTCGCCCGATCGGCGAACCCGTCGTGTCGTACGGCCCGTTCGTGCTCAACGACGAGGCCGGGGTCCGGCAGGCGTTCGAGGACTACCGTCGCACCGGATTCGGGGGATGGCCCTGGGACAGCGACGGTCCCGTGCACGAGCGCGACGCCGGCCGGTTCGCACGGTATCCCGACGAGCAGCTCGAGCAACGCTGACCGCGTGCGCAGATCCTGTCGATCTCCGGCCGGATCCGCGACGAGAACTACTCGTTCGTCGGCTGCACGTCCGGGACGAGGTACTCGGACACCTCCATCGACCGGATCTCCCGGGCCTGATCGTCGTCGGGTCCGCTGCCGCGAAAGTCGTCGAGATGTGCCCGTGACTCCCACCGTTCGTAGATGCAGACGCGATCGGGTTCGATCAGGTCGGCGGTGACGGCGAAGTCGAGGCAGCCCGGCGCTCTGCGGGCCGCCTCGACGGCGGCCCTGCAGGTCGCCAGGTAGGCCTCACGCCTGTCGGCGTCGACGGTGAGATGTCCTGCGACGATGATCATGGATCCCCTCCTGTGGTGACTGCCTCGTCGTGGATAGGACCTGCGAACGGGGTCGAACTCATCGCGGCCCGTCGTACGATGCCGGGGTGACCCAGCCCGGATACGACGTCCTCGCGGATCTGTACGTCGAGCTGTTCCCCGATCCGTACCTGACGCCGCTCGAACGCCACACCGTCGCCGCCTTCGCCGAGATGGTGTGCCAGAGCCAGGTGCAGGGTGTCGTGCTGGACGTGGGTTGCGGACCCGGATACGTGGCCGCGGATCTCGCCGGACGCGGACTCGACGTGATCGGCCTCGATCCCAGTACGCAGATGCTGCGCATCGCGCGGGACGCCCACCCCGCCCTGCGATTCGTGCGGGACGACGCGCGACTCGCATCCGACGATCTCCGCGGTGTGGTTCCGAGCGCGATCATCGCGCGGTTCAGCCTCATCCACGTTCCGCCGCTCGAGATCCCCAGGGTCCTGGCCGGGTGGGCGGAGAGGATCCCGCCCGGGGGCGTGGTGCTCGTCGCGGGGCAGACCACCGACGAGCCGGGTGAGGTGGTCGAGTTCGACCACGCGGTGGCGCCGGCCTGGCGGTGGCACCCGGATCGTCTCGCCGCGGCCTTGTCCGACGCCGGATTCGACGAGGTGTGGCGGACGGTCGGCCGTCCCGACGCCGACCATCGCTTTCCCGACGTCCACCTGGCGGCGCGCCGGCGCTGACCGTCAGGGCGTGAACTGCATCGATTCGTCGACACGCCCGAGCCGCATGGTGGGCAGGTCGAGGAGATAGTTCTGCCGCATCAGCCATGGGCTGCGCGAACCCTGCTTGGGCAGAGCACCTTCCGCGCGGTGGATGTAGCCGGCGTCGAGACCGAGCAGCGGGCGGGTGCGACCGTCGCCCGAATACCTCGGCACCGCCGAGCGGTAGCCGTTGCGGCGCATGTACCGCAGCAACCGGCACACGTACAGGGACGCGAGATCGGCGCGCAGGGTCCACGACGCGTTGGTGTAACCGAGGCACATCGCGGCATTGGGCAGGCCGTCGAGCATCATCCCGCGGTAGATGAACCGGGTGGAGAGGTCGATCTTCTCCCCGTCCACGACGAACTCGATCCCCCCGGCGGGCACCAGTTGCAGACCCGTTGCGGGAATCAGGATCTCGGCCTCGAGTTCGCGGCCGGACTCGAGGCGGACGCTCTTCTCGGTGACGGTGTCGATCCGGTCGGTGACGATCTCGGCGTTCCCGGCGCGCAGGGTGCGGAACAGATCGGAGTCGGGGACCACGCACAGTCGCTGATCCCACGGGTCGTAACGCGGTGAGAAGTGGGGATCGACCGGGATCCTGCCGCGCAGGCGACGTTCGGTGAGAGTGCGCAGCACGCGTTTCGCAGCCGACGGGAACCGCTGACAGAACTGGTAGAAACCGAGGTTGACCACGACGTTCTTCGTCCGCACCGCGCGATGGGCCACCTTGTCGGGCAACAGGCGTCGTATCCGCGTCGCGATCGGGTCGCGCGCCGGCAGCGACATCACGTAGGTGGGGGAGCGTTGCAGCATCGTCACGTGTTCGGCCTTCTCCGCGAGCGCGGGCACGAGAGTGACGGCCGTGGCGCCGCTGCCGATCACCACGATCTTCTTCCCCTCGTAATCGAGGTCCTCGGGCCAGAACTGCGGATGTACGACCGTACCCGCGAAGTCCTGCAGGCCGGGGATGTCGGGGAGGTATCCGGACTCGTAGCTGTAGTAGCCGCTGCAGAGATAGAGGAAGGAACAGGACATCTCGACGGTACCCTGCCCGGTCGAGGCACGCACCGTCCACCGGGCATCATCCGACGACCAGGATGCGTCGATCACCTTGTGGCCGAAACGGATCTGCCGGTCGATGCCGAATTCTGCAGCGGTGTCGCGGATGTACTGCAGGATGTCGGGGCCGTCGGCGATGGACTTCTCACCCCGCCACGGGCGGAACGGGAATCCGAGCGTGTACATGTCGCTGTCCGACCGGATCCCGGGATAGCGGAACAGATCCCACGTACCGCCGATCGCGTCGCGACTCTCGAGGATGGCGTACCCCAAATCCGGGCACTGTGTCTGCAGCCGGTAACCGGCATCGATGCCGGACAGCCCGGCTCCCACGATCAGTACGTCGACGTGTTCCACGCGCATCCCCTACCTGTCGGTCCACGCCAGCAGGTCGTCGACCTCCCAGGTGTTGATCACCTGTTCGGGTTCGACGCCCCGCTCGGCGGCACGTTCGCAACCGTACCCGAGCCAATCGAGTTGTCCCGGTGCATGTGCATCGGTGTCGATGGAGAACAGGCAACCCATCCCGAGTGCGAGATCGATGAGACGCGACGGCGGGTCGCGGCGTTCGGGCCGGCAGTTGATCTCGACGGCGGTGTCGTGATCGCGACACGCGGCGAAGACCTTCTCGGCGTCGAACTTCGATTCGGGACGGCTTCCGCGACCCCCGCCGACGAGCCGGCCGGTGCAGTGCCCGAGGACGTCGACGTGGGGATTCGCCGCCGCACGCAGCATGCGTTTCGTCATCACCGACCGGTCGGCCCGCAGGTTCGAGTGCACGCTCGCGACGACGACGTCGAGTTCGGCGAGCAGCCCTTCGTCCTGGTCGAGCGATCCGTCGTCGAGGATGTCGACCTCGATACCCGTGAGAATCCTTGCACCATCGGCGTTCCCGTTGATCTGCGCGACGACGCCGAGTTGCGAGCGCAGCCGCTCCGCGGTCAGACCGTTCGCAACCTTCAGACGGGGGGAGTGGTCGGTGAGAGCGAAGTACTCGTGCCCGATCATCATCGACGCGACGCGGTGCATCTCGTCGATCGGGCTGCCGCCGTCGGACCAGTTCGAGTGGGTGTGCAGGTCGCCGCGCAGGGACTCGAGCAGGTCGCGGGCGCCTCGTCCGATCGGTTCGGCCTCCTCGCGCAACTGCTCGAGATAGGCGGGCACTCCGTCGAACGACTCGCGGATGACGGTGGCGGTCTTCTTCCCGATGCCGGGCAGATCGGTCCACGAGTCGGTCTTCCGCAGAACCTCCCGCTTGTGGTCGCTCACGTCGGCGAGCACCTCCGCCGCGCGTCGATAGGCCTGCACACGGTAGGTGTCGGCGTGTTCGCGTTCGAGCCAGAAGGCGACTTCGCGGAGTGCGTCGACGGGGTCCACCCCTCCATTGTGGCCGCCGGGCGTCCGTAATCTGGGACGCATGCTCGAATCCGTCCGGCCGTCGTCCCTCCTCGGTGCGGTCTCCGCACTGGCCGTCGGTGCGGTGTCCGCGCTGACACTCGTCTCCGCCCGCGTGGCGTCCGAGGCGAAGGGCCTCATCTACGAGGTGGACGACGCACCACCCGCCCCGGTGGTGATCGTGCCGGGCGCGCGGGTGCACGAGGGCCGTCCGATACGGGTGCTCCGCAGCCGTCTCGACGTCGCCGTCGCGTTGATGGAACGGGGACGGGTGCAGGCCGTGCTCGTCTCGGGCGACGGGGCGGGAACCTCGGGCGACGAGATCGCGGCGATGATCGCGTATCTCGTCGAGCAGGGTGTCAACCGGGAACGGATCGTCGCCGACCCGTACGGTCTGGACACCTACGACACCGCCCGGCGCGCCGTCGCCACCTACGGCGTGCGGCATGCATTGATCACGACCCAGGCCTTCCACCTTTCGCGCGCGGTGGCGTTGTGCCGGCGGGCGGGAATCGACATCGCCGGAGTCCGCGCCGCGAACGACGTGCGATCGCGCACGCGGCTGAGGAATCTGGCGCGCGAATACGTGCTGTCACGACCCAAGGCGTTCCTCGAACTCCGGTTCCCTCGCGACCCGGCGGTGTCGACCCCGCCGGACGACCGGCTCGCCGAGATCCTGGCCGGTCTCGAGCACGGTGCGGTGGCCGCCCCGCCCTCGGCTTCCTAGGCTCGTGATCATGCGCCCCACAGCTCTCGTCACCGGAGGGGGTCGCGGTCTCGGCGCCGCGATCGCCCACGAACTCGCTCCCACCCACGATCTGCTCCTCGGCGGCCGACGTCGCGAGTCGCTCGATGCGATCCTCGAGGAACTGCCCGACGCCACGCCGTGGCCCGTGGACCTGCTCGACCACGACGCCGTCGCCGCGGCCGCCGCCGACATCGACCGGCTCGACGTGCTCGTCCACAATGCGGGCGTCGCCGAACTGGGCACGATCGCCGACAGCGAGCCCCGGCAGTGGCGCGAGACGTTCGAGGCCAACGTCGTCGCCGTGGTCGCCCTGACGCAGGTGTTGCTGCCTGCCCTGCGGGCCGCGAACGGGCACGTGGTGCTCATCAATTCGGGGGCGGGGTTGCGCGCTCGCCCCGGGTGGGGTGCCTATGCCGCGAGCAAGTTCGCGTTGCGGGCGTTCGGCGACGCGCTGCGCGAGGAGGAACCCGCACTGCGGGTCACCTCGATCCACCCGGGCCGGATCGACACCGACATGCAACGCGCAATCGTCGCGTCGGAGGGTCGCGAGTACGACCCGTCGCAGTTCCTCAGCCCCGGCACGGTGGCGCGCGCGGTACGGCAGGTCGTCGAGGCACCGGTCGACGCCCACCCCACCGAGGTCGTCCTGCGTCCTCGCTGACGACTCGGAACGACTGACGATTCAGAAGGGCAGTGGGATCACCACCGGGGGAGCGCCCGGGATCTGGATCTGGATCTGCGGCGGTGGCGGCGCGGGAGCCCGCGGCGCCGGCGGAGGTGCCGGGGCCGGTGCCACCACCGGGGGCGGTTCCGGAGCCGGCGGCGGTGGCGGTGGTTCCGGAGCGGGTGGCGGCGGCGGTTCCGGAGCGGGTGGCGGCGGTGGCGGCGGTGCTGCGGCTTCCGGCACCGGAGCGCGTCGCGGTGCGGGAACGGGTGTCTGCAGCGCCTCGGTCTCCGGCCGGGTTTCCTCCGTGGTCTCCGGTGCGGCCGGAGCCGTGGTCTTCGGCAGTGCCTCACCGACCGGCACGGGGACCATCGCACCGGTCGTGATGTCGACGACCTCCAGCTCCCGCACGGGAGTCGCGGCGGGCTGGACGACGAACATCCGCTCGGCATTCAGGCCGGGCCATTTCGGGCCTTCGAGTTCGTCGTTGCCGGTGAGCACCGGCGCGGACAGCGGATTGCCGCGCACGCACCGCACGCGCGGAACGCCGAGTTCATCGACGAGGACGATCGTGCCGCGCTCCAGCAGCGACTGCACGGGCCGCGCGGCACCGTCGCGGTACTCGTGCATGGTCACCCGGGTGTCGGCGCGCAGGAGGACCGCGGTGAGGGTGTCGGTGTAGCCGCGGATGTCGGGCACGCCGAGAACACCGCGCCACGCTTCGGCCTTGTCCGGGTCTTCTTCCAGATGGAGGACGAGGGCTTCGCGGTCGCACAGGGGCCGGTCGAGACTTCCCCCGTAGAGGGCGGGGCGATCACCGGGGACGGCCGGGGTTCCGGCGGTCGCGGTGACCGGGTCGCCGCCGTCCTCGACGACCTCGGGGGGTGGGGGCGGCACCGCGACCGGCACCTGGGGTGGCACGAGACGCGGCGTCCACGGGTCGTCCTGCGCGGTGGCGACATGCAGGTGCACGGGCGTCGTCGTCTCGACCGAACCGCCCGACGAGCAGGCACCCGCCACCAGTGCCGTCAGTGCGAGTGCCAGACCGAATCCACGAACCGTGTCGCTGGCCACGCCGTCATGCTAGGTCGATGATCGCCGGTGAAAGTGCTGTTCGGCGGTTCTCGTCGGTATCCGGATCCCGGAGACGAAGCTCAGGAGAAGCTCGTTCACCTCGTCGCGACGTTCCATCTGCACGAAATGCCCCGCGCCCTCGAGCAGGTGGACGCCGCGCAGATCGGGGACGAAATCACGCATCCGTTCGAGCGCCGACGGTCCCGACATCGCGATGACCGGATCCCGGTCGCCGGCCACGAACAGCGTCGGTACCTGCACTTTCGCACCCTCGTAGGGACGCGACGCCTCCCAGTTCGCGTCGTAGGCGCGGTACCAGGACAGGCCTCCGCGGAATCCGGTGCGGGCGAACTCGGCCGCGTAGTGGGCGAGTTCGTCGTCGGCGAGCCAATCCCACGGCAGGTCGGGAGCGGTGGGCAGCACGTCGAGATATCCGCGTCCGTCGGACGGATGCGACCACACATCGAGATAGCGGTATCCGCCCGAGAGGGCGAAGAACAACCGCTGCAGGAATTCGCGCGGGTGGGGATCGAGTTCCGCTTCCGCGACCCCCGGTTCCTGGAAGTAGTGAAGGTGGAGGAAATGCTTGTCGGCGAGACCGCGGAAGATCTCGCTCGGTCGCACCGGCATCCGGTCGGGCGAGTAGGGCACCGCGAGCAGGACGAGACCGGCGACGCGATCCGGATGTCGCAGCGCCGTCGTCCAGGCGACGGGCGCACCGAAGTCGTGACCGACGACGACCGCGCTGTCGATGCCGAGGACGTCGAGCAGCCGGACGAGGCGATCGGCGACCGCGACGTTCGTGTACTCCTCGACCTCCCGGGGCCGGCCGGTGCGGCCGTAGCCGGGCATGTCGGGGGCGACGGCACGGTATCCGGCGGCGACGAGCGCCGCGAGCTGGTGCCGGTAGCTGTACCCCAGTCCGGGAAATCCGTGGCACATGACGACCGCGGGCCCGTCACCCCGATCGTCGATGTTCCACGTGAAACCATCGACCTCGACGATGCGGCTGCCCATCAGGAGGCGGGGACGGTCTGCATGTCCTCCTGGCTCCAGAACGCCCTCATGCTCGTGATCCTCGCGTCGTCGTCGAAGGTCATCACGTCGACGACCTCCATGATCAGATCCTGCTCACCCAGGTGCGTGACCAGGCGGAACACGAAAGCGGCGTTGTTCTCCGCGATCTTGAGGGTGATCACCTCACCGGTCTGCGCGAGTGGTTCGACCACTCCGTAGAACTCGCGGATCTCGGCCTCGGTCGCGCGGACGGGTGTGCCGACCGGATCCTCGACGGTCGCGCCCGGTGCGTACAGGGCGAGGACGTCGTCGACGGTGCCCGAGGCAACGGACTTCACGTAGTTCTCGACGGTGGCGCGGATCGCGTCCCGACTCGGTGACATGAGGTCTCCTTCGTTCGAATCTGGAACACGTTTCAATCGACGGTAGTGGGCCGGTTCCGCGGATGCACTCACGATTCCCACTCGGAAGACCCCGCGCCGGAGGACGATGACATCGCCATCACCCGGAACGATCGGAGACCCGATGATCGACGCTGTCGCCTTCACCCTCGACGGACACGCCGGCGCCCTCGCAGCGCGCAAGTGGGTCGACGAGACCCCGCGCTACGTGGCGCTGCTGCGCCACGGTTACGGCGAGCACTGCGGACGCTACGAATACGTGGCAGCGCGCCTGGTCGCCGACGGCGCCGCCGTCTATGCGGTGGACCACATCGGTCACGGTCTCAGCGACGGCGAACGCGTTCTGATCGACGACTTCGAGAAGGTGGTCGACGACTTCCGCCTGCTCGATCTCACGGCGCGACGCGAACATCCCGACCTGCCGGTCGTGCTCGTCGGGCACTCGATGGGCGGCATGATCGCCGCCCGGTACGCGCAGCGATACGGAGCGGAGCTGACCGCGGTCGTCCTGTCCGGGCCGGTCCTCGGCAGGTGGGCCACCGTCGACGCCCTGCTCGCGGCCGAGGAGATCCCCGACACCCCCATCGATCCGTCCACCCTCTCCCGCGATCCCGAGGTGGGTCGCGCCTATGTGGCCGACCCGCTCGTCTGGCACGGCCCGTTCGAGCGCACCACCGTGCAGGCGCTGAAGACCTGCATCGACACGATCACCGCCGCCGGTGCCGTCGACGACGTGCCCGTGTTGTGGCTGCACGGTGAGGACGATCAGCTGGTTCCCCTCGACGGCACCGCCACCGGATGGTCGTCGCTGGCAGGTCGCGGGTCGTCGTCGAAGACCTATCCCGGGGCACGACACGAGGTCTTCAACGAGACGAATCGGGACGAGGTCCTGGGCGATGTCGTCGACTTCGTCGGCACGCACATCCACCCTCTCGAGCCTCTCGAGGATTGAACCCGACCGTGCCGGGCTACCCCACTCCATGGGGCCGTCCCCTTCGTGTCCCGTACGGAAGGAGATGACCGTGGTCGAAGACAGTCCATCCGACGGGGCTCGCCCTGGTCCGGCCGACAAGGCACGCCTCGGGTTGAAGCAGACCGTGTTCGGCAAGGCGAAGGAGGTCGCCGGCGCTCTGACCGGCAACGATTCCCTCACCACAGAAGGCCGACTCGAGCAGGAGCAGGCCCGGCAGACCAGGAAGGCCGACACACTCTCGCACATGGCCGAGGCCGAGAGCGACGAGGCGGTCGAGCAGCTCGACGCCGTCCGCGAGGCCGGACAGCAGGAACGCGAGGCCGTGCAGCAGCGGACCGACGCCGTCGAGTCGCAGGTCGAGCAGGAGGCACGGATCCGTAAACAGGCCGCCGATCTCGAATGTCAGGAGAACATCGTCCGAGGGCGGTCCGACGCCGTCCGCGAGGCCACCGCCGCCGAGCAGCAGGCACGCCGTGAGGAGAACGACCAGGTCACGGATGCCGCCGCCGAGGTCGCGGCTGCCGACGAGGACCACCGGCGCGCCTCCCACGACGCCGAACGTGCACGTCTCCAGGCCGAAGAGGAACGCCGCAAGGCCGAAGCCCTCGAACGCACCTTGACCGACGAGCCGGAGCGCTGACGAACACCACCGACATTCCCTACCGGAGCTGTACCCCCATCGAAGTTGGAGATGCGCCCATGAACCTCACCACCCTGCCCAAGAGCGTTCTGCGACTGCAGTACAAGATCGCCCGTTTTCCGCTGGGACTGCTCGAGCAGCAGTTGCGGTTCCTGCCCACCGACGCCCCGCCGCGCCTGATGTACGAGCGGGGACTGGGCATGCTGGACGGCATCGTCGGCAGCGTGCTCGACGATCAGGAGATCGCGACGCGCGGGGCACTCGCCACCGAACGCGCCGAAGCGGTGAAGCGCGCGGAGAAGCTCGACGCCCAGGCCGCGGCCGAGAAGCGCGCGGCGGACGCCGAACTCCGCCGGACGCGTGAGCGCGCCGAAGCCGAGCAGGAAGCTGCACGGCGCGACCGCGAGAAGGAGGTCCAGCAGGCGCGGGAGCGTGCGCAGGAACGCGCGAAGCAGGCTGAGAAGGAAGCCGAGCAGAAGAAGGCCGCCGAGACGGCGAAGGCCGATCAGGAGGCCGCCGCGAAGCGCCGTGCCGCCGAGACGGCGAAGAAGAAGGACGAGGAGCGCATCAGCAAGGCCGAGGAGGAGGCCGCCGAGCCGGCCAAGGTCTCCCTCAAGGAGGCCGTCGCCAAGCAGCTCGAGGCGAAGGAGGCGGAGGAGCGCGCACACGATGCGGGCGAGGTCGCCGAGTTCGAGAAGATCGAACACAAGAACCCCTGAGCGCGAAGTGCTCTCGGTGAAATTCGAGCGCACAGCACAGAGACGACGAGACCCCGGTGCACAGGATGCACCGGGGTCTCGTCTGTCGGAAGCTGTTGCTACTTCACGACATTGACCATCTTTCCGGGAACCACGATCACCTTGCGCGGTGCGGCACCGCCGAGCAGGTCGGCGATCTTCTCGTCCGCGAGCGCAGCGGCCTCGATGGCGTCGGGCGCGGCATCGGCCGGGACGGTGATGCGGCTGCGCACCTTGCCGTTGACCTGGATCGGGTACTCGACGCTGTCCTCCACGAGCCACTTCTCGTCGGCGACCGGGAACGGGCCGTGCGCAAGCGATTCGGTGTGTCCGAGACGCGACCACATCTCCTCGGCGAGGTGCGGGGCGACCGGGCCGAGCATGAGCACGAGCGGTTCGACGGCGCTGCGCGGCGCACCCGACGGGTACTGCTTCGTCAGGTGGTTCGTGTACTCGATGAGCTTGGCGATCGCCGTGTTGTCGCGCAGGTGGGTGAAGTCGTCGGACACACCCGCGACCGTCCTGTTGAGTGCCCGCAGCGTGTCGTCGCCGGGGGTGTCGTCGGTGACGCGCAGCGCACCGCTCTCCTCCTCGACCACCAGACGCCACACGCGCTGCAGGAAGCGGTGCGCGCCGACGACGTCCTTGGTCGCCCACGGACGCGACTGGTCGAGCGGACCCATCGACATCTCGTAGACGCGCAGGGTGTCGGCACCGTACTCGTCGAAGATCTGGTCGGGGCTGACGGAATTCTTGAGCGACTTGCCCATCTTCCCGTACTCGCGAGCGACCTCCTGCTCACCGTCCGGGCCGGTCCAGTAGAACTTGCCGTCGCGCTCGACGACCTCCTCGGCCGGCACGTACACACCGCGCGAGTCGGTGTAGGCATAGGCCTGGATGTAGCCCTGGTTGAACAGGCGACGGTACGGCTCCGAGGAAGTGACGTACCCGAGGTCGAAGAGCACCTTGTGCCAGAACCGCGCGTACAGCAGGTGCAGCACCGCGTGCTCGACACCGCCGACGTACAGGTCGACGCCACCCGGATCGTTCGGGCCGTGCAGTTCCGGCCGCGGGCCGGTCCAGTATGCCTCGTTCTCCTTGTCGCAGAAGGCTTCCGAGTTGGTGGGGTCGATGTAGCGCAGCTGGTACCACGAGCTGCCGGCCCACTGCGGCATCACGTTGGTGTCGCGCGTGTAGCGCTTCAGGCCGTCGCCGAGATCGAGCTCGACGTTCACCCAGTCGACCGCCTTCGCGAGCGGCGGGGACGGTTCGGAGTCGGCGTCGTCCGGATCGAACGAGACCGGCGCGTAGTCCTCCACCTCCGGAAGTTCCACGGGCAGAGCGGATTCGGGCAGCGGGTGAGCGCGTCCCTGCTCGTCGTAGACGATCGGGAAGGGCTCGCCCCAGTACCGCTGCCGCGCGAACAGCCAGTCGCGCAGCTTGTACTGGATGGTGCCGCGCCCGGTGCCCTCCTCCTCGAGCTTCGCGACGATCGTCTTCTTCGCCTCGGCGACGTCGAGACCGTCGAGCAGGCCGGAGTTCACCAGCACACCGTCGCCGGTGTACGCCTCGGTGGTGACGTCGCCGCCGGAGATGACCTCGCGGATGGGCAGACCGAAGGCGGTCGCGAACTCCCAGTCGCGCTGGTCGTGGCCCGGAACGGCCATGATCGCGCCGGTGCCGTAGCCGGTGAGGACGTAGTCGGCGATGAAGATCGGCAGTCGCTCGCCGTTGACCGGGTTCACGGCGTAGGCGCCGAGGAACACACCGGTCTTCTCCTTCGACTCCTGCCGCTCGAGATCGGACTTCGCGGCGATCGACGCGCGGTAGGCGGCAACCGCGGCGGCCGGATCGGCGGCACCGCCGGTCCAGCGCTCGTCGACACCCTCGGGCCAGGACGCACCGACGATCCGGTCGACGAGTTCGTGCTCGGGCGCGAGGGTCACGTAGCTGGCACCGAACAGGGTGTCGGGCCGGGTCGTGAACACCTCGATCGCCGAGTCGTGGTCGGCGACGGCGAACTTCACCTGGGCACCGTGCGAACGCCCGATCCAGTTGCGCTGCATGGACTTGACCTTGTCGGTCCAGTCCAGGTGCTCGAGATCGTCGATCAGGCGGTCGGAGTAGGCGGTGATCCGCATCATCCACTGGCGCAGGTTCTTCCGGAAGACCGGGAAGTTGCCGCGCTCGGAGCGGCCGTCGGCCGTGACCTCCTCGTTCGCGAGCACCGTGCCCAGGCCCGGGCACCAGTTGACGAGCGAATCCGACCGGTACACCAGGCGGTACGAGTCGATGACGTCGGCGCGCTCACCCTCCGACAGCGACGCCCAGTCACGTCCGTCCTCGGGACGACGCGTGCCGTCGGCGAACTCGGCCTCGAGTTCGGAGATGCGGCGCGCCCGGCCGGCCTCGCGGTCGTACCAGGCGTTGTAGATCGTCAGGAAGATCCACTGCGTCCACCGGTAGAAGTCGACGTCGGTCGTCGCGACCGAGCGACGCTCGTCGTGCCCGAGACCGAGCCGGGAGAGCTGCCGCTTCATGTTCGTGATGTTGGCCTCGGTGGTCGTGCGCGGGTGCGTGCCCGTCTGCACGGCGTACTGCTCGGCCGGCAGACCGAAGGCGTCGTAACCGAGGGTGTGCAGCACGTTGCGGCCCTGCATGCGGTTGAAGCGCGCGTACACGTCGGTGGCGATGTACCCGAGCGGGTGCCCCACGTGCAGGCCCGAGCCCGAGGGGTACGGGAACATGTCCTGCACGAAGAGCTTGTCGGAGGGCACCTCGCCGGCGAGATCGCCCACCGGATTGGGGGCGTGGAAGGTGCCGCGCTCGCGCCAGAGCTCCTGCCAGCGCTGCTCGATCCGCCCCGCAAGCTCGGCGGTGTACCGATGCTGCGGAGTGCTGCCGGGTTCGTGCTGGGAGGTCTGTTCGGGACGGGTCACGGTGATCACTATCTACTCGGCCGGGCGTGTGAGTGCTCCTACCAGGGTAGAACGTGCCCGCACCCGCGCAGACCGGTGGCACCACCGGCCGCGTATCCTGGTCGGGTGCTCATCGTCGCTGTCCTGCTCTTCGTGCTCGCTCTCGTCGTCGGCGCGGTGGGTGTCGCGGCACTGACCGGCAAGCTCCCGCGCAACCGCTGGGCCGGTGTGCGCACCCCCGACGCGCTGCGTGACGACGACGCCTTCACGCTGGCCAACAAGGTCGCCGCGCCCAGCATGCTCGGGTCCGCGGTGCTCCTCGCCCTCGGTGGAGTCGCGTCGCTGACCCTGCCCACCGTCGCCGGGATCATCGCGGTCGTCGTCACCGTGGTGGCCGCCCTCATCACCGCCGGAGCCGGCGGATCCGTCGCAGCGCGGGTCGCTGCGGCGACCAAGCCGGAGGAGACGGCCGGTTGCGGTACCTCGTGCGGCGCGTGCAGCCTGCGCGGGGCGTGCGAGCCGACCGCCTGACGGTTCGGCGAGAGCGGAACGAGGACGGCCCGGTGGAGGCCCGCACCCTAGGCTGAGCCCATGACGACGCGTCAGGTCGACCCCGTGGGTGTGCTGCTCGGGCTGGTCGTTCCGTTGCTGTGTGCCGTGGCCGTACTCGTGCTCACCCGTTCGTGGCTTCCACGGTTGCCCGGTGAAATTGCCACGCACTGGTCGGGCACGGCCCCCGATTCGTTCGGCCCGCCCATGACCTCGGCGTGGACCGCCGCCCTGCTGATCGTGCTCGTCGGGGGTGGGTGCTGTGCGATCGCCGCGCTCGCACAGGCGCAACTGCTCATGCGCCGCTACATGCTCGCGATCGGTCTCGGGGTCACCGGGACGATCACCGCGCTGTTCCTGGCCGGTCTCGCCGGGCAGCTCGACACGACCGACGCCACGCAGGCCGCGTTGGAGGGTCGGCCGGCGGTGCTCGGCATGTGGGCGGGTGTCGCGGTGGGCTGGTTCGGGGGACGGCTCCTGCGCGACGGCCGGGAGCGGAAGGCGGCGACCGCCGCTCCGGATCCGTCACTGCCGCGTGGTCGCGCCGAGCTGCCGATCGTCGAGCAGGTGGGCACCGGTGCGGGCACCACGGCGGGACTGTCGCTGCTCGTCCTGATCCCTGCACTCGTCGTGTGCGGTGCGACGCAGAGCTGGTGGCCGCTGGGCCTGATCGCACCCGTCGGTCTGCTCGTGCTGGGTCTGCTGCGCTACACGGTGGTGGTCGACGCGGACGGGATCCGGGTGTCGAATCTGGCCACCGACGCGCTCGGATACGACCTCGACGAGATCGTCGGCGCGAAGGTCACCGAGACCCGCCCGTTCCAGGACTGGGGCGGCTGGGGGCTGCGGGCCAAGGGTGGCAAACGGTACGGCCTGGTCACGCGCACCGGACCGGCGGTCGTGGTGACCACGGCGTCGGGACACGAATTCACCGTGACCGCAACGAGGGCCGAGGAGATGGCCGGCGCGATCAACACTCTCGCCGACGCCCGCTGACCGGTCCCGGTCGTCCGCCGGGACTCAGTTGCGTTCGACCTCGATCGGGTGGGTCGCGAGCAACGCCATCGGCAGCGGCTGCCGGCGCAGCACCCTCGCCCACAGGTCGAGGTGCGCGGGGGCGAGCACGTCCGCGGGCAGTGCCGAGACCACCATCCAGTCGTCGTTGCGCAGTTCGCCGTCGAGCTGACCTGCGCTCCACCCCGCGTATCCCGCGAAGATCCGCACACCCTCGACATAGTGGGCGATGTGCCCGGGATCGGCGTCGAGGTCGATCATCACCACTCGGCCGTCGACGTGGCGGATGCCGGGGACGTCGGTGATGTCGGCCCCCACCCGCAGCGTGCCGAGGCACAGTGCCGAACTGCGGTGGACGGGGCCGCCCACGAACAGGGTCTTCGGTTCGGCGGCGAGCCACGACCACTGCGGCAGCATGGCGTCGACGGAGGTGTCGCTGATGCGGTTCAGGACGACACCGAAGCTGCCCGCGTCGGTGTGCTCGATGATGTAGACGACGGTGCGGCGGAAGGTCGGCTCGGTGAGATCGGTGGCGGAGACGAGCAGGCTGCCGGCCCGCACCCTGGGTGTCGAGGGTGCGGTGCGGTCCTCGGGTTCGTCCTGATGCTGCGCCACGTCAGCCATTCTGTCACCGCCGTCACCGGCGCGTGGGGTGGAACCCGACGGTCTGTGCCAACAAGGTGAGATGATGTTCGAACAGGACCTCACGGTCCGGAAATGTGTCGGGGCCGTACTGCCCGAAGACCTCGAAGCTCACGGACCCGAACAGTGACGGCCATGCCCAGAGACCGCGTGCCAGTACGGAATCCGGGGCGGTGAGGGAGAATTCCTCCCTGATCCGGCCCAGCGGTTCCCCCAGGTTCTCCGGCGGTGGGGTACCGGCCGTGTCGTCCAGTACACCCGCGGCGTGGGCCTCGTCCACGATCCGGGCCAGTCGCAGGACCACGCGGATACCGGGTGCGGTGGTGCGTTCGGCGGGGGCGGCGTAGCCGGGCACCGGGCTGCCGTACAGCAACCCGTAGCGGGCGGGTTCGGCCAACGCCCACGAGCGCACGGCACGGCCGAGGGTGAGGAACCGTTCGCGGTGGTCGGAGGGGTCGACCGCGTCGACGGCTCGGTCGACACTGTCGCCGAGTTCGTCGTAGGCGTCGACGACGAGGAGGGTGAGCAGCTCGTCGCGGCTCGAGACGTAGCGGTAGACGGCGGAGGAGACGACACCCAGGTCGCGGGCGACGGCACGCAGCGACAGCGCCGCCGCTCCGTGGGTGCCGAGATGCTCGCGGCCGATCCGGAGGATGTCGGCCATCGTCTGTGCGCGTGCGCGCGCCCGTGGTGTCGTCACCCGGCCATTCTGCCGTCGAACAGAGAGCACCGTCAACAAACGAGAGCACTGCTCTTGACAAGCGCGTCTGCACGGAGGATCGTCGATGTCATCAGAGAGCACTGCTCACACTTTTCGGAATCGAGGAATCATGTCGCATCTCCAGGTGGTCGCAGGAGCCGGGCCCGTCGGCTGGACCGTCGCCGAACAACTTGCCGCACAAGGACATCGAGTGCGTGTTCTCACCCGATCGGGCAGTGGGCCGGAAGGTCCGGGTATCGAACGCCTGCGCGTCGATGCCACCGACCCCGAGGCCGTCGCCTCAGCCCTCGTCGACGAGGACGGACTTCCCACCGACGCCGTGTACATGTGCGTCCACGGCTCGGCCTACCGCGCCGACGTGTGGGCACGCGAACTCCCCGTCGCCGAGCGCGTCGTCCTCGACGCCGCCGCGAACCTGTCGGAGAAGACGGTCGTCGTCTTCCCCGAGAGCCTCTACTCGTACAGCGAACCCGACCGCGTCATGACCGAGGACTCACCCCGTGAGGCCGACACCGGCAAGCGCGGCGTCCGGCGGCAGCTCCTCGCGGCCCGTGCCGCCCATCGCGCACCGACGGTGAGCGTCGTGGCATCGGACTTCTTCGGTCCGCGGGCACTGAGCGCGATGGCCGGAGAACGCATGGTGCCCACCGTGCTCGCCGGCAGGAAGGTGCGGGTGCTCGGTTCGGCCGACCTCCCGCACTCGTTCACCTACGTGCCCGACCTGGCCGCGGCGATGATCGCAGCTGCGGGGGAGCCGGCGGTGTGGAACACCGTGATCCACGCACCCACCGGACAGGCCGTGACACAGCGTGAGATCGCCACCGCCTTCGCCCGGGCCGCCGGCCTGCCCGCGCCCGCGGTGGGGACGATCCCGTCCTGGCTGCTGCGGGCCGGGGGCGTCGTGAACCGGGACATGAAGGAACTCGCGGAGATGCTCTACCAGTTCACCGCTCCGTTCGTCATGGACTCGACCCGCACCGAACAGGTACTCGACCTGTCACCCACCCCGCTCGACGAAGCGGCGGCAGCAACCGTCGCGTGGTGGCGCGCCCGCGGGTGAGTCGCGCGGCACCGCGCCGGCCGTAACGGCCCAGGTCACGGCCGTGGCCGAGCGCCCGACCGGACCCGACCGGTCACAACGGATAGTGTCGGGAGTTGTGCGAGACTCCAGGCAGCAGTCCAGGCAGCGGGCGTGGCGATCGACCGCGACCGCCCTGCGGAACTCGCCGGGTCTCGTACGACTGACCGGGGTGCGGTTCGCGAGCCAGTTCGGCGACGGACTGTTCCAGGCCGCACTCGGCGGGGCGATCCTGTTCAACCCCGAACGTCACACCGACCCCGTGACGATCGCGGCAGGCTTCGCCGTGCTGCTGTTGCCGTACTCGGTGATCGGTCCGTTCGCCGGCGCCCTGCTCGACCGGTGGGACCGGCGTCTCGTCCTCGTGTGGGCCAACCTGCTCCGCGGAGTGTTCATCGCGGCGGCCGCGGCCGTGTTGCTCCTCGGGGGACCGCAGACCCCGCTCATGCTGTTCGCGCTCGCCGCCGTCGGCGTGAGCAGATTCGTCCTGGCGGGCGTCTCGGCCTCGCTCCCGCACGTCGTGGCCCAATCATGGCTCGTCCCGGTCAATTCCGTTATGGCGACGGTCGGTTCCGGTGTCTCGGCGGTCGGGGCCGCCACGGCGGTCGCGACCATCGGATTCGTGGGCGCAGGCGACACCGGCTCCGGCACTGCCGTCCTTCTCGGAGTGAGCGGTTCGCTCGTCGGCGCGATCGCCGCAGCCGGATTCGCCGCGAATGCACTCGGCCCCGAGGGAATACGTCCCCGGGCCGTGGTCCGCACCGTCCTGTCGGGCCTGCGGACCGGCGCGGGAGCCGTCCTCGAAGCGCCGGGCGTGACGATCGCGATGCTCGGAATCGGCGCGCACCGCATCGTGTTCGGCATCGACACGCTCATCATGGTGCTCGTCCTGCGTGCTGCGGGTGACGACTCCGGCGCTCCGGCCGGGGAGAACGACTCCGACCTGCTCGGCGGATTCTCCGGATTCGGTGTCGCGGTCGCCTGCACCGCCGCCGGCATGCTCTTCGCAGCGGTGCTCGCACCGATCCTGATCCCTCGACTGGGCCGGCCGCGCACCGTCACCGTCGGGTTGATCGCCGCCGCGATCGTGCAGTTCGCCTTCGTCACCACGGTGTCGGCCGGGCCGTTGCTCGTCGCGGCCTTCCTGCTCGGTCTCGCCGGTCAGACCATCAAACTCACCGGCGACGCAGCGATGCAGATCGACATCGACGACGCGCGCCGAGGACGGGTCTTCGCGCTGCAGGACACCGTCTTCAACATCGCCTTCCTCGGCGCGATCGTCGTGGCGGCCTTCGTCATCGACCCCGACGGCCGCACGCCCGAACTGGCCGTCGCAGGTGGGGTCGTCTACCTGATCGGGCTCGTCGCCGTGCTCGCCGTGCGCCGCACGCGGCAGTAGCGATCACGCGCGCAGCGCGGCAGCGATCACGCGAGCAGCGCGGCAGTAGCGATCACGCGCGCAGCGCGGCCGGGTGGATTCCCACCTCCGTGGCCTTGACGACGAACCACACGGAGTCGCCCGGATGGACGTCGAGGTCGGCGAGCGCCGCCGTCGTGATCTCCGCGGCGATACCCGTATCCGAGCGCACGAGCACCGTCGACCCCTGCGCCTCGAGTTCCGCGATCCTCACGCGCAGCGCGTTGCGGGGGCTCCCGTGCGGGGCGTCGGTGTAGACGGCGACCGCCGACGGCGCGAAGACGGCGACGGCAGCAGTGCCCGGGACGCAGTCGTCGTGGACCCGACCGTGGACGAGACCGTTCGCGGATTCCAGCGCCTCACCTCGCACGGTTCCGGTGACGAGGTTGGTCCCTGCGATGCGGGCGGCGAAGGCGCTGCGCGGTCGCGTGAGCACACGGCGCACCGGCCCGTCCTCGACGATCCGCCCGGCCTCGATCACGATCACCCGATCGGCGAGGGCGAGCACGTCGAGCGGGTCGTGGGTGACGAGCAGCGCGGTGCGTCCACTGTCGCGCAGGACGCGTCGCAGCAACGACCGCAGCACCGGTGTCGCCGTGACGTCGAGGGCGGCCATCGGCTCGTCGAGCAGCAACAGGTGCGGTTCGGCCGCGAGGGCACGCGCGAGCGCGACCCGCTGGGCCTGTCCACCCGACAGTTCGTGTGGACGGCGATCGGCGAGTTCCGCCGCATCGACCTCCCGCAGCCATCTCACGGCGCGGACACGGGCCTCACGCCGACCCGCACCCGCACTGCGCGGTGCGAACTCGACATTGCCCGCGACCGTCAGGTGCGGGAAGAGCAGGGCCTGCTGGGCGAGCAGCACCACCGACCGGTCGTGCGGTGCGACGGTGACGCCGGTCGCGGTGTCGGTGAGCACGCGACCGTCGAGTTCCACACGACCCGCATCGGGACGCAACAGGCCGGACACCACACCCAGCAGCGTCGATTTGCCGGCTCCGTTGGGGCCCAGCACCGCGACGATCTCCCCCTGCGCGACCTCGAGATCGATGTCGACGTCGCGTGCGGTGACCCGGGCCCGCACCGTCAGGCTCACAGCGGACGGTCCTTCCGCCGCGAGTACACGGCCACGACGATCACGACGGCCACCAGGATCAGCACGAGCGACAGCGCGACGGCGGCGTCGGGATCGGTCTCCCGCTGCAGGTAGATCTCGAGGGGCAACGTGCGCGTCACACCCTGCAGGCTGCCGGCGAAGGTGAGGGTCGCGCCGAATTCGCCCAGAGCGCGGGCGAAAGCGAGTACCGATCCGGAGACCAGGCCCGGCAGCACGAGGGGCAGGGTGATGCGCCGGAAGACCGTCGTGGGACGTGCCCCGAGTGTCGCCGCGACGTCCTCGTAGCGTGATCCCGCGCTGCGCAGCGCACCTTCGAGACTCGTGACGAGGAAGGGCAGTGCGACGAAGGTCTGTGCGAGCACGACTGCCGTGGTGGTGAAGGCGATGTGGATCCCGAGCGCGTCGAGATGCTCACCGATCAGCCCGCGACGACCGAAGGTGTAGAGCAGGGCGACGCCACCGACGACCGGGGGCAGAACGAGGGGCAGCAGGACGAACCCGCGGACCACCGATATCCACCGGAAGCTGCTGCGCGCCAGTACCACTGCAAGGGGAACACCGAGCAGGATGCACAGGATCGTGGCAGCCGCGGAGGTACGCAGGCTCAGGAAGAGCGCGTCGAGGGACGCCGGGGACGTCACGAGCGAAGGGAAGGTCGCCCAGTCGACGGTGAGCAGCATCGCCACCAGGGGCACGACGACGAACAGCAACCCCAGCGTCGCGGGGACGAACAACCACCGGGGCAGTCCCGTCGCGGTCACGGTGCACCGAATCCCGCGTCGGCCAGGACGGTTCGGCCGTCGGTGCCGGTGACGAAGCGCACGAAGGCGTCGGCACGATCGTGATATCGGGAATCCTTCAGTGTCGCAACGGGATAGACGTTGACGATCTCCGCGGCTTCCGGGGCGGGGACGACGGTGACCTTCTCCCCGGCGCCCATTGCATCCGTGACGTAGACCAGACCGGCGTCGGCCTGGCCGGAGGTGACCTTGCCGAGCACGTCGGTCACCGACGACTCCTCGGACACCGGCGCGAGTTCGACACCGGAAGCCTCCTCGAGCCGCTCGGTGGCCGCCCCGCACGGCACCCGGGGTGCGCACACGACCACCGAGAGACCGTCGCCGGTGAGGTCGTCGAGCGAGGTGATGTTCTCCGGATTCCCCGGTTCGGTGACGATCGCGAGCGTGTTGGTTGCGAACGGGATCGGTTCACCGGCAACGAGTCCGGACGCGACGGCGGCGTCCATCGTCCGGGTGTCGGCGGAGGCGAAGACGTCGGCCGGTGCGCCCTGCTCGAGTTGGGTCCCGAGATCGGACGAGCCGGCGAACGAGAATTCCACCGTCACTCCGGGGTTCGCCTCCTCGAATCGTTCGGCGATCTCGGTGAACGGTGCCCGGAGCGAGGCCGCTGCATAGACGGTGAGCACATCCGAACCGCCGCCGGTGCCGCACGACGTCAGTGCCGCAGCGGTGAGAGCGGCAGCGAGCGCGGCGAGCGCCCGGCACCTCATTCGGCCCCTCCGGGTGTCTCGACGATGACGGTGGTCGCCTTGACGACGGCCACACCGATGCTGCCCGGCTCGAGACCGAGCTCGTCCACGGCCTCGGTACTCATGAGCGAGACGATCCGGTGCGGACCGCACTGCATCTCCACCTGCGACATGACGGTGTCGGAGACCACGCGCGTGACCAGCCCGACGAAGCGGTTGCGGGCGGAACTGCCCACCCCGAGCGGATCGGGACCGGCATCGGCCTGAGCGCGGGCGAATTCCGCCAGCTCGCGGCCGTCGACGGTCTTGCGGCCGGCGGAGTCCTTGCCGGCGTGCAGCAGCCCCTGGTCGATCCAGCGACGGACCGTGTCGTCGCTGACCCCCAGCAACGAGGCGGCGTCGCGGATCCGGAGCGATGTCACGCGTGTCTCCGCAGATGCGTCATGAATGACACGTTATATCCGCATGTGCGGACCGACAAGCAGATCAGTAGACGTCGCGGACGTACCGCTTGTCGGCGGCCATCTGCTCGACGTACGCCGCGGCGGCGTCGCGGTCGAGCCGCCCGTGCGCCTGCACCACCTCGCGCAGGGCCGCGTCGACGTCCTTCGCCATACGTCCGGCATCGCCGCACACGTAGAAGTGGGCGCCGTCCTGCAGCCACTTCCACACCTGCGCGCCGTGCTCGCGCATCCGGTCCTGCACGTAGATCTTCTGCCGCTGGTCGCGGGAGAAGGCCAGACCCAGCTCGGTGAGGAAACCGTCGGCGTGCATCGACTCGATCTCGTCGCGGTAGAGATAGTCGGTCTCGGATCGCTGGTCTCCGAAGAACAACCAGTTGCGGCCCGTATGCCCCGCCTCGCGCCGGTCGTGGAGGAAACCGCGGAACGGTGCGATGCCCGTACCGGGGCCGATCATGATCATGTCGGTCTCGGGTGCCGGTGGCCGGAAGTGTTCGTTGCGCTGCACGAAGATCGGGATGTCCACACCCTTGCTGTGGTCGGCGAGGAACGACGAGCACACACCTGCCCGGGAGCGACCCTCGAATTCGTAACGCACCACCGACACCGTCAGCTGCACCTCGCGCGGATTCGTCTTCGGGCTCGACGAGATCGAGTACAGGCGCGGACGCAGACGGCCGAGAAGGTACTTCCATTCGTCCCAGGGCGCCTTGAACGGGTACTCGGCGATGACGTCCATCGCCTGCCGTCCGTACAGCCACTGCTGCAGCTCGATCTTGTTGCCCGGTCGCAGCAGCTTCGCGAGTTCGGCACTGCCGCTCTGCTTCTGCACGAACCGGAGCAGTTCCGGTGTCACCCGCGTGATATCGAGATGACGGGTCGCGGCCTCCCGCAGCGGCACGGTGGGACGGTCGCCGAGTTCGACGGCGGTCTCCGCATCGAGGGCGGTGACCTGGAGCCATTCGTCGACGGCCTCCGGGCCGTTCGTCGGCATCACCCCGAGGGCGTCGCCGGCCTCGTATTCGAATGCGGGATCGAAGATCTCGAATCCGAACTGGCGCACATCCTTCGCCGAACCCGCGCCGCTGAGTGCGACATTGCGGGTGATCCGCGTGACGAGCGGCGAGTTGCGGGTGTAGGCGGGAGAGGCCGGAGCCGGCGCGACCGGGGCAGCCGGGGTCGTCGAGCCTCCCAGCATCGGTACGAGCGACTCGAGCCAGTTCTGTGCGCGTTCGTCCTCTCCGGGTTCGCAGTCGACACGCTCGGTCAGGCGGGTCGCGCCGAGAGCACTCAGACGGTCGTCGACACGACGTCCGAATCCGCAGAAATCGTCGTAACTCGAGTCGCCGAAGGCCAGGACCGCATACCGTGTTCCGGTCAGTTCGGGTGCACTGTCCGCCTCGAGTCCCCGCCAGAACGACCCGCCGTTGTCGGGCGGGTCGCCGTCGCCGAAGGTGCTCGTGACGACCACGAGGTCGTCGATCCGGGCCAGTGCGGCGACGTCGAGTTCGTTCAGCCCCGTCAGTTTCACGGCTCGCCCGGCGTCGCGGAGTCGTTGCGCGCAACTCGCCGCGAAGGACTCGGCGTTGCCCGTCTGCGACGCCCAGGCCACCACGACGGCCGGTCCGTCCGGCACGGCCTCGGTGGGTGTCGCGCCGGGAACGGGAGCCGAGTGCGCGTACATCCCGGCGAGCAGTCCGTCGACCCATGCCCGCTTGTCGGCCGGGAACGGCGCGGTAGGGGGAAGGGTCGGCGCGGCAGTGATGTCCGCCGTCCTGAGTCCTGCGAGAAGCCCTGCGAGATAACCGCGTTCGGCGTCGTCGAAGGTGGGTGCGGGAATCGTCTCGAGTCCGAGCGCGGACTCGAGACGGTCGAGCACCGAACCGCTCTCGAGTACCGGTTCGACCGCACTCGCGATCTTCTCCACCGACACGGCGCAGACCTTGAATTCGGGTTGCAGCGATGCCGGGTCGACGGCGTCGTTCGTCACGGCGTTGATGGCGAGATCGTCGCCGAAGAGGTCGTTCCAATGGAAGGGGGCGAAGCAGTTCCCGGGCAGCACCCGGTCGGTGACGACGGCCGGCAGCACGGCCCAGCCGCGCCGCGATGCGATCTCCACCCGGTCGCCGTCGACGATCGACAGTCGCTGTGCATCATCGGGGTTGATCTCGACGAACGGCCCGGGATTCAGTTTGGTGAGTTTCTCGACCTTCCCGGTCTTGGTGAGGGTGTGCCACTGGTGCTGCACGCGTCCGGTGTTCAGGACGAAGGGGTGGTCGTCGTCCGGCATCTCCGCGGCGGGCATGTGCGGGCGCGGGAAGAAGCGGGCGCGGCCGTCGGGGGTCGCGAAGGCCAACCGCGGACGGGATCCGTCCTCGCGCACCACCGGGATCCGGCTCGTCCCGTCGTTGAGATAGCGGACGGGGTGCCGGGCCTCGGCCGATTCCGGTGGGCACGGCCACTGCACCGGCCCTTCCCGCAGGCGGTCGTAGGTCATGCCGCGCAGGTCGTATCCGGTCTGCGGGTTCGCGAATCCGGTGATCTCCTCGAAGATCTCCTCGGCACTCGAATAGTCGAACGCGTCGCCGAAACCCATCTCCTGCGCGACCCGCGCGATGATCTTCCAGTCGGGCAGCGACTCGCCGACGGGTGCGACGGCCTGCTGTAGGAGATTGACGGTGCGGTCGGATCCCACGGTGACGTACTCGGACTCGGCCCACAGGGCAGCGGGGAGGAGAACGTCTGCGTACGAAGCCGTTTCGGTTTCACGATAGACGTCCTGCACGATCACGAGCTCGGCCTTCCCGAGCGCCTCGAGAACGGTGGACCGATTCGCGACCGACGCCACGGGATTGGTGCAGATGATCCAGCACGCCTTGATCTCCCCGGCCGCCATCCGCTCGAACATGTCGACGGTGCCGGCGCCGCCCTCGGTGCGCAGCGTGCCGCGCGGCAGCGACCAGCGGTCCTCGACGAACGCACGGTCGTCGTCGGAAAGGACACTGCGCTGACCGGGCAGACCCGGTCCCATGTAGCCCATCTCACGGCCACCCATCGCGTTGGGCTGGCCGGTGAGGGAGAACGGCCCGCTGCCGGTGCGGGAGATCGCCCCGGTCGCGAGGTGCAGGTTGCAGATCGCGTTGGTGTTCCACGTGCCGTGGATGCTCTGGTTCAGACCCATCGTCCAGCAACTCATCCACTCGCCGGCCTCGCCGATCCACTGCGCCGCGGTGCGGATGTCGGCCTCGGCCAGGCCGGTGACCTCGGCGACGACGTGCGGTGGGTAGTCGGCGAGGAAGGACTCCATGGCGTCCCAGCCGTCGGTGTGCTCCTCGACGAAGGCGCGGTCGACGTGCCCGTTCTCGACGATCAGGTGCAGCAGTCCGTTGAGCAGCGCCAGATCGGTGCCCGGCGTGATCTGCAGGAACAGGTCGGCCTTGTCGGCGGTCGCGCTGCGTCGCGGATCGACGACGATCAGTCGCGCTCCCGCCTTGACCCGATCCATCATGCGGAGGAAGAGGATGGGATGGCAGTCGGCCATGTTGGAACCCGACACGAAGAACACGTCGGCACGGTCGAAGTCCTCGTACGAGCCGGGCGGGCCGTCGGATCCGAGCGACTGCTTGTAGCCGGTCGCGGCGCCGGCCATGCACAGTCTCGAATTCGATTCCATGTGCGAGGTGCGCAGGTATCCCTTCGCGAGTTTCGTCGCGAGGTACTGGGCCTCGAGCGACATCTGTCCCGAGACGTAGAGGGCCACCGCGTCGGGGCCGTGGATCGCGACGATGTCGCTCAGGCGCCGCGCGGTCTCGGCGATCGCATCGTCGAGGGGGAGCGGGGCGACATCGGCCACCCGCTCGGAACGCATCCATGCCGTCCCGAGCCGGCCCCCGGCCGCGAGCATCTCCGCGCTCGTTGCGCCCTTCGTGCACAACCGACCCCTGTTGGTCGGGTGGTCCTTGTCTCCGTATGCCCTCACCACGCGTCGGTCGCCCGTCTCCGGGTCGACGGCGACGTCGAGGAGCATCCCGCATCCCACACCGCAGTAGGAGCAGGTGGATTTCACCGTGGTGATCTCGTCCTGCATCCCGCAACTCCTAGACACCGTCTCGACTACGCCGGTGTCCATGCTGGAGAAGCGGTGTTGCGGTGGCGTCACCCGCGGTGAGCACGCGGTGACATCTGGCTCACGTCGCCGTCACGGCGATGTGAGATCAGACGTTCGGGTCTACGCTTTCTGCTGCTCCGCCCACCATTCGAGCAGCGCGGCCTCGGCCTCCTCGCGGTCGAGCGGGCCGCGGTCGAGCCGCAGTTCCTTGAGGAAGTTCCACGCCTTGCCGACCGTCGGACCTGCGGGGATACCCAGTAGTTCCATGATCGCGTTGCCGTCGAGATCGGGCCGGACCTTGGCGAGATCCTCCTCGGCGGCGATCCGCTCGATCCGCTCCTCGAGACCGTCGTAGGTGGCCTGCAGTGCGGCGGCACGACGCTTGTTGCGGGTCGTGCAGTCGGCGCGCACCAGCTTGTGGAGCCTGGGCAGCAGCGGCCCGGCGTCGTGCACGTAGCGGCGCACGGCCGAATCCGTCCACTGTCCCTTGCCGTAGCCGTGGAAGCGCAGATGCAGGAAGACCAGGCGGCTGACGTCCTCGATCATCTGCTTCGAGTACTTGAGCGCGCGCATGCGCTTGCGCACGAGCTTCGCCCCGACCACCTCGTGGTGGTGGAAGCTGACGCCGCCCTGCGGCTCGTTGCGCTTGGTGTCGGGCTTGCCGATGTCGTGCAGCAGCGCAGCCCACCGCAGGACGAGATCGGGATCGCCGTCCTCGAGGTCGATGGCCTGCTTCAGGACGGTCAGCGAGTGCCAGTACACGTCCTTGTGCTGGTGGTGCTCGTCGATCTCGAGCTTCATCGCGGGGATCTCGGGGATCACCCGCTGCGCGAGACCGGTCTCGACCATCGTGTCGATGCCCTCGATCGGATAGTCGCCGAGGATCAGCTTGTCGAGCTCGGCCTGTACCCGCTCGGCGCTGATCCGCAGGATCTCGTCGGCCATCGAGACGATCGCGGTGTGCACGCGCTCGGTGAGGGCGAAGCCGAGCTGGGAGACGAACCGTGCCGCTCGCAGCATGCGCAGCGGATCGTCGTGGAAGGAGTCCTCGGGCTTCGCCGGGGTGTCGAGCACGCCGGCAAGCAGGGAGTCCATGCCGCCGAGCGGATCGACGAACTCACCCGCACCGTCCGGTCCGATCCGCACGGCCATCGCGTTGACGGTGAAGTCGCGGCGCACGAGATCGTCCTCGAGACTCGTGCCGTACTCCACGATGGGGTGACGCGTGACACGGTCGTAGGCGTCGCTGCGGAAGGTGGTGATCTCGAGTTGCTCGAGTCCCTTCACCGCACTGATCGTCCCGAAGTCGATGCCCGTGTCCCACTGGTGGTCGACGAAACCGCGTAACAGCTCCTGCACGACCTCCGGACGCGCGTCGGTGGTGAAGTCGAGGTCGGTGCCGAGACGACCGAGCACCGCGTCGCGCACGCTGCCCCCGACGAGATACAGCTCGTGTCCGGCTTCGGCGAATCGTGCCCCCAGCGGGGCGAGGATCTCGGACAGATCGCGCAGAGTGGCCTCGGCTCCGGCGAGCAGCCGGGTGCGACGGTCGGTGTCTGCGGTGGGGGAGTTCACGTCTTTGCACCTTACCGAGCAGCGCGTTCGTGTGGTTGAGCCGGGACCGACGTCCCTCCATCTACTATCTATGAGGTGTCGCCCGCCGAACGTGCCAACCGTAACCGCCGCAGCTCGCGGCGGCGTGGCGCGGGCACGAAGAAGACCGCACACGGTGCTTCGCCCGGATCGTCCGCTTCGCCCGGACCTCGGATGCGGACCGTCCGCGAGACCTCCGCAGGAGGTCTGGTGGTCGACGGACTCGGTGGTCCGCCCGAGAAACTCTGCGCAGCCCTGATCGGCCGTACCGACCGGCGGGGCCGCCTGCTGTGGTCGTTGCCGAAGGGTCACATCGAGCAGGGTGAGACCGCCGAGCAGACCGCGATGCGCGAGGTCCGCGAGGAGACCGGCGTGCGCAGTTCGGTGCTCGCCGAGCTGGGCAGCATCGACTACTGGTTCGTCACCGAGGGTCGCCGGGTCCACAAGACCGTGCACCACTACCTGCTGCGTTATCTCGGCGGAGAACTCTCCGACGCGGACGTCGAGGTCACCGAGGTGGCGTGGGTGCCGCTGCGCGAGCTGCGGACCCGCCTGGCGTACGCCGACGAACGCAAGCTGGCCGACATCGCCGATCGTCTCATCGCCGAGATGGACCACGAACGACTCCCCGACGTCGACGAACCGGGGGCCCCACGCGGATGACGGTGGTGGTGTCCCGGGCGGGCGCCGCGGTGCTCGCCGTGCTCGTACTCGTCCTCACAACGGCAGGCGTGACGGCTCTTCTGCCGACGACTCTTCTCCCGACGGCCACGGCGAACCCGGCCGCAGCCCAGACCGACCCCGACGAGCCGCGCTTCCTCGAGCTGAGCATCGACGAGGTGACGCCGCAGACGGTGACCCTCACGAGCGAGTCCGTCGTCACGGTGCGCGGCACGGTGGCGAACATCGGCGACCGGGACGTCGAGGACGTCTGGGTGCGGCTGCAGCGCGCACCGGTCGTCTCCGATTCCGCGGCGCTGCGCACCTCGCTGTCCCTCGACCAGGCCGGCTTCGACACCGTCGGTGAGTTCGAGGAGGTCGCCGACCGGCTGGGGCAGGGTGAGCGCGCCGATTTCGAACTCGAACTGCCGCTGCGCTCCGAACTCGTGCCGTCGCTCGACATCGACACCCCCGGCGTCTACCCGCTGCTGGTGAACGTCAACGGTGTCCCCGAGTACGGCGGCGCGGCGCGGCTCGACGACGCACGCTTCCTGCTGCCCGTTCTCGCGCTTCCTGCAAGTGACGAGGTCACGGAGGACGCAGAGACCACCGGGGACGACACAGGGGAGACCCGGACGGGCAACGGCGGGTCGCGGGGCACGACCCGCTCCTCCGACGACGGCCTGCTCGACAGCGACGAGAAGGCGTTCCCCGCCGTACCGCCCGACGTGTCCCGTCCCGCCGCGGTCACGATGCTGTGGCCGCTGGCCGACCGACCGAGGCTCGCGGCCGGCGTGGCCGGTTCCGGCACCGAACCGGTACGCCTGATCGACGACGACCTCGCGACCTCGCTCGCCGAGGGCGGAAGGCTGGACGGTCTGCTGCGCGCCGTCGAGGACACCGCCCGCACCGAACCCCGCGTCCTCGAGGGACTGTGCCTGGCGATCGACCCGGATCTGCTCGTCACCGTCGCGAACATGACACGCGACTATCTCGTGGTCGAGGATCCGGACGAACCGACCGGCGACGCGCGGCCGGGGTCGGGCACGGATGCCGCGGCCGCCTGGCTCGAGCGGTTGCGTGCCCTCGCGGCGACGACCTGCACGATGGCCGTGCCGTTCGCGCAGGTCGACCTCACCGCCCTCGCCGACCTCGCCGACTCGTCCCTGACCGACTCCGCGCTCGAATCACCGGCGGCGATCGTCGACTCCGTCCTCGGCGTCACTTCCACCCCGGGCGTGATGTGGCCCGATTCCGGCGTGCTCACCGAGAAGACCGGATCGATGCTCGCCGCCGACGGCCCGGTGACCGCTCTGCTGTCCGACAACGCCGTCGAGGGTGGACGCACCCTGCTCGCGGGCACGTCGTCGACGCCGTCCACCGCGCCGGGAGGCAACGGCTTCCGGATCTCCGGTGTCTCCGGCCTCACCGCCGTCCTGTTCGACTCGTCCGCGTCCGCGGCACTGGCCGGGATGGGTACCGACCCGCAGACGCCGTCCTTCGCCCCCTCCTCCGCGCGTTACGACCTCTCCCGAGACTCCTCGACAGCCCGCCTGCAGGACGCTCTCGGCGCGCTGGCCTGGCCGGCCATGGTGCCGACGGTCAGCGAGGTCACCGGCGCGGCGCTGCCGGCGGCGGGCCGATCGGTGCTGTTCGCACCGCCGCAGAACTGGTCGGCATCGCCCGACGACGCCGCCTCCGTGCTGTCGATGCTCTCCACGCTCGTCCGCTCGGGCCTGACCACGCCTCGACCGCTCGGCGCGCTCGTCGACGCGGCCGCGAACACCGCGAACGATCCGACCGCTTCGCTGCTGGTCTATCCCGAACAGGCGATCACCGACGGTGCCTCCGCCGCGGTCGTGTCCGAGGCCGAGGAGCAGATCGGCCGCCTCGACGCGATCCAGACGGCGCTGGTCGAGGACCCGCAGGCCCAGCTCACCCCGCGTCAGTTCACCGCCCCGCTGCGCGAGGACCTGCTGCGCGCGATGAGCCTGTCCGGTCGTCGTGGCGCCGACGCCGACCGTGCCTACGCGACCGGTGAGCACCGCGCCGCCGAGGTGCGGGAGGCCGTCGACGACATCTACGACGCCGTGACGGTCATCTCGACCGGCGGTGTCTACACCCTGACGTCCGAACAGAGTCCGCTGCTGCTCACCGCGCGCAACGACCTGCCCGTGGGCATCACCGTGCGACTGCAGGTGGACGCGCCCGACACGGTGGACATCACCGACATCGGGCCCACCCAGCTCCCGCCGCGCGGCAGCCGCACCCTCACGGTGCCGGCACAGATCAGCGACTCGCGGAACCTCCGGCTGGAGTTCGCCCTCACCACCGAGTCCGGCCTGCCTCTCGGCAGCTCGACGACGGTGACGGTACGTTCCAATGCGTACGGCCAGATCCTCGCCGTCGTCACGGGATGTGCGGGAGCACTCCTGCTGTTCCTGGCGGGCAGACGACTTCTGCACCGGTTCCGTGGAGAGCCGGATCCAGCCGACGAAGGGTACGAGAAATGACCGGGAACTCCACACGGGACGACGTGGAGACGCACCCGCACCCGGGACCGTCGGACTCTCCCACCACCTCACCGGACATCACGGGCGTCGCATCCGGTCGCAGGAAGCCGCAGAGCCTGCTCGCGGCGACCGGCTCCATCGCCGTCGCGACCCTGGTCAGCCGTATCACCGGCTTCCTCAAGCAGCTGCTCATCCTGACCCTGCTCGGGGCGAGCGTCGCGTCGTCGTTCACCGTCGCGCACCAGATCCCCAACATGATCTCCGAGCTGGTGCTCGGCGCCGTCCTGACCTCGATCGTCGTGCCCGTGCTGGTGCGGGCCGAACGGGAGGACCCCGACGGCGGTGAGGCCTTCGTCCGGCGACTGTTCACCGCAGCGCTGGTGCTGCTCGGCACGGCGACCGTTCTCGCGGTGGCCGCGGCCCCGGTCCTCACCACCCACGTCTTCCTCGACGAGTCCGGCAAGGTCTCGACGTCGCTGACCACGGCGCTGTCGTACCTGCTCCTGCCCGCGATCATGTTCTACGGGTTGTCGGGCCTGTTCACGGGCATCCTCAACACCCGGCAGGTGTTCAAGCCTGGCGCCTGGGCCCCGGTGTGCAACAACCTCGTGGTGCTCTCCGTCCTGGTGATCTACTACCTGATGCCGGGGGAGATCACCCTCGATCCGGTGCGGATGAGCGATCCGAAACTGCTCGTCCTCGGCATCGGCGTGCTGCTCGGCGTCGTCACGCAGGCGATGTGCCTGGTACCCGCGCTGCGCCGCGAGGGCATCAACCTCCGGCCGCTGTGGGGTCTCGACGACCGGCTCCGGCAGTTCGGTGGCATGGCCGCCGCGATCGTGCTCTACGTGCTGATCAGCCAGGCCGGCATGGTCTTCGCCACGCGCGTGTCGTCGGGGGCCGACGAGGCCGGACCGGCGATCTACAACAACGCGTGGCTGCTGCTGCAGCTGCCCTACGGCGTCCTCGGTGTCACCGTGCTCACCGCGATCATGCCGCGCCTGAGCCGCAACGCCGCCGCGGACGACACCCCGGCCGTCGTCGACGACCTGTCCGTCGCGACCCGCCTGACCATGATCTCGCTCATCCCGATCGTCACCTTCCTGACGATCGCGGGGTCGCAGGTCGGCGCCGCGCTGTACGGCTACGGTAACTTCGGCGGCAGCAACGCCGAACGCCTCGGTCAGGCGGTGAGCTGGTCGGCGTTCACGCTCATCCCGTACGCCCTGGTGCTCATCCACCTGCGCGTGTTCTACGCCCGGGAACAGGCCTGGACCCCCACCTGGATCATCCTCGGCATCACCGCCGTCAAGATCGGCCTGTCCGCGCTGGCCCCCGTCGTCGCGGCGGACGACGAGCAGGTGGTGCTGCTCCTCGGCGCGGCCACCGGCATCGCGTTCACCGTCGGAGCGTTCATCGGCGGCTATCTGCTGCACCGCACGCTCGGCAACCTGCAGATGGCGAACGTCGGACGCACCGTCTGGCACGTCGTGCTCGCGTCGCTCGCCGGGGCGGTCGTCGTGCTGGTCACCGATCGTCTCCTGCAGCTCGACGTGCTCGCCGACCGTTTCGGGGGCATCGGCTCGCTCGTGCGGGTCGGGCTCAACGGTGTGCTGATGGTGCTCGTCGCGCTGGTCGGGATGTACCTGCTCAAGGTGCCCGAGATCCTCGCGATCGAAGCGGCCGTGCGACGGAAGGTCGCGGCGCTGCGCGGCACCGCCCCGGTCGAGGAGGCCCCCGCCGAGCCCGAGACCGGAACCACCTCCGACGAGGCACCGGTTCCCGCCCCCGTCCCGCGTCCGCGTTACGCCGAATCGGACGCCGAGAAGACCGTCATCCTGCCGCGTATCGACTACGGCGAGTACGGCGTCGGACCTTATGACGCCATCACAGAGGTCATGCCCGCCATCAGGGACGTGCCCGGTCGCAGCAATGCGCACGGACAACTCCCGTACCCTGATCAGCAGCAGGTACGGTCCGGGAGCCGTCGACCACGGTTCTTCGCGGCCCCCAGCGGCGACCCGCGTCTGCACACCGGAAGTGGACGAGTCGACAACGAAGGAGTGAGGGTGAGCGACGACCACGCTGCCGGCAAGTCCACCATCGATGCCGCCGCACGGCAGAAGTCCGCCGACAAGGACGGCAAGCGCCCGCCGCGCGATCCGAACCTCGACACGGGTGTCATCCCGGTCGGATCCCCGCAGCTGCCGCCGGTGCGCGTCGCGGGTCCGGCCTCCCAGCCGCGCCGTCCGATGCGCGGCCCCGATCTCATTGCCGGTGCCTCGGTCGCCGGTGGTCGTTACCGTCTGCTCGCACCGCACGGCGGCGCACGTGGCCTGCGTTTCTGGCAGGCGCTCGACGTCAAGCTCGATCGCGAGGTCGCGCTGACCTTCGTCGACGCGGAACAGCGCGCGGCCGACGGCACCGGCCCCGATTCGCCGCAGGCCGTGCTCTCGCGCACCCTGCGTCTCGGTCGCATCAACTCGCCCGGTCTCGCCCGCGTCCTCGACGTGGTGCGCGGCAGCTCGGGCGGCATCGTCGTCTCGGAGTGGACCCCCGGCCGGTCGCTGAAGGAGATGTCGACCACCGAGCCGTCGCCGATCGGTGCGGCACGCGCGATCCGCGCACTCGCGGCTGCGGCCGAGGCGTCGCATCGAGCGGGCAGTGCCCTGTCGATCGACCACCCGGACCGCATCCGCATCAGCGTGGCGGGCGACGCCGTGCTGGCCTTCCCCGCGACGTTCTCCGACTCCGACGCGATGTCCGACGTGCGCGGTCTCGGTGCGAGCCTGTACGGACTCATCACCGGACGCTGGCCGCTGGGCGAGCCGCCGGTTCCGGGTGGCGCTCCCGTCGCGCACCACAGCGGTGCCACCGTCGGCGGGATGCCGGAACCCGACCGCAAGGACGGTGTGCCGGTGGAGCCGCGCGTCCTGCGTCCCGACGTGCCGTTCGAGATCTCGGCGGTCGCGGTTCGTGCCCTGTCCGCGGACGGCGGCATCCGGACCGCCGCGACCGTGCAGCACATCCTCGATCAGGCGTCGGTCGTCGACCAGAAGACCGAGATGATCCCGGCACTGCGGATCGGGCAGCGCGCTGCCGCCGCGGAGTCGCACGCTCTCGCCGATCCCGAAGCGCTGGAACAGAAGAAGAAGCATTCGCAGCGGATGCTCGTCGCCCTGGCCGCGCTCGGTGCCACGACGGTGCTGCTGCTCGCGCTCATCGGATGGTGGATCGCGAACCTGCTCGCCGGTGATGCCGACGACGCTCCGCTGACGAGCCAGGAGTTCGGTCTGACCCCCACCGCCGAGGCGCCGGCCGAGGACGGGGCGGGCGACGAGCAGGGCGCGGCCGCGCCGCCGCGACCCGCGGCGAGCGCTCCGGTCTCCGCGACCTCCGTCTCGGTGTTCTCACCTCAGGGCACACCCGATTCGCCCGCCACCGCGTCGCAGGCGATCGACGGTGATCCGTCCACGTCGTGGAGCACCGATGCCTACTTCGATCCGTTCCCCTCGCTGAAGAACGGTGTCGGACTTCTGTTCACGCTCGCCGACGCGTCGGAACTGTCCGCGGTAAAGGTCACCACCGACACACCGGGCACGGTCGTCGAGGTGCGCAGCGCACCGTCCGAGTCGACGTCGCTCGATCAGACGCAGGTGATCGGTTCGGGCACACTGGCTTCCGGTGAGACCACGATCCCGGTCGAGACGGACGGCCAGACCTCGCACGTGCTGGTGTGGATCACCGATCTGAGCTCGAGCGGCGGAAGCAACAAGAGTTCCATCTCCGAAGTGGAATTCGAAGCCGCACGCTGACCGCCGACAGCCGGGCGGAATCGTCCGGATCGGCTACCATCCGCGCGTGCGAATTTTCGGGGGGATCGCAAAAATCGCCGTGCCCGACGGGGGTGTCGACGACGGCGGGAGTGTGTCGGACGGGGTGGCGTCCGATGGAGTGTCGGATGCCGAGCTGCTCGCAGCACACGTCGCAGGCGATCGGTATGCCTTCTCCGCCTTGCTGGCCCGACATCAGGACCATCTGTGGCAGGTCGCGCGGCGGACCAGTTACTCGAACGAGGACGCCGCGGATGCGCTGCAGGAGGCATTGCTCTCGGCGCACCGGAGGGCCTCGGGTTTCCGGGAGGACGCCGCGGTCCGAAGCTGGTTGCACTCGATCGTCGTCAATGCGTGCCTCGATCGCATCCGTCGCAACCGTGTCCGCGTGACCGTCCCACTGTTCGAGGACGATTCGCACGACCTGCGTACCCCGCGCGATCCCATCCGCGACACCGAGATCGCACTCGACATCGAATCCGCCCTGTTCGCACTGCCACCCGAACAGCGGGCGGCCGTCGTCGCGGTCGATGTGGAGGGTTTCTCCGTCCGGGAGGCGGCGCGCCGGCTCGGTGTTCCGGAGGGAACGGTGAAGAGCCGCTGTGCTCGCGCGCGGAGTCGGCTCGCACTTCTTCTCGACGACCTTCGTTCCGAGGGGAACCGATCGTGATCCTCCTCCGTCTTACTCTGGTGAGGGATGCCGAGCCGCGGAGGAGAGTCGCGCATGAACGAGGACGAGGTGCGTCCGTCGAGCTCCGCCGAGGTGCGTCCGTCGAGCTCCGCCGAGGTGCGTCCGTCGAGCTCCGCCGAGGTGCGTCCGCCGTACTCTGCGGAGTTGCTCGCCGATCTGCATGCCGGGGTGCTCGACGAGGAGTTCGCAGCCCGGTTGTGGCCGCGTGTGCGCCGCGATCCCGAGGCCGTCGCGTATCTGGCACGGCTCGATGCGACGCGGGCGCGGTTGTCGGCCCTGCGCGACGCTCCACCGACGGAGTCGATTCCGCCCGAGATCGTCGCGCACATCGGTACCGCGCTCGCGGAGGACCGGTCCGGCGTCCGGTCCGTGCCGTCCCGGAACGCACGGCGTCGCGGTTGGGCTGTGGCCGGTGCCGCGGTCGCGGCCGCAGTGGCGGTGATGCTCGTGGTGGTCGTGCGCGGAACGGCTTTCGGTAGCGACGACCCGACCGGCGTTCCCGTCGCGGCAGCGGAGGACGAGGCCCTGTTCGAACCCTCCACCCTGCGGGCGATGATCGGTGATACCGACCCCGGTCTTCTGGGTGGTGCCGATCGTCTCCGGGATTGCTTGGACGCGAACGGTTTCGAGGGGCGGTCACCGATCGGCTCCCGCGCGGTGCGATTCGCCGGCGACGATGCCGTCCTCGTCCTGATGAGCGGGCCGGATGCGCCGGCGCTCACCGCACTGGTGGTCGGAACCGACTGCGATGCAGACGATCCCGCGACACTGGCCCGCAAGGCGATCGGCTGACCCGCCGCTCGGTTTCGGCGCTACGCCACGGTCGACAACAGTTCCAGGATCCGCGCGCGCAGCGCGGGTGTGTCGTCCTCAGCGGCGATGAGACCGGCGAACAGCGCCGACCCTGCTGCCATCACGAGCACCGCCTTGGCGTCGGTCTCGACGTCCGAACCGTCGCCGTCGGCGAACAGAGCGGTGCTGGGGCCGCTGAACGTGCGCCAGAGCGTGTTGCGGAGGTCCTCGTGGTCCCGCAGGGCAGCGAGGAGCCCCGGGAGCGCAGCGCGGACCTCCGGCCGGGAGAACAGCTCGATGCTCCCGGTGACCACCCATTCGATCCAGCCCTTACGATCGATGCCGTCGTAGGGCGTCAGATCGGGCGCGGACCCGAGCAGCGCGTCGAGCACCAGGTGGGCCTTGGTGGGCCACCGACGCGTGAGTGCGGCGCGGCCGACGCCGGCGCGGGCGGCGACGGCCCGCAGGCTCAGCCCGTCCCATCCGTGGGTGCGGAGCATCTCGCGGGTGGCGGTGAGGACGTCGTTGTCTATTCGGGGGTCGCGGGGACGCCCCGGAGCAGTGCCGGGCATGGGCTCCGTGTTGTCGGGACCGAATGGGAATCGATCTGGCGCGGAGTGTGACGAGCGTTATAGTCGAAACGCAATTACGGTACCACTGGCATCGAAAGTAGGGGCATGTCTTCGCCGCGACCCACCGTGTTCGAGCCGGCCCGACTCGGGCCGCTCACCCTCCGCAACCGCATCGTCAAGGCGGCGACCTTCGAAGGCGTCATGCCCCGGGGCGCAGTCAGCGACGAACTCGTCGAATTCCACGCCGAGGTCGCCCGCGGCGGCACCGCCCTCACGACCGTCGCGTACTGCTCGGTCTCCCACGACGGCCGCGTCCACCGCGACACCCTCGTGCTCGACGCCGACTCCGTCCCCGGCCTGACCCGGCTCACCGATGCCGTGCACACCGCCGGCGGTCTGGCGTCCGCGCAGATCGGCCACGCCGGACTCGTCGCCAACCAGATCTCCAACAAGATGAAGACGCTCGCGCCGTCCACACGCATCAGCGCCCCCGCCATGGGGCTCGTCCGCGGCGCGACACTCGAGCAGCTCGATCGGGTGGTCCAGGACTACGCACGCGCCGCGCGCCTGGCCGTCGAGGCCGGATTCGACGCCGTCGAGGTCCACCTCGGCCACAACTATCTGCTCAGTTCCTTCATGAGCCCGAATCTCAACAAGCGCTCCGACAAGTACGGCGGCAGCATCGCCAACCGCACCGCCTTCCCGCGTCGCGTGCTCGAGGCCGTCCGCACGGCAGTGGGGGAGGGGGTGGCCGTCATCGCGAAGTTCAACATGACCGACGGCGTGCCCCAGGGTCTGTGGCTCGACGAGTCGCTGCCCATGGCCAAGCTCATCGAATCCGACGGCACCATCGACGCCATGCAGCTCACCGGCGGCAGCTCGCTGCTGAACGGGATGTACTTCTTCCGCGGCGACGTCCCGATGAAGGAGTTCCAGGAGTCGCAGCCGAAGGTCGTCGGCTGGGGACTGAAGGTCTACGGGCCGAAGATCTTCCCGAAGCTCCCGTTCGAGGAGGCATTCTTCCTGCCCATGGCCCGCCAGTTCCGGGAGGAACTGAAGATCCCGCTGATCCTCCTCGGCGGCATCAACCGGCTCGACACCATCGAGACGGCGCTCGACGAAGGCTTCGAGTTCGTCGCCATGGGACGCGCGCTGTTGCGTGATCCGTATCTCGTCCGCAAGTTCGAGGAGAAGACCGCTCGAGAAGGTCTGTGCATCCACTGCAACAAGTGCATGCCGACCATCTACACGGGCACGCGTTGTGTGATCCGCGAGACGCTGCGGGACGTGCCCGACGCGGTCTGAGACCGTCCCGGTTCGCATCGGGGGCGGGCCGGTCGGGCGACCGACCGGTCCGTACAGGGCGTCTGTGGCGGGACGCACGGCGGGAGGGGAACAACACCGTTTACCCTGGTGTTGACAGTATCTGTAGGCTGCCGTCCGGTTTCGGCTGGACCGCCCGCAGTCCTCGCGCCCCCGATCACCCAACCGGAAGGCTCCGCCGCATGACGACCTCGCCCACGATTCACGACCTCATCATCGTCGGTTCGGGACCGGCCGGATACACCGCCGCCATCTACGCGGCCCGCGCCGAACTCGCCCCGCTCGTCTTCGAGGGAACGCAGTTCGGTGGCGAGCTCATGACCACCACCGAGGTCGAGAACTTCCCGGGCTTCAAGGACGGGATCATGGGCCCCGAACTCATGGACCAGATGCGCGAGCAGGCACTGCGTTTCGGCGCCGATCTGCGCACCGAGGACGTCGACGAGATGGACCTCACGGGCGCGGTCAAGACGGTCGTCGCCAACGGCGAGACCTACCGCAGCCACGCTGTCATCCTCGCCATGGGCGCCGAGCCGCGTTACCTCGGTGTGCCCGGTGAGTCGCAGCTGCTCGGCCGCGGCGTCTCCGCCTGCGCGACCTGCGACGGCTTCTTCTTCCGCGACCAGGACATCGCCGTCGTCGGCGGCGGCGACTCCGCGATGGAGGAAGCGACCTTCCTGACGCGCTTCGCCCGCAGTGTCACCCTCATCCACCGCCGCGAGGAGTTCCGCGCGTCGAAGATCATGCTCGAGCGCGCCCGCGCCAACGAGAAGATCCGCTTCGTCACCAACGCGAAGGTCGCCGAGGTGCAGGGCGAGAACAGCGTCACCAACCTCGTCCTCGAGGACACCGTCACCGGCGAGCGCAGCGACCTGCCCGTCACCGGTCTGTTCGTCGCCGTCGGCCACGACCCGCGCAGCTCGCTCGTCAAGGGTCAGGTCGACCTCGACGACGAGGGCTATGTGAAGGTCTCGGCGCCGTCCACCGCGACCTCCGTGCCGGGTGTCTTCGCCGCGGGCGACCTCGTCGACCACACCTACCGCCAGGCGATCACCGCCGCCGGCACCGGATGCTCGGCGTCCATCGACGCGGAGCGGTGGCTCGTCGCGAACCGTGAGGTCGAGGCGCCCACGCTCGCCGAGGCCTGATCCCACCAGCCGTTCCACATTCCATCCCGAGATTCAGGAGACACCCGTGGCCGACAAGAACACCGTCACCATCACCGACTCGTCGTTCGTCGAGGACGTACTGCAGTCCGAGAAGCCCGTCCTCGTCGACTTCTGGGCCACCTGGTGCGGTCCGTGCAAGATGGTCGCTCCGGTTCTCGAGGAGATCGCGGCCGAGCACGGCGACAAGCTGACCGTCGCCAAGCTCGACATCGACGCCAATCCGTCGGCCGCACGTGACTACCAGGTCATGTCGATTCCCACGATGATCCTCTTCTCCGGTGGCAAGCCGACGAAGACGATCGTGGGGGCCAAGGGCAAGGCGGCGTTGCTTCGGGATCTCGCGGACGTCCTGTAGTACCGTCCCAGGATCAACCTCTCGGATGTGCCCGTGAGCCCGTCTTCACGGGCACATCCTTCATCCAACCCCCGTTCGATGCTGCCCAGCCCTCACGCCGGGCACCGATCCGGTCAGCACGGAAAGGCCCGATACATGCGCCCTCTTCGTCACGGCGACCACGGTCCGGCGGTCGCCGAGATCCGGAGCACCTTGGCCGGCCTGGGCTTCCTGCACAACGAGCCCGAGGAGTCGGGCGACTGGATGGGATCGGACGTCGCATTCGATCGTGAACTCGACGGAGCAGTGCGCGCGTTCCAGCAGCAGCGCGGTCTTCTCGTCGACGGGATCGTGGGACCCGCGACCTACCGTTCCCTGAAGGAAGCGTCGTACAAGCTCGGTGCGCGCACCCTGATGTATCAGCTCTCCGCTCCGCTCTACGGCGACGACGTCGCGGCCCTGCAGACCCGCCTGCAGGATCTCGGCTTCTACGTCGACCGCGTGGACGGCTACTTCGGTCCGAAGACCCACGAGGGTCTGTGCTCCTTCCAGCGCGAGATCGGACTCGCCTCCGACGGCATCTGCGGTGCCGAGACACTGCGCTCGCTCGAACTGCTCGGCACGCGCGTGTCGGGTGGGTCGCCCCACGCGATCTCCGAGGAGGAGATCGTGCGCCGCTCCGGTCCTCAGCTCAGCGGCAAGCGCATCGTCATCGACCCGGGTCTCGGTGGCAACACCCACGGCATCATCGTGCCGAGCCCCCACGGCCCGATCTCCGAGGCCGACATCCTGTGGGATCTCGCGCGCCGGCTCGAAGGCCGGATGGCGGCGACGGGCATGGAGACCTTCCTGTCGCGGCCGTACCACGTGAATCCGACCGACGTGGAACGCGCGGGCACGTCCAACGCGTTCGGCGCCGACCTCATGATCTCGCTGCGGTGCGACGCGAGCCGCAGCCCCGCCGCGAACGGCATCGCGAGCTTCCACTACGGCAACTCGCACGGTTCCGAATCGATGATCGGCCAGGTGCTGTCCGGTTACATCCAGCGCGAGATCGTCGCCCGCACGACCCTGCAGGACTGCCGCAGCCACGGCCGCACCTGGGATCTGCTGCGTCTGACGAACATGCCGACGGTGCAGATCGATCTCGGTTACCTCACCAACGAGCACGACGCCGCGCTGCTCGCCGATCCGCGCAGCCGCGACACCATCGCCGAGGCGATCCTCATTGCAGTGAAGCGGCTGTACCTGCTCGGCCAGGACGACCAGCCGACCGGCACGTACACCTTCGCCGAGTTGCTCGCCGAGGAACTGTCCATCTCCGACAGCCACTAGCCGGCCCCGTACGCAAGAAGAGGACCGCCCCCGCAGAGTCTGCGGGGGCGGTCCTTTTTCGTCGGTGTCGGTGGACGTATCGGCATCGGCGTCCGGTGGACGTATCGCCTCAGTGGGCGCCGACCGCCGAACCTGCGGTCAGGCTCTCGACGGTGAGGGAGGACTCCTCGAGGAGCCGGTCGAGAGCGGCCTCCACGGCGAGCTTCCATTCGTGGTCGCGGTCGAGCTCGAGACGCAGGCGCGGGTAGCGGTGGTGGGGTGCGACGACCTCGAAGCCCATGTCCTCGAGGAAGTCGGCGTCGATCATGCACTCCGTGTCGGAGCACCCGAGTGTGGCCGTCGCGTGCGGCACATCGCTCGCCTCCACGTCGGCGGTGCGCCGGATCCCGAAGGCCTCGATGGCACGGACGTTGCGGCGGACGAGGTCGGCCACGACACCGCGGATGAGGTCGGCTCCGACGTCCAGCTCGTCCGCGTGCGGTTCCGTCCGCATGGACGTCAGCAGGATCGCGTCGGCACTGACGGGGGCGGTGGGAAAGGCCCGCGAGCGGGGCACCATGCCCGGGGGAGCGTAGAGCGCACACCCGGCGGCCTTGTCGCCGATCGTCGCGATCTGGCCGCACGATCCCCATTCGAGAAGGACCATGGACAGCCATGCTTCCTTCTCGAATTCGGGGTCGGCGAAGTGTTGTACGTCGGGCGCCGCGGTGGGATCCAACTCCCAGAACACGCACCGTCGCGCATGAGCAGGCAACTGCTCGATCCCACTCAGCGTGAGCGGTGATACTCGGGTCGACACGGGATAGCTCGCCTCCACGTCCTTCGTCTACAGACTGTTGTCCTGCTCCGACGAGGAGTCAAGAAAGATCGGTCTGAGACTCCATCATCTTCACGATGCGTTCGAGGTCGTCGACCGAACCGAACTCCACCACGATCTTGCCCTTGCGCTTGCCGAGGCTCACCGTGACGCGCGTGTCGAAGGAGTTCGACAGACGGTCCGCGACGTCCTGCAACCCGGGCATCTGGATGGGCTTCCGACGCTTCTGCTGCGGAGCCTCGGGGGTGTCGTTGCGGTTGGCGAGCACGACGGCTTCTTCCGTCGCTCGCACGGACATGCCCTCCGCGACGATGCGTGCGGCGAGTGCCTCCTGGGCGTCGGCACCGGCCTCGAGCGCCAACAGGGCACGCGCATGTCCGGCCGACAACACTCCGGCCGCCACGCGTCGTTGCACCGCGACCGGCAACTTGAGCAGCCGGATCATGTTGGTGATGACCGGACGCGACCGTCCGAGCCGGCTCGCGAGTTCCTCGTGGGTGACTTCGAACTCCTCGAGCAGCTGCTGATAGGCCGCCGCCTCTTCGAGGGGGTTGAGCTGCACCCGGTGGATGTTCTCGAGCAGCGCGTCGCGCAACAGCGACTCGTCCTCGGTGTCGCGGACGATCGCGGGGATCGTGTCGAGGCCGGCCTCCTGGACGGCACGCCAGCGACGCTCGCCCATGACGAGCTGGAAGCGGTCGCCCTCGAGGCGGCGAACCACGACCGGCTGCATGAGCCCGAACTCGCGGACGGAGTGGACGAGCTCGGCGAGCGCTTCCTCGTCGAAGACCTGACGCGGCTGCTTCGGGTTGGGCTCGATCCGGTCGATCGGAATCTCGAGGTACACCGCTCCGGTGGGGGAGGGGAGGGGTTCGCTCTCGACTGCCGCCCCGGATGCTCGTGCCGCGTCGGACTCGACCGGCTCCGCCGGGGACGCGGGCGCCGGCGTCCTGCCGTCGCCGATGATGAGGTCGGCGGCTGCCGTGCCCAGACCGGACGACGGGAGGTTCAGGACCGAGGACCCCGCACGCCGCGCCGCGGCCGACTTGGACTGCCCACCCGAAGCCGGCTTCGACGGTGCGGACTTGGCCGGCGCAGGGGTGGCCGGAGCCGCGGTCGTGGTGGGAGCGGTGGCCGTGGAAGCGGTGGCCGGGGCGGTCGCGGGCTTCTGCTCTGCGTCCACCGGAGGACCGGTGGGGATGAGTGCTGCCAGACCTCGACCGAGCCCGCCTTTACGTGTCGCGCTCATCCGTTCCCCTGATTCTCGTGTGCCCCGCGTGCCGCCAACTCGCGCCCGGCGTCGAGGTAGCTCATCGCGCCGCGCGATCCAGGATCGTAGTCGAGAACCGTCATCCCGTAACCGGGAGCTTCGGAAACTTTGACGCTGCGGGGGATGACCGAACGCAGCACCGCGCTACCGAAGTGCGCGCGCACCTCCGCGGCGACCTGATCGGCCAGCTTGGTGCGACCGTCGTACATCGTCAGGAGGACCGTGGAGACGTGCAGTTCGGGGTTGAGGTGCGACTGGACGAGCTCGATGTTGCGCAGGAGCTGCCCGACACCTTCGAGTGCGTAGTACTCGCACTGAATGGGGATGAGGACTTCCTTGGCCGCGACGAGCGCGTTGACCGTGAGCAGACCGAGCGACGGCGGGCAGTCGATGATCACGTAGTCGAACTCACGGTCGCCGAGCGCCTCCTTGGTGAGAGCGTTCCGGAGACGGTTCTCGCGCGCGACCATCGAGACGAGTTCGATCTCGGCACCCGCGAGATCGATCGTGGCGGGGATGCAGAAGAGACGTTCGTTGTGCGGGCTCTGCTGCACGGCCTCGGCGGCGTTGATCTCGCCCAGGAGGATCTCGTAGCTCGAGGGAATACCGGAGTAATGCGGCACGCCCAACGCGGTGCTTGCGTTGCCCTGCGGATCGAGGTCGACCACGAGAACCGACAGTCCCTGCACGGCGAGCGCGGAGGCGATGTTCACCGCCGTGGTGGTCTTACCCACCCCGCCCTTCTGGTTGGCGATCGTGAAGACGCGACGCTCGCGCGGCTTGGGCAACGAGTTGGCGTCGCTCGGGTGGAGGACCTGGGTGGCGCGATGAGCCGCCGCACCGATCGGGGTGTCGACGGTGGAGAAACCGTCGAAGGGCACGGGGGAGAAGTCGTCCTCGACGCCTCCGGTTTCACGTGAAACAGCGGATTCAGATCCACCCGTCATAGAACACTCCTTACACGTAGATCCGCTCGGTTCGCACGCTACATCCTCGTCGCTTCCCGGTCGCGACTTCGAAGACCGGGTCAAGGCGCCGAAGAGAGAATGCGAGTCCCGGGGCCCGGAGCTGTCCCCGGCCTCCCGACCACGCGCACGCATTCTCGGTTGGTTCAGTATCCCATCCGCATTCTAGGTTCCGTCGGCGACATGGCCGGGTGACGTTTCACGTGAAACAGCGGGGGGAGTTGTTTCACGTGAAACAGACGGAGGAGGGGCTCGATGGTTTCACGTGAAACAGTGCGCACTCCAGACACGGAGAGTTGCAAGCAGTGAATGCCCGGATGGAGACACGTTGTTCCCCAACGTAATTCACCTTGAATAATGCCAATTCCATTGCATAGGAAGGTAATTCATCGCGAGTCGACTATAACAAGCAGAAACATCACAGTGACGAAACTCCCTGGGGTGATTGGGTCTGGTGTGACAACGTCCGAAACGACCGTTTCGAACCGGAAAAGTACTCGAGTAGATTCCTCGAGTCGAAACAGAAATGTCTCGGAAACGACAACACCCTCCCGACCCGGTGGGGAGGGGAGGGTGTTGCGGCGATCGTCGCGCCGACCGATTCGGTCAGCGCTTCTTGCGACGCCGCGCCGGCCGCGGAATCCGCTCGGCCTTCACGACGATCGTGGGTGTCGGCAGGAGATCACCTCCGCACTCGAGCACCTCGAGATTGCCGGCACCGAGGCGTGCGAGTTCATCGCGATCACGGTCGATCTCTTCTCGAGCGGACGAACCCTTCAACGCGAGCATCCGGCCGCCCTCATGAACGAGGGGGAGCGACCACTTGGCGAGCTTGGCGAGAGGGGCGACGGCACGGGAGGTGACGACGTCTGCGCCGCCGGCCTCCTGGAGGACACTCGGCTGCTCGGCACGGCCACGGACCACGAGGATGTTCTCGATCCCGTTGGACTCGACGAACTCCGCCAGATAGACGGTGCGGCGCAGCAGCGGTTCGACGAGAGTGACCTGGAGATCGGGGCGGGCGAGGGCGAGAGGAATACCCGGCAGTCCGGCGCCGCTTCCCACGTCGACGACCGTCTCACCGTCCTGGATGAGCTCGCCGATCACGGCGCAGTTGAGAATGTGTCGTTCCCACAGGCGCGGCACCTCGCGCGGGCCGATGAGTCCCCGCTCGACACCTGCCGTCGACAACGAGTGGTGGTACCGCTCGGCAAGTTCGATCCGATCCCCGAATACCCGTTGCGCGACCGCCGACAGTTCCGCCTCGTGCTGTTCCACGTGAAACATCCTTTCCTGTCGGCTCACCCGAAACAACATCGGGGCCCACAGCATCAGTACGAAAAGGCGAAGAGGGACCCTGACGACGCAGAGTCCCTCTTCGGTCGGCGCGGCCGACTCAATCCTTGACGATCACCACACGGCGGTTCGGCTCCGCACCCTCGCTCTCGCTGGACACACCGTCGATCTTCGCGACGGCGTCGTGCACGATCTTGCGCTCGAACGGCGTCATCGGCTCGAGTTCTTCACGCTTGCCGGTCTCGAGCACACGCTTCGCGGCCGACGTGCCGAGCGAAGAGAGCTCGGCGCGCTTGCCCGCACGCCATCCCGCGATGTCGAGCATGAGCTTGCTGCGCTCGCCGGTCGCCTGCTGCACAGCGAGACGGGTGAGCTCCTGCAGAGCGTCGAGAACCTCACCGTTGCGACCCACCAGCTTGGTCAGATCCTTGCCGCCGTCGATGCTCACGACTGCGCGGTCACCCTCGACATCGAGGTCGATGTCGCCGTCGAAATCGAGAACGTCGAGCAACTGCTCCAGGTAGTCGCCGGCGATCTCGCCTTCTTCGATGAGATAGTCGTCGTCATCGAGATCGGCATCCGCCGCAGCGTCGCTCTCCTCGGGTGCCACCGCGAGGTCCTCTTCCACCTTGTCCAGGTCACTGGCCATGTTTCAGCTCTCTTCTACTTCGGTCAGCGCCGCTTGCGCTTGGAGTTCTTGGGACGGCTGCCCGGCTTGGGAGTGGACGCACCGGACTTCGATGCCGCGGGGGATTCGTCGCCGGCCGCGGAGTCCTTCTGCAGCGACACCTCACCGGTCTCGTCGACCGAGGCATCGAGGGCATCGGGCGCGGTGGCCGAGCCCTTCTTCTTGGACTTGTCGGGGCGAGCACCCGGCTTCGGTGCGTTCTCGTTCCGGCGGGCCAGAGCCGCAGCCTTCTTCTCCTCTTCCTCCTTGTCGATACGGCGGAAGACGAGGTGCTGCTGTCCGTAGGTCCAGATGTTGTTGCTGACCCAGTAGATGATGACGGCGATCGGCAGGAACGGACCACCGACGAGCACACCGAGCGGGAAGACGTACAGGGCCAGCTTGTTCATGATCGCGGCTTGCGGGTTCGCGGCAGCCTGGGCACTCTGACGGGAGACCGAGGCACGAGCGTTGAAGTGCGTCGCGATGCCGGCGACGATCATGAGCGGCACCGCGACGGCGGCGATCTGCCAGCGCGTCGGAATGCCGCCGAACGGCTCGAACGCCTCGAGAGAGGCCATCGGCTGGGTGATCCACGACGAGATCGGAGCACCGAACAGGCGAGCGCTCAGGAACGACTGGACGTCCTCCGGGCTGAACGCGTAGTTGCCGAGCTGGGCGTTCTGTTCGGGGCTCAGGCCGAGCTGACCGACACCGGTGCCGGTGCGGTTGAACGACCGCAGCACGTGGAACAGGCCGATGAAGACGGGAACCTGCAGCAGAACGGGCAGACATCCCATCAAGGGGTTGAAGCCGTGCTCCTTCTGGAGCTTCTGCATCTCGAGCGCCTGGCGCTGCCGATCCTTGGCGTACTTCTTCTGGAGCGCCTTGATCTGGGGCTGCAGTTCCTGCATCTGGCGGGTCGTGCGGACCTGCTTGACGAACGGCTTGTACAGGATCGCACGCAGCGTGAACACGAGGAACACGACCGACAGCGCCCATGCCCAACCGCTGTCGGGTGCCAGCACGAACGAGAACACTTTGTGCCAGACCCACAGGATCCAGGACACGGGATAGTAGATGAAGTCGAGCACGGCTCTATGTACTCCTCTGGTCGTCCATGATCGCCACGAAGAGGCGTCGGTCTCGGGTCTCGGCTCCGGTCAGGTACCCACTGGGGACGACCGATGTTTCCGTTCGGGTACCGGATCCCACCCACCAGGGTGCCAGGGACCACACTTGAGCAGTCTCACCACTGCCAGGACCGAACCGACGACGACACCCCGCGTGCGCAGCGCCTCCACGGCGTACTCGCTACAGGTCGGGGTGAATCGGCAGGTCGGCATCCGTGTGGGCGACACATAGGTGCGATAGAGCTCGATACAGAAGATCAATGCCCGGGCGGGGGCAGACCGCAGGGACCGCCACCACGATCTCCGCTCGGGCTCGTTCATGTGCGAGCACTCCCACGCGAGGCGGGAGCAGCAGCGTCGAGCAGTCCGAGGCGGGCGAGGCCCGACCGCACCTGCTTGTCGAGCTCGCGGGAGTCCGCGGTGGCGGCGCCGGGTAGTGCGCGCAGCACGATGTCGGTCTCGGAGGGCAGAGCCTCGACGAGACCTGCACAGATATGACGAAGCCGGCGTGCGACTCGATGTCGAATCACCGCCGGCCCGACAGCCTTGCTCACGATCAGTCCGAAACGCGGACCGCCGACACTCACCAAGGACTCGGTGCGATCGCGTTCGAGAACGTGAACGACCAGATCCCGCCGCCCCTGACGACGCCCTCGGCGGACGGTGTCCGAGAAATCCGAGTGGCGCCGCAGTCGATACGGCTCAGGTAGCACCCCGAGCTCCCGTTAGGGAATCAGGCGGTGAGAGAAGCGCGGCCCTTACGGCGACGCGCCGAAACGATCGCGCGACCCGCACGGGTGCGCATCCGGAGACGGAAGCCGTGAACGCGCGCGCGGCGTCGGTTGTTCGGCTGGAACGTCCGCTTGCCCTTGGCCACGGTCGACACTCCTCGATAATTCTGCGACGGCGCGGAAGCACCGTCGTCCAACGTGTACGTGAATTCGCAGGATTCGATTGCTCGACTCGAGCAGGACGAACCCGTCACCTCGGTATGAGTGACTGTTCGAGGCTACTCGGACGCGGGCGCGAAATCAAACCGCGACGAACAGCGGCGATCAATGCGACACGCCGGACGCATTCGGCGAAAACTACTCGCCGAGAAGGTATGTGATCCAGGGCACAGCTCGGGTACGCTTTGGGCCATGTCTTCGACGGCGCATCGCGACTACCTGTGCAGTCCCGCGTCACGCTCCGTCCGACGACGATGTGCCGGCCGGTGACGGCCCGCTGCCCCACGCCTCGTCGGGCGCCGTCGCGCAGCTCCTCCGGGCGCGTTCACCGAACACGGAGTCGGATCGCGTCGCACCGTGTGTCACACTGATCCCCGCAGACCGCCCGGGCCGACGAGCCCGCTGAGCGAATACACACCTCCCATCCACACATCCACCGGGTGATTCCCCCGGTTGTCCACACCTGTGGATAATCGTGTGGAAAACCGGTGATCAAAGGGAGGGAAGCTGCGTGAGCGACGAGCCGAACGCGCTGGCCGATGTGTGGACGGACGTCGTATCCGAGCTGACCATCGACGACGGAGTACTGACGAAGAGCCAGAAGGCATGGCTCGCGCTGGTCAAACCGATCACGCTCGCACAGGGATTCGCCCTGCTCTCGGTACCTTCCACACTCGCCCAGCAGTCGATCGAACGCGACCTGCGCGAACCCATCCTCCGCACCCTCAACCGGCACCTCGGTCACCGGGTCGAGGGTCTCGGTGTGCGCGTCGAACCGCGGGAACGCGTGGACGACCCCGCCGAGGATCCCTACGCCGAACCCCGCGACACGCTGCCCCTCGAGGGTCTGCCGGTCGATGCACAGCCTGTGAATCCGCGCACGGTAGAGCCCCGCAGCCGTGATCTGCGCCGCGATCCTCCGATGTCCCGCGAGGTCACCGGACCGCGCGACGGTGCCGTGACCAGGGATCCTGCAGGATCCGCAGACGCCGTCGCCTCCATGGACGGTGGATATCAGCGGGACGGCATGCTTCCCGGTGAGGGTGCGGCCTATCGGCGACGCCTGATCTCCTCCCGTGAACACGACATGCTCGAGGCCGACCACGGCGAACTCGAGGAGGTCGACGACGACCGGGAGGCGATGACCGCCGTCCGCGAGTCGTGGCCGTCCTATTTCACCCAGCCCCCGCCGCCCGAGACGCCGCCCATCGGCAGCAGCAGCCTCAACGCGAAGTACACCTTCGACACCTTCGTGATCGGTGCGTCGAACCGGTTCGCACACGCTGCGGCGGTGGCGATCGCCGAGGCCCCGGCGCGGGCCTACAACCCGTTGTTCATCTGGGGTGCCTCCGGACTGGGGAAGACCCATCTGCTCCACGCCGCCGGCCACTATGCACAGCGGCTCTTCCCGGGTATGCGGGTGAAGTACGTCTCCACCGAGGAGTTCACGAACGACTTCATCAACAGCCTCCGCGACGACCGCAAGGTCGCGTTCAAGCGGCGCTACCGCGAGACCGACATCCTGCTCGTCGACGACATCCAGTTCATCGAGGGCAAGGAAGGTATCCAGGAGGAGTTCTTCCACACCTTCAACACCCTCCACAACGCCAACAAGCAGATCGTCGTCTCGTCCGACCGGCCGCCCAAGCAGCTCGCGACGCTCGAGGAACGACTGCGGACCCGGTTCGAGTGGGGACTGATCACCGACGTCCAGCCCCCGGAACTCGAGACGCGCATCGCGATCCTGTCGAAGAAGGCACGCATGGACGGCCTGAACGTGCCGCACGACGTGCTCGAGCTGATCGCGAGCCGGATCGAACGCAACATCCGCGAACTCGAGGGTGCCCTGATCCGTGTGACGGCCTTCGCGTCGCTCAACAGGCAGCCGCTCGATCTCACTCTCGCCGAGGTCGTGCTGCGTGATCTGATGCCGGATTCCTCGGCTCTCGAGATCAATGCCGCCACGATCATGGCCGTGACCGCGGAGTACTTCGGAACGTCGATCGACGACCTGTGCGGGCCCGGAAAGGCACGACCGCTGGCGCAGGCCCGCCAGATCGCGATGTATCTGTGCCGCGAGCTCACCGATCTGTCGCTGCCGAAGATCGGGCAGACCTTCGGTCGCGACCACACCACGGTCATGTACGCGGACAAGAAGATTCGCAAGGAGATGACCGAGCGTCGCAAGGTCTACGACCAGGTGCAGGAGCTCACCGCGCGTATCAAGCAGCGGTCCAAGCGCTGATTCCTCGAGCCTCGAGTTTCCATCCACAGGGAGCGTCCACAGGGCGCTCCCTGTCCCGTATCTCGAGAAACTTCCGGTCCCCACACCTGTGGACAAGGGTGTGCAGAACGTGGGATCTTTGTGGACGAACGGTGGACAAAGAATGAACAGTCTCGAGGAATCCACATTCGTCCTCGAGAACTCCTCGAGTTCATCCTCGAGTTCGACCCCCTCGAGAACGTCGCCCCACCAGCCTAGACGGTCGTTCGTCCACAGATTCCACAGGCCCTATTACTACTTCTGTGAGTTCTCTTCAGAAATCTTCTTTCAAAACAGGTGTGTGGAGAGCGTCGGTCCACAGGCCCTCGAGTGAGGCTCACGCCTCGAGCCTCCCGGCTTTCCAAGCAGCGAGGGAAGGCATAACGTGGACCCGCATCCCCCGGCTCCGCCTCATCGGTGTCGGGGTTCTGTGACAGACTTCGTAGACTTGTCGAGACCACGATCGAAGGGATCCACCGGGCGATGGAGCTGGGAAGTATGAAGTTTCGTGTGCCTCGCGAGGACTTCGCTGATTCCGTTGCATGGGTTGCCCGAAGCCTTCCGTCGCGACCCCCCGTTCCCGTCCTGGGCGGTGTCCTGCTCGGAGCCGACGAGCGCGGGCTGACGGTCTCGGGCTTCGACTACGAGGTATCCGCGCAGGTCCACGTCTCGGCCGAGGTCATCACCCCCGGTCAGGTGCTGGTGTCCGGCAAGCTGCTCGCCGACATCACCCGCGCGTTGCCCCACAAGCCTGTGGATGTCGTGCTCGACGGCACCCGCGTGCTCATCACATGCGGTAGCGCCAAGTTCTCGCTCCCCACCATGCCTGTGGAGGACTACCCGCAGCTGCCCGCGCTCCCGCAGCAGACCGGTTCGCTCTCCGGCGATCTGTTCGCCGAGGCCATCAGCCAGGTCGCCGTCGCCGCCGGCAAGGACGACACGCTCCCGATGCTCACGGGCATCCGGGTGGAGATCGAGGGCACCGACATGGTGCTCGCGGCCACCGACCGATTCCGTCTCGCGGTGCGCAAGCTCGAGTGGATGCCCACCGCGGAGTCCACCAGCTCGGCCGTGCTCGTGCCCGCCAAGACCCTCTCCGAGGCCGCGAAAACCGTTGGCGGCTCGTCCAACTCCCCGGTCCAGCTCGCTCTCGGCAGTGGGTCGTCGGTGGGCGCCGAAGGTCTGCTCGGCATCGTCGCCGAGGGGCGCCGCACCACCACGCGCCTGCTCGACGCCGAATTCCCCAAGTTCCGCCAGTTGCTCCCCAACGAGCACACCGCGATGGCGACCGTCGAGATCGCGCCGCTGGTCGACGCGATCAAGCGTGTCGCGTTGGTCGCCGAGCGCGGTGCACAGGTCCGACTCGAGTTCACCGAGGGCAGCGTGATGCTGTCGGCCGGTGGCGACGATGCCGGTCGTGCCGAGGAATCCCATCCCGCGGAGTTCTTCGGTGAGCCGCTGATCATCGCGTTCAACCCCGGCTACCTGCTCGACGGCCTCACGTCGCTGCACACCGACAAGGTTTCGTTCGGGTTCACCACCTCGAGTCGTCCGGCCGTGCTGCGGCCGGCGCTGGACGAGGAGCCCGTGCCGGACTCCTCGGGTACGTTCGCCGCTCCGGACAGCGATTACACCTATCTGCTGATGCCGGTGCGCCTGCCGGGCTGACCGGCCCCGAGACTGGACCCCCGTGTACGTTCGCACCTTCTCGCTGCGCGACTTCCGTTCGTGGAGAACGGTTTCCGTCGACCTCACTCCGGGGGCGACGGTCTTCGTCGGGCGCAACGGGCACGGGAAGACCAACCTGCTCGAGGCCCTCGGTTATCTGTCGACGCTGTCGTCGCACCGGGTGTCCTCCGACGGTCCGCTGCTGCGGGCCGGCACGTCGCGGGCGTTCGCCGGTGCGCTGGTCGTCAACAACGGTCGTGAGCTCGGAATCGACATCGAGATCAACGAGGGCAAGCAGAACCGGGCGCGGATCAACCAGTCGCCGGCCCGTCGTCCTCGAGAGATCCTCGGCATCCTCCGCACGGTGCTCTTCGCCCCGGAGGACCTGTTGCTCGTGCGCGGCGACCCGGGCGATCGCCGGCGGTTCCTCGACGAACTGCTCAGCACGCGTTTCCCGCGGATGAGCGGGGTGCGGGCCGACTACGACAAGGTGCTCCGCCAACGGTCCGCCCTGCTCAAGACCGCGGGTGGAGCACTGCGGCGCGGGAGCCGCTCGAGCGACGGGGCGAGCGCTCTGGCGACCCTCGACGTGTGGGACGGCCATCTCGCGGCCCACGGAGCCGAGCTGCTCGCCGCACGCATCGCGTTGCTGAACGAGCTGGCTCCGCACGTCTCCGAGGCATACCGGTCGATCGCACCCGAGTCCCGTCCGGCGAGCCTGCGTTATCGCAGCAGTCTCGCCGACTCGTTGCCGCCGGAGTTCTCCGACCCGGCCCGGACGCCCGCGCCGGACGATCGGGAGTTTCTCGAGACCGTCTTCCTCCAGCGCCTCGCGGAGGTGCGGTCGAAGGAGGTCGAACGCGGTGTCTGCCTCGTCGGGCCCCACCGCGACGATCTCGACCTGATGCTCGGTACCGAACCCGCGAAAGGCTATGCGAGCCACGGAGAATCGTGGTCGTTCGCGCTCGCGCTGCGGCTCGGGGCGTTCGCCCTGCTTCGCACCGACGGCACCGATCCGGTCCTCATGCTCGACGACGTCTTCGCCGAACTCGATCGACGCCGCCGGTCCGCCCTGGCAGAGGTCGCCACGACGGCCGAACAGGTGCTGATCACGGCTGCCGTGCCGGAGGACGTGCCGGCCGAGCTGAACGGCGCCCGATTCCCCGTGCATGCCGAGGACACCGAAGATGGTCGTATCTCTGTGCTGGGATCGGTGCAGCGGGAGACGGACCCGATCACCGGGGAGGTCGGATGAACGACGAACACACAGGTCCCGAACGCGATGCCGGACCGGAGCGCAGCGCGGGCGAGCCGGAGTTGAAGGGCATCGATCTCGCCCGCCGTGCGCTCGAGGAGGCTCGGGCCGCCGCGAAGGCGAGCGGTAAGGCCGTCGGTCAGGGCCGCGCGTCGCGCGGTCCGCTGCGCCCCAAACGCCGACGTCGTGGCTGGTCGGGGCCCGGTCCGGACGACCGCGATCCCCAGCCCCTCGGATCGCTCGCGCAGTCGCTGTCCAAACAACGGGGTTGGTCGGCGCACGTGTCCGAGGGCACCGTCATGGGGAGCTGGGCACGGGTCGTCGGCGACGACATCGCGAGTCATGCCCAGCCGACCACGCTGCGCGACGGCATCCTGCACGTCTCGGCCGAGTCGACGGCCTGGGCCACCCAGCTGCGGATGATGCAGTCGCAGATCCTCGCCAAGATCGCCGCGGCCGTGGGACACGGGGTGGTGAAGGAACTGCGGATCACCGGCCCGACGGCTCCGAGCTGGCGGAAGGGCGAACGCCACATCCGCGGCCGCGGACCACGCGACACCTACGGGTGATCCCAGGCTCGCTCCCGGGCCGTACGAGGGGCGAAAATCGGAGCGCGTAGGAAATCACGCTGTCCAGCTCGCAAAGGGGCCGCTACGGGGACGTCAGCGGTGCGGAACACCCGCTTTCGTGTCCACCCCGGCGCAAGGCTCGCGGGCACGTAGGATGGACAGGAATGCGTCGCGCGCGTGCGCGGGGCCGATCGGAGAAGGAGAGCTACCCACCCGTGGCTGCCCAGAAGTCGAACAACAACAAGAGTGAGTACGGTGCGTCGTCCATCACCGTCCTCGAGGGTCTCGAGGCGGTGCGCAAGCGCCCCGGTATGTACATCGGTTCCACCGGAGAGCGTGGCCTGCACCACCTGATCTGGGAGGTCGTCGACAACTCCGTCGACGAGGCCATGGCCGGATACGCATCGAAGGTGGAGGTCACCCTCCTCGCCGACGGCGGCGTCCAGGTCGTCGACGACGGTCGCGGTATCCCCGTCGGTATGCACGCCTCCGGCGTCCCCACTGTCGAGGTCGTCCTCACCCAGCTCCACGCCGGCGGCAAGTTCGACTCCGATGCCTACGCCGTCTCCGGCGGTCTGCACGGTGTCGGTATCTCCGTGGTGAACGCCCTGTCCACGACCCTCGAGGTCGAGATCGACAACGACGGCTACCACTGGGAGCAGACGTACACCGCCTCGAAGCCGGGCGAGCTCATCCGCGGCGAGGCCACCAAGCGCACCGGTACTACCGTCCGTTTCTGGCCGGACCCGGAGATCTTCGAGACCACGACGTTCAACTTCGAGACCGTCGCGCGTCGCCTGCAGGAGATGGCGTTCCTCAACAAGGGACTGACCATCACCCTCACCGACGAGCGTGTCGCGCCCGAAGAGGTCACCGACGAGGACGTCCCGGAGACCGCCGAGGCACCGAAGACCGCCGAGGACCAGGCCGTCGAGGCCGCCGAGCCCGAGGTGCACAAGGTCAAGGTCCGCACCTACCACTACCCGGGTGGTCTCGAGGACTACGTGCGCCACATCAACCGCACGAAGACGCCGATCCACAACTCGGTCGTCGGGTTCACCGCCAAGGGCACCGGTCACGAACTCGAGGTCGCGATGCAGTGGAACTCGGGTTACTCCGAGTCCGTCCACACCTTCGCCAACACCATCAACACCCACGAGGGCGGCACGCACGAGGAAGGCTTCCGTGCGGCGCTGACCACGGTCGTCAACCGTTACGCGAAGGACAAGAAGCTCCTCAAGGAGAAGGATCCGAACCTCACGGGCGACGACATCCGCGAGGGTCTCGCGGCCATCATCTCCGTCAAGGTCGGTGAGCCGCAGTTCGAGGGCCAGACGAAGACCAAGCTCGGCAACACCGAGGTGAAGTCCTTCGTGCAGAAGGCGTGCAACGAGCACATCTCGCACTGGTTCGAGGCCAACCCGGCCGATGCGAAGACGATCGTCACCAAGGCCGTGTCGTCGGCGCACGCCCGCGTCGCCGCCCGTAAGGCGCGCGAGCTCGTCCGCCGCAAGAGCGCGACCGACATCGGTGGTCTGCCGGGCAAGCTGGCCGACTGCCGGTCGAAGGACCCGAGCAAGTGCGAGATCTACATCGTGGAGGGCGACTCCGCAGGTGGCTCCGCCAAGTCGGGTCGCGACTCGATGTACCAGGCGATCCTTCCGTTGCGCGGCAAGATCATCAACGTCGAGAAGGCCCGCATCGACAAGGTCCTCAAGAACGCCGAGGTCCAATCGATCATCACGGCGTTCGGTACCGGCATCCACGAGGAATTCGACATCTCGAAGCTGCGGTACCACAAGATCGTCCTGATGGCCGACGCCGACGTCGACGGTCAGCACATCGCGACGCTGCTGCTCACGCTGCTCTTCCGCTTCATGCGGCCGCTGGTCGAGGAAGGCCACGTCTTCCTGGCGCAGCCGCCGCTGTACAAGCTCAAGTGGCAGCGCAGCGAGCCGGAGTTCGCGTACTCCGACCGCGAGCGCGACGTCCTGCTCGAGGCGGGTCTGAAGGCCGGCAAGAAGATCAACAAGGACGACGGCATCCAGCGCTACAAGGGCCTCGGCGAGATGAACGCCAAGGAGCTGTGGGAGACCACCATGGATCCGAGCGTCCGCGTCCTGCGTCAGGTGACCCTCGACGACGCCGCTGCGGCCGACGAGCTGTTCAGCGTCCTCATGGGTGAGGACGTCGCGGCGCGACGCAGCTTCATCACGCGCAATGCGAAGGATGTCCGCTTCCTCGACGTCTGATCGCCGCCGGCTCCGCTCGATGCGGAGACCGAATCCGCATAAGAACCCCCGCTGTGCTGTAACTCACAGCGGGGGTTCGTATGTCTGCCACCGGAAACGTGGAAGGGCCGTTAGCCTTCTTCGTTACTCGTGAGTACACTCCATTCGGCCATCTGTACGCGTGGCTGCCGAAGAGGGGGCCGGGGCAGCGCGGGGGTGCGGGAAGGACTCACTCTTCCGTATCCGCTGTATGTCCCGATATGGTGCCCTCACCCGAAACGTCTCGTTCGACTGCACTCGATCGAAAATGCGCTCATCGGAGTGCAGTGCCGACTGGTGCTCGTCGCCCGGCGCGGACGGGGTGGAAGGAGAGCTGTAATCCATGAGTGACAAGTCGCCGCCCCAGCAGCGGTGGTGGAACATCGAGGGGTGGGGTCTTCGCAGGAAGGTCACCGCCGTTCTCGCTGTCCCCGTGACCGTGGCAATGGTCCTCGGTGGTCTTCGTGTCGAGAACGAGCTCAGCAACGCCGTCCACTTCTCGTCCGCGGCCGACCAGGTCGCGGCCGTGCCGGACATCGTCGAGTTCTCGACGGCGTTCGCGACCGCCACCGCGAGTGCCGCCGCCGGGACGGTGACTCCCGAGGAGATGGCTGCGCTCGGCGACGCCTTCGGCACCATCGCCTCGGTCACGGAGAACCCCGAACTCGATCCGGCGGTCACCGCCGACCTGAGCCGTACTGCTGCCTCCGCGCAGTCGCTCTACACGAAGCTGCAGGCCGGACCGGTTCCGGTCGAAGAGATCAGCGCCGTCACCAACGAGGTTCGTGACAGCCTGAACCGCATCGTCGAAGCGATCCTCGACGAGGTCGAGGACCGCGAGATCCTCATCTACGGCGACCAGCTGATCAACGCCTGGTATTCGCAGCGTTACCTGTTCGGCCAGGTGCTCGGTGTGCTCCAGCTCCTCGCCGACCCGAACCAGCCGGGCACCGCGCTGGTGTCCGCCTCCGGCGCCGAGCTCGCGATGCTCGACCTGCTCGCCCGCTCCTACCCGATGGCCGATCAGCAGATCGCCGAACTGCGGGCCGGCGTCCAGGAACGTGCCGACATGGTCGACGCGGCCGGTTCCGGTCCGCTCCCGATCCTCAACATCCGCGCGTCGCTGCTCAACAGTGTCGACATCTACGGCACCATCATCGACGAGGCGTCGGCGCAGGTCAGCACCACGATTCAGGACCGCGCCGCGGAAACCCGCTCGGTCGCTCTCCGCGATACCGCGATCGTGCTCGCAGCTCTGCTCGCGGCGCTCGTGCTCGCACTGCTCGTGTCCCGCTCGCTGGTCGGCCCGATCCGCCGCCTGCGTTACGGCACGCTGAAGGTCGCGCGGCAGGAGCTGCCCGAGGCCATCGACCGCATCAAGGTCGGCGACAACATCGAGGACATCGAGTTCACCCGGGTCCCGGTGCACACCACCGAGGAGATCGGTCAGCTCGCCCGCGCCGTCGACGACATGCACGGGCAGGCACTGCGCCTCGCCGGCGAGCAGGCGCACCTCCGCCTCCAGATCAGCGACATGTTCGAGACGCTCGCACGTCGCTCCAAGTCGCTCGTCGAGCAGCAGCTCGGCCTCATCGAACGACTCGAGTACGAGGAGAAGGATCCGACCCGACTCGAGAGCCTGTTCCGCCTCGACCACCTCGCCGCGCGTATGCGCCGGAACGGCGACAACCTGCTGATTCTCTCCGGTACCCGCATGCGCCGCGGCCACTCCGCGCCCGTGCAGCTCGGCGACATCCTGCGCGCCGCGATGTCGGAGGTCGAGGACTACCAGCGTGTGCAGATCGGTTCGACTCCCGACGGTGCCCTCAGCGGCGCGGTCGCGACCGACATCGTGCACCTTCTCGCCGAGCTGGTCGACAACTCGCTGCGCGCGTCGCCGCCCGACAGCAACGTCACCTTCAGTTTCGCGCGTGCCGTCGACGGCGGCCTGCTCGTCGAGATCGCCGACCGCGGTATCGGTATCCCGGCCGACGAACTCGAGTCCATCAACCAGCGTCTCTCCAAGGGTGGCGAGGTCGGTCCCGACACCGCACGCCACATGGGTCTGTTCGTGGTCTCGCGACTGGCCGAACGGCACGGTCTCACCGTGCGTCTGCGCCCGACCTTCGACACCGCACGCAACCCGGGTATCACCGCGAGCGTCCACATCCCGGACGTCCTGCTGGTCTCCCCGTTGGCGTTGTCGCACACCGGTCCTCAGACTCGCATCGAGATCGAGGCGGAGGAGTACTCGGCACCGCCGGCGCTCTCGGCGCCCGTCGCACAGCAGGGTCTGCCCGCGGGCGACGAACAGCACGAATACGCGACGTCACAGCAGGCCGACTCCGCCGACGACGTCCGTGCGGACGAGTCCGAGGATGCCTACGCCGACAACGGCTACGCGACCGACGGCTACGCCGACGGTGTCGACGAGAGTGCTTCCGCTGCACGGGATGCGGAGCCGTCCTACGACGACGAGCGACGCGACGAGCCGCAGCGCGAAGCAGGATCCGACGAGTTCTCTCGGTCCGCGTCGTCGTTCCAGGCACCGCCGCCCCGCGAGCCTCAGGGACCGCCGCAGCGCGACCCGCAGGCACCGTCGCCGCGCGACAACCAGGCACCGTCGCCGCGCGACAACCAGGCACCGCCGGCACCCCGCGAGTTCGGACCGTCGGGTCTCCCTCAGCGTCGCCCCGGTGGGACTCCGGGTCTGCCCACGCGTCAGCCGGGCGAGACGCCGGGTCTCCCGACTCCGCCCCGGTCGCCGCAGCCGCGCCGGATCGAACCGGATGCCGCAGCAGCCTTCGCGTCGTCGTTGCCTCCGCGCGGTCCTCGTCGCGGGCCGGACGAGACCAACGGTCACTCGTTCGACGGGCGCAACGGAGACGGGCGCAACGGCGACGGTCGTAACGGCGCCGGGCCGCGACCCGACGCCGACCAGGCTCGCCGGGAAGGTCTTTCGGGTCTTCCGCAGCGTCGTCCCGGTGCCACGCCGGGTCTGCCGCCGACGGACTCCGCACCTTCCCGCGACACCCGGCAGGACCAGCCGCAGGGACGGGACGCCCAGCAGGGTTCGGCGCATCGCGCACCCGCCCCGCCGCAGCGACCCGCGTCCCCCGGTCTTCCGCAGCGCCGTCCGGGCGCAACTCCCGGCCTGCCGGGGCGGGCTGCCGGATCGTCTCCGTCCGTTCCGCAGAACCGGCCGCAGCAGCAGCCGGTGGCGGGACCGCTCGCAGGTGGCGACTCCGCGGGCCGACCGGACGCACCGAACCGTCCCGACCTGCCACAGCGTGCACCCGCGCAGGAGCCGCAGCGTGCACCCGCGCAGGCCGCGGACCGTCGGCAGCAGGAACCCTCGCCGGGTCTCCCGCAGCGTCGTCCGGGCAGCACACCCGGTCTGCCGCGTCGTCAGCCGGGCAGCACGCCCGGGCTTCCGCAGCGACCCGCTGCGTCGACCAACGGTTCCGAACCCGATTCGGCCGCAGCGGCTTCCGGTCCGAGCATCGCCGACGGCGGCTCCGTCTCGCCGCACAGCGACGCGCAGCAGGCGGCACGGCATCGTTACCGGACCAACTCGGCGAAGACGGCATCGTTCTTCCAGCCGCGGTCCGACCTCGCGTCGTCCCGTCCGCAGCCGGCGAACACCCCGATCTTCACCACGATGATGTCGGACTGGCTCGTCGACCCGACGAGCCTTCCGGAGGACCGCAGGAAGCGGGAGTGGCGCTCCGCAGCGGACGCGGGTTGGGAAGCCGCACAGCGTGCTACCGAGGCCCCCGTGGAGGAGCACACCACCGCGGGTCTTCCGCGGCGCGCTCCCGGCGAACGCCTGGTGCCGGGTGCCGTTCGGGCGCCGGAAACGGGTGAGTTGCCGAAGACCATTCGACGTCGAGACCCGGAAGCCATCCGGGCCAACTTGAGCCGCCATCAGCAGGGTGTCCGCAACGGACGCGCCTCGGCGAATACCAGCAATCGCGAGAACGACGAACAGGGAGTTCGATGAATATTGATCATGGATCCGACGCAGCTCGTCCATTGGACTGGTTGGTTTCCAACTTCGCGCGCGAAGTCCCGGGTGTCTCGCATGCCGTGCTCGTGTCCGCCGACGGTCTGCTCATGGCCGCCAGCGCCCACCTCCCGGTGGATCGTGCCGAGCAGCTCGCTGCGGTGACCTCGGGTCTGGCGAGCCTGTCCAACGGTGTGTCGCAGCTGTTCGACGGCGGGGGTGTGCTGCAGTCCGTCGTGGAGATGCAGCACGGATACCTGCTGCTGATGAGCGTCGGCGACGGCTCGCACCTGGCGGCCCTGACCGCCTCCGAGTGCGACATCGGACAGGTCGGTTACGAGATGGCGCTCCTGGTCGATCGAGTGGGTGCTTCGGTCGAAGCCACCCCGCGGGTCGGTCTAGGGTCCTGACGTCGAGGTGGCCATGGAATCGCGGAAGCCGGAGTCGGCGCCGGACCAGCCCAGTCTGGTCCGGCCCTACTCCCTGACTTCGGGACGTACGAGTCCTGCGGTCGAACTGGCGTTGGAGGCGCTCATCCAGGCCATTCCGGGAACCGACGATCGGTCCCGGGATCTGGACAACATCAACGCCACGATCCTGGAGCTGTGCAAGGAATCACCCTCGGTCGCGGAGATCGCCGCGCGCGTGGGGGTGCCGATCGGCGTGGCACGCGTGCTCGTCGCCGATCTCGTCGAAGCCGGACACGTACAGATCCTGGCCACGCTGAAAGACGATTCGAGCGACGCGGAGCGTCGTGAGCTGATTGAAAGGGTCCTCAGTGGACTTCGCGAACTCTAACGCCACGAAGCGCGTGACCTCGACCAAGATCGTGATCGCCGGAGGCTTCGGCGTCGGCAAGACGACTCTGGTCGGGGCGGTGTCGGAAATCGTGCCGCTTCGCACCGAGGCGCTCGTGACGAACGCCAGCGACGGCGTCGACAACCTCTCTGCGACACCGCAGAAGGCGACCACCACGGTCGCCATGGACTTCGGCCGTATCAGTCTGGCCGACGACCTCGTCCTCTATCTGTTCGGTACGCCCGGACAGCACCGCTTCTGGTTCATGTGGGACGACCTGATCCGCGGCGCCATCGGTGCGATCGTGCTGATCGATACGCGTCGCCTGGACGAGAGCTTCGCCGCCGTCGACTTCTTCGAGGCGCGCAATCTCCCGTTCATCGTCGCCATCAACGAATTCGACGATGCGCCCCGGTACCCGCTCGAGGACATCCGTCAGGCGATGGCGATCTCGGCGGACGTGCCGATCGTGTCGATCGACGCGCGCGCCCGTGAGTCGGCGAAGCAGGCTCTGGTCACCGTCACCGAATACGCCCTGCGGAAGCTGCACCAGCCGGTGACCCAGTAATGGGGGAGGGCCTCGAACTCTTCACGATGGGCTCGTGGGTCACGGTCCTGGCCTATCTGACCTCGGCGATCGGGGTGTTCGTCGGTGTCACCGGTGCTCGACGGGTCCGCACCACCTCCAGTGATCGATTGCGTTCGTACTGGATGATTCTCGCTGCTCTGGTGAGTGGCGGCGTGGGTGTCTGGCTCGCCATGTTCCTTCCGATGGCAGGCTTCAACGTCGAGGACAGCGTGGTGCGGTTCGACACCGTCACCATCGTGTTCTCGATGCTCGTCGCGCTGGTGTCGGTGTACGTGGCGTTGCTCGTCGCGATTCCGAACAACGGTCCCGCCACCCTCGGCCGGACGGTCACGGGTGCTCTCGTGCTGGGCGCCGGCCTGGCGGGCGTGCCGTTCTCGGTCCTCGCATCGGTGCGGATCCAGGGCTCGCTGACCTTCGATCCCCTCTGGGTCGCCGCAGCGGTGGGACTGGCGATCGTGACGGCCGTGGGCTTCCTGGCCCAGGTGAAGACCGCGGACACGTGGCCCAAGCGCCTGCTGAGCAGCGCGTTGGCCGGTGCCGCCGTGATCGCGGTGCACTTCCTCGCCGCCGCGTCGGTTCGTGTGGAGATCGACCCCGCCGTGGTGGTCTCCGGTGGGATCGAGGTCTTCTCGATTCTCTTCCCGCTCTTCGTCGTCGGCCTGCTGCTGCTGGCCGTCCCGATCGTTCTGGTGCTCCAGGCCCCGGATCGTCTTGCGGCGGAACTGGAAGCGGAATCCGAGCGATGGGCGGCGGACGGTCCGGAAGAGCCCGTCGACGGTCGGATCTACTGAAATTCTCCCTAATTTGTTGTCACTCAACATATCTGGTTGAAATCCCGGAAGTGGAGTAGCCTTCTGCGCAGCGTCGGGGGTCGCTGTCGGTCTACTCGGCACGACACGGCCCGATGCGCCGTGCGTGCCGCTTCCTGGGGGGCAACATGTCGCACGAGGTTCACCATTTCTCCATGGGCGGTTGGCTTTTCGCTCTCGCCTACATCACGTCCGCGGTCGGGTGCTATGCCGGGCTGTCCTGCGCGCGCAAGGCTGCGAACGCGTGGACGTCGGTCGCCAGGACCCGATGGACACTCATGGCGGCGCTGTCCATCGGCGGCGTCGGAATCTGGTTGATGCACTTCATCGGCATGATGGGCTTCGACGTACCCGGCTCGACCATCCGTTACGACCTCGGGCTGACGCTGCTGTCCGTCGCACTCGCCGTGGCGGCCACCCTGTTCGGATTGCGGATCCTCGACACCGGCGCGCAGTGGATCCGCGCGTTGCCGTCGGATATCCGACTCCTCGTCGGTGGCGTGATCATGGGGTTCGCCGTCGCCGGCATGCACTACAGCGGCATGGCCGCGGTGCGGATCCAGGGCGAACTCGAGCAGGGGAGGTCGTACGTCACGGCGTCCGTGGCGATCGGTGTCGTCGCGTCGATCGTCGCGTTGTGGCTGTCGCGGGTCGCGGAACGGCCCGCTGTACGGATCCCGGCCGCCGCCGTCATGGGATGCGCCGTGGTGGCACTGCACTACACGGGCATGGCCGGGATCGCGGTGACCGTCGATCCGTCCGCTCCGCATCCGGAGGGGATGACCATCATGACCCTGCTGTTTCCCGGTTTCATCATCGGTGTCACGTTGCTCGCGGTGCCGGTCGTGGCCCTGATGGCATCGGCGAGCACCCAGGACCTCGAGCAGGAGCGGGAGGTGGCGACCTGGTTCGGCGGGGGCGGAGCCGAGACGGCCTCCCGTCCTCACGGGCGACATGTGAAACGGTGATGTGATGTGAACGCCCACAGTGCGATAAGGTCTCTTACGCTGCTGGAAAATCGGGGTGCAGCTCGCATCGGGTAGGTCGTGGCGCGCGCCCACCGAGCGCGGTGGTGATAGCGCGCCGCTACGAGGACCTCACGTGTCGCACGACGTACACCATTTCTCCATGGGGATGTGGGTATTCTTCCTCTCCTACACCACCGCCGTGATGGGCTCCTTCGTCGGATTGTCGTGCGTCCGGCGGTCGCTCGAAGAACCGCGGCGCAGCGGCAACTGGTGGCTCCTCATGGCGTCGTTGTCCATCGGCGGTGTGGGCATCTGGCTCATGCACTTCATCGGCATGATGGGCTTCTCCGTGCCGGGGACGACCATCCGGTACGAACTGGCACCGACGGTCTTCTCCGTCGTACTCGCCGTCGTCGCGACTCTCGTGGGCCTGCGGATAGCCGACGTACACGATGTCAGCAAGCACCGCATTCCCGAATCGGTGCGGTTGCTCGTCGGCGGGCTGCTGATGGGCGCCGCCGTCAGCATGATGCACTACAGCGGCATGTACGCCATCCGCATCCGGGGCACGATCGAACACGAGACGGGGTACGTGATCGCCTCGGTGATCATCGGTGTCGTCGCCTCCACGGCCGCACTCGCGCTGGCCCGCCGCGCGCGTCGTCTCGAGATCCGCGTCGTCGCGGCCTTCGTCATGGGATGCGCGGTCGTGGCGCTGCACTACACCGGCATGGCCGGCGTGCGGGTCACCCTTGATCCGAGCATGCCCGCCCCGGAAGGCATGACCGTGATGTCGTTGCTGTTCCCGGCGTTCGTCCTCGGCATCATCGTCCTGGCCGTGCCGATCACCGCGTTGCTACTCGCCTCCGACCCGGAGGACGCCGTGCGCGACGCCCGGCTCGAGCAGTGGGCATCGGGGGTGGAACGGCAGGTCGACCGCGACCCGGTCACCGGATCCCACATGTGAGAGCTCGGTTCCGGACAGATCTCGGGCTGTGAAGTGCCTGTCCTTCTCGGCATCGGCTGACCTGCACCTATAGACTCGTGTGGTTGCGAGACGTCCGTCGGGCCGAAGGCCGGAGCCGGGCGTGCGAGCCGAGTAGAAGAAGGAGCTCATGACCGACACCACGTTGCCTCCGGAGGGGCCGGGGCACGACCGCATCGAGCCCGTCGACATCCAGCAGGAGATGCAGAGCAGCTACATCGATTACGCGATGAGCGTGATCGTGGGCCGTGCTCTGCCCGACGTGCGTGACGGTCTCAAACCGGTGCACCGTCGCGTGCTCTACGCGATGTTCGACAACGGCTTCCGCCCCGACCGCGGGTACGTGAAGTCGGCGCGCGCGGTCGCCGAGACCATGGGCAACTACCACCCGCACGGCGACGCGTCGATCTACGACACGCTCGTGCGTCTGGCACAGCCGTGGTCGATGCGCTATCCGCTCGTCGACGGCCAGGGCAACTTCGGTTCCCGCGGCAACGACGGCGCCGCCGCCATGCGGTACACCGAGTGCCGGCTCACGCCGCTCGCGATGGAGATGCTGCGGGAGATCGACCACGAGACGGTCGATTTCCAGCCGAACTACGACGGCCGCACGCAGGAGCCGACGGTTCTCCCCAGCCGTATCCCCAACCTGTTGATCAACGGTTCGGGCGGTATCGCGGTCGGTATGGCCACCAACATCCCGCCGCACAATCTCGGCGAGGTGGCGGAGGCCATCTACTGGGCGCTCGAGAACTTCGAGGCCGACGAGGAGACCACCCTCGCCGCCGTGATGGAGCGGATCAAGGGACCGGACTTCCCGACCTCCGGCCTGATCACCGGATCGCAGGGCATCCACGATGCCTACACCACCGGTCGCGGATCGGTGAAGATGCGCGGTGTCGTGGAGATCGAAGAGGATGCCAAGGGCCGCACCAGCATCGTCATCACCGAGCTGCCCTACATGGTCAACCCGGACAACCTCATCACGTCGATCGCCGAGCAGGTCCGCGACGGCAAGATCGCGGGCATCTCCGACATCCACGACGAGTCGTCCGACCGCGTCGGCATGCGCATCGTCGTCACCGTCCGCCGCGACGCGGTGGCCAAGGTGGTTCTCAACAACCTCTACAAGCACACGCAGCTGCAGACGAGTTTCGGCTGCAACATGCTGTCGATCGTCGACGGGGTGCCGCGCACGCTGCGCCTCGACCAGATGATCCGGTTGTACGTCAACCACCAGATCGAGGTCATCGTCCGGCGTACGCGGTACCTGCTGCGCAAGGCCGAGGAACGCGCCCACATCCTGCGCGGCCTGGTCAAGGCCCTCGACGCGCTCGACGAGGTCATCGCGCTCATCCGCGCGTCGCAGACCGTCGACATCGCGCGTGCCGGCCTGATCGAGCTGCTCACGGTCGACGAGATCCAGGCCGACGCGATCCTGGCGATGCAGCTGCGTCGCCTCGCCGCTCTCGAACGGCAGAAGATCGTCGACGACCTCGCCGAGATCGAGCGCGAGATCGAGGACTACAAGGACATCCTGGCCCGCCCCGAGCGGCAGCGTGCCATCGTCCGCGACGAGCTGAAGGAGATCGTCGACAAGTACGGCGACGAGCGTCGTACGCGGATCGTCGCGGCCGACGGCGACGTCAACGACGAGGACCTCATCGCACGCGAGGACGTCGTCGTCACGATCACCGAGACCGGCTACGCCAAGCGCACGCGTACCGACCTGTACCGCTCGCAGAAGCGCGGCGGCAAGGGCGTCAAGGGTGCCGAGCTCAAGCAGGACGACATCGTCAAGCACTTCTTCGTGACGTCCACGCACGACTGGCTGCTGTTCTTCACCACGAAGGGCCGCGTCTACCGCGCGAAGGCGTACGAGCTGCCCGAGGCGAACCGCACGGCCCGCGGTCAGCACGTCGCGAACCTGCTGGCCTTCCAGCCCGACGAGCGCATCCAGGGCGTCATCCGCCTCAAGACCTACGAGGATGCGCCGTATCTGGTGCTCGCGACCCGCAACGGCCTGGTCAAGAAGTCGCGCCTGTCGGACTTCGACTCCAACCGTTCGGGCGGCATCGTCGCGATCAACCTGCGTGGCGACGACGAGCTCGTCGGCGCGGTGCTGTGCTCCGCCGAGGACGATCTGCTCCTCGTCTCGCAGCAGGGCCAGTCGATCCGCTTCTCGGCCACCGACGAGGCGCTGCGTCCGATGGGCCGCGCGACCTCCGGTGTGCAGGGCATGCGGTTCAACGGCGAGGACAAGCTGCTCTCGCTCAACGTCGTCAAGGAGGGCACCTACCTGCTGGTCGCTACCTCGGGTGGTTACGCCAAGCGCACCCCGATGGAGGACTACCCGGTCCAGGGCCGCGGCGGTAAGGGTGTTCTGACCATCCAGTACGACCGCAAGCGTGGCAACCTGGTCGGGGCGCGCATCGTCGAGGACGACGACGAGTTGTACGCCATCACCTCGAGCGGCGGTGTCATCCGCACTGCGGCGAAGCAGGTGCGCAAGGCAGGCCGTCAGACCAAGGGCGTGCGGCTCATGAACCTGGCCGAGGGCGATACATTGCTCGCGATCGCGCGCAACGCCGACGAGCCGGACGAAGCCGACGCAGCCGGAGCTAAGGAGTCGTAAGTGAGCACTCCCCAGGGACCGAACGGGGCCGATCGCGGGCAACCCGGTCGGAAGCCGGAGGACCGTACAGAGAACGAGGTGAAGCCCGAGAACAAGGGCACGCAGCAGGGCCCGGCCTCGGAGCAGAAACCGGCGCCGGAGAACCGGCCGTCGCAGTCGTCCCCGACACAGCCTTCGCAGGCTCCTGGGACACCGGCGCAGGGCTCGTCCGCTCCCGCGGCGGGAGCTGCAGCGGATCCGGCACCCGCGCAGGGTTCGGCCGACCGGACGCCGGCAGCCGGGCAGAAGGCCGCCGAGCCGACGGCGAAGGCGGCGCAGGACAAGCCTGCTCGGGGCGACGCTCCGAAGTCCGGCGGTGCCTCGGCCGACGGTGGGAACGGACGGTCGGCTGCGGCCGATCAGCCGGCCACCGGACAGCAGCGCACCGCTCAGATGCCCCGCTCCGGCGGCCCGACCCCTCCCTGGCAGCGGGGAGCGGCGTCGGCGCAGTCGGGCTCTCCGCAGAACGCTCCGCAGACGAACGTTCCGGGTGTGGGTCCGGGTCTGTCGAAGCAGGGGGGCGCGCCTCAGCGTCCCGCTGCGGCCTCGGCCAAGGGTTCCGAGACCGGAGGCCCGGCGCCGTCGACGCGTCCCGTCGTGACCGGCACAGCGGCTCCCAAGGCCGCCGGAGGAGCTCGCCCGGCCGGTGGCGGAGACTCCGCGCGCGGAGCGGGCGACCGGGCTGCTGCGGCGAAGGCGAAGTCCGCGGTCATCGACGGCCCGACGCGGCACATCGAGCGCAAGGATCTCGCCAAGGATCTGCCGGATCTGTCCGCGGTGAAGCATCCGTCGCCCGGCTCGCCGAGCACGGGGGAGACCCCGCAGGTGAGTGCTCCCAGCACCACCGCCGTTCCCACGGCGATCCCCGCTGCCGGACCGCTGCGGGCCACCGTGCAGATCCGCCGCATCGACCCCTGGTCGATGTTGAAGATCTCGTCGGTGATCTCGGTGTCGCTGTTCTTCGTGTGGATGATCGCGGTCGGCCTGCTCTACGGCGTGCTGGCCGGCATGGGGGTGTGGGAACGCCTCAACAGTGCGTTCACCGACATCGTCTCCGACGCCGGTAGCGGTGCGCTCGTCTCGGCCGGCCAGGTGTTCGGCTACGCGACGATCATCGGCATCGCCAACACGGTGTTGCTGACGGCTCTCGCGACCCTCGGTGCGTTCATCTACAACCTCTGCACCGATCTCGTGGGCGGTGTCCAGGCCACCCTCGCAGACCCGGATTGACCTGCAGGAACACTGCCCCGCCGAGGCGATTTGTTTCCGGCGGCCCCGGTGGGGTAGTGTTCCATCTCGGTTCGAGGGCCTATAGCTCAGGCGGTTAGAGCGCTTCGCTGATAACGAAGAGGTCGGAGGTTCAAGTCCTCCTAGGCCCACTCCCGTGCCGGAAGGATGATCGGAATGAGGGTTCTCGCGCTTGTGGGAACCGGGATTCTGATCGTTCTCGGAATCGCTCGCATGCTTCGGAGCGAAGACGAATGGCACGCGGTTCCCAGTCGCTGATGCGGCGGACGGGGCCTTAGCTCAGTTGGTAGAGCGCTGCCTTTGCAAGGCAGATGTCAGGAGTTCGAATCTCCTAGGCTCCACAATCACATGAATACGGTTAGAGGGCGTTTCCGATCCTTCGGAAGCGCCCTTTCTCTGTTGCTGCACCACACTGTGTGCCCACATTCCACACTCGAAGGGTGACCGCCCGCCTCTCTCCACGACTCGCCGGAATCGTCGCCGCGCTGCCGCTGGAGCCGCACCTGCGGGTGCTGGAGATCGGGTGCGGTCCCGGTGCTGCAGCGCGAGCCGTCGCCGAACGGCTGACCACCGGGCACATCCTCGCCATCGACCGCTCCCGGGCGGCGATCGATCGACTGATCGTCTCGTCGGGCGACCTCATCGCGTCGGGACGGCTGAGTGCGCGCTGCGTGGCCCTCGAGGACTTCGTCGTGGAGGAGGACGAGGAGCTGTTCGACCTCGTCTTCGCGATCAGGGTGGGTGCACTCGATGGTCGGCATCCCGAAGCCGGCAGGGCCGCTCTGAGGCGGATTGCGGTGGCGACACGGCCGCAGGCGCGCCTGTTCGTCGACGGTGGTGACCCGCTCAGGGAGCTTCCGATTCCGAGGCGATCGTGAACGGTCCCGAATCGACGGTCCGTTTCACGTGAAACATCAGGACAGCGCGGTGGTGAGGACCCTGCGGATCGAGGTGCGCACCTCGTCGAGCCCGCGGCCGGATTCGATCAGTTCCGTGCCCTTGTGCACGAGAGCGGTGACGAGTTCGGCGTCGAGTTCGGGGTCTGCGACTCCCCGGGCGCGCAGCGCCTCGAGAAGTGGGAGGACCAGATCCTGGTGCATCGCGTGCATGCTCTCGTCGCTGAACGCCTGCGGTGTGAAGGTGGCGAGAGCACCGACGATCGCGTGTTCCCCCTCGGCGACCAGTTGCAGATTGACGTCGATGTACATCAGCACCCGCTCGGTCGGATCGGAGACCTCGTCCATCGCCTCGACCACGCGTTTGTTCCAGCGGGGGAACAGATCGACGACGACTGCGTGCAGCAGGTCGTCGCGGGAATCGAAATAGTTGTAGACGCTCGACCGTGCCAGACCGGCACGGCGGGCTACGTCGCCGAGAGAAGGCGCCTGTTCCGGCGTCTCGGCGAGGATTTCGAGTGCTGCGTCGAGGAGGGCACGGCGCTGCGCGGCGCGATGCTCCGCGACCGTCGCTGCGGAAATCTTCGGCACCGCCGGCCCTCCTCGTTCAGCTGTCGACTTCTCAGTCGTGTGGTCGAAGTCTTCCGTCGACCATTTCCAATACGCGGTCGCAGTGCCGCAGGACTTCGTGGTCGTGGGTGACCATGATCGTAGCCACCCCACTGGTGTGGGTTTCGCGTGCCAGCAGTTCGACGACCTCGTGGCTGCGTTTGCGATCCAGCGCCGCGGTGGGTTCGTCGACGAGCAGCAGCGACGGTTCGGCCATCAGGGCACGGGCGATGCCGACCCGCTGACGCTCACCACCCGAGAGCTGACCCGGCCGACGGTCGGCGCGGTGCTCCATGCCCACCGAGGCGAGCAGTTCGGCGGGATTCCGCCCGGGCCGTCCGGTGATCTTCTCGACGAGGAGCAGTTGATCACGCGCCGTGAGGGCAGGGAGGAGGTTGCCGGACTGGAACACGAAACCGATGCGTTCGCGCCGCAGCTTCGTGGTGGCCTTCCGGTCGAGTTCGGTCAGTTCGATCCCGTCGACCTTCACGGCGCCGGAGGTGGGTCGGCTCAGGCCGCCCGCGACCGCCAGCAGGCTCGACTTGCCGGCGCCGGACGGGCCGACGATCGCGACGAGTTCACCGGGGGCGACGTCCAGATCGACGTGGTCGAGGGCGTGGACCGTGCTGTCACCGTCGCCGAAGGACAGGCAGACGTCGGCCAGGCTCAGACCTGTGGTGGTGGTGACGGTCATCGGTTCTCTCCCAGTGCTGCGAGCGGGTCGACGCGGACGATGCGGGCCACGGCGAGCGCGGCGCCGACGAGGCCGAGGACGACGAGCAGGACGGCGCCCTGCACGATCGGCCCGGTCTCGAGGACGAACGGCATACCGCTGCCTTCGAGGCCCGATCCGAGACCGAGGCCGATGAGCACGCCGACGGCCACGGAGCCGACGAGCACGATCACAGCCTGCAGGAGCGAGTCGCGCAGGAGGAAGCCGGTGGAGGCGCCCATCGCGCGGAGCACGGCGATCTCACGGCTGCGCTGCACCGTCCAGATCGTGAAGAACGCTCCGACGACGAGGGCGGAGATCGCGTAGAGGAACGCGATGATCATCGACATCGTCATCATCTCGGCGCTGTAGCCGGGGGAGGCGTCGAACGATTCCTCGAGGGTCTTCGCGGCCGTACCGGCCTCTGCGTCGCCGGCGGCGAGGTCGGGCAGTGCTCCGTCGACGCCCTCGATCGCGACCACGCTGGCTTCGGTATACGCGCTCGGGGGGACCTGCTCACCGAGCCGGACGCCGGCGTGGATCTCCTGCCAGGTGTTCAGGGGCAGGTAGGCGACGTCGACGTGTCCGAAGGTGCGCTTGTCGGAGGTGAATCCGACGACGTTCAGCCGGGTACCGAGACGGTCGACGACGATGGTGTCGCCGAGTTCGACACCGGTGGCGCGGGCGCTGTCGCTGAGGACGACGTCGGTGTCACCGCCGATCGGTGTCCCCTCGGCGACCGAGGGTTCGAGGAACGAGCCCGGCCGGATGCCGAAGAGGGTGAGGTCGACGGGGGTTCCACCGTCGGTCTTCGCGTTGACGATGGTGTTGCCGAACAGTTCGGCCCGGGCGACGTCCGGGCGGGCACGCCAGGCGTCGGCCTGGTCCTCCGTGACCACGGATCGGGAGAACGCGGAGTCGGTCTTGGTCCCCTCGGCGAAGGCGAACGCCTGGACCGGTGTGCGCTGCAGGGCGGAGACACCGTCGACGACGAGACCGGACGACAGGCCGGACAGGATGACCATGAGGATCGAGATGAGCGCGACGACCGCGCCCATCAACAGAAAGCGGGTGCGCGCAAACCATAGTTCGCGCATGGCAAGAAACATGTGGAGTCCTTCGTGGGCTGGACCGGACAGGTACCCCCGATCTTCTCGACGGCACGTCGATATCTTACCGACATGCTGTCGGCATCTTTACGTGACGGTTACTACATTAGGTAGTAATTGCAGGTGAGGGAAGTATTCTGACCCCATGGCCGTCGACGTGGAGACCGTGAGGCGCATGCGCGCGGTCTTCGTGGGCGCAATCTCGGTCACCCTGAGCACCGCCGCGCACGCAGTCGCGGGCGGCGCCGTGCCGCATCAGGACGTGCTGGTGCTCCTCGCCGGTTCGGCTGTCGCCTCCGGTCTGCTCGCCGCGGAGACCCGCCTTCCGGTGCCGCTGCTCCTCGTCCTCGCTCAGGTGACAGGGCACCTCGTGCTCGGACTGCACGACGGCCATCTGCACACCCCGACAGCCGGGATGCTCGTCGCCCACGTCGCCGCGGTCGCCGTGGCGGCTCTGCTCCTGCGCGGCGCCGAGAAGGGCTGCGAGGTGGCGCTCGCGGCCCTGCACCGGATGGTCCCCGAGCTGTTCCGCGCGCTGCCCGTGGCCGTCGTGGAGCCCACCCGCATCGCCCACCGGCCCCGCGTGGGCCCGGGGGTCCTGCTCGTCGGTGGGGTGGGAAGTCGCGGGCCACCCGCAGTTCTCCGTTAGATCCCTCATTCGGTCGTCTCCCGACGACCGTTCGTTCGGCGTGCCCGTATGCCGCCACCGATCCACGGAGAATCATGAAGAAGACCCTGCTCTGCACCGCGAGCGTCGCCGTCGCCACCGCACTGTTCGCGACCGCCTGCGGATCCGAGACCACCACGACCTCGGCGGATGCCGTCGTCGTCGCCGATGCCTGGGTGAAGGCCTCCGACACCGGGATGACCGGAGCCTTCGCCGAGATCGAGAACACCGGAAGCGACGACGTGCACATCGTGGGCGCGTCCAGCCCCTCGTCCGCCTCCACCGAACTGCACGAAATGGTGTCTGCGGAGGGCACCTCGATGGTCATGCAGGAGATGGGCGACGGGCTCGTCGTTCCTGCCGGGACCACCCACACCCTCGCTCCCGGCGGTGATCACCTCATGCTCATGGACCTCGCCGAACCCCTGAGGCCCGGCAGCACGGTGAGCTTCACGCTCGAGTTCGCGGACGGTTCCACCGAGGAGTTCACCGCCCAGGTCCGCGACTTCGCCGGAGCGCAGGAGGAATACGTGCCGGCCGACGGAGCGGCGCACGATGGCTAGGTTCACCCGACGCGCTCTGCTCGGTGGCGGTGTCGCCGCACTGGGTGCCGCGGGACTCGGCGCGGTCGGTGGCGGGACGGCGGTCGCGTCCCGCATCCCCGAACCGATCGGCGCGCGGACCGTGGAGATCCACGGCGCTCATCAGGCCGGTATCGACACCTCCGCGCAGTCGTTCGCGTCGTTCGTGGCACTGGACCTCGCCGACGGTATCGATCGTGACGGGCTCGTCGGGATCATGCGGGTGTGGGCCGAGGACGCCCGGCGCCTCACCACCGGCATGCCCGCGCTGGGCGACACCGAACCCGAACTCGCCGTCGACCCGGCCCGGCTGACGGTCACCGTCGGCTACGGTCCCGCGGTCTTCGACGCCGCTGGTCTGACCGATCTGCGACCGGCGTGGCTGAAGCCGCTGCCGGCCTTCCCGATCGACCGGCTCGAGGAACGATGGTCGGGCGGCGACCTGCTGTTGCAGGTCTGCGCCGACGACCCGGTGACCGTCTCGCACGCGGTGCGCACACTCACCAGGAGTGTGCGCTCGCTGGCGACGGTCCGCTGGATCCAGCGCGGATTCCGGCGTGCGGCCGGCACGCGGCCCGACGGGACGACGATGCGCAACCTCATGGGGCAGGTCGACGGCACCGTCAATCCCGTCCCGCACAGCCCGGACTTCGACCGGCAGGTGTGGAATCCGGGCGACCCGCCGTGGATGGCCGGCGGTACCTCGCTGGTGCTGCGCCGGATCCGCATGGAACTCGACACGTGGGACGAGCTGGACCGTCCGGCTCGCGAGCTCGCGGTCGGCCGGCGACTGTCGAACGGTGCTCCCCTGACGGGTTCGGAGGAATACGACGACGCCGATTTCGAGGCCACCGACCGGTTCGGCATCCCGGTGATCCCACCGGAATCGCACGTCGCGCGGGCACGTCCCCGCACCGGCGACGAGCAGTTCCTGCGACGGGGGTACAACTACGACGACCAGGACGGCGTCGGGCTGCTGTTCGCCGCCTACCAGGTGGACGTGGAGCGTCAGTTCGTCCCGGTGCAGCAGCGCCTCGCCGAGCACGACGCGCTGAATCCGTGGATCACCCCGATCGGGTCGGCCGTCTTCCTCCTTCCGCCGGGCTTCGGTCCCGACGGGTATCCCGGCGACGTCCTGCTGGGTGTCTGAGACAAGTCCGCGACGGATGTGGAATCGAGGTCTAGCCTCGATTGTGTGACCGAGATTACACAGATACGTCAAGGCTTCGCGTCGTTGCGGGAAGGCGGTCTGAACTGGGACGCCTTCCCGCTGCGTCTCTTCGCGAAGGGCAACGCAGCACATTGGGACCCGATGGACATCGACTTCTCCCACGACGCCGACGACTGGGCCTCGCTCAACTCCGAGCAGCGCCGCAGTTCGACCTATCTGGTCGCGTTGTTCGTCGCGGGTGAGGAGGCCGTCACCCAGGACATCCTCCCGTTCCTCCGCGCGATGGAGGCGGAAGGGCGACTGGGCGACGAGATGTACCTGACGCAGTTCTGCTACGAGGAGGCCAAGCACGTCCAGGTGTTCCGTCGCTGGATGGACACCGTGGGACTCACGTCCGACCTGCATCCCTTCGTCGCCGAGAATCCCTACTACCGGAAGCTGTTCTACGAGGAACTACCGCACAGCCTCCGCGTCCTCGAGAGCGATCCGTCGCCGGCCAACCAGGTCCGCGCGAGCGTCACCTACAACCACGTCATCGAGGGCAGTCTCGCGCTGACCGGGTACTACGCGTGGCAGAAGGTGTGCACGAAGTTCGGGATCCTTCCGGGCATGCAGGAGATCATCCGGCGGATCGGCTCCGACGAGCGCCGACACATGGCCTGGGGCACGTTCACCTGCAGACGGCATGTGGCAGCGGACGATTCGAACTGGAACGTCGTGCTGCAGCGGATGGAGGAACTGATTCCCCTCGCGACCGGCATGATCCAGTGGCAGAACGAGCAGTTCGACGAACAGCCCTACGGCCTCGACAACGACGAGTTCATCTCCTACGCGGCGGACCGGGCCCAGAGACGGCTCGGCGCAATCGAATCCGCGCGCGGGCGTCCCCTCGAGGAGATCGATCTCGATTTTGCTCCCGCGGTGCTCGAGGACCGTTTCGGCGACGAGGACGCTGCCGCTCTCGCCGCGGTGCCCACTCCCGATCGCATCCCGGCGGAGCGAGCGGGGGAGTAGTCAGAGCAGCACGCCCACGACGAGCGCGATCAACACGAGAACGGCAACGGCTGCGATGGCCACCGTTCTCGTGTTGCCGCCGCCGGTCTCCTCCTCGGTGTCGGCGGTGAGAACGGGCACGGGCGCGGACTCCTCCGCGGCGTTGCGCGCGCCCACGAGGTTCTCGGCGTCGATGCGCCGCTCGAGTTCGCGCAGTCGCGCGAGACCACCGGTGAGAACGTCGGTTTCGTCGTAGGAGGGTGGCAGTCCGATCCTGGTCTTGTTGGTCTCGCGTGCCGGGGTGAATCCGGCCGCGAGGATCGCCGCGCCGAGCGCCGCGGTCTGTTCCGGTCCCGGGCCGACGAGACTGCGCACCGTGAGCTTCGTGGCGAGGCTGTTCGCGATCCCCTGGATATGGGTGCGGTCGCGTGCGACGAGACCGTCGCCCATGACGACGACCGCCTCGAGATTGTCCGGAATCCAGCCGAACGATCCGAGGGCCGTGGCGAGTTGGGCTGCCGGGGACGGAGCGCCCTGGGCGGGAGTGCGGTAGGCCTTGCCGGCGGGCACGCCCGAACGCACGAGGGTGACGGTCGAGCCGCCGTCGTCGAGGTGGAAGACCCCGACGAGCTGGCCCGGGGTCTCGGATATCTCGGAGGCGTACCAGGCGGCGGCCGCCTGCGCGTCGGACACGAGGTCGACGTGTCGCAGATCCGCATAGTCCAGGGCCGCGCGCAAGGTCGCGATGGTGTCCGGATCCCAGTGCGACGGGTAGGTCGCGGCGTAGCCGGGGTCGCTGTCGCGGTCCATGCCGCCGAAGGTGGGCAGCGGGTGGCACTCCCGCAGCAGGCAGTGGATGGCGGTGGCCATCGCGTCCTCGGCGCGGTACATGCGACCGTCGCTCGCGGTGATGCCCGATGCGTCGCCGACCCGCGTGAGGAAGCCCGCGATCGTGCGCGCTTCGTCGCCGTGCGCCACGCTGCCGAGTGACGTGTTGCCGTCGTGGTCGACGTGCAGGACGGAGTCGCGGGCGAGGACGACAGGGTCGGGAGTGCCGGGTTCGTTGGACGCGATGACCGCCGTGGACACGACTCGCCCGATCCGGAGGCCGACACCGATTGCCATGTCTTCCCTTCCCTCGAGAGGCTGCTCGTCCGTCTTGCCGGCGAGACCCGACTCGCTCCGGGTGCGCCGGACAAATGCACCGCTTCGGGCGCGAAGAACGATTGTGGCAGACAGGGTGGGAAGTGCCGACCTTACTTTCCGGTAAGTACGTGTTACAGTCCGTACCGCCGTGACGAGGGACACACGGCTCCGGTGGATCCAGGTGGAGGAACAACACAATGGGGCGTGCTCGGAAGTGGATGGCCGCGGCGGTGACCACGACGGTCCTCGCGGGTGGACTTCTCGGAACCGCGACGACAGCGGGAGCCGAGACGGACTTCTATCTCCCGCCGGATCCGCTGCCGACGAGTGCTCCCGGCGACGTCCTGCGCACGGCACCGTCCGATCTGGCGTTGCGCGCACCCGTCGCCGACGGTGTCTTCCCCGGTCAGGGCACCAAACTGCTGTACCGCAGCAACGACGCCAAGGGTGCGCCCAACGCGGTGAGCGGCACCTACATCGAACCGTCGACGCCGTGGGACGGTCCCGGCGACCGGCCGCTCGTCGCACTGGCCATCGGCACCCACGGTCAGGGTGACCAGTGCGCGCCGTCCCGCAACCTCGGGGCGCTCGTGAACTACAACCCGCCCCTCGACTTCTTCACCGAGTACGAGGTGCTGTCGATCAACGCGCTGCTGCTGCGCGGCATCGCCGTGGTCGTCACCGACTACGACGGTCTCGGTACGCCGGGGCACCACACCTACGTGAACCGCGCCGCCGAGGCCCACGCTGTCCTCGACTCGGTGCGTGCGGCGCTGAAGCTCGAGAACGCGTCGGTGACGGAGAACAGCCCGGTCGGCCTGTTCGGTTACTCGCAGGGCGGCGGCGCGTCGGGCGCTGCGGCCGAGCTCGCACCCGAGTACGCCCCCGAACTGAACCTCGTCGGCGCCTACGTGGGTGCTCCGCCCGCCGACCTGGTGGCCACGCTGAAGCAGATCGACGGCACACTGCTCACCGGTGCCATCGGATACACGATCAACGGCCTGGCCGACGCCTACCCGGAGATTCGCGACGAGATCGACGCCGAGGTCAGCGATCACGGTCGCGAGATGCTCGCCGCGGTGGCGAACCAGTGCGTCCCGGAGACGATCGCGAACTTCGCGTTCCAGCGCACCGGCGACTACACCCGCACGGGTGAGCCCCTCGACGTCGTGCTCGAGCGCCTTCCCCAGGTCCAGAAGATCCTCGCGGAGCAGCGCATCGGCAACCGCACCCCGGCCGTGCCCGTCCTGCTCCAGCACGGCACGCAGGACGACACCGTCCCTTACGGTCAGGGCCGTCAGCTGGCGCTGGACTGGTGCGACAAGGGCGCGACGGTGCAGTTCCTGCCCAACACGACCCCGCCGATCCTGCCCGGCTTCATCATCAACCATGCGGTGCCGATGATCGGCGGACTGCCCGAGTCCGTCTCGTACATCGAAGCGCGACTGCGCGGTGAGCCCGCACCGTCGAACTGCGGAGCCTTCTGACGCTCCGACCGATCCACAACGGAGCCGGCCCGCACTCCCTTTCGGGATGCGGGCCGGCTCCGTGTGCGGGGACTACACCGAGTGTCGGGTGTCGATGATCCGGCGCGCGACGTTCGTCTCGGTCGACGGACCCGGTTCCCAGCGGGAGATCCACGGGCCGGTGCCCTCGCTCGGATCGAGCACGCCGCGCTCGAGCCACTCGTATCTACCCTCGAGAACGCCGGCCGCGGTGCGACGGTCCTCGGCGTCGGTGTTCGTCCACAGGGCGTCGAACAACTTCTCCACACGCAACCGCGACTGCTTGCAGAAGGCGTCGGCCAGCTCGAAGGCCGCGTCGGCTTCCGGATGCCCGTCCACGCGTTGCCGTTCGGCGCGCACGCACACGGCGGTCGCGGCGAACAGTTCGCCTCCGATGTCGACGATCCGGCCGAGGAAGTTCTCCCGCTTCTCGAGTCCGGCCTGCCAGCGGGCCATCCCGTAGAAGGTCGAGCGGGCGAGCTTGCGTGAACTGCGTTCGATGTACCTCAGATGAGGTGCCAGGGAACCGAATTCGTTGTATGTCCGCGGTAACTGTCCCTTACCGGCGACGAGCTTCGGGAGCCACCGGGCGTAGAACCCGCTCGCCCGTACCGCGGCCTGCGCCTTCTCCTTCCCCGTCGAATCGGGGTCGGCGAGTTCGCCGGCCGCGCGCAGGTGGGCGTCGACCGCCTCGCGGGCGACGAGCAGACGCATGATCTCGCTCGACCCTTCGAAGATACGGTTGATCCGCAGGTCGCGGACGAGTTGCTCTGCGGGAACGGCCCGTTCACCGCGTGCCGCGAGGGACTCGGCGGTCTCGTAACCGCGTCCGCCGCGGATCTGCACGAGTTCGTCGGCGATGAGGCATCCCATCTCGCTCGCCCACAACTTCGCCAGCGCCGCCTCGATGCGGATGTCGTTGCGCTGCTCGTCGTTCATCTGCCCCGACAGTTCCACGACGGACTCGAGTGCGTAGGTGGTCGCGGCGATGAACGAGATCTTCGCGGCGACGGCCTCGTGTTCACCGACCGGCCTGCCCCACTGCACCCGCTCCGACGACCATTCGCGGGCGATCTTCAGCGCCCACTTGCCGGCGCCCGCGCACATCGCGGGGATGGCGAGGCGACCGGCGTTGAGCGTCGTCAACGCGATCTTCAGGCCGTCGCCCTCACGCCCGATGAGGTTCTCCTTCGGAACCCGCACCTTGTGCAGTCGGGTCACGCCGTTCTCGATACCGCGCAGGCCCATGAAGGAGTTGCGGCGTTCGACGGTGATGCCCGGCGAATCCGCTTCCACGACGAAGGCGGAGATCCCGCCGCGATGGCCCTCGCTCTTCGGTACACGGGCCATGACGACGAGCAGTTCGGCGACCACCCCGTTGGTCGTCCACAGCTTGACGCCCTCGAGTTCGTAGGCGCTGCCGTCCTCGACGGGAGTGGCGGTGGACGCGAGTCGGGCGGGATCGGACCCGACGTCGGGTTCGGTGAGCAGGAAGGCCGAGATGGCGCCACGCGCGCATCTCGGCAGGAAGCGCTGTTTCTGCTCGGGGGTGCCGGCGAGCTTCAGCGGTTCCGGCACGCCGATCGACTGATGGGCCGACAGCAGCGCGCCGATGCTGGGGTGCACGCAGGCGACGACCGTCAGGGCCCGGTTGTAGGCGACCTGCGACAGGCCGAGGCCGCCGTACTCCTGGGGGATCTTCATACCGAAGCAGCCGAGTTCGGCCAGTTCACGTACGTATTCATCGGGTATCCGCGCGTCGCGTTCGATGCGGCCGCCGTCCATCGAACTGCACGCCGCGCGCAGGCGTGCGAGGAACTCCTCGGTGCGGGAGTCCTCGTCGGGTGTCGGTCGTGGGAAGGGGTGGACGAGGTCGAGGGTGAGCCGTCCGAGGAACAGTTCCTTCGCGAAGGACGGCTTGTTCCACTCGGATTCGCGGGCCTGCTCTGCTACTTCGCGAGCCTGCCGCTCGGTTACTTCGCGAGCCTGCTGCTCGGTGACCTGTGGGGTTCGGACATCGGCGCTGTCTGCCATGACTGCCTCCGGGTCGCGTGCCTACTGGTGAGTATGCACCCGGATGTGTCGCTTATCACAGCTTCGGCCAAGTCGATCATGAAGCGACAGGGATGTGAACGAGATCACTGCCGGGGAGGTGGTCGGAGACGTGCCGGTACACCCGGACGCGCCTCCGCTCGAATCGTCACCGACGACGTGCCCCGCCCGTCACTCGCCGATCCCACCGCGGATCGGAACGGAGGTGGCCATGGAATTCCTGGCCTTCGTCCCCGTCCTGCTCACCTTTCTCGGCGCGCTCTACTTCGCGGCGTGCCTTATCGTCGACCGCGAGATCCGATCCGCGGAACGAGAATTCGGTACCGCGGACAGCGGTCAGGCCTCCGAGGTGTCGGTGGATTCGGGGGAGACCGGGGTCGACGCGGCCTCGCCGGTCGTCGTCGCGGCGGACTCTGCGGGCCGCACGCGCGGCGGTTCCGGAGCGATCGGAGGGTGAGCCGGACGGCGTCGCCGGTAGAGCACGACCCCGCCTGCGGCTGCGACGGCAACCGCGCCCGCGACGACGAGACCGACCCGCCTGCCCGTGCGCTCCGGTCGTGAGGAGGACTTCGCGGCACACCGCTCGGCCGCGGCACGCCGGGCCGCCGTGAGCAGTCCGCCCGCGACGTCCAGGCCCTTGCGGGCTGCGAACAGTCCGGCCGCACTCGAGCCCTGCGCGAGCGCTACCGCACCCTCGCCGGCCACGCGGAGAGCACCCGCGAGATTGCCGGATTCGTCGTGGCGTCGCACGAATGCCGGAAGCCACACGTCGTCGGTCTCGGCATGGATCAGCTTGCTCATGCGTCCACTCTTCCACACCACCCGGGACCTGAGGTCGTGACCGGAGGAGCGTGTCCCGCGCCGCCTGCCCTGCCCGGGAAGCGGGCAATGGCACCATGGTGGGGTGACTTCACCGCATCAGACAGCAACGGCCACGCTCCATACGAACCGCGGCGACATCGTGATTGCTCTCTTCGGCAACCACGCGCCGAAGACGGTCGAGAACTTCGTCGGCCTCGCTCAGGGCACCAAGGAGTACAAGACCCAGAACGCCAAGGGCGAGACCAGCGGTCCGTTCTACGACGGCGCGGTCTTCCACCGCGTCATCGACGGCTTCATGATCCAGGGTGGCGACCCCACCGGCACCGGCCGTGGCGGCCCGGGCTACCAGTTCGGCGACGAGTTCCACCCCGAGCTGCAGTTCGACCGCGGCTACCTGCTCGCGATGGCGAACGCCGGCCCGGGCACCAACGGCTCGCAGTTCTTCATCACCGTCGGCGCGACCCCGCACCTCAACCGTCGCCACACCATCTTCGGTGAGGTCGTCGACGCCGAGTCGAAGAAGGTCGTCGACGCGATCGCGACCACCGCCACCGACCGCGGCGATCGCCCGGTCGACGACGTCGTGATCAACAGCATCACCATCTCCTGAGAGAGTTCCCATGACGAACCCCGGCTGGGGCTCCGCGGCCGAGGGTGGTGGCCCGCAGCCCCAGCCGCGGTGCGTTCGCCATCCCGACCGCCCGACCCTGCTCGCCTGCTCCCGCTGCGGCCGGCCCGCATGCCCCGAGTGCCTGCGTCCCGCCTCGGTCGGACAGCACTGCGTCGACTGTGTCGCCGCGGCCGAACGGTCGACGCCGCAGGCCCGCACGATCGCCGGCGCACCCGTCCGCTCCGATCGGCCCTCGCCGATCGTGACGTACGTGCTCATCGCGCTGAACGTGCTCGTCTTCGGCATCACCGCCGCGCAGTCGGGCAGCGTGATGGCCAACGAGCAGGGCTCGGCGCTGTTCCTCGACTGGGCGCTGTGGCCGCCTCTCATCGCGGCGGGTGGCGAGTACATCCGGATCATCGGCAGTGGCTTCCTGCACTTCGGCCTGCTCCACCTGGCCGTCAACATGTTCGCCCTGTGGGTGATCGGCCGCGACACCGAACTCGTGCTCGGACGCGCCCGCTACCTCTCGGTCTACCTCGTGTCGATCCTCGGTGGGTCCGCCGCGGTCATGTTCATGGAGACCGGAGCGGTCACCGCCGGTGCGTCGGGAGCGGTCTTCGGTCTGCTCGGCGCGCAGGCCGTCATCCTGCTGCGCCTGCGTCGCAGCCCGGCGCCCGTGCTGACCATCGTCGGCCTCAACGTGATCATCAGCATCACCATCCCGGGCATCTCCCTGTGGGGTCACCTGGGCGGACTCGTCGCCGGTGCCGCCGCGACCGCGGCGCTGCTCTACGCCCCGCAGTATCTCGGTGCCGGCACCGACCGGGACCGCATCGTGCGCACAGGCTGGACCGCGCTGGTCGCGGTCGTCGTGGTGACGCTGCTCGCGATCGTGCTGGCCGTGGTGCGGCTACGCGATCAACTGGGCGTCTGATCGGGCGCAAGATCGCGCACCGACAACGCGGCGTGCACGTTCCTCGGGTCGGTGCCCAGATCCCACCGGCCGAAGATCATCAGGTTCTCAGCGCCGGTCGCGGGGTCGATCGTGTCGATCTCGAGCATCGGCACGCGCCGCCCGAAGCGCGGGTACTCGACGATCCGCACGCGGTGCAGGGCCGCGCGGGGGAACTCGCGACGACCCGTCAACCGCATCGTCGCGAT
>Ga0182738_1000246_pt1 | contig 82439 bp, 83 predicted proteins | sample eDN5th30CBELigMG_FD_128876 | JGI IMG/M metagenome (GOLD analysis project Ga0182738, IMG submission 128876) | Enriched Miracle-Growth compost microbial communities from Emeryville, California, USA - eDNA 5th pass 30_C BE-Lig MG (version 2)... ... | reverse complement strand
TATTTACATATATTCTATCAATTTTTTTAGTGTATTTGTTGTCTCTTAATGTAATAAATAAAAATAAAATAATGTTTTTCACGAAGTTGATTTTTTTGGAAGTTATGACTTGAAATTAATAAAAACCGTTGCAAACAAAGGGTTAAATAAAATTAAACCGGCAATCTCAGGATCAAAAAATCAAATAAAGATTTTGAAAATCTTTGTTTAAGAAAAAATATTTTTTGATTTTAAATTTTCCCTACATCTTTGCAATCACAATTATGAACATTCAAAATACATACAATAGCTGGTGGCACACAACAGATCGAATTGTGCCCTGATGCTATACATGTATTCAAAATAAATAGATCACCCCGGCACAATCGCCGGGGCTTTTTTATGACAAAAATTAACAGATGAAAAAAATAAAAGTTGAAACGGTAAGCAAAAAAATGTTGGCAGATCTGTACACGCCTGTAGGCATGTACCTGCGTTTGCGCGATCGCTTCCGTGATACCATTTTGCTGGAAAGCGCTGATTCGCACGCCGGAGAATTCAGTTATTCTTTTATCGGAATTAATGCTATTGCCGGAATAGAAGTAAAAAACAGTGATGAAATAGAATGCAAATATCCTGGCATGGATGCTGTAAAAAAACCGCTTTCCAAAGATCGAACCCTTGCTTCTGCCATTCACGATTTTATGGGTCAGTTTGAAATACAGGGCCAATTACCGGCTCCTGTAAGGGTGGCCCAGGGATTGTTTGGCTATATCACTCACGATGCTGTTCAGTTTTTTGATACAGTAAAATTAAAACATTCAGGCAGCCTGGATGAACCTTTGATTCCTTTGTTGCGATACCGATTCTATCAATATCTCATCATTATCAATCATTTTAAAAACGAACTTTTTATTTGTGAAAATAAAATTGAAGGGCTTGAAAGCAGGGTAGAAGATGTTCAGACCGCAATTCAAAGTCGTGATGTTCCTCAATATCCTTTTGAATTGGATGGCGATGAAATTTCTGATATTTCTGACGAACATTTTATCAGCATGGTAGAGCAGGGCAGAACCGCTTGCGCGCGTGGGGATGTGTTTCAAATTGTATTAAGCAGAAACTTTCACAGAGGTTTCAAAGGAGATGAATTCAATGTATATCGTGCGCTTCGCAATATCAATCCAAGCCCTTATCTCTTTTATTTCGATTACGGCGATTACCGGTTATTCGGCAGCAGTCCGGAAAGCCAGATCATTGTGACAGGAGATCTCGCAACCATTCACCCTATTGCCGGCACATTTAAAAGAACAGGTGTGGATGAAGAAGATAAAATATTGGCGCAGAAATTAAAAGAAGATAAAAAGGAACAGGCCGAACATGTGATGCTGGTAGATCTGGCAAGAAATGATCTTGGGATTTTGTGCGATGATGTAGAGGTGACCAATTTTTGCCGGGTACAGTTTTTCAGCCATGTCATCCATTTGGTAAGTGAAGTAACCGGCAAAGTGAGGCCGGCAACCAATCCTGTGGAGTTGATCACCAAAACCTTTCCTGCCGGTACTTTGAGCGGTGCACCCAAATACCGGGCAATTGAATTGATAGACCAGATCGAACAAAATTCAAGGAGTTATTATGGTGGTTGCATTGGTTACCTTGGTTTTGATGGTAGCAGTAATCATGCTACAACAATCCGTACTTTTTTAAGTAAACAAAAAGAACTGCATTACCGGGCAGGCGCCGGCATTACATTTCTAAGCGATCCGCAAAATGAATTAAAAGAAGTTCAAAACAAACTCAACGCGTTAAAAACCGCACTTATTCAAGCTCAAAATACGATCCATGAAAATATTACTGTTTGACAATTATGATTCATTTACATATAACCTTTACCACTGCCTGAAAAAGTTGGTAAACGCTCCTGTAGATGTAATCAGAAACGATCAGCTCACCCTTGATGATGTAAGAAAGTATGATAAGATCGTGCTTTCGCCGGGCCCTGGCTTACCCAATGAAAGCGGTATTTTATTACCCTTGATAAAAGAATACGCAGCCACCAAACCAATTTTGGGTGTATGCCTTGGCGAGCAGGCGATTGGAGAAGCCTTTGGCGGCACTCTCGAAAATCTGGATAAAGTGTACCATGGGCTTGCTACTCCCGTTTCTGTTTTTAAGAACAGAACGATGGCCAAAAATGATTTGTTCCAAAATCTTCCAACAACATTTACAGTTGGCAGGTATCATTCATGGGTGGTGTCTAAAAATAATTTTCCTGAAGTTTTGGAAATCACTGCTGAAGATGAACAGGGCAGAATCATGGCGCTACGGCATAAAACATACGATGTGCAGGGCGTACAATTTCATCCTGAAAGTGTGATGACACCCGACGGAATAACGATGGTAAAAAATTTCCTGAATATTTAAAACCCCGGTATGAAAGATATCCTTCAAAAATTATTTCAATACAAAACCTTATCAAGAAAGGAAGCATCGGAGGTTTTGAAAAATATGAGTAAAGGCATTTACTCGGATACAGAGATCGCTTCATTTGTAACTGTTTTTCTTATGCGAACTATCTCGCTTGATGAACTTCAGGGTTTCCGGGATGCGTTGCTTGAATTATGTATTCCGGTAAAAATCGATGCTGACGCTATAGATATAGTAGGTACGGGTGGTGATGGAAAAAATACATTTAATATTTCAACGCTTAGTTCATTTATCGTTGCAGGTGCGGGCTTTGCCGTAGCCAAGCATGGAAATTATGGTGCCACTTCTATCAGCGGAAGCAGCACGGTGATGGAAAAACTGGGTTATTCATTTTCTTCGGATCCTGAGAAATTAAAAAAAGAATTAGATGAAACGAATATTTGTTTTTTGCACGCACCACAATTCCATCCGGCATTAAAAGCAGTAGCACCGGTGAGAAAAAATATAGGTGTGCGCACTTTCTTTAATATGCTTGGTCCATTGGTCAATCCATGTACAAACACCACACGAATGATCGGTGTGAGTAACCTTGAGATCGCAAGATTGTACCGGTACCTTCTCGAAAAAGAAGAAAAAAATTTTGCTATCATTCATAGCCTGGATGGATACGATGAAATATCACTTACCTCCGACACACGTGTAATAACTCATGAGGGTGACCAAACATTTGATGCCATGTATCTTGGAAAAAGAACCGCCTCGCAAGCGGATTTGTATGGCGGAAATTCACCGGATGAGGCTGCAAAAATATTTTATAAAATAATTGATCGGCAAGGCACATGGGCGCAAAATGCCGTAGTTATGGCCAATGCTGCCATGGCGATCAAAACCCTTACCGGTAAAGATTATGATGAATGTTATGGATTAAGTATGGAAAGCCTCGAAAGTGGAAAAGCATTCAATCATTTTAAAAAATTAATGTCGCTGCAATGAATATTCTTGAAGAAATATTAGCCTATAAAAAATTGGAAGTCGGGAATAACCGAAGTGAACGGCCAATGAATTTTCTGGAGCGGCAACCATCTTTTTTCAGGGAATGTTATTCGTTGAGAGAAGCCCTTGAGAATAAGGGTCGCAAACCCGTAATAGCTGAATTTAAAAGAAGATCGCCATCGAAAGGATGGATCAATGAAAATGCAGACGCGGAAAAGATTACAAATGGATATGCAATGCATGGTGCTGCAGCTCTTTCTGTATTGACGGATGAAAAATACTTTGGTTCAACAGCATCAGACTTTCCTATAGCCAGGAAACAATTGTTACCCATCCTGAGAAAGGATTTTATTGTGGATGAATACCAGATCGTGGAAACAAAATCAATAGGAGCAGATATTATTCTTTTGATTGCGGCAGCCCTTTCAAAAGCACAAATTTTGCAATTTTCTAAAACGGCAAAAAACCTTGGATTGCAGGTGCTGCTTGAGCTACATGAAGAGCGCGAAATCGATTTCATTTGTGATTCGGTGGATGTTATAGGCATCAACAACAGAGATTTAAAAACCTTTAAGGTGGATATAGATCAGAGCATCAGGTTGGCAGAAAAGCTTGAAGGAATTTGCAAAATTGCAGAAAGCGGATTGAGTGATCTTAATACAATCAAACATCTTCAAATGTTTGGCTTCAATGGATTTTTAATTGGCGAGGCATTTATGAAAAAAGAAGATCCGGTTCTGGCATTTAAAAATTTTTTCAATGCAGAAAATTGAAATTAAAGTCTGCGGATTAACCTCGGTGGATCAGATAAATGAATTAACTGATGTGGGAGTAGATTATTGCGGACTTATATTTTACAATAAATCTCCACGATGTGCGGATGGAAAGATAGACGGAAAAAAATTAAAGGACATCTCAATACATTCCAAACTCACCGGTGTATTTGTAAATGAAGAAGTGGAACGAATAAAAAATAAGATCAACGAATACGGTTTATCAGCAGTTCAGCTTTGTGGTAACGAAACGCCGGATCAGTGTCAACAACTGAAGTCGTTTGCCCGTGTAATAAAAGTAATTCCAATGGATTTGATTGCTCCATTATCGCCTGTGCATGAATATCAGAATAAATGTGATTTGTTATTATTTGACACAGCAAGCAAACTGCACGGTGGAACAGGAATAAAATTTAATTGGAATTCAATCCATGGTTTGAAAATTCTTCAACCGTTTTTTTTAAGTGGCGGTATTGGTCCGGATGATATCCAAAATGTGAAAAGGTTCAATCATAAATATTTTGAAGGAATTGATCTTAACAGCCGCTTCGAAATAGCACCCGGAGTGAAAGATATTGAAAAGATCAAAAAATTTTTAAATGAATTAAAGTATGTACAGATTTGAAATAGATGAATACGGTTATTATGGAAAATTTGGCGGAGCTTATGTTCCGGAAATGCTGTTTGCAAATGTAGATCACCTGCAGCTGCATTATAAAGGAATAATTGAATCAGAAAGTTTTCAAAATGAATTCAAAAAACTATTGAATACTTATGCGGGAAGGCCTACACCACTTTTTTTTGCTGAGCGTTTAAGCGAAAAGTATCAAACAAACATTTTTTTGAAAAGGGAAGACCTGTGCCATACAGGAGCGCATAAAATAAACAATACGATCGGGCAAATATTAGTCGCAAAGAGTCTTGGAAAAACCCGAATCATTGCCGAAACAGGTGCCGGGCAGCATGGCGTAGCAACCGCAACTGTTTGTGCGCTGCTGGGATTGGAATGCATTGTGTATATGGGCGAAAAAGATATGGCACGCCAATCGCCGAATGTAGCCCGAATGAATATGCTGGGTGCAAAAGTTATTGCAGCCACCAGTGGAAGTAAAACACTAAAAGATGCCACCAACGAAGCGATCCGCGATTGGATCAACCATCCTGAAAATACTTATTACCTTATTGGAAGTGTGGTTGGCCCGCATCCTTATCCCGACATGGTGGTACGGTTTCAAAGTGTGATCAGTAAAGAGATCAGAGAACAATTAATGAAACAATCGCAAAAAGCAAATCCTGATTATGTGATGGCCTGCGTGGGCGGTGGCAGTAATGCAGCAGGCGCATTTTATCATTTTTTAAATAATGAACAGGTAAAACTGATTGCCGTAGAAGCAGGCGGATTGGGCGTCAACTCAGGCCACAGCGCAGCTACTACGCAATTGGGATCATTGGGCGTATTGCATGGCAGCAAAAGCCTGGTAATGCAATCAGCAGATGGCCAGGTGACAGAACCTTACAGCATTTCTGCCGGATTGGATTATCCCGGCATCGGACCATTGCACGCTCATTTGTTTGATACCGGGCGAGCCGGTTTTATCTCAATAAACGATGAAGCGGCATTGCGCGCAGCGTTTCAACTTGCAAGGCTGGAAGGAATAATTCCTGCGCTTGAATCGGCACACGCGCTGGCTGCTTTGGACAAGGTAGAATTTAAAAGTGACGATGTGGTAGTGGTTAATCTGAGTGGCAGAGGCGATAAAGATATGAATACGTATATGGCAGTAATTAACAATAACGGATAAACGAAAATAATGAACGCATTATCAGCATTATTCAACCGCAAAAAAAAAGATATCCTTTCCATTTATTTTACGGCAGGATATCCTCAGGCCGAAAATACGGTGGACACAATTTGCTCATTGTTAAATGGGGGAGCGGATATGATCGAAATCGGTATGCCCTATAGCGACCCTGTAGCCGACGGGCCGGTGATCCAGCACAGCAGCGCTGTATCACTTGCCAACGGAATGACGATCGAAAAACTTTTTCAGCAATTATCGCAATTGCCTGAGTTCTGCAAAAAAAGTCCGCTTTTGTTAATGGGATATATTAACCCTGTACTCCAATTTGGCTTCGAACGGTTTTGTAAAATGGCAAAGGAAAACGGTATTTCAGGATTGATCATACCTGACCTTCCATTAAGAGAATACAAAAATGAATTTGAAGCCATAATGAAAAGATTTGATCTGTCATTTATTTTTCTGATTACCCCGGAAACATCCGATGAACGAATAAAGGAAATGGATGCTTTATCTGAAGGATTTATTTATGCGGTTTCTGCTTCATCCACTACAGGCAGCCATACAGACGAACAAAAGAAAGAGGCGTATTTTGACAGAATCAAGCGTATGAAACTCAAAAATCCGATTATGATTGGTTTTGGAATTCATGACAATAAATCATTTCAGCAGGCTTGCCGCTATGCCGCAGGGGCTATCATCGGAACGGCATTCATTAGAGCGCTTGAAAGAGGCAAAAATTCGCCGGAAACAGTTGCTCAATTTGTGAATGAAATCCGATCAGTGTAATTAACACCGATTTTATTTGTTTGCCTTTCATTTGAAGAATAAAAAATATAGATTTGTCACCTATGAAATATTTATATTTTCTGCTGCTGCTGCCCTTTGCAGGAATCGCCCAGCAAAAAACATTTAGCATAAACGGAAAAATTGATGGTTTCAAGGATGGTACAAAAGTTTCATTTTACAACAGGCAATTGAATGCACTCGATAGTCAGACTGTTATAAAAAACGGCGCCTTTACTATTACAGGAAAGATTGACCAGCCATCTTTCAAATATCTTGTCTTTAACGACCAGGCTCCGATTGTCCCGATTTTTATGTATGGCGATCAGGTGAAAATTACCGGCAATTCAAATGATCTTGAAAACTTGGCAATCACCGGGTCTGAAGTCCATAATGCCTTTAAAAAATTTGAATCCCTGGTAGGGCCTTTAATGAATGATGAAGAAGATGTGGGGCATAAAAAATTGACTGATGTTACCGCCACTTTCGTAAAAGAGAATCCATCTTCATTTGTAAGCCTTTTGGCTATTTCCAATGTATATGAACTGACTAAAAACGCTGTAATAGCCGATTCTATTTTTAATCTATTAAGCAGTGATTTTAAAAAATCAGAACATGCCGCAGGATTTGGCAAAGAGTTGAATGATGCAAAACTAACATCAGTAGGATCAACGATTTCCGATTTTTCTCAGAATGATGTAAATGGCAAACCGATACATATAAAAGACTTCAGAGGTAAATATGTGCTCATCGATTTTTGGGCAAGCTGGTGCAGGCCGTGCCGCGCAGAAAATCCAAATGTAGTGGCCAATTACAATCGTTTTAAAGACAAAAATTTTACAGTTCTTGGTGTCAGTCTCGACCAATCCAAAGATGCCTGGGAAAGTGCGATTAAAATGGATCAGCTTGCATGGTCGCATGTAAGCGATTTAAAAGGTTGGCAAAATGAAGTGAGTAATAAATTTCATATTTATAGCATTCCTGCAAATATGCTTATCGATCCAAACGGTGTTATCATTGCAAAAGATCTGAGAGGCGAGGCGCTCGGCCAGGCTTTGGAAAAACTATTAAAGTAAAGAGGTTCGTGTAACCAGAATTTGCGGAATTCCCCCTGTTTTTGTCGCTATCATACCTGCTATCTTGAAGTGTGTGTGATTACTTTTGGTGAATAAAAAAATAGTATATGGCACAGATCAATCCACACATCAATTTCAATGGCAATGCAGAAGAAGCATTTAATTTTTACAGATCAAATTTCGGAGGAGAACTCCTGATTGTGAGATTCAAAGATCTTACAGGCCGGGGTTTTGAAGTTACCCCCGAAGAGGAAAATAAGATCATGCACGTTGCCCTGCCCATAAGTGAAGGAAGCACACTGATGGGAAACGACGTGCCTTCTTTCATGGGAAAAACCGATGAGCGCGAAAACAGAAGCAAGATTGTGATCAATGCTGTAAGTAAAGAAGAAGCAGATCGGTTATTTAATGGACTCTCTGAAGGCGGGGAAGTAGAAATGCCAATGGATAATAGCCCTTGGGGAACTTATTTTGGTGGCTTTCGTGATAAATACGGAATTGAATGGATAATCAGTTTCGATCCGAAATCAATCTGAGATGGTACGTCAAAAGCACTTTTTTTCAATAATTTTATAAAGCACCAATCCTGAATTAATTTTCAAATTTTAATGTTGCATTTAATTGAAAAGTGAAAGGTTGCGCCAGATAATGTCTTAAAAATTAATCCAGGATAATGGCTTTCCCTTCATCCTTTAATTTTTGAATACCATTTCTTATGGCTTTGAGTTGTTCGGCAGTATGGCCATGCCAGTTAATTACCTCACCAACAATTCTGAAAGGGAATTCAGAGCGGTAAGACATGGTAGGATTGCCTGGAAATTTTTTATCTGTAACATTGGGGTCATCTTCAATTTTTCCGGTTGCTTCTACCACATAAACTCTTTCCTTTCCATCTCCTGAAGCTAATGCGGCTGCCAGCACGGCGGCATGCAGCGTAGCCGAAACGTAAACGTGTTTTAATTTCCTTTCTTCATAATTAGAATTAAAACCGCATGAGATTAAATCACCAACCCGAAGATCAGCTTTTGTTCCATGGAAATAAGTTTGGGAAAATACACCGGGTGAAAAAATAGTTTTATGATCCATTGCTGTTTTATTAAAAAGTAATTCCTGCCAAATTAAAATGATTCACCTTTCAAAAGCACTTTTTTAATGAATTTATAAAAAAGATTTTTACTCAAAGAAGATGACATATTCCTTAAATGAAAACTAAGTTGATTTGCAAATTGATGGCTTGGGTTATTGCTTAATACCTGCATTTTTTTCTATTCTAACTGCGACCATACCACTATACCAATTGCGATCACTGCCATTAAAAGGCCCCATTTGTTTTTTGCAGACAATTTTTCCTTGAAATACCAGGCACCGACAAGTGTACCCAAAAGGATGACTCCAAAATTCATGGTGGCGAAAACAGTTGTTGGGTTTTGTGAAAAATATTGGTGGGCTTTTAAATAAAAATAAATATTCAGAAAATTAAGTACGCCCAAAATGAGTCCATATAAAAAGGTATTTGGTTGAAGTTTAAGTTTTCTCCGCCATAATGTGATGAGTGATAGGATAACAGAAACGATAAAACTTCCGCAAAAAATATAAAATAACAGGGTGGTATATGCAATCGTTTTTTGTAAGGCAAGCAGTTTAAATAAAACATCAATAACGCCATAGCCTGCAAATACCAAAACCAGGAAAATGTATTTCGTGTCGTGGGCCTGGGAGGTCTTACTCAAAATAAGCGCCATCGCAAAAAAACCAGTTATGATGCCCAACCACCGCAGCGCCGGAATAGCTTCATTAAACAACCAAAATGCACAGGTAATGGGGATGATCAATGAAATTCTTTGTGCAATGTCGGTCTTGATAATTCCTGAATAACGGATAGATAATGTAAGTAAAATGAAGACTAAAGGAAGTAAAACAGATAGGCTGATTACGAGTGGCGAGCCGGTTAACAATTCCATTTTTAATGGCGGACTGAAACTGAAATAGGATGCAAAAATTGCACACAGATAATTTACAGCGATCAAAAAAATATTTACAGAAGTACGCTCTTTAATAAATTTAAAAAGTACACCCACTGCTACGCTGCAAATTATACTTACAAATAAATAGATCATTGGCAGGCAATAATTTTTTTGTTCAATTTGTAAAAATAATACAGGCGAGGGTATAATTTAAAAAAGAGGTTTGTCAGAATAATTTCAATTTCTCAGTTTTGATCTTATAACTTTAAATAATGCTTATGCTTTTCAGGAAAAGTTTATTGGTAGGGATTATTTTTGTTTGTTGTAGAAGTTTTGCTCAACAACCCGTTGATCTTGTAAATCCATTGATGGGCACCGCGTCTAAATATGAATTATCTAACGGTAACACTTATCCGGCTATTGGATTGCCCTGGGGCATGAATTTATGGACGCCTCAAACAGGAAAAATGGGAGATGGCTGGGCTTATCAATACACGGCCGATAAGATCGTTGGTTTCAAACAAACGCATCAGCCATCGCCGTGGATGAACGATTATGGTTATTTCAGTGTAATGCCCGGAACGGGTAAAATGCGGTTTCCGGAAAGTGAAAGAGCCAGTTGGTTTTCGCACAAAACGGAGATCGCAAAACCATACTATTACAGTGTTTATCTTGCTGATGCGGATGTTACCACAGAAATAACTCCTACTGAAAGGGCCGCATATTTTAGATTTACTTTTCCAAAAACAGATAGCGCATTTGTGGTGATAGATGCTATAGACAAAGGTTCTTACATAAAAATTATACCCGCAGAAAATAAGATCATTGGATATAGTACACGTAACCGCGGTGGCGTGCCAAAGGATTTTAAAATGTATTTCGTTGTTGTGTTTGATAAAGCTTTTGACCGGGTTGCTTCCTACAATAAAGATCATTTTTCGGATTCGCTTGAAATGGTCAGCGATCATGCGGGCGCAATTGTAGCCTTTAAAGGATTGAAAAGAGGTGATCTCATTCATGCAAAAGTGGCGTCTTCATTTATAAGCTTTCAGCAGGCCGAACAAAATCTATCATCCGAAATAGGAACTAAATCATTTAATGATATTAGGGAAGATGGAAGAAAAAGATGGAATGATGTTTTAGGGAGGGTGGAGGTTTCGGGTGGTACACCAGAGCAAACTGAAACCTTCTATAGCTGTCTTTACCGCATGGTTTTTTTTCCGATGAAAATGTATGAAAGAACATCCCGGGGAAAGATAGTTCATTACAGTCCATACACCGGAAAGGTTGAACCGGGATATATGTTTGCAGGTACCGGTTTTTGGGACACCTTCCGTGCATTATATCCTTTCCTGAACCTGGTGTATCCTTCTATTTCTGTTGAAATGCAGCAGGGATTGATCAATTGCTATAAAGAAGGTGGATGGCTTCCTGAATGGTCTTCGCCCGGATACAGAAATGTAATGATCGGCAATAATTCTGCCTCTATTGTCGCAGAGGCTTATTTAAAGGGAGCGCGCGGCTATGATATAGAAATATTGTGGCAGGCATTACTGCATGGGGCTTCCGGCGAAGGCCCAAATGCTACCGGCCGGAAAGGTTTTAATTTTTATGATAGCCTGGGATATATTCCAAATGATGTGGGAATCAATGAAAATGTGGCGCGAACACTTGAATATTCCTACGATGATTATGCCATCTATGCGCTGGGAAAAAAGTTGGGTAAATCTAAAGCTGAGATCACCGTTTTTAAAAGCAGGGCAATGAATTATAAAAATTTATTCGATCGTTCTTATTTATTGATGCGGCCAAAAAATAAGAATGGAAATTTCACCACGCCATTCAATCCCTATTCATGGGGCGGGCCGTTTACCGAAGGCAATAGCTGGCATTACACATGGAGTGTTTTTCAGGATATCAGGGGATTGAAAGAGCTGATGGGTGGCGACAAAGCTTTCATCGCTATGCTCGATTCTGTTTTTATTATGCCTCCGGATTTTGGAGATTACTCTTACTACGGAAGTGTAATTCATGAAATGAGAGAAATGCAGATAGCCGGTATGGGGCAATATGCACACGGCAATCAGCCGATACAGCACATGATCTATTTATACAATTACGCCGGCGCTCCCTGGAAAACACAATACCATGTGAGAGAGGTGATGAATAAATTATATCATCCTGCACCTGACGGTTATTGCGGAGATGAAGACAATGGGCAAACATCTGCCTGGTATGTTTTTTCGGCACTTGGGTTTTATCCGGTCACTCCTGCAAGCACACAATATGTTATTGGTAGCCCGCTGTTTAAAAAAGCAAAAATTCATTTTGAAAATGGAAAATCACTCGTGTTGGATGCACCCGGAACCAGTGGTATCAATCGTTACGTTCAATTAGTTTCCATCAATGGAGAAACAAATTCTAAAAATTATTTTGACCATTTCCAATTGCTTAATGGCGGCATTATCAAATTCCAGATGGGTCCCCATCCGGATTTTAAAAGAGGTATCAAAGAATCTGATCGCCCGTTTTCAATGAGTGACATCAAATGAGAATTTAATTTTTTTCCAGGTCAGATGAGTGGTTGAATTCTGTCAGATAGAAGCCACTCTCAAATATTTTCTGCCAGGCACAATTTTTACTTTCCATTGATTCCGCTCATTTTCAAACTGATAAAGCAAATATTGATTTTTGCCAGTGGAGATCCTCATATTTTCAATATTTCCTTTCAGGGAATTTAATACAGAATCAATGTTTATTCTGTTCGGAATGCCTGATAATTGAGGCGCTTGGTTTAACATGGGTTTTATGGTGTGAGCATCATAATTAAAACGCTTAAATGTTCTTGTCATTTTTTTTTGCCGGGCCTCTTCAAATGGAATAATGTGAACAGAATCGGCAATTATCCTGACGGAAGGTGGGTTTACTTCTGCGATTTGTTTTTTACTTTCAGGCTTATCTTTTTCCGGATTCGGTTTCCGTGAAACGGACTTTTTTTCTGATTTTTTAAAAATGGTTTTTGGCAAATCTTCTGCGCTGCTGATAGCGGAAGTATAATCGGATGGTACCTCAGCCGTTACAGCTACCGCCGGTATTCCATTATTTTCTTTTTCTTGTTGTGTGTGGTTCAATAGTGGGTAAAAGATAAACAGGAGTGCCATAATTAAACTGAGGCTTAAAATCCTTTTTGCATAATTACTTCTTTCATTTAATTCGCTTCCTGTAATTCGTTTAATTCTTTTAAGCAATTCTCCTTTATGCGATACGGCATGCATGGCCATGGTTGGCTGCAATTTTAGTTTTCCTAAAACCAACAAAGCTTTTGCATAATCGACAGGATCCTGATTTTGGCTCAGTACAATATCGTCACAACAGTTTTCCCTTTCGCGCCTCACCACATTCATCAAAAACATCACAGCGGGATTAAAGAAAAGTAGGGTTTCAAACGTCGTCAAAATCAAATTAAGCAGGTAATCGTTCCTGCGGATATGCGATAATTCATGTAAAATAACTGCCTCAAGCTGATCGGGTGATAACTGCGTGATACAGGCTGCCGGTAAAAGTATTACGGGCTTAATAAAACCAATTGTTGCAGGAACATTAATCCTGTTGGAAATCAACAAAGAAATTTTTCTTCTGATCTTTAAGAAGGCCGCACTTTCAAGTGTAAAATCGAGCAGTTGTTTTTCAGCCTGAATACTTGATTGTTTTAGGCGGTTCACATGGTTTACTGATAAAAATAATTTTACCAGAAAACAAATAAGTAATAGCAGGTAGGAAACGGAAAGAATTCCTGTCACTATTTGCGGTATAACAAAAACTGATGACTCATCCGACATCCGGGCGGTAATGATTGGAGGCGTGGCTGATGCACCATCTTTTAAATATTGACTTAAAAACGAAATAATGAATAGCGCAAAAGAAACCAACACGCCTATGACAGCGAGATTGTATTTTGCGGCAGCCTTCAGATCTTTATTTAAGAAGCAAACAGATCTGTAAATGATCAATAAAATAAGAGATTGCCAGATGCTGGCAATGATCGCCGAACCCAATGCCTGCATTAATGGAGTATAGATCAGTGATTGAAACATCTTATTTATTTTTTAATTCATCCAGATATTTTTGAATCTCATTCAATTCTTTTTTGGATGCTTTTTTATCACCAAGCGCCTGCATTACAAGCTGTGCTGATGATCCGCCGAACAGGCCGGATATCATTTTATCCAAAAATTGTTTCTGTGTTTTCTTTCTGCTGATGGCGGGTTTATAGACATGTGATTTTGAAGAATCGTCGCGCGTTACCAGTCCTTTTTCAAACATGATCTGTAAAAGCTTCAGCGTGGTGGTATAACCTGCACTTTTAATTTGCGCCAGCTCTTCATGAACTTCCCTTACAGTGGCTTCTTCTTTTTCCCAGAGGATCTGTAAAATTTCCAGTTCGCTTTCAGTAGGTTTTATTTTTGGTAATGACATTACGATTGATTTCGTAGCAATTTACGATTTAATTCGTAATACGGTATTCAGCCAATGGAATTTTTTAATTTTTCAACCAATTGGATGGTTTCTTTAGCTTCTTTTACATCATGCACCCTTAATATATCGGCACCATTTAACAGTGCAATTGTATTTAAAACAGTTGTACCGTTCAGTGCTTCTTCTGCTGTAACGGATAGCGTTCTGTAGATTGAAGATTTACGTGAAAGGCCGGCCAGAATGGGTTTATCCAGCATCTTAAAAAGTGACAGGTTCTTGAGCAGGTAAAAGTTTTGCTCAATATTTTTGGCAAAACCAAAACCCGGATCAATGATGATATCCCTGATACCGGCATTTTTGCATTCATCAATTTTTTTTATGAAAAAGTCAAGTAATTCTTTCAGAATATCCTCATAGTCTGTATGGTTTTGCATATTTTCCGGCGAACCCTTCATGTGCATACATATATAGGGAACGTTCAATTGTCCAACCGTTTTAATCATATCGCCATCCAATGTACCTCCGCTTATATCATTGATCAGGTCAGCGCCTGCACCTATGGCAAAGGATGCCACTTCTGCGTAATATGTATCTACAGAAATTAATACACCAGGATATTTTTCTTTTAAACCGGGAATGACGCTTTCCAGTTTCTGAATTTCATTCTCAGCTTTCACACGGTGGCTCCCTGGCCTTGTGCTTTGGGCGCCGATATCTAAAATATCCACAGATTCGTCCACCATTCTTTGGGCCAGGACAAATAGATCATTACTGTTTTTCAGATGGCTTCCCCGATAAAACGAATCATCCGTAAAGTTCAAAATGCCCATAACCAATGGCCTATTTACCACTAATAATTTTCTATGACAGTTAAGTGTGAACATTCTGTTTTTAAAGGTTAAATTTGGCGAATATGGTGCAAGTTACTACGGATCACCAATTTAATGAGGTGATAAAAGGATGCAGAGAAATTTTCATAAAGAAGACAGCGGATTACGGTACTTCGTGGCGGGTGTACCGCACTATTTCTGTTGCCGATCAGATCTATATAAAGGCAATGCGTATCCGAAATCTGCAGGAAGGAACCACTGCAAGAGTTGAAGACAAAATAGATGATGAGTTTAAAGGGATTATTAATTATGCGGTTATTGGGCTGATACAACTTCAGTTAAAGGATCAGGAGGTAGAAGACCTTCCGGTAGAGGAGATAGCAATGTTGTATGACATGCAGATAAAAAAAGCGCATAACCTGATGCAGAATAAAAACCATGACTATGGCGAGGCATGGCGTGCAATGAGCCAGGAGAGTTTTACAGATCTGATTCTTGCAAAAATTTTACGTATTAAAATGATCATTCAGAATAAGGGAAAAACACTGATCAGTGAAGGAGTAGATGCCAATTTTCATGATATATTGAATTATGCGGTATTTGCACTTATACTTTTGAGTGAAGAAAATTAAAACCAACAGTTATGAAACTAATTGTAAATCTGTCACGCGTAATCGTAGGCTTTCTTTTTATTTTCAGCGGACTGGTAAAAGCGAATGACCCTCATGGATTGTCTTATAAAATGCAGGAATTCTTTGAGCGTTGGGCAGCCGATGGGTTTTTGCCCGGATTGATGAATTTCTTCCATTCTTTTTCATTGTCGTTTTCAATTATTATGATCACGCTTGAGATCATAATGGGAGTGGGAATTTTATTGGGAACCTGGAAGAAATTATTTGCATGGATCGCTTTTTTGCTCATTGTATTTTTTACTTTTCTCACAGGTTACGCAGCCCTTTCCGGCAAAATCGTCACTTGTGGTTGCTTTGGTGATTGCCTGCCGCTTACTTCTATGCAGTCATTTGTAAAAGATCTGGTATTGCTGGTGCTCACGCTGATTATTTTGTTGGGCACCCGATTTATTAAACCATTATTTACCATGGCGCTGGATGTGTTGATCCTGGCTGTTTCATTGATCCTTGTGCTCGGTTTTCAATGGTATGTGATGCATTATTTGCCAGTAGTGGATTGTTTGCCATTTAAGGCGGGAAACAACCTGCTCGAGCTTCGGAAAATGCCTGCCGATGCGGTTCCTGATAAAAAAGAATACCGTTTTATTTATGAAAAAGATGGAAGGGAAAAAGAGTTTTCGGTGAAAGATCTGCCCGACAGTACATGGCAGTTTGTAAGCCGCAAAGATGTGATTATTGAGAAAGGAAAAAATAATGAGCCACCAATTAAAGATTATTATTTGTTTTCATTGGCAGGTAATGATTCTACTGAAATGATGCTCAGCCTTGATGCGGATTATTATATGTTTTATGTAAAAGATATTAAAGAAACGAATAAAGAATGGCTTGACAGATTTAAAAAATTATATGCATTGCATAATGAAACACACAAACCACTGCTCATCGTCACCATAGAACCTGAAAGAGCTGATCAGTTTTTCAATGTAGAAAATGCATTTAACCTGCCGGTATTTTCGCTCGATGCCACTGCATTTAAAACAGCCGCCCGTACCAATCCTGAATTATATTTGATGCATGGTCCCGTGGTAAGGAAAAAGTGGGGGAGCGCTTCTTTTCAAAATGCATTAAAATAATACCGAATGATTCCATTCGTGATCAAAAAACTTGGGTATGGTGTACTTGTGCTTGCAGGCGTTGTTTGCGTAGTTTTTATCATTTTCCAGGCCTTTGGCGATCCGGCAAGAATGGTGCTGGGGCAAACAGGTGATAAAAAAACCATGGATAACATCCGGAAAGAACTTTATCTCGATCAACCTAAATGGAAACAATTCGTATTTTATGTAAATGATATTTCACCGTTATCTGTTTATTCAAAAGAAGCAATTGAACAAAAAGGTTTAAGAGGAATATTTATTGGCGGCGATACAAAAATCGGCATCAAAGTTCCTTATTTACGCCGGAGCTATCAAACCAAAAAAGAAGTGACAGCAGTATTGATGGAAGCACTGCCGGGCACCATCATGCTGGCTGTGGCAGCCATGCTTATAGCAGTGGTATTTGGTATCACGCTTGGTATAATTGCGGCTGTAAAACAAAACACATGGCTCGACACAAGCTCTGTATTTGCAAGTGTGGTGGGCATTTCGGCGCCTTCTTTTTATATGGCCATATTGATCGCATGGTTATTTGGCATGGTGCTTCATCAATATACCGGGCTTCCTATTACCGGTAGCTGGTTTGATATTGATGAAACTACCGGCGAAAAATATCTCACACTTCAAAATCTTATTCTTCCTGCCATCACATTAGGCATTCGGCCGCTTGCGATCATTACGCAGCTTACCCGCAGTTCTATGTTGGATGTGCTCAACCAGGATTTTATCCGGACAGCTTATGCCAAAGGGCTTACTAAATTTCAGGTGATCTGGCGCCACGCTTTGCGGAATGCTTTAAATCCGGTAATAACCGCAATAACCGGTTGGTTTGCCGAATTGCTTGCCGGCGCTTTCTTCGTTGAATATATTTTTGGTTACAAGGGCGTAGGAAAGGTGACAGTGGAAGCGCTTGAAAAATTAGACTACCCGGTGGTTATGGGAAGTGTGTTGTTTGCCGCCACCATATTTGTACTCATCAATATTTTTGCCGATATACTTTATGGAATCATTGATCCGAGGGTGAAGATGAAGCGGTGATCAGGAATAAATAATTACTCATTAACGAATCACTCCATAAACGAATAATCGAATAAACGCACAAACGCATAAACTCTAAACTTAAACCCTCCGGCCAAGCTACTTCACCACCACCTCATCTATGATATTTTCATGGAAGTGTTCGTTGATGCGTTCAATGATCTTTTGTTTTTGATAAACTAATTCGTTTTTAAGCGGAGCAACATGCGTGGTTATGAAAAGTTTGCGATCGATGATGCGGATATCTTCGGTATAATTTGCGATGGTCTTGCCCATCAGTGTTTCCCACACTTCTTTAATCTGAAGCGCCTGCACGCCGCCTTTCAGCCGGCTGTTTTTTAAAAATTCTTTGATGGCATCGCCTAAAGAGATCTGCATAGGGTAAAGATAAATATTTACAGATCATCCAGTTCGATCATCTCAATTTTTGATGTAAACCCTGTTAAAACTTTGCTTAATCTGCCGGAATCTGTGTCGGTGATAAACACCTGGCCATCGTTTTCTTCACAGATGAATTGTAATAGATTCCGGATTCGGCCGGCATCCAATTTTTCAAAAACATCGTCCAGCAAAAGAACAGGTGCGAACCCTTTTTCTTTTTTCAGAATTTCAAATTCAGATAATTTACAGGCAAATAATAAACTTTTCCTTTGTCCTTGAGAAGCAATTTGTTTGAATGGATTTTCTTTCAGTTCGAATACCAGATCATCTTTATGCACTCCCACATTCGTTCGCTGGTTCATGCGGTCTTTTGAAAGGCATTCTGATAATAGCGTTTGAAAATCTCCTTCATGTAACTGGCTTTCATATTTTATGCTGATCGTTTCGGCCGCACCGGAAATGCGATCATAAAATTTTTGAATCAATGGAAATAACTTTTGGCAGAAAGCAGCACGCTCTGTGAAAACAAAATTTCCGGCAGAAATCAATTGCCTGTCAATGGCATCAAGCAAGCCGGCATCCCACCTGTGCCTTGCCGGATCCATACGCAACAGCGCATTTCGTTCAGATAAAAGTTTATTGTAAATAATCAATTGCTCCAGGTAGGATTCATGCACCTGGCTTATCAGCATGTCAATAAATTTTCTCCGGTCTTCACTTTTTCCGGTTATCAATGCAATATCATCCGGAGCAATGAACACAGAGGGAAATTTTCCGATATGATGCGAAAACTTTTTATACGGAATATCATTCAGGCTGATTTCTTTTTTTCCCGCGATGCGGTAAACACAAACGATGGTATTAGGTTTTGAATCTTTCAATACTGTCCCTTCCAAACGAAAACCTTCAGTATTAAATCTCGTATTCAGTTGATCCGCTTTATTGAAATAGCTTTTGGTGAAACACAAATAATGGATGGCGTCGAGCAGATTGGTTTTACCTTTTCCGTTACGGCCACAGATAGCCACGATCCTTTCATCAAATGAAAAACTGCGCGTATGGTAGTTTTTATAATCCGTTAATTTAATTTGAGTAAACTGCACTTGTAACGGTTCAGGTTTTTTTTAACCCGTCAAAAAGTAAGCAAAAAAGGCGGATGCCTTACTTTTCAGAAAAATAAGATTCCAATTCTTTTAAAGAATCCTGGTTTGTCTTGAAATCTTTGATCACAACCCCTTTTTCCAAAAGTATGATTCTGTCGCAAACATCTGTGACATGGTTCAGATCATGACTGCTTATTAATGTGGTCAACTCTCTGGTTTTAGAAGCTTTGATTAAATTCTTTAGCCGGATCTGGGTAGTTGGGTCGAGGCTTGCAAACGGTTCGTCAAGAATCAGCACCTGCGGATTCTGGATCATTGCGGCTACAATTCCAACTTTATTTTTATTTCCTTTACTCAGGTCGCGTATATATTTATTTCTTTTAAGAATTTCATCATTAAAAAATTCTTTGTAAGGACTGAGCAATTCCTGCACTTCCTGTTTGGAAAGATTATGCAGGCTTCCCACAAACTCAAAATATTCTTCCGGAGTGAGGTATTCAATCAAAAAACCTTCATCAAGATAGGAAGCTGTGTAATTTTTCCAGTGATCACTTTTAGCTACATTTTCTCCTTTGGAAAAAATAGCGCCATGCGAGGGTCTTATAAGGTCCAGGATCATCCTGAATAAAGTTGTTTTTCCGGCTCCGTTATTTCCAACGAGTCCGATGGTATCACCCTGGTTGATCACTAATTCAGGAATATTGACAACTTTGCGGCTGCCATAGATCTTTTCTATTTCTTTGATTTCTATCATGATTATTCTCTAAAGCCTTCGGCGATTTTATAACGTTTTTTAATAAATAGTTTGGTGAGCAGATCCACCCAGATATCTCTCATAGAGAGCGTAATAAGCCCAAAAATTCCAATGCTGATAAGTCCCCAGTAGGGTTTGTCATTGAGGCCAAAGGGCAGGTAGATCAAAAATGGAATGAGGATGAGCGGAATACTGAGTATCCACTGAGTGGCGCTTACTCCCTGCCAGTTGAATGTGGCGCCGCTGGTAAGGTCGAGCCTTTTGTAATTGAAATTTGCAAAATACAATACGATCACCGTTCCAAATCCGATGTTGTATAAATACACTGCCAGGTGCATCAGCACCAGCTTCCAACTCATAAACCCGTAAAACATAGTGATCATCGTAACCACAGATGCAGCCAGCGTGAATAATAAAAATTTAGCTCTAATAAATGCTTTGAAATTGATTTTATTCGACATCAATCCGTCAAAATGTGAACTTTGCCAGCCATACATGAATTGACCGTAAACGATCTGGAAAATGCCCGTCATAAAAATGGCAGCAAACATCATACTGCCAAAACTATCACTGGCAATCAATTCTTTTTTGTAAAAGAAAAAACCATACAGCACAAATAAAAAGCTCATGGTCAATCCACTCTTACTTCGCTTATGCCTGAGAATCAGTTTTAATTCGAGGGCGGCAAGTTTGCCTGTCTCGCCAAACCTGCTAAGGAATGGATAATCTGTGGCACCTTTATCCGACTCTTTTTTGGATAGTTCTTCGGTGTAAAGATGTGAATACAAAAACCGGCTGTTGAGTACAAATATCATAATTGCCATTGCAATAAACAGCAGCGACAACCAAGGCATAGATGCGATTTTTGCAAATGCCCATTCCGAAAAACTGCTGATGGAAATCACATTGAAAAAATCAAGCGCAGCCAGTGCCAATACCACCAGCACCCCGGTGGCTACAAACCATCCGTTGGAGGTAGCTTTTCTTTTTAAAAACAATGCAAGAAAATTATTGAACAACATCAATCCAATAATTGCAACCACATAACCAATAGCGGCACCGGTGCCAAGATCTTTTGCAATGCGCGTAAAACAAAATGGAAACATCAAAATGATCGGCCACGCATTAAAAAAAGTTAATAACGATTTTAAGTTTAGAAAATTTACAATCGTTTTGCGCCTGATATTCAAATGCAAATAGGGCTGTATCGTAAGAGTTGGAAGTTCCTGAAGTTGAACCCGCATTAAAAAATCTGCCAGGAAATAATATAGAATAAAGCCGCTGAATACATCTATCACGGGCCGGCCTGCAAAAAACTTTTTAATCAGCGGCTCCATAAAAAATCCTAATCCTACTGCTATCAGTAAAAAATAAAGGATCAGCAAAAACATTAAAACGCGTGCTATAATTCCACCGGCTTTATTTCTTCCCCGCCAGAAGTGTTTCCATTGATGGTCAATAAAAGTTCTGAACATTTAATTTTGGTAGTTAATTAAAATGAATATTTTATCCTTCATTGCAGAAAACCATTTGCAAGGTCGCTTACTTTTACCTTTTTTACCACATCTCCCGTTTGGCATAAAACAATCGTGCTGTCATTTTTAAACTTTCTGGCAATGTCTCCCGGAATACTGTCCATCCTCGAACATAAACCTTTAAATGCGTAAAGCCTTACCACTGCATTTGTATCGCTCTCACAAATCTTCAACAGGTCATAAGGAGAAGTTAAGGCCATGAGTTTCTTAAATCTTTCATTTTGCGGAGATTTAACACCGGCATATCCCACAGCGGTGGTTGCCTCGTACACATTTGAAACTGCTATCTCATGCAACACTTTTTTAATTCCCGTTGAATCACTGGTGGGCGAAGCAAAAAGTGCTGATGATAAAATGATTGCAATAAAAAAAACCCAAAGCGCTTTCATGGTTGCAATTTTAATTAAAAATATTTTAAAAATTCAGGTAGTCAATCCCTAAATGGACGAACGGTTAAAAAATCGGTTAAAACAGCAGTAAAATGCTTATTAGAACTGCATTTGAGGCAGATAAGATACCTTTTAAGTGCCATTATTTCCAATCGTTGCCCCCGTTTTAGCTTGGATTAATATTTGTGAACCACGAAATAGAAAAATTTTCTTTATGAATCCTAATAATTTAACGATCAAGTCGCAGGAAACACTTCAGCGGGCACAGCAGTTGGCCTTTAATGAGCGCAATCCGAATATTGAGACGGATCATCTGTTAAAAGCATTGCTGTCTGACGAAGACAGCCCGATTGAATATTTATTAAAAAAGAATAACATCAATGTGCCTTTTGTAGAAACCAAGGTGGATGAGGCCATTTCGAAATTGCCGAAAATGGGAGAGGGCGAGCCTGCACAGGTAATAAGTCGAGATATGAATAATGTGATGCTGCGTGCTGCATCTTCTTTAAAAACCTTTGGTGATGAATTTGTAAGTGTAGAACATTTGTTATTGGCCATATTGCAAGGCAATGATAATGCTGCTAAAATTTTGAAAGATGCCGGACTTACCGAAAAAGATCTGATTGCTGCTATTAAAGATCTGAAAAAGGGAAATACCGTTAATTCCCAAACATCAGAAATGCAATTCAACGCATTGAATAAATACGCGAAGAATTTTAATGAGATGGCCCGCAACAATAAGCTTGATCCTGTTATAGGCCGCGATGAAGAGATCAGGAGAACGCTTCACATCCTTAGCCGTCGTACCAAAAATAATCCAATCCTGGTGGGTGAGCCCGGCGTAGGTAAAACGGCAATAGTAGAGGGTTTGGCCATCAGGATTATTAGTGGAGATGTACCTGAAAACCTGAAATCAAAAGTGATTTATGCACTCGATATGGGATTGTTAATTGCTGGAGCAAAATATAAAGGTGAATTTGAAGAAAGATTAAAAGCTGTGATCAAAGAAGTGGGCGATAGCGATGGAGAGATCGTGTTATTTATCGACGAAATCCATACGCTTGTGGGAGCCGGCGGCGGCGAAGGTGCGATGGACGCCGCAAATATTTTAAAGCCCGCACTTGCACGCGGCGAACTCAGAGCAATAGGAGCCACTACTTTAAATGAATATCAAAAATTTTTTGAAAAAGACAAAGCACTTGAAAGAAGATTTCAGCGGGTAATGGTAGATGAGCCGAGTGTTGAAGATGCAATTTCAATTTTAAGGGGATTGAAAGACCGGTATGAAACACACCACCATGTGCGTATAAAAGATGATGCGATCATAGCTGCCGTTGAACTATCGCACCGTTATATCACTGATCGTTTTTTGCCGGATAAGGCAATTGACCTGATAGATGAAAGCGCTGCCAAACTAAGGCTTGAAATGAATTCCATGCCGGAAGAACTTGATAAACTTGACAGGAGTATCCGCCAGCTTGAAATTGAAAGAGAGGCCATCAAGCGGGAAAATGATGAAGCGAAACTGAAAGAATTAAATACCGAAATATCCAACCTTTCTGTTCAGCGCGATACATTTAAAGCGAAGTGGCAGCAGGAAAAAGAATTGGTGGATAAAGTTCAAAATGCCAAAGCCGAAATGGAAAATTTGCGGATGGCTGCTGAGCGGGCAGAGCGTGAGGGCGATTATGGAAAAGTAGCAGAGATAAGATATGGAAAATTGAAAGAACAGGAACAACTGATAGAAACTTACACAAAGGAATTAAAGGACAGCGAAGAAAAAAGATTGCTGAAAGAAGAAGTGGATGCAGAAGACATCGCGGAAAGTGTGGCAAAAGCCACCGGAATTCCGGTAACCAAAATGATGCAGAGCGAACGCGAAAAATTGCTGAACCTGGAAGAAGAATTGCATAATCGTGTGATAGGGCAGGATGAAGCCATAGAAGCTGTGGCTGATGCCGTGCGCAGAAGCAGCGCTGGTTTGCACGATCCAAACAAACCCATCGGAAGTTTTATTTTTCTGGGCCCAACCGGTGTGGGTAAAACCGAACTTGCAAAAGCTTTGGCCGAATATCTGTTTGATGACGACACGATGATGACCCGGATAGACATGAGTGAATACCAGGAAAAGCATAGTGTAAGCCGCCTGGTTGGTGCGCCTCCGGGATATGTAGGATATGATGAAGGTGGCCAGCTAACGGAGGCGGTTAGACGAAAACCATATAGCGTAGTGCTTTTGGATGAAATAGAAAAGGCGCATCCTGATGTGTTCAACATATTACTGCAAGTGCTGGATGACGGAAGGCTGACAGATAATAAAGGCCGTGTGGTTAATTTTAAGAATACCATCATTATTATGACGAGCAACCTCGGAAGCCATATTATCCAATCCAACTTTGACAATGTAAATGAAAAGAACAAAGATGAAGTGGTGGCCAGCACCAAAGCCGAAGTAATGGATTTGCTGCGCCAAACATTACGACCAGAATTTATGAATCGTGTGGATGAGATCATCATGTTCCAGCCATTGTTGAAATCGGATATCAGATCGATCATCAAAATCCAATTGAACGACCTTAAGAAACAAATGCTTAAAAACGGTGTGATCCTCGAATTCACAGATTATGCGCTCGATTATCTTGCAGAAAATGGCTATGACCCGCAGTTTGGCGCACGGCCATTGAAAAGACTGATCCAAAAGCAAATCGTAAATCAATTGAGCAAAAAACTGATCGAAGGAAATATCGACAAAAGCAAGCCTGTACTTGTGGATGTATTTGATGGTACAGTGGTTTTCAGAAATGAAAATGTAACGGCAGAGAGTTGATTTGGTGGAAGATTTAAAATTTTAAATTTAAGATTTAAGATTGTTGATTCGTTTTTGCGTTGATTTGTTTATGCGTTTATGAGTTGCCTTGAGGGTGATGATTGGGTGATTTGGTGAAATAACTTTCCCGCAGATTTACGCAGATTTTTTTTCGCAGATGAACGCAGATTTTGTGGATTAGGGGGTCGGATGATTTGGTTAATTTTAAATTTTAAATTTTAAATCTTAATAGTCCTTCAAAAGCACTTTTTCGCAACTTTTTTAAAAATGCTTCATACTAAACCCGCGGTCTGCCGACCGCTTGCTACATGCTCACTACCAATACCCAATACTCAATACCACTTTCAGACCTTTTCCGCAGATTTGCGCAGATTTTTTTTAGCAGATATGAACGCAGATTTTGTGGATTAGGGGATCGGATGATCTGGTTAATCTTAAATTTTAAATTTTAAATCTTAATAGTCCTTCAAAAGCACTTTTTTGAAAGATTTTTAAAAAATAAAACAGGATTATTTTGCGTTTTTTGTATGTATATGCAGCGGCCTGTTGCGAACATAAATCACAACATACTTTTATTGCATCACAAAAAGAAAGTAATTTACCATTCAATTAAATCGCTCTTGAGTCTTTTAAAAAAACATTTGTTTCTCACCTATTTTATCGCCCTGGTGTGGATCATAAACGGCCTTTTTTGTAAAGTGCTCAATTTTGTTCCAAGGCATGAGCAAATAGTGGCAAGGGTTTTAGGCGAAAGCCATGCCCGGTTATTTACTTTGCTGATCGGCATAGCAGAGGTTTTAATGGCTGTGTGGATATTGCTTAGGATAAAACCCGCCATAAATGCCACGCTCCAGATTGTGATCGTGCTTACGATGAATGTGATAGAATTTATTTACGCTTCCGATCTTTTGCTGTGGGGAAAATTAAATATCATCTTCGCTTTGCTGTTTGCGGTGGTTATTTTTAACAACGCTTTTATTTTACAACGAAACCTAAAAATGCAAAGGACATCATGATAAGACTGAAAGATCATCCATTTGCTGTTGAGGCTTATTTTGAAAGTTCATTGGTATTTACATTTGCTGTGCCTAAGGAAGAACTTGTTCGCTTTGTGCCCCAGCCGTTGCAATTGGATGTGTTTGAAGATAAATGGGCTTTTATAGCAGTAGCTATGGTTCAGACTTCGGATCTGAGGCCAAAAGGATTTCCTGAATTTCTGGGTAATGATTTCTTTTTGATTGGTTACCGCGTTTTCGTTCGCTATACAAATAATGCGGGAAAAAGATTGCGCGGTTTATACATCTTAAAATCAGAAACGGATAAGCGGAAGATGGCAGTGATGGGAAATATTTTTACACATTACAATTATACCACCACTGATATTTCTTATAAAACAGAAGGTAATTTAATATCTGGTTCTTCAGAAAAATCGGATTTCAACTTTTTAATTGAAGAGTCAGATTCAGAGATTTTGCTACCGGAAAATTCTCCGTTTTCGGATTGGAAAGATGCGCGTAAATTTTCGGGCCCTTTGCCATTTACATTTACCCTTAATGACAAAGAAAAATCTGTGCTTATCATTGAAGGAGTGCGGCAAAACTGGAAGCCGCAACCTGTGAGAGCAGAGCGATTTCACTTCGGATTTCTTGATGCGCTTGGCCTGAAAAATATTGTTTTGGCCAATGCTTTTATAATTAAAAATGTACCCTATTATTGGAAAAAGGGAAAGATAGAAAGATGGAAGTAACCCGTCGCCCGTTTCAGGGCATAACCAACATTGTGCGCTTTAATTGGCATTTTTACCTGATGCTGGTAGTGGTTTTTATTTTATTATTTGCATTAAAAAGCAAACTACCTCCTAACCTTCAAATAGTGTTGAATTCAGGGATCATTGTGGCTGTCATATTGTTAGCATCTTCGCTTCTTGTTTCATTTTATATTTATGATCTCTCTGATCTTTACCAGCTAAAATGGATGGAAAAAGCAGCAGGCAAAAATCTGCTTACCGTAAATGCAGGATTTGATGAAACAACCGGTATAATCCGGAAAAAATTCCCGTCTGCAAACATTACAATTTGCGATTTTTATGATCCTGCAAAACACACTGAAATATCTATCCGCAGGGCAAGAAAAGCCTTTCCGTCATCCGCGGAATCCATTGCCGTAAACACCAAATCACTTCCATTTTCGGAGGCAGCATTTGACAACTGCTGTGCAATACTGGCTGCTCACGAGATCAGGGATAAGAATGAAAGAGTGCAGTTTTTTAAAGAGATTGCGCGGGTAACAAAAGATAAAGTTTTTGTGACAGAACATTTGCGCGATTTAAATAATTTCCTGGCATTTAATATCGGGTTTTTTCATTTTTATTCGCGAAAGTCGTGGCTTCAAACGTTTGAATCAGCGGACCTGGCCGTTACACAAGAGATAAGAACAACACCATTTATCACAACTTTTGTTTTAGAAAAACATGGAGATACATTTTAAGATCATCGGCGTATTATTAATGGCGCTTGCATTTATTCATATTTTTTTTCCAAGGTATTTCAATTGGAAATCTGAGCTCGTTTCGCTGAGTTTGATGAACAGGCAAATGATGACGGTTCATACGTTTTTCATTGCATTCGTGGTGGCATTGATGGGTTTGTTATGTTTGACTTCTGCAGATGATCTTATTCATACCCGGTTAGGAAAAAATGTTTGTCTTGGATTGGGGATTTTTTGGTCAATCAGATTGATATTTCAATTGTTTGTTTATTCTTCCAAACTCTGGAAAGGAAAGCGTTTTGAAACCTGGATGCACATTTTGTTTTTAATACTTTGGATTTATTTAAGCTTCATCTTTCTGAAAGCGGCGGTTAATTAATTTTTTACAGGGACTCTTCCCTCAATATTTCCGAAACACGGTTTTCAATTATACTGCGATCAACAGGTTCAGGAATAAACTTTTTGCCAAGAAGAATTTCGTACAATTCTATATATCTGTTTTGAATAGTCCGGATCCATTCATCCTGCATTTCGGGTACCTGCTGACCTTCTTTTCCCATGAAATCATGGGCCAAAAGCCATTCTCTCACAAATTCTTTGCTTAGTTGCTTTTGCTTTTTTCCTTCCAGTTGATTGGTTTCAAAATGTTCTTTATAAAAATAGCGCGAACTGTCGGGGGTATGCACTTCATCCATTAAAAAGATTTTTCCGTCAAATAATCCAAATTCGTATTTGGTATCAGCAAGAATAAGTCCGCGGCTATTGGCATATTCCGCACCTTTTTTAAAAAGCGCCAGGGCGTAGTTTTCTAATTGTTCATATTCGGCTTTAGTGGCCAAACCATTGCTGATGATTTCCTCTTTACTGATATCTTCATCATGCCCGGTATCGGCCTTTGTACTTGGAGTAATAATGGGAGTAGGGAAAAAATCATTTTCGTGTAAGCCTGGGGGTAAGTTAGCGCGGCATAAAGACCGTTTTCCGTCGCGGTAAGTTCGCCAGGCATGGCCTACAAGATTGCCGCGCACTACCATTTCAATTTTGAAAGGCCGGCATTTTTTACCCATTGACACATTAGGAGCCGGCACATGTTCCAGCCAGTTTGGACACACATCAGCCGTATATTGAAGCATGAAAGCAGCGATCTGATTTAAAATTTGTCCTTTGTAAGGAATGGGTTTGGGAAGAATGACATCAAAAGCAGAGATACGATCGGAGGCGACCATTACCAATTTATCATTACTTAAAAAATATACATCTCTTACTTTACCGTGATAATGTGCTGTTTGTCCGGGGAAGTGAAAAGGCTCCATTTATAAAATTCGTTGAACGGCAAAATTGCGAAATTAAAAGCAGGAGATGAACCATTTTTTTTATAGCAGGAATAATTATTATTTTAAAATTTTTTAATCCATTATAACAATCCTATATTGCTTTTAATTTCAACCCAAAAATAAAGTCTATGAGAAGAATAATTCAGCTTACACTGGCTTTTGGTGTTTTCTTTTTGACATCTGCTGCGTTTGCGCAGACCGTTATTAAAGGAAATGTGACCAACAGCGCTACTGGTGTTCCCATTCCTGCTGTATCTGTGATTGTGAGTGGCTCAGGCCAGGGCACTTTTACGGATGACAATGGAGATTTTACACTTAAACTGGATAAAGGTTTGCCTGTTACACTTACTATTACATCTATAGGTTTTGAACCAATGGAGAGGGTGGTAACAAATGCTGGTGAATTTATAGCCATCATCATGCAACCGGCAAGTGTGCTCGGCCAGGAAGTGGTAATTTCTGCCACCAGAACGCCCTCAAAAATTCTTGAATCTCCCGTTACTATCGAGCGTATCAATGAAAAAGATATTCGAAATTCTGCTTCAGCTTCTTATTATGATATGATCGGTAAATTAAAAGGTGTGGATATGGTTACATCTTCTTTAACCTTTTCCACTCCGAGTACAAGAGGGTTTAACGGAAGTGGTAACCTAAGATTGAACCAGATAGTGGATGGAATGGACAACCAGGCCCCGGGCCTGAACTTTTCGGTGGGATCCGTGATCGGCCTTACGCAGTTGGATGTGGAAAGCGTGGAATTACTTCCGGGCGCTTCTTCTGCGCTTTATGGGCCAGGTGGTATGAACGGCGCTTTGATCATTAACAGTAAAGACCCATTCAAATACCAGGGCCTTTCATTTGAGGTTAAGACCGGTATCATGAATATCGATAACCATAGCAGAAAACCTTCGCCGTATTACGACTGGAGCCTTAGATGGGCGAAGAAGGTTAGCGATAAATTCGCATTTAAAGTAACCGGCCAATTGATACAGGCCAAAGATTGGGTAGCTGATGACTACAGAGATTACGACAGGATCAGCACCACAGGAGCTGTAAAAACCGGCACACGTGAAACTGATCCTAACTACGACGGCATAAATGTATATGGAGATGAAACTACTGCCGATATAATGTCGAACGTATTAAAGCCTTTGGCTGACGCAGCGCCATTCTACGCTCCCTATGTCAATTCCCTTCCATCTTCTATTCCTGTAAGTCGCACCGGTTATAAAGAAAAGGATATTCTTGATCCTAATACATTGAACGTAAAATTCACCGGGCAATTAAGCTATAAGGTTACAAACAAAACTTCCTTAAATGCGGCGGGATATTTTGGAACAGGAAATACTGTTTATACGGGAAGCGACAGATATTCATTATTGAATTTGAAAATCGCTCAATATAAATTAGAATTAGTTAATCCCAATTGGTTTTTAAGAGCCTATACTACGCAGGAAAATGCAGGCGAATCTTATAATGCCACAGTTACCACCCGATTGGTGAACGAAGCCTGGAAACCAAGCGGCGGAACTTCAGGCTGGTATGCACAATATGCGTTTGCATTTCTGAATGCGAAGATCGGCGGCATGTCTGATTTTGATGCACATACTGTGGCCAGGTCGGTAGCTGATAAAGGAAGGCCAGAAGCAGGTTCACCGCAGTTTAAGCAACTGTTTGATAAAGTGAGAAGCGTTCCTATTTCACAGGGAGGCGGTTTATTTGTGGATAAAACCAACCTTTATAATATCGAAGGACAGTATGACCTTTCGCAGCATACTTCCGATTTTGCCGATATTTTGATTGGTGCAAATTACAAGCGATATGTATTGAATTCTGAAGGAACTTTATTTGCTGATTCTTCAGGTAAAATTCCGATCAATGAATATGGTGCGTATTTGCAGGCTACAAAGAAATTTGCAAATGACAGATTAAAATTGATAGCAAGTGCGCGTTATGATAAGAATGACAATTTTGATGGTAAGTTCACACCGCGCGTGTCGCTTGTGATTAAAGTGGCTGAAGATAATAACATCAGGTTGTCGTATCAGCAGGCATACCGTTTTGGAAGTACACAACAGCAATGGATCAACCTAAGAGTAGGTGGCGGAACCGCACTTATTGGCGGCGTTCAGGATTTCAGGAAGTTCTATCATTTCGATACAAATCCTGTATATGGAATCGATGCGAATTTGTTTGCAGGCAATCCGCAGGTTAAAAATCTGCCGAAGTTTAAAGCAGAAACGGTTAACTCTTTTGAAGGTGGTTATAAAGGATTGCTTGCAGATAAAAAGTTATTGATCGATCTGTATGGATATTATGGCATCTATAAAGATTTCATCACACGCACGCTTGTAGCGCAGCCTGTGAATGGCGATGTAAGTGTGATCAGTGATCCCAATACCGTAAGAGCAAACATCAATAGCCCTGCACTGGTAACTACCTATTCAGTACCTACCAATGTAAATGAAGATGTAACCACTTATGGTTATGGTTTAAGCATGACTTATTTGATGCCTAAAAATTTCAACCTGGAAGTTCAGGGTTCATCAGATAATCTGAGCGATGTGCCGGAAGGATTTATTCCGAGCTTTAATGCTCCGAAGTACAGAGCAGGAGTTACTTTCAGCAATACAGGTTTTGGTTCTCAAAACAGGTATGGATTTAAAGTGGTATATCGCTGGCAGGATGATGTGGATTACCAGGGCGATTTTGCCACCGGTACCATTCCTGCATACCAAACGGTGGATGCTCAGTTGAGTTATAAATTTATTGAACAAAAAGTGCTTTTGAAAATAGGCGGCACAAACATTTTGAATCAATATTATAGAAACGGTTTCGGAAATTCATCTATCGGTGGATTGTATTATGTTTCTGTTGGCTATAATATCTTCTAAAAAAGATTTATCATTTTTAAAAAGAATTTATGCAGAATTATAAAATAAAATTTCCGGTGTTTACCAAAGTTTTTTTGGTAATCATTGTAGCAGCAATTTTTGCTGCCTGTAATAAGCCGTTGCCCGATGCAGTTCCTTTACCGCATCCAACAGGCGCTAATCCGTCAGACCAGACAATCGGTGATAAAATTTCCACCGATACCAATTATAATTTTTACCTGACAGCAGCAACAAGGGTAGGGGTTATCAATTTGCTGAAAGATCCTTCCAATGTAATTACAGCGTTTATTCCAAACAATACAGCTTTCAGAAATTCGGGAATACCTGTAAAAGAAGCACTGAATGCAATGCCGATTACAGATGTAGGGGCGATTGTGCAATATTCTATTGTTTTGGGTCAGCAGTTTACCAGTGCTAAAATTGCTGCGTTTAAACCGAATATGCAATTACCCACCATGCTGAAAATTGGTGATATTCCGGGATTGCCTGTCCCTTTGAAAATGAGTCTTTTTCCGGCGGTAACTGAAACCGGATTTTGGGTAAATAATATTCCGGTTGTAGCAGCAGATATGTTGTTTAAGAATGGGGTAATGCACAATCCTGCAGGATTGGTGGCTCCTCCGTCCAAACTACTGAAGGATATGATCTATGCTAATCCTAACCTCAGTTATTTTAAGGCAGCCGTTGCAAAAGCTGATGAAGGAAAATCCGGGTTGGAAAGTATTGATTATTTATTGAGTTACCCGGTTACTAACATGACTGTTTTAGTGCCGGATGATAATGCCTTTAAAACTGCATTGTTTGGCCTTATCTATTCCTATCTTGTAAAAATGGGTACACCCGATGCTATTGCTATGGCACAAGCTTCTGCACTTTCATCCTCGCCTACAGTTTTCTCCAATCCGGCACTTGCTTCAGTGCTTACGCCCGATCTGGTAAGGGGATTGCTGGCTTATCATCTTTTAGCTGCTGCCGATAATGCGGGAGATTACAAACCAAGTGAAAGATGGTTTAGCAATGATTTTAAATCTGCTCCCACTTTCTATAAAACGCTCGTAAACTCCGGCGTTGCTACACATCCGGGAATATTAATAAATCCGGTGTATGCAAATCCATATACGATTAGTAAAGTAACCTTTACGGGCACTTATTCGCTTGTTCCGGGCGAACCTTATGCCGGCCCGGCTGCTGAAAGTATTTCAAAAGATAACCATGCAGTAAATGGTGTTTACTATGTAATCAACCAGGTATTGCTGCCCGATAAATTTTAAAAATTACACACCCCGCTCCGGCGGGGCTTTTTTTTGCCCGCTCATTAAATGATTATTAGGCATTCCGTTTGTGGATAAGAGTTTGATCTTTTTCAAAAGATCTGTCCAAAGATTTTTTTTTAATATAAAATCGATACCAAATGGAATCTACTTTTTTGCAAAAGGTCAGTAATTATTTTACCACAGAATTTAAGCAGGAGATTGCGCTATCACTTGATGAAGATGTATCAAACGTAGATAAGGCTTTATCGGCGATTGTGCCTGTGAGTTTTGTAGCTGCAGCGAAGAAGGCAGAAAATAATAAGCATACGAACAGTTTCATATATGATGTGGCTAAAAGTGCGGCTGTTTATTTTCCGGCTTCGCCCGACATTGCCCAACTTCATAATGAAGAGGCCGGAGGGAAACTGGCTGGAGATATTTTGGGATCGCATCATCATGCTGTGGCAGAGGCAATTGCCCGATATGCGGGTATAAAAGTTTCTTCGGCCGGATCAATGATTTTGCTGGCGGTTCCTGTAGTTATCGGTTCATTGGGAATTTATGCTCAGAATAATAACTTATCGCCGCAGGATTTAAATAAATTTTTAGAAAGCGAAAAACCTGAAGCCGCCCGCGAAATTCCGGATGGAATAAAAGCAGTGGGCTCGCTTTATGGTGTACCCGGTGAGCGCTTTGATGAAAAGCATGTAGCAAATTCTGTTGAAGCAGCGCCTTCAGTAAAGAAAAACCGCAATTGGGTTATCAATCTGGTAATCATATTAGTGGCAGTAGCATTATTGATCTATTTCAGCAGAGGATGTGATAAACCACCCCAAGATATGTCAAACCCGAATGTAGATACTAAGAGTGTGCAAATGTAGAAAGAGTGGTATTGAGTATTGGGTAGTGAGCAAGTAGCAAGTAGCAGTTAGCAAGTAGCAAGCGGTCGGCACCGTAGGTCAGACCGCGGTTTTATTATGAAGCATTTTTAAAAAAATTGCAAAAAAGTGCTTTTGACAGGCTGTTTAAGATTTAAGATTCACCAAATCACTCGATCAAAGGTTACCAATCCAAAAAATCTGCGTTCATCTGCGTAAAAATTCTGCGCCAGTGTGCGGGAGAGTTTTCACCCAAACTCCCGATCAAACATTAAACCTAAAGTGCATCACATCGCCATCCTGTACCAGGTATTCTTTTCCTTCGATGCGCAATTTTCCATTTTCGCGACAAGCGGCTTCAGATTTATATGTAATGAAATCATTAAAAGCGATCACTTCCGCTTTAATGAATCCTTTTTCAAAATCAGAATGGATCACTCCGGCTGCCTGTGGCGCTTTCCAACCTTTATGGATCGTCCATGCGCGCACTTCCTGTACTCCGGCTGTAAAATAAGTGGATAGATTCAGCAGTTGATAAGTGCTGTGAATCAGGCGGTCGAGCGCAGGTTCATCCATTTTGTATTCTTCCATGAACATCTGTTTTTCTTCCTCATCTTCAAATTCAGCAATCTGTGCTTCAATATTGTTCGACATTACAATCAATTGTGCGCCTTCTTTTTCTACCGCCTCCTTTAATTGGTCAGAAAATTTATTGCCGGTATGCATAGAAGCCTCTTCAACATTTGCCACATATAGTATAGGCTTGTCCGTTAGTAAAAAATTTTCGGACAGCAATTCACGATCTTCTTTATTCAGATCAATGGAAAGTAAATTTTTTCCTTGAGAAAGATGGTCTTTTGCTTTTTGTAAAACCTCAAATTCAGACTTTAATTTGGTATCACCTGATTTGACCATCTTCTCCATTTTCGCCATCTTCTTTTCTATGCTGTCAAGATCTTTCAATTGCAATTCAGTTTCGATGATTTCTTTATCTCCAACAGGATTTACAGGACCTTCGTCACGCAAAATATTATCATCTTCAAAACATCTGATCACATGAATGATAGCATCTACCTCACGAATATTTGCCAAAAATTTATTGCCCAATCCTTCACCTTTACTCGCCCCTTTCACCAGGCCGGCGATATCAACAATTTCGATTTGGGTGGGAACTGTTTTTTCGGGATGAACAAGTTCTGCTAATTGATCCAGCCGTTTGTCGGGCACATTTACCAATCCAACATTGGGTTCAATAGTACAAAACCGATAATTGCTCGCCTGTGCTTTGGCACTGCTGCAAACTGCATTAAATAAGGTAGATTTTCCTACATTCGGCAATCCCACAATACCTGCTTTTAATCCCATTCGATTATATTTTTTACCTGTTTTTAAAGGGCTGCAAATATAGTATGTTCTTCCTTTAGGAAAGATTAAAGATTGAACAGGCCGAATTAAAAAAGCTTGCAGCAAAATGAACTGAATCATTTTGCTGCAAGCCTTAAAATTCCTGAATGGGAAATCTATTTCCGGGTCAATTGGTTATTGATATTATTCGGGCTCAGGGTTTTTAAAGAATCTAATAATTTTTGTTCGTCGTTTTTGTTGATGGTTCCGGTGAGCGTTATGATGCCGCCACTTACAGATGCAGTTACATCAGGGTAAGGTTTTATTATTTCTTTAGCGCTTTCCATCATTTTATCGTCTGTGATTAATGAAGCGGAAGGTGCTTGTTGCTGAGGTATTTCGATCGTAATATTATTATCTATAGAATCCACGCCACGCACTTCTTTTGCTATTGCGGCAGCATTGTTTTTGTCGGCCTCAGAAGAAACCTGTCCGCTTAAGGTGGCTATCCGGTCGGCTACAGTAGCAGTAACCCCGCTTAGTTCAGCCTTATCTTTAAGTTTATTATTGATATCAGTTTGAATATCTGAATCTTTTGGAGCGCAGCCAATAAATGCAATTGAAAGAGAGAGAAATAAACCCAGGAATACTTTTTTAATGTTCATGATTTAGATTTTTTGTTACTATAACTTTTACAAAAAATGTTCCTAACTGATTATTTATCACAAGCAACCGGTTCTTCCACCATCCACCGGCAAATTGATCCCGGAAATATAAGACGCAGCAGGGCTGCACAGGAAAGCAACAGCAGCGCCAAAATCTTCGGGTTCGCCAATTCTTCTCAAAGGAATCTGCGAAATAATATTTGCTTCTATTTCATCTTCTGAATTACCCGATTCGCCTGACTTTTTTTCTATGATAGAATCGTAGCGCGCGGTACGCGTGTATCCCGGTAATACATTGTTGACAGTAATACCAAATGGCCCTACCTCAAGCGAAAGAGTTTTGGCCCAATTAGCAACAGCAGCTCTGATCGTATTAGACACACCAAGCCCCGGAATGGGCTGTTTCACTGAAGTGGAAATAATATTAACAATGCGACCATAGTTATTTTCTTTCATTGAAGGTAAAACTGCTTGTGTGATCAATTGATTACAGATCACATGAGCTTTAAATGCTCTCATAAATTCTTCCGGTTGAGCTTCGGAAATCGTGCCGCCCGGAGGGCCGCCGGTATTATTCACTAAAATATGAACTGCATGATTTTTTATGTGATGTTGAATTGCTTCATGCACTTGCTGTTGATCATTAAAATCGGCGATTAAAAAATTATGTTTTTGATTTTTTGAAGTATCAAGTTGTTTTAAAGCGTTTTCAAGTTTTGATTTATTGCGTGAAAACAGCGTAATGCATGCACCGAGTTTTGAAAGTTCGATGGCACTTGCAAGTCCTAATCCCTGAGAACTGCCACAAACAACAGCCTTCTTACCTTCGAGATTGAGATTCATGATTCTTAATTTTTGATTAAAGTTAATGCTATGTGGATTGAGAAAAATTTTCGCTTTCAAAAGCACTTTTTCTGCAATTTTTTAAAACCGCAAATTCATAATGTACAAGCGGCCTGCCATTATAAAAATCTATACTGTATCTTATCAGATAAATTTCTTTCTTTTGCGACAAAGTGAATAATAATGGCTGATAAAGATTTATTTGAATATAATGAAGACTCGATAAAAAGCCTCGACTGGAAGGATCATATCAGGCTCAGGCCCGGTATGTACATTGGTAAACTTGGCGATGGCAGCAGTCATGACGATGGAGTGTATGTTCTTATTAAAGAGGTAATTGATAATAGTATAGATGAGCACACGATGGGCTATGGCAAGCAAATCAATGTTTCTATAGAAAATAAAAAAGTGACCGTGCGCGATTTCGGAAGAGGAATTCCTTTGGGCAAAGTGGTAGATGTGGTAAGCAAGATCAACACCGGTGCAAAATACGACAGCAAGGCATTTCAAAAAAGTGTGGGATTAAATGGTGTAGGTACAAAGGCGGTGAACGCTCTGAGTCAATATTTTAAAGTCACATCTGTAAGAGATGGTAAAGAAAAGTCTGCTGAATTTGAACGGGGAACGCTTATCAATAATGAAAAAGAAAAGAAAACATCAGAATCAAACGGTACAGAAGTAGAATTTGTTCCTGATGAAAAAATATTTAAGAATTACCGTTTTTTGAATGAATTTCTCGAAAACCAATTCTGGAATTATTGTTATCTCAATGCAGGCCTTTCCATCAACTTCAACGGTAAGAAATTTTTAAGCAAAAATGGCCTTCTTGATCTGTTGGAAAGAAAAACCAACGAAGATGAGTTGCGTTATCCGATCATTCATTTAAAAGGTGAAGACATAGAGGTGGCTATTACCCACAATAATCAATATGGCGAGGAATATTACAGTTTTGTAAATGGCCAGTTTACCACCCAGGGCGGCACTCACCTCAGTGGATTCAAGGAAGGATATGTGAAAACAATCAGGGAGTTTTTTAAAAAAGATTATGATTATAATGACATTCGCGGAAGCATCTGTGCAGCGATCAGTATAAGAGTGCAGGAACCTGTTTTTGAAAGCCAGACGAAAACCAAATTAGGCAGTACGCTGATGTATGATAAAGGGCCTGCGGTAAAAACATTTATCGCTGATTTTCTGGGGAAAGAATTAAATAATTTTCTGCATAAAAATCCCGCTACTGCCGATGCTTTGAAAAAACGCATTGAGCAAAATGAACGTGAACGTAAAGATCTGGCAGGCATAAAAAAACTTGCCAATGAGCGTGCGAAAAAAGCGAATCTTCACAATAAAAAATTAAGAGATTGCCGTTTTCATTTCAATGAATTATCGGAAGGCAAAAAGAATGATGAAGATAATGAAAAGCGGATGGCATCTACCTTATTCATTACCGAAGGTGACAGTGCAAGCGGCAGCATTACCAAAAGCCGTAATGTAGAAACACAGGCTGTTTTCAGCCTTCGCGGAAAGCCTCTTAATTGCTTCGGGCTTACTAAAAAGATCGTGTATGAAAATGAAGAATTTAATTTATTGCAGCATGCATTAAATATTGAAAACGGCTATGAAGATTTGAGGTATAATCATATTGTTATTGCCACGGATGCCGACGTAGATGGCATGCACATCCGGTTATTGCTCATGACCTTTTTCCTTCAGTTTTTTCCCGACCTTGTAAAAAACGGCCATGTATATATTTTAGAAACTCCGTTGTTCAGGTTGCGTACCATGGGTGGTAAGAATAAAAATCAGGAAACGATTTACTGTTATGATGAATCGGAAAAACAGGCTGCTGTAAAGAAGTTGGGCGGCAAGCCTGAGATCACAAGGTTTAAAGGTTTAGGAGAAATATCGCCTGAAGAATTTGGCAAATTTATTGGTGAGGATATGAGGTTGCAACCTGTGATGCTTTTACCGGAAATGCACATCCAGCAATTGCTTGAATATTACATGGGAAAAAATACACCTGCACGGCAGGAATTCATTATTGATAATTTAAAAGTTGAAATTGACCTGGTGGAAACACCCGCCCTTGAAGAACAAAACATTTAATTAAACATGCATATAGTATTTGATGATAAAGATGCTCAGGCATTAGAAAAAAGCTTTGAGCTGGACGAGGAAATGAGAGATAAAATTTTTATTGTAAACGACGACTTTTCTGTTGGCCCCGTACACAACACCGATGAAGTTCAAAGAAATTTGTGGATGGCCAATTTGAAGAAGGGAAATACGGATGAAGCGCCTTTGGAAGAAAGGATGAAAGCATTATTTGATGAAAATGATTTCAACGAAATAAAAATATGGATTGCACCCAATAACCGGGATGTGTGCGGATATTATTGGTTGATAAGCCGCTTAAAAGATAAACAGGGAAAGGTTTTTACCATCTGGCTGAATAATCTTCCTTTCATCAATAATAAAGGGCAGATTTTTTACCCTAAATACCTGGCAGAAATTCCGGCCAAAGAATTTAAAAAGGCAAAAAAATTAGCGCAGGAAGTTTCTCCGGCAGTTTTTGAAACAGACCCCGATGAGTGGGATAAAATGTGTGGTGAAAATAAATTTGTAAGATTGCTGGAAGGCGCAAAAAAAATCTCCGGCAGGGATGAAGATGTTTTTGATAAGGATTTGAAAAGCGGTATCAGCAATGAGTTTCAAAAAGCTTCCAAAGTGGTGAATCAATTTTTTGATAAAACGAAATCGGCTATCAGTGAGGATTTTTTATATTGGAGATTGCGTGAAATGATCCATAATAAACAATTGGATGTTAAAGGCGACTGGCCTGATTCGAAGAATTTTGAAGTAAAAAAGATCCAGGCAGGTTCTCATGATAATGCAGATCAAACGGATAAATGAACAAGTTTTTAATTATTGGATTGGGCAACCCCGGCGCTGAGTATGAACACACGCGGCACAATATAGGATTTGATGTAGTGGACGCGTTTGTAGCCGAACATGGAGGCAGTTTCAAAAATGATCGCCTGGCGTTTGTATCTGAAATAGCATTGAAAGGAAAAAAATTCGTTTGCATAAAACCCACCACTTATATGAATTTAAGCGGCCGGGCTGTGCGGTATTGGATGGACAAAGAAAAGATCGCTATTGCAAACAGCCTTACCATAGTGGACGATCTGGCCTTACCCATTTCTAAAATTCGGTTGCGCAAGGGCGGTAGCGATGCAGGACACAATGGCCTGAAAGATATCCAGGCAATTTTGGGCACCACCGAATACCCTAAGCTGCGATTTGGCATCGGAGATCAGTTTCCAAAAGGCAGGCAGGTAGAATTTGTGCTGAGCCGCTGGTTGCCTGAAGAGCTGCCGGTTGTAAAACAGAAAATTGAAGTGTGCAAAAAAGTAATCCTTGACTTTGCCTCTGTTGGAATTGATAAGGCTATGAGCAATACGAATTCTATTGAAATTAAATCTCTTTCAAATTAGTCGGTTTTTAAATTTGTTTTCTATATTTTCGCAATCAACCGTGAAAAAGAGCCTACTTAATCTGCTTAAAAATGAAAATATTTTGTATTGGTAGAAATTATGCGGACCACGCAAAAGAATTAGGAAATGAGGTGCCGGACGAGCCCGTAGTATTCATGAAGCCAAAGAGCGCATTGATTCAGGGGCACACTCCGTTTTATTATCCTGAATTTACAAATGAACTTCATTACGAAGGCGAACTAGTGGTGCGCATCAGTAAAAATGGAAAGTATATTCAGCAGCGCCATGCTTCCAACTATTATAATGGGGTAACTGTAGGTATTGATTTTACTGCCCGCGATATTCAGCAGGCGTTAAAAGAAAAAGGCTTGCCATGGGAAAAGGCAAAAGCTTTTGACAACTCTGCAGTGATCGGCACAATCAACGACCTGAAGCCGGGAATGGATCTTAAAAACATGAACTTCTCACTCAGGAAGAATGGAGATGTGGTTCAAAAAGTCAATACTTCTCAGATGTTATTTTCTGTAGATGCTATCATTGCACATTTGTCTAATTATTTTTCATTAAATATCGGAGACCTTGTGTTTACCGGCACACCACAGGGAGTGGGAGAGTGTGTTGTTGGGGATAAATTAGAAGGGTATCTGGAAGAATCGAAAGTGTTTGATATTGAGATCAAATAAATGGATTTATAATCCAAAATTTCTTTTTATCTCACGGGTTTGTTCTCTTGCTTTGATGGTATCTCTTTTGTCATAGATCTTTTTTCCTTTACCAAGGCCTATTTCCACTTTTGCAATACCTTTCTGACTTATAAATAGTTTAAGTGGAATAATTGTGTAACCTTTTTCTTTGATCTTACTCTCAAGTTTTTTTAATTCTGATTTTCTGAGCAATAATTTTCTTTCGCGCAGCGGATCATGATTGTACACGCCGCCAAAACTGTATTCGGCAATATGGAGGTTTCTTAAAAATAATTCACCCTTAAAAAACAGGCAATAACTATCGTTAAAACTTGCTTTTCCTGATCGCAACGATTTTATCTCTGTGCCGGATAATACAATTCCCGCAGTATATTTTTGAATGATACTGTATTCGTAATACGCTTTTCTGTTGCTGATGTCCATGAGCGTACCAGGTTATACGTCGAAAAGAATGAGGAGTTGGTAGAGTTTATTTTTTAATTCCTTTCTGGAAACGATAAAGTCTAAAAATCCATGCTCTAATAAAAATTCGCTTCTCTGGAAGCCCGGCGGCAAATCTTTTTTAATGGTTTCTTTGATCACGCGAGGGCCGGCAAATCCGATCAGTGCGCCCGGTTCTCCCATTATAATATCACCCAACATAGCAAAAGAAGCTGTAGTGCCACCAAAAGTAGGATCGGTGCATAATGAGAAGTAGGGTATCCGGGCTTCTGATAATCTTACAAGGGCGCCGGATGTTTTAGCCAGTTGCATTAATGAAAATGCACTTTCCATCATGCGTGCACCGCCGCTTTTATTTATGATCATAAAAGGAATGCGATGTTCGAGTGAATAACCGGCACCTCTTACGATCTTTTCACCCATTACACTGCCAAGGCTGCCACCAATAAATTCAAAATCCATACATGCCACCACAAGGTCTCTGCCGTTTACCTTGCCATGTGCCACTGTCATAGAATCGTGAATATTCGTTTTGGAATAAGCTTCTTCGAGGCGCTTTGAATAAGGTTTCAGGTCTACGAACTCTAAAAAATCTTTCGATTTGATGTTGCCGAATAATTCTTTATAACTGTCTTTATCAAATATGATTTCAAAGTATTCGGAGCTGCCTATTCTGTGATGGTATTGACATTTTGGACATACAAAAAGATCTTCTTTCAGTTCTGATACGGTGCTTGTATAACCGCACTGCGGACATTTGGTCCAAAGGCCATCAGGTGTTTCCTTTTTATCTTTCGTGGAAGTGGTGATATTTTTTTTCATCCTCCTGAACCAGCTTCGTCTGGTGCCCGCACTTTCGTCTTCATCTCCGGTCAGGTTCGTTTCAAAATCTTCTTCCTGTTTCATGTTATTTTTTTGGTTCCGGTAAAATATGCTGTACTGCTAAAATCAAGCCACTGTAATGCTATCATCAAGGTACACATCCTGAGTAATATTCAACAGTTCAACTCCTTCTTTAAATGGTTTTTGGAAAGCCTTTCTTCCCATGATCAATCCCATACCACCTGCTCTTTTATTGATCACCGCAGTTTCTACCGCTTCTTCCATATCTTTTGCGCCTTTACTTGCACCGCCGCTATTGATGAGCCCGATTTTTCCGCTATAGCAATTTAACACCTGGTAGCGGCACAGGTCGATTGGATTGTCACTTGTAAGTTCGCTATAAACAATAGGCGATGTTTTGCCGAATTTCAAAGCTTTATAACCGCCATTGTTTGTGGGTAATTTTTGTTTAATGATATCAGCCTGAAGTGTTACACCTAAATGGTTTGCCTGTCCGGTTAGATCGGCACTTGTAGCGTAGTCGGTTCCATTCACATCAAAAGCGTTATTTCTCAGATAGCACCAAAGAATAGTGCACATACCTAACTCGTGAGCTTGAGCAAATGCTTCGCTTACTTCCTGAAGCTGGCGTGAACTTTCTTCACTTCCCCAGTACACGGTAGCTCCTACACCCACTGCACCCATATCGTAGGCGGTTTTTACTTTTCCAAACATAGTCTGATCGAATTTGTTTGGATAAGTGAGTAACTCGTTATGATTGATTTTAACTATGAAAGGAATTTTATGTGCATACTTGCGGGAAAGTATTCCAAGCACTCCAAATGTAGATGCTACTCCATTACAACCACCTTCAATAGCAAGCTTTACAATATTTTCCGGATCGAAATATATAGGATTTGGCGCGAACGAAGCTCCTGCACTGTGCTCAATACCCTGATCTACAGGAAAAATACTGCAATAACCTGTACCGCCTAATCTTCCATGATTCATCAATTGATGAAGACTTCCTACCACACGATTATTGCGGTCGCTCTGGCTGAATACATTATCTATATAATCAGGTGAAGGAATGGTAAGTGTTGATTTATCAATTTTGCACTTATGATTTAAAAGTGATTCTGCGTTTTTGCCCAGCAGGTCTACAATTTTTTTCGAAGCCATGAAAATTTTTGTTTTGTTAATGCTGCAAACCTACATGAATTTTTGGATTCAAACATTGCCTGGTGGCAGATGCAATTTTTTGAAAAACCATTTCAGTTTTCTTCCGTCAAAAGCACTTTTATGAGTATTTAGAAAAGTAGCAAGTATCAAGTAGCAAGTAGCAAGAAGTGGTATTGGGTATTGAGTATTGAGTAGAAAGAAGCCAGCATCAACGAATCAAAGAATAAACGTATTAAAGATTTATGATTCACAAAATCACATATCACACGATCACAGAATATCAATCCAATCATCTGCGAAAATCTGCAAAACCCATCAGCGAAAATCTGCGGGAATGTCTTCCGTCAAAAGCACTTTTATCGGGATTTTTTAAAAAAAGATTCAATGGATTTAAAACGTAATCGAAAGGTACATTTCGGGATCGCTTTTTATATTTTAATGTTTACCGTTTATCTTCGCGAAAATTTTTTTCATTATGAATATACATGAATACCAGGCTAAGGAGTTGTTGAAAAAATATAATGTTCCCGTACAAAACGGCATTGCATGCAGTACGGTGGCAGAGGCTGAAGAAGCCTATCGTTATATTAATGCGGAATACGGAAGCAGGTTCGCGGTTATTAAAGCGCAGATCCATGCAGGTGGCCGTGGTAAAGGCAAAATAAAAGGAACTGAGCAAAGAGGGGTGGCAGTGGCCAAAAGTGCAGATGAAGTAAAGAAAATAGCGCAAACGCTTTTGGGAGGCACTCTTGTAACCGTACAAACAGGTGAAGAAGGTAAAGTGGTAAATAAAATTCTAGTGGCTCAGGATGTTTATTATGAAGGACCTGAGGAAGTGAAAGAATATTATTTATCAATTCTTGTGGATAGGGCAAAAGGTAAAAATGTAATTATGTACAGCACTGAGGGTGGTATGAATATAGAGGATGTGGCGCATGAAACTCCTGAAAAGATTTTTAAAGAATGGATCAATCCATGCGGCGGACTTCCATCCTTCCAGGCCAGGAAAATCGCTTTTAACCTTGAGTTTAAAGGAGCAGCATTTAAAAACTGTGTGAAGTTTGTTACCAATCTTTATAAAGCATTTGTAGAATTGGATTGCAGCATGCTGGAAATCAACCCTATGTTTAAAACGAGCGATGGTAAAGTGATTGCTGTTGATTGTAAAATGAATATTGATGATAATGCTCTGCAGCGTCATCCTGAAATTGCTACCCTTCGTGACATTTCCGAAGAAGACCCGACCGAGGTAGAGGCTGCGAAATATAATTTGAATTTCGTGAAACTTGACGGTAATGTAGGATGTATGGTGAATGGTGCAGGCCTGGCGATGGCTACCATGGACATGATCAAATTAAGTGGTGGTGAGCCGGCCAACTTTTTGGATGTAGGCGGCACAGCGAATGCCGAAACGGTAGAAGCGGGTTTTAGAATCATATTGAAAGACCCAAAGGTGAAGGCGATATTGATCAATATTTTTGGAGGTATCGTTCGCTGCGACCGGGTAGCACAAGGCGTGATAGATGCCTATCAAAGTATCGGCAACATTGACATTCCGATTATCGTAAGATTGCAGGGAACAAATGCGGAAGTAGCTAAAGAACTTATTGATAAAAGCGGATTAAAAGTGCAATCTGCAATTTTATTAAGTGAAGCTGCTGACCTGGTAAATAAGGCAGTAGCCGCCTGACTTATTTTACCGGCTCTCTTTTATAAAATTTAAAACCACCTTCCTGTTTGATTAACCGGCAATTATTGCAGTGGCCTTAAAGTATGTCATTTCAAGGCCACCTGGCCTTGTCCATAATTACGACCGCGGCAATCCCAACATTAAGGAATTGCAGTGATAGAAAATTGTAAACAGTAATGAAATTGTCCCTATGTGTAGGAATTTTCAAGGCATACTCACGGGTTTCTACCCCTCAATCAATCGACAAAAAACACTATCCGCAACATCTCCGTTTGTATTAATAAAGGAAAGCCATGTAGCAATTGTTTTTCCTCTTAAGCCGGAGATATTCAATGATGCCGCTTGATCCTGCCTGATGCCTGCATTCAGGGAGAAAACCGCTTCATTGTTTTGGATGTCAAACGCTGCCACCACTACCATGTCGTCAGCGCCAGCAGTACCAACATCGCTGTTATCATCCCAGGTAAACAGAATATTTTGTTGACTGTCACTTAAGGCGTTTGCATTCACTGCGCCCGGCAACAAACCTTTTGAAATAAGCACTGAAGGGTAGGAGAGTGATAAATCAGGATAGGTGCCGGTAACTGCCAGGTTCATCAATGCGCTGGTGGCCCTGTGCAGACCAGTACCGGTATGTCCATAGCCCGGAAAAGTTCTTTTGAAAAAATTTGTTCCGGTAAAAGCACGGGTAAAGTCGTTACAAAGCTTTAATTTCTCACGCTGTGCCAATCTGCCAGCGGTGATCACTTTGTCTTTTTTTCGCGTGGAAACCCGGATGACATTCACACCATTTCTCCGGTAACCGGTTACCGGTCCCATACGGCCATTTAAAGCTCCGAGAATGCCATTGGGTATTGTCGCCATTGCACTAAGTTTAGCTTTATAACGGATCATTTTCTATTCTATTGCATAATGTATTCGCTTATTGAACGCGAATACATCGCGAATATGTCGCGAATATGTCGCGAATATATGCATGGTTTGTTACAGCGTAAAAAGCCATACTTGCGAAGATTATTCAAGGTGGAATTGAAGCCCGGTTTATACCAAGTCTTAATTAAAGGATCTAACAGTAATTGCTTACTGTCGGATCGCCACGGCCCTTCCCTGCTTGCAATAACCATTTTTTTAGGGTTGCCAACCTTTTGAAGGTTGGCAACCCTTCCCATTAAAAATACCGTACCAATACTTAAAAATGCAGTGATAGCACGCTTTTCAATCCTGCACTCATGCAGCAATTTTACAATTGATGTAAACTTTAATTCCTGCTAATGAATGCGCAAAAGACAAACGGACATGTAAGAAAGCGTAAAGCCGACCGGCTGGTGAGGGAGGTAATGCAATATGTGAATGATAACCTTGAAAAAGACCTGCATGAAAAAACGGTAGCTGCGTTCTTTAAAATCAGTACCTCTACTTTAAGGTATGCTTTCAACCTGCAGGGGATTCCCTACCATCAATTTGTTGAACAACAGCGGATGATTGAAGCGCGCAGGTTAATTGATAAGGAGAGACTTCTCATAAAGGAAGCGATGTACCAAACAGGGTATAAGAACAGGTCAGCTTTTAATAAGGCTTTTAAAAAACATTTTGGAAAAAATCCCTCCGATTTTCAATAAAACTGGCGAAAACCATCCATTATTACTTAAAACACAACATCATTTAACTTGACTTCCGTCAGTGCCTGCGTGAACTTTACAATGTGAAAGAAAATGCTGTTCATATTATTTCATTGCTGCTCATTTTTTTGTGGGTGTATGCATCAGGAAGTAAACGCCTGTCATGGAATCAACTTCGCAGGCAGCTACTTCCTTATTTAAAGCTACTTGCGTTGAGGCCAGCCATTTTCTCATGGAGTATCGTAAGAAAAGGATTTTAACTAACCGTATCTAACAAACAAAATATTTTACGCGTATAGGGAAGTAAGCTGAAAACCCATCAAGAGAGTAAGCAGATTATCCACTCCGCCGCGAAGCCCTAAAATCAGGCTTCGGGCAAATCCAACCTTTTATTAATTAAAAAAAATTATTACAATGAGTATTAAAAAAATCATACCACTCTTTGCGATAGCATTGGGGTTGGTACTGGCAGTAGCAACCAGTGGGTTTAAGGAAAACACAAAAGGGAGTGATGCACTTCTGACTTCCTGGTATGAATTTAATGGTGATCCATCTGACATAAATGATGTCCTGGATAATACACAATATATTTATACTTCAGGCATGAAGCCATGTAATGGATCAAGTGATGTATGTGGTGTTAAAGCAGCAGGCCCTACTTCAGCTAACAGCCATCCGAATGCATTTTCTCAAGCATTACAGGATGAACTTACAGCAGTTTTCAATGGAACAGCCTCCTATGCTGATATTGCACAACGGCAGTAGTTATGGAAAAGAATCCGGCGCATTTTTTTCGCCGGATTCTTTTTAAAAGCTTTATGGGTTCTGTTGAATTCCTGAACGTTCAATCGCCATCTGCGGTATCTTTGAAATATACCTTTCAGAATTTGGTTGAAGTTCATAAACATCATCACCAAATTTCCGAACTAAGGTGGTTTTTCTTTTATCATCAAGATTTAACCTTTTCAAGTCAGAGAGCCGTAAGTTTCTAAATACAAGTTCTTTTCTTCTCTGGGAAAGGACAGTATCTAATAAGTTTTCTTCATTGGTTATTTGATAAGGTATAAAACGTCCCTTTACAAACCGTGTTTGAATGAGTTCATTTAAAACTGAATTTGCTTCAGCTATTCTTTTCAGTCTGGCAAGGCATTCGGCCTTTATCAGGTATTGTTCATCGGTGGTGATCCCTGTAAAAGTATGGCCATTACCATTATTGGCACTTCCATCATAATCGCCTTTGAATGCAATATTGTTATTTCCTTTATTCATGTAGAATACCTTCTTTCGAAGATCATTACTTTCGTAAGAATTATATAAAAGGGTGTCTATTTTACAAATCGAAGGGCTCAGGGCTGAGGCAGAAACGGACACAGCCTGAAAAATAACCTCTATATTAAATCTTTCAATCGGAACAGAGGAGCTTGCGTTTAGATTATTAAAATCCATCAGTGCGCTATAAACCTTAAGGCATGAATCACTGTACAACAACGCATTTTCATAGTCGTGCATGATTAGAAAAGTGCGGCTTAAAGAACCAAAGCACGCCGCCCTGGACGGGCGTGATTTTATCGTATTTAAATCCGGTAAAAGTGCACTGGCTGTTTTAAGATCTGCGATCATTTTGTTATAGCACTCTAAGATTGTATTCCTCTTAATCGGTTCATCAAAATGAGTAGTGGTTCTTAAAGGAATACCTAAGTCTTTACTGGCTGTGGCGGTATTATACGCGGGTGCGAATAATTGAAGCAAACTGAAGAAGTAATTTGCCCGGAAGAAAAGCGCAGCACCCTGTATCTCTTTCGCTTCCTCCGCTTCCTCCGAAGTATAAGAAATATTATTTAAGCTTTCCAAAACCAGGTTGCACGTGTAAATGTTTTTGTACGCATTATTCCAATCGATATTGTTTTCATCGGTTGCTTTCCAAATATAATAGTCCTTTTCATATTGCCTCCTAATGCTATTCCAATTATTGTACAAAAGGTAATAATTATCACCCATTACTTCGGTACAAACGCTGAATTGAGTATTTAGCTGATAATTATCCAATAAGGCGCGCAGATCTTGCAGATTGTTTGGAGTTGTTAAACTTTCATCCGGCTTTTCTTCCAAAAATTTCTTACAGGAAAGCAAAGTCGTTAATAAAATAAATATAAAAAACAAATTATAGTGTTTCATTGTTGATTTTTTAAAGATTAGTTTTAATTCCAATTGAATAAACAGGCTTGTCGATATTACCGAAAGGCAACTCAGGATCGAACCCTTCTTTATTAGCTTTCCAGATAGAAAAGTTAAGATTTGAGATCATTGCATACAATTGAAATGAGCGCAATACTGTTTTAGAACTATTGAAAGGGAGGTAGGCAAATCTTAAATCTCTCAATTTGATATAATCACCTGGCAATGCATTCACTTCTGCATACTTATAAAATTTGTTACGCTTACTATCATATGGATATACCATTGAAGGAACATTGGTTGTTGTTTCATCACCGCTCTTTTGCCATCTTTTTTCAAACTCCCCGACGCCTTTGCCTCGAAAATACAAATCATAATAATCAAGCGATGGCTTCCTAAAATAGTATCCGAATTTGAAATTGATATTAAACGAAAAATTGAATTTGTAAACTCTAAAGTCGTTTCTCAAATTGCCAAAAAAATGGGGGATTGCTGATCCATTATTTACCTGTTGTTCTAGCGGAGTTTTAAGAAGAGAGTCGTATTGTATCCCAGGTTCCCCATTTAACATTCCCTGGGGATTACCTGAATTATCCAAACCCGCCCATCGATAGCTAACAATTTGGAAGGGTTCAAACCCTTCTATGGGCATGAGGTTCAGCCCATCATTTACAAATCCAATTGTATTGATATTGCTGTATAGTATCTTCGAAATTTTTGTCTTTACGTTTGAAAGATTGAATTCGCTTTCCCATTCAAAATACGTACGATAGAGATTTGTAGTTTTTAATGAGAGATCAAAACCCAGACTGGTCAGATCTGCCGAATTGGATGTGAGCGTTATGGTGCCGAGTGTCGGGTCCATATCCTTTGGAAACAATACACCAAACGATTTTTTCTTATAAAACTCCAGACTCCCCCTGATTTTATTGTTCCCGGTTCCGAAATCCAGGCCCAAATTGGTAGTTGCTACCTTTTCCCAATGAAGTTGCGGATTAGGAAACGTATTGATATAAGCGTAGGGCAGATTAGTAATTCTCTGATCAGAAGCAGAGCCAAAGGAAAGAGTAGTTAATGCTGAAACAGAATGGCTGACATTCCCTCCGTAGCCGTATGTCAGGCGAAGTCTCAAATAAGGCAACCATTTAAAATCATATCCTTTTAAGGAGGAAACAGATAATGCACCACCGGCAGACCATAATGGAACGCCTTTTCTATTTGCATCAACGCCAAAAAGATTTGATGCATCATACCTAAAACTTCCGGAAAGAGAAAATATGCTCCGATAATTATAATCTGCTAAAGCAAAGGCAGAGACGAAGTTGTCTGTTGTAGATGAAAAACCTGTAGCTGTCGGTATATACATATCGCCATATACATCGTTAAAGGTTGGATATGGATTTGCATAGTCAACCAGCGACACGGATAAGTTGTCATTAAATCCATATACCCTATTAGAAGAATTTTTAACAGTTAAAGTTCTGGTTTCACCACCAGCGGAAATAGACAATCTCCCACTGCTATTAATTTTCTTATCAAAATTTATCTGCGTCCTTATATTATTTGCCTCGGAAGTTGCAAATCGTGAATCCAGTATTCCACCCCGTGGTACAATATACTTCACCTCACCATTTTCTATTTGGGAAAATAAATTAACATAATTCCGGGCTTCAAAGCTATTGCTATTTCTTAAGTCACTATTTTCAAATTTATCATTTTGATATTGATACTTGAATTGTACATTCAGGGATGGAATGAATTGATAAGTGAATCCTATGGAAGCATTAATTCCTCGGGTTGTCGAAGTATTTTTTATATGATTAATGTCTTCAAGAGGCTTGTATTTCCAATCAAGCAGTTTGCCGCTTCCGGCCGTATCCGTATAGCTACCTCTAAAATATGCGTCCACTGTCAAAGGGTCGCCATGATCATTAGCAAGACGCGCATAAGGGTACAGATAATTTGCAGTACCCGGAATGAGCATATCTTGAATGTTTAATGAATTGTTGTTTTGTATTTGCTGCTGTGCCAATATAATGTCAGTATTTATGTGAAGTTTGGCGTTTGGCTTATAAGTGTTGGAAAGTGTGGCGGTTACTCTGTAATTTTTATTAGCTATCAAATTTGATATCTCTTTATAGTATCCAATGCTTGCGTATTGCGACGATCTAGAACTACCTCCTGTGATAGATAATGTATATTGCTGCTCCGCTTTTTGGCGTAGTATATACCTGGTAATGTCTTTCCTTGTATCCTGAGTTGATAAAATATTAATCCTCTGATTGGCTTCACCTGAAGAAAGAAGCCCATTTTTCACCGAGTCTAAAATTTGGATTACCGGGCTTACGGGTTGATAATTTCCTGGATAAAATAGATCATCATAGAATCCATTTTCGAATAAAAATTTTTCTACATAAATATAATCTGGTGAAGAAAGATTATTGCTCTTTGATAAATCTGGTTTAGGGGTTATTCTTAAATTTGAAGAAAAAGAAACAAGAAGTTTTTTATTGTAGCTGCCTTGTTTGGTGGTGATTACAATTACACCATTTCCGGCGCGTGCGCCCCATATAGCATAGGCTGCAGCATCCCGAAGAATACTGACACTTTCAATATCACCAGGATTAATACTATTGATATCTCCTTCATATGGAAAGTTGTTAAGAATAATCAACGGCATTGTAGAAGAATAGCCAAGCGAGCTCAGGCCTCTTATTTGTAATGGGGCTATTGTGTTGCGCCGGTCATCGAAATATAATGATGGCGTTACATCCTGAAGACGGGATAGTAAATCTGGTGCTGTACTTCTGTTAATCAGGTCAGAATTTATCGTTATATAGGAACCGGTAGCCTTGCCTGGATCAATTTCCTTGTATCCTGTATTAACTATTACTGGTGATAGTGTTTTCTTTTCAGGCTCCAGGTAAATTTCAACGAATGTACCCTTTACAGTATCTGGTTGAAAGGAATAGGTTTCAAATTCAGCATGTGTAATATTAATTATTTTTCCTGGACGGACCTCAATTTCGAACATGCCATTCTTATCTGAAAGCACTGAAGAATTTGATTTCACAAAATGTATCGTTGCACCTTCTACAGGCTTTTTTGTTTCGGCCGACAAAATTTTTCCTGAAATTCTCTTTTGCAATTGCCCGATGCCTTTAAAACATAAAAGCAACAGGCAAAGCATCATTAAATATCTCATAAGTATCAATAATTTTATTTGTTTATAATCGAGAAATTGTTCAACCATTAAATTGTAAGAATGACTTTATCGTTTCTGTATTCATTAAGTGATAGGTAGTAACTGCACACACTTTGCCCCACTTGTTTATCCATACATAATGAGGAATAAATTCGTGTGGAAATAATTTATCCAATAAGTCATTGCCTCTGCCTGTTACGGGAACTATAGGGACATTTATACCTCTCACTTTCCATTTCCGAAAGAGCGCGCTTAACGTATCGCTTCCGATTTTATCAGCAGGCCCATTTGTGACCATGATAAATTGAATATTTTCATTAAAGACTTTTTGGAGAGAATCTATCTTCGGAATCGCTTCTACGCATGATTTGCATGCCGGGCCCCAAAAATCCAGGATGAGCCATTTTCCTTTAAAATCACTAGCAAAAGCCGTATCAGACTTATAGTTGATTAAATCCGTGAACTTTATTTCAGGAAGAAAATCACCCACCGTCAGCGGCTTCACATGATTGTCTTGTGCCTTTGCGATCAGGCATAGCATTCCCATTACGCATATAAGCGTTAATTTTTTTATCATAAAATGAGTTGAAAAATTTTAAAACGAAATGAAGAATCAGCCGGGTGCCACGGGCATGCCATCACACGAGAAAACTGGTACACCCGTTCTGCCCGGTGCGTGGTTATTCCGGGTCGCGTGGCTCCCGGGAGTATTGCGCTTCCATTAGACTTGTAGCCTGGTTAGTTATGCACCAATGCCGCAGGCGGATAAGCATTCTGTAATTTTTGTAATGGGTTAGATGAATATTTGGTTTTTCAGCATTTGCTTTTGTCTTTCTTTTCATCACACGTATATACTCCATCAACTGCTTATGCAATATCAGGTGCAGTGCATGCGCAGGCAGCGTACTGAGGAGGAGTGTTTGATATCTTTTTCGTGTACCCATGTAAGTTACTCGTTAAAAATATTTGCAGGATTCCGAAAAAAAGTAAGCGAATCTTATTATTCATCTATTTCAAAACCGGATGATGTTCACAGGAAATAAGACTGGCAAATAACATCAATTCGGCTATGTATCCTACCACAAATAATTGTATTTTATTTCTGCCATTTTAAGTTGGAATTCAACCACATAAAATAATTTGCAGGCTAACGTTGTAGTAGAATACAATTAAAATTGTAGTTTTATACTTTAAACTTTAAGCTAAAATGATAACCAGCGAGAAAAGGCAGATTCATGAAGGAAAAAATGTGAAACGCATTCGGGAGATCATGGGAATTAAGCAAGACCGGCTTGCACATGAATTAGGAATCAGCCAGCAAACTATTTCCCAATTAGAACAAAAAGAAGTCTTAGATCCGGAAACCTTGAATAAAATAGCTGCTGTTTTAAAAGTCCCTGTTGAAGCAATTAAGAATTTTGATGAAGAAAAGGCAATCTACAACATTCAAAACAACTACGACAGTTCTACCAGCAATGTCAATTACCAATTCAACTCGGTTGACAAGATCGTAGAACTCTATGAAGCATTGATAAAAAGCGAAAAAGAAAAGGTTGAATTATTGGAAAGGATACTCAAGATAGAACATAAGGCAGGAAATTGATTTTGCTGATCCGCTGCATGGTAACAATTACGTACCAATACCTATTTTTTCCGTATCAGCACGTATAGTTATTATCCGGATATAGGATAATTTGGCTGCATGAAAAATGATTCAATTTGTCGGAATCGGTTAGATACTTCATTTTTATGCGAATCCCATCTCAATTATGACACGTTGCTTGCAATCAAGAAATTTGATGGTTCAAGGGCGTTGTATTTTGCAGGCAATAATTTACATCAAATAGCATTTGATAAGCATATAGTAAAAATTGGCCATTCAGAATCTTTGATACATTTTTTACAGGAAGAATTGAATAATCAAAGAAAACAATACGACTTGCTTTTGAGTCAGATAAAAAAGCAGGGGATATCTTATGATAACAGTATAGAAACGGATCAATAATTTGTCGGCACGATTTAAAAAATTGAAAATTTAAAGGCCAGTTTTAAATTTTATTTTGTTTTTTTTGAATTATATTACATCCGACTACCCACCATTAACCAGAAAGTGAATGCAGGTTCCTGTAAAAATTACTCCTGACCGGATCAGGGATTCCATTGTGCAGGTTTTTTTTCAAAGTTCTGTGCCGACTGAAGCATTCGTTGGTGTCTTTTATCAACAACTGACAAATTTGGGCTGGAAATATGCCAACAGACCGAACGAAGCTGTTCCGTCCAAAGGCCTGATGATTGAGTTTGCTAATAGCACTCAGCATTTTTTTTTAAAAGAAGAAGTGAGGTTTCAATTAAATAATAATCATTCAGTAGCCTTTAATTGCAACAATAATTATATAGGTTGGAAACAATACAGCGTTTATATTAAGGAAGTGTTGGATAATATATTTAAATCGGGCATTATAATAAGTTTTGTTAGAATTGGAATCCGATATATCAGTGAATTTCCTGGTATCGATATTCTTGAAAAGCTGAAGTTTCGAATTTCCGTGCCTAATCAGGAGAAAATTTCCAACAGTTCATACCGGTTAGCATTTGATGATGATGATATTGTTAAGACGGTTAATATAGCCAGTAAGATTCCGGCAAGAACCAGTTTTATTGATCAGGATGCAGAAATTCAGTTTGTTTCTCTATTAGATATTGATGTTGTAAAAAAGACTCTTTCGGTCGCTGATCCCGAGGAATTATGGAAAGAACTTGACGACCTTCATGCCATGGAAAAAGAAATATTTTTCGGTTTGCTTGATCCGGATTTCTTAAAAAGCCTTAGTCCTCAGTACGAGTGAAAATATAAAAGCAATGAACAAATTTTTGAATTTTTGGAAATCAGAGAAAAAAACCAAAAGAAAATATGGCGATGAGCCTGTTCTCGAAATTCCAAACTATTTTGACATTTATAATAGAGATGCCGCATGGGTAAAACAAAAAGTTATTGCTGCATTTATTGCCCAGATTGATAATGATAAAGAACTTCAAAGTAAACCTTATCTATTTAAGCTGGCTTCCGTTCTTTTTACGATTGTGGACTTCTTCGGAAACTTTAATCCTTCAGCTATTCACCAGCAAATAACATCTTTAAATAGCCTCGTCCTTAAATGTGAAAGCCAGAACGGAATCAATTTCTATATGGAGGTTTTTTTTAATGAAGATAAAGGATCACTGATAGAGGTGGTAGTAAACGTTTTCAAAGGCGAAGAGCAATTATTCAATAACTCAGGTGAGTTGCAAGAAATGCTTGAAGAAATAGAGCAAAATTTTTACCCCCAGGATTTGGATTATGTAACATATCTCAACCACCCTGTTGATTATGAAGTACCCGCAAAGTCTTTTGCCACAGCCGACTTTTAAGGAAATAGTTGAGGACCTTAGTAAATATTTCATTTGCAGAAAAGTATCAGGCAAAGTTGATTTGGATGTTGGCCTGCCTGATGAAAAACTGCTTGGTATGGATACATTAAGTGAATGTTTTGACTATTCTACTAATCTTCCTGGTGTATTTGAATTATGGCACAATACCCTCGAATTAACAGGCGAAAATAAAAAATACTTTCGATCATATTGGGACTGGGAATCGACAGCCATTACTCCTGCGTATAAAGTAGATTTTAAACTCAACAACGAGGTTTCCTGGTTTTTTTTGCGAATTGGTGCGGTAGAAAAAATATCAATTCCATTTAATAAGAACGCGAAAAACCAACCGGACGATGTTCTTTCCGGTCTCGTTTCACATACTCCAACGAATTGCAATTTCTGGCACTTTTCAATCAAATGGAAAAATTCGAATGGTGAATTTATAAATACCAACAAATCTGCATGGAAGCATAATATAATTGCAACAATCAGAGCACTTCTTATGCAATTAATGACTACAAAACCGGTTAGGCAGGAAATTATGGAAGGATGGTTTAAGAAGTGAAAATTCAATTACAAATTTGAAGATTGTATTATACATTTTTAAAATAATGGCCAAAATCCTTAAATTGTATCAATGAACTCAACAGCCGAACGGACGATGCACCACGGGGAACATAAGAGCTTCATGAAATTGAGTGACTTAGAAGGACCAGTTGTGGTCCGGTCATTTTTTAGCAGGATTGGTGACAAAGAGTTTTGAGTCATTCTTAATTTTTACTTTAGGTATATTTTATTAACTTGACAAAATGAAAAGTAGCGACATATCTAAAAAGACCATCATTGCTGCCAGCAAGAAAGGCGTGGCCCGGGCTGCCGCTAATACCAGAAAAGTGATGGGCTATAATGTTGTCAAAAAAGGCAAATGGATTGTGAAGGCGCACAATGACGGACGGATAGAAAAAATTAAAGAAATCAAGTAATTTACAACACACGACCATTCCCATTATGGATAGGCCAACTGCTCCTTCCTTAAGATTGCGAATATTCGCCGGCCCAAATGGCTCAGGAAAGAGTACGATCATCAAAAGCATTCAAAATTACCGGAATGGAGAGGACAAGATCAATTTTGGTTATTATATTAATGCAGATGACATCGCACAACTGTTAGCAACCACATCTTTTGATTTCCGGCAGTATGGTCTGCATATTAAGCCAAAGAGATTTGGAGAGATCGCATTAGCGTCTGGTTTGATCGGTGATGGGTTTACTGCTGACATTTTCATTAATTCCTTCGACATTAAGGGCGGAATACTCCGGCTAAAGGATAACTCAGCAGTTGACCGGCTTGCACAGATTACTGCTGAGGTTTTAAGGCACGAATTAATACATCATAAAATACGCTTTTCCTTCGAAACTGTTTTCTCGCACCGCTCGAAGCTCGCTGTTATGCGAAAAGCATTAGAGGTTGGCTATAAGATTTATTTGTATTTCGTAGCCACTGAGGATCCTGCTATCAATGAGTTTAGAGTAAAAGCGCGTGTAGCACAGGGCGGCCATCCTGTGCCAGTAAGTAAAATAGCTCTACGTTATACTCGTTCACTTGACCTTTTATATGAAGCCTCGCTTTTGGCTTATCGGGCGTATTTCTTTGATAACTCGGAAGACGGAATTAACTTCAAGATGTTCGCTGATTTTAAAGTGGTAAACAAAAAAAGAGTATGGAGCAAAGCAGATGAAAAAAATTACCCCGAATGGTTTAAGAAATATTATCTGTCGAAGATGAATACCGAGTCTGAAAAAAGCCCGGAATGAAGATGGGCTTTTAGCATATATATTTATTTATTCCTTAAATTGCATCAATGAACTCAACAGCCGAACGAACCATGCACCAAGGCAGAAACGTCAAACGCATTCGCGAAATATTGGGTATTAAGCAGGACACCCTGGCCAGCGAACTAGGCATCAGCCAGCAAAGCATTTCGCAATTAGAACAGCGTGAAAAAATAGACGACGAGATGATGCAGCGTATTGCAGAAATTCTGAAGGTTCCGGCTGAAGCGATCAAGAATTTTGATGAGCGTGAGACGATCAATATTATTTCAAATACCTTTAATGATGATAGTCAAAATATTGTAAGCCCGAAAAACTGCACTTTTAATCCACTGGAAAAATTAATGGAAGCCATTGAAAAGAACGAAAAACTTTACGAGAAATTATTAGAAAGTGAGCGGGAGAAAGTGGCGCTGCTGGAGAGGATGCTGGAGAAGCGGTGATATCCGACGTTGGTATAGAGGTGTACCTGAAGGTAGGATATATCTATTAAACTGACTCATTTCATCAATTTTAAAATTATAATGATGGGGATTAAGCCGGGGCCAAAAAGAATCGCCAAATCAACCCAGAAACCCGACAGGCGGCAACGGGATAATAAGGAAACGCCAAAAAATAATCCGACCTTAAAACCACACAAACATAAAAAGGGTGATTAGGTATCACCTTCATATTGGTGATTAATGGTTTGGATATTTTATGTTTCTGACTGATCCGATATAGTAAAGTCTTGTTTTAATTAACAGGTTTAAGAAAGCTTGTTTTCGTTTGACAAATGTTCATGCTCATGGATTGGTATAAGAATGTACAGAAACTGAAGAATGAGCTTCTCGCCGAATGGGAAGTTCTGCTAAATGAAAATGGCAATGAAAATAAATACCAATCGTTTCTTTCTAATTATGCAGGTCTATTCTTAGGAAATGAAAATTGTCATTTGGCAATATCCAAATTAAAACTAGGGAGTGAACTTGAAACCGACTTTGTAACCCTCACAGATGGTTTTAGTAATGGCAATGTTTTCGAATTTATTGAACTGAAACAACCCAATACCAAATTGTTTACAAAGAATGGGACACCTACCGCTGATTTTAATAGAGCAATTCAACAAATCCGTGATTGGAAAAGATGGCTTATAGATAATAAAAACTGGATGAAAAAACACCTGCCCACTACAAGTACCAGGGTAATAACTGATAGCAATATCAAATTTAAAATAGTTATTGGCAGGCGCCTGGATAACATCTATGAAATTGATAAGAGAAATCAAATATCAGAAGAGATTAAAGCGGAGATACGTTCTTTTGATTATTTGACTGACAAAGTAAAAAGCAGAATTATATATCCCTCAACCTGGCTTTCTGCAGACGTAGATTATTTAAGTGACCAACTTGCCAATCCATTCTTTGCAGCAATGACCGATGCCGAATGGAAAAAGTTTTGCAGTTCAAAGCAACTACGGAGCTTTCATTTTTATAGTCACCATTGTGAGGAGGTGCTAAAAAGTAGGAAATTTCATCGATCAATTATAAAGGCGCTTAAAATATGAACCAGACAAAACGTATCATTGACTATTTAAAAATGGAAACCAATTATGCCATCCTCTTAACCGGAGAATATGGTATAGGGAAAACTCATTACATTATACATGAGTTGATGCCTGAAATTGAAAAGGTCGCTTTGCCAAAAGATGAAAACAAAAAGTTTAAGCCAGTCCATATTTCCCTTTTTGGTTTAAAGGATATAAATGAAATTTACTCAGCTATTTTTCTTGCATTATACCCCTTGCTTAATAACAGATCTATAAAGATAGGTATCGGTGTACTAAAAGCATTTTTAAGAGGCGCAGTACAATTTAGTGGATTAAGCGATATAGATAAATATTTTGAAGATATAAACCTGAAACCTAAAGATTTTACAAAGTATGATGAAATAGTTATCTGCTTTGATGATCTTGATCGAAAGAGCAAAAACCTGGATTTATCAGAGGTTTTTGGTTTAGTAAACTCCATGGTAGAAAATGAAGGAGCAAAAATAATTATTGTAGCAAATGAAATTGATGATGTAAAGAAAGAAGACACATATAATGCCATAAAGGAAAAAGTCATTGGTAGTGAGATTAAATTTTCTGCGAATGTTGACCAGGTTTTTGATAACATAATAAATGAACGGTATAAAGCCGGCCATAGTTTATATTTCAATTTGATTGGAAAGCATAAACAATTAATCTTAAATAGCCTGCGGCATAAACACAACAATTTACGCAGTTTGATTTTCTTCTTTGAACATTTCAAGATCATCTTCGGCATTGTCGAAATGCATTTTCAACAGGAAAAAGAAACTACTGGCAAAGAGCAAAAGCATATTGAGATACTTTACTTTACCCTCGTTATATGTCTTGAATACAAGAGTCAATGGTTAAACGAACAAGCTATTGAAGCGATTAAAGGCTATTCCAAAAAGTATTTTTCTGAATGGGAGCAAAAATTATGGAATAGTTTACCGGCTCGATCAGTAAAAACGAAAATAGAGGAAAGCACTAAATCTTTTGATATTGAATTATTTGTTAACAACTATTATCCAGAAAAAAAATGCTTTTTTTTCCAATCTGTTGTAAACTTCATTAAAGGGAAAAGCTCCTTCGATATTGCAATGTTCAAGTCCGAAATGGAAACTCTTTTCCCTCTGGATAAACAGCTTACAAAACAAGAGGTGCTTCTATCTAAACTGGATTACAATGAATTTTTTAAGCTTTCAGATGGGGATTATAAAATCCTATCTGAGGAAATGTTGGATATTGTGGATGAAGGAGGCTTTGAGTTAACTCAATATCCGTTAATTTTCGATTTGGCAACCAGGCTTGACAATATACTGCAATATGATCTTTCAGACCTTAAAGAAAGATTTAAGAAAGGAATAACCAAGGGTAAATCGCATTATACTTATCCAAACCGCATCCGTTTTCCTGACCATAATAATCCTAATAGCGAAATAAAAGAAATAGTCGCCTATTGCCAAACTTTGGACGATGAACTACATGCCCTCAGCCGAAAAAAAGAAATTGACGACGCCTTTAAATGTATGGAGTGCAATTTTGATGAATTTTTAGATAGGCTTTACAATGAGCTGACTCTGACCCAAAAACCTATTTGGTTTCTTTTCCCTTTTGAAGAAACTGTTTCAGTTATAAAATCACTTACAGCACAGCAATTATGGGAGCTACATTATCATTTTGGGGGGCGGTACGAGAAAATTATTAGCAGTGATCTTATAGAAGAAAAGCAATTTATATTAAAACTCAAAGAACACTTAACTACAACGACCTCAAACATAGAAGAAAATACTCTTCGGAGAGCTGCCTTTACTCAATTGATTGATTCATTAAATAAAGCACTGCAAAATTTCCCTAAAGAGTAATTTTGCATTACTTTTTTGCTACAATAAAGCGATGCTCGTTTTAATAGCTAAGCTTCTAATGGTAATATCACTTTTTCTTTGCTTAATTTGTGCACCCATGCAGAGCTGCTCTGCATGAAAAAATGCTTTAAGCCAAAATTACAAGCGATACCATGTTTGAACAAACCTTTAAAAATATTGATGATATTCTCCATAAAGACGCCGGATGCAGTAGTGAGCTGGATTATGTGGAACAGACTTCATGGATTTTGTTTCTGAAATACCTGGACGATCTGGAACTGGACAGGGCAACGGCTGCTGAACTGACCGGAAAGCCGTATGCGCCCATCATCGAGAAGAAGTTTCGATGGGCAACCTGGGCCGCGCCCAAACTGGAAAATAGAAAAACAGACCACAACGCGCTGACGGGTGATGACCTGACCGATTTTGTGAACAATGCGCTTTTTCCTTATTTGAAGAGTTTTAAGCTTTCGGCCCAAAGTGCTGACACCATAGAATATAAAATTGGCGAGATTTTCAGTGAGCTGAAAAACCGCATGCAGAGCGGATATAATCTGCGGGAGGTGATCAATCTGATTGACCAGCTACGGTTTCGTACACATGCTGAAAAGCATGAGATGAGCCACCTGTATGAGGATAAGATTAAGAACATGGGCAATGCCGGACGTAACGGTGGCGAGTACTACACCCCACGTCCGCTGATAACAACCATCGTAAAGGTAGTAGCGCCAAAAATCGGTGATAAAATTTATGACGGCGCCTGTGGTTCTGCGGGCTTTTTATGTGAGGCATTCAATTATTTAAAATCCGGCAAATCGCTTTCTACCAAAGAAACGGAGACCCTTCAAAAACGTAGCTTTTATGGAAAGGAGAAAAAGTCGCTCGCCTACATCATCGGTATCATGAATATGATATTGCATGGAGTGGAAGCGCCCAATATTATACACACCAACACGCTGGCCGAGAACCTGGCTGATATACAGGAAAAGGATCGCTATGATGTAGTGTTAGCCAATCCGCCGTTTGGTGGCAAGGAACGGGCAGAGGTGCAACAAAACTTTCCGATAAAGACCGGAGAGACCGCTTCCTTATTCCTGCAGCACTTTATTAAAATTCTAAAGGCAGGCGGAAAGGCGGGTGTGGTCATCAAAAATACCTTTTTGAGTAATACCGACAATGCCACAGTGGCTATCAGAAAGACTTTGCTCGAAAGCTGCAACCTGCATACGGTGCTAGATTTACCCGGCGGTACCTTTACCGGTGCGGGCGTTAAAACTGTAGTGCTGTTTTTTGAAAAGGGAAAGCCCACACAAAAGGTTTGGTTTTATCAATTAAATCTTGACCGTAATCTGGGTAAGACGAATCCGTTGAATGAGGGCGATTTGGAAGAATTTGTGAGACTTCAACAAACGAAGGCGGATACTGAAAATTCATGGAGCATTGAGATGAAAGATGTGGATAAGACCACATGGGATTTAAGTGTAAAGAATCCGAACCGGAAAGATGAAACTGCACTGCGGCCACCACAGGAAATATTGGAAGAAATGAAAGCATTGGATCAGGAAAGTGCGGAAATTTTAAGCTCAATTTTAGGACTGATATGAGGGATGAATTAACAATATCACAGAAGCAAATTGAAAACCTGATTTATACCGTTCGGAATGTACAGGTTATGTTAGATTTTGATTTAGCCGAAATTTATCAAGTGGAAACCAGAGCACTGAACCAGGCTGTAAATAGAAATGTCGAGCGTTTTCCAGATGATTTTATGTTTCAACTCACACAGCCGGAATGGGAAAACTTGAAATCACATTTTGTGATATCAAGCCAGCATGGGGGGCGCAGGACGCTTCCTTTTGCTTTTACAGAACAAGGAGTTTCAGGTTTGTCCGGCGTATTAAAGACCAAAACAGCCTCCAGGATACATGTTGCTATTATGCGCAAATTTTGTGCAATTGATTTGCGAAAGGAATGGACTACATTTTCTAAAATGAAAAATGAACCGGTAGAAAGTATGATGAACGAAATAAAGGAAATGATATGACGAGAGAATGGGAATTGCGGCGCTTAGGAGATGTTTGCACAATTCAATTGGGTAAAACGCCTTACCGTAAAAATCCAAAGTTTTGGGATAAGGAAAAAATAAGTGGTAATGTTTGGCTATCTATAGCAGATATGAAGCATGGTAAATACATTGATAAAAGTGCTGAGCAAGTTTCAAATTTGGGAGCAAAAGAAATAGTAAAAATTCCGAAAGGTACATTGCTTTTAAGTTTTAAATTAACCTTAGGACGTGTCTCATTTGCAGGAAAAGAATTATACACGAACGAAGCGATTGCCGCTCTGTTGAATTTGGACAAGAATATTTCGAAAAATTTTCTATTTTACTATTTTAGTTTATTTGATTGGGACAAAGCAGCGGAAGGTGACGTAAAAGTAAAAGGCAAAACTTTAAACAAGCAAAAACTAAGGGAACTGCTAATCCCAATACCTTCCCACCCTGTACAACAACGCATCGTTTCAATTTTAGACGAATGCTTTGCGGCTATTGATAAAGCAAAGGCGAATGCGGAGCAAAATCTTAAGAATGCGAAGGAGCTGTTTGAGAGTTATTTGCAGAGGGTGTTCGAGAATGGGAATTGGGAAACGAAAACGATTGAAATGGTTTGTGATGAAATATTTGCCGGTGGAGATGCACCGAAAAATGGCTATTCATTGGAACCGAATGAAAAACACAATATACCTATCTATGCAAATGCAGTAAAAGACAGGGGACTTTATGGCTATACAGATTTTGCAAGAGTTACAAATCCTTGTGTTACAATAGCGGCAAGGGGAAGTGGTACAGGGCACACAGAATTGAGAAACGAACACTTTTTGCCGATTGTAAGGCTTATTGTTTGTATACCAGACACCGAACAAATTTCAACCGAGTTTTTAAAATACACCATAGACAATTTAGTAATTCAGCGAAGCGGAAGTGCCATTCCACAATTAACTGTTCCAATGATTAAGGACTATAGGATACCAGTCCCTAGCATTGAAGAACAGAAACGGGTAATTGAAAAAGCAGAAACACTAAAGCAACAAAAAGAAAACCTTGAAAGCGTTTATTTGGAGAAAATCGAAGGACTTGAAGAGTTAAAAAAATCTATCTTGCAGAAGGCGTTTGCAGGAGAATTGAGTAGTAATGAGGCTGTCGAACCGAAAACAGAAAAAACAGTTATCATATGAGTTCTCGAGATTTACATATAAAACCCTTTGACAAAGGCACAATTGCCAAGCTCGAAATATTTGAAGATTATGCCCAAGCTTGGATTCCTACTTTTGTAATGCAGTCAAACCGATTTCCTGAAATTCACATTTTTGATTTCTTTTCAGGTCCAGGATATGATTCTGAAAATGTTCCAGGAAGTCCAATCCGAATACTGCAAAAGATCAAAGAGCAATTAGGGAATATCTTGGCAAAAAAAACCAAAATCGTTTTACACTTCAACGAATTTGAGCCAACAAAAAGAAGCCAGGAAAAACATAAATTACTAAAAGAAAATTGCGAAGCATTCATAGCGGAAAATCCAAAATTTAAATATTTTCTTTCCGTTAATTATTGGAATGAGGGTGCTGAAAGCTTATTTTTCAAATTACTCCCACAAATTAAGAAGTTTCCTTCACTTGTTTATTTAGACCAAAATGGTGTAAAGTTCATTTCTCAAGCATATTTATCCGAACTCGAAAAGCTGAAAACAGCTGATTTTCTCTATTTTGTTTCGTCTTCGTATTTCAAAAGGTTGGGCGGCACAGACGAATTTAAAAAAGTGTTGGATATTGACACTGCAGAATTGGAAAGGGAAGCATATCGGAATATACACCGTTTGGTCTTGAATAAAATAAAATCACGGTTGCCAACCGACACAGAGCTCAAATTGTTTCCTTTTTCAATAAAGAAGAATACAAACATTTACGGAATTGTGTTTGGTGCTAAAAATTATGCCGCGGTTGAAAAATTTCTTGATATTGCCTGGAAAAGAAATTCAGTGAATGGCGAAGCTGATTTCGATATTGACGAAGACATATCAAAAATTCAGTTAGATATATTTGAAGGTAAGAAGATGACCAAAATTGAGAAGTTTCAACAAGAGTTCGAACATCTTCTGGTTCGAGGAAATTTCCCAGATAATAAATCTGCATTGATTTTTACGTATAGTTGTGGGCATATTCCTAAACACGCAGTTGATATAATAAGAAAATTGAAGAGGGGCAAAAAGATTGATTATGCTGGAATAACACCAGCACTGAATTATGAGAATGTATTCAGAAAGCGAAACATTGTGAACTATACAATTAAATCGTAACGAAATGGCACAATCAACCATAGAATGGACAGAAATGACCTGGAACCCAATAACGGGTTGTGATAAGGTTTCGGCAGGCTGTAAGTTTTGTTATGCAGAAGTGATGACAAAGCGGTTGAAGGCAATGGGCATCGGTAAATATGCCAATGGTTTTGAGTTAACGATTCATGAAGATGAACTGCGAACGCCGTACACCTGGAAAAAGCCAAGGATGATTTTTGTCAACTCAATGAGCGACTTATTTCACAAAGACGTGCCTGTTGAATTTATTCAAAAAGTATTTAGGGTAATGAAGGAAAACCCCCAACACGTCTTTCAAATTCTAACTAAGAGGGCAGATGTTCTTTTATATTATGACAAAGAAGAATTTTTGGATTGGACACACAATATTTGGATGGGAGTTTCAGTAGAAAACAAAACTTTTATGAATCGAATCGATTTATTACGCCAAACGAATGCCAGGACAAAATTCTTAAGTTGCGAACCGCTAATCGGTGCTTTGCCCGAAATGAATTTAAAAGGAATTGACTGGGTAATCGTAGGGGGTGAAAGCGGTCGTAAACCTCGCCCAATGAAAAAAGAATGGGTAATGGATATAAAAGAGCAATGCAAAAAATCAAATGTTTCGTTTTTCTTTAAGCAATGGGGCGGTACGAATAAAAAGAAAACAGGCAATTTGCTTAATGGCAAAAAATACCTGGAAATGCCAGAAAAAGTAGAAACCGAATGAACGAATCAGAAACACGCGCCGAACTAATTGACCCATGGCTTAAGGCCTGCGGCTGGGGCGTAGCTGAGGGCTCTAAAGTACTCAGGGAATACCCGATTACTGCAGGCAGAATTCAGATAGGAGGCAGAGGGAAGCGCGATGTGGCTGATTACGTCCTGGTATATAAGGGCATTAAGCTGGCGGTTATTGAAGCCAAAAGTGCTGGATGTGAAGTGGGTGAAGGTGTAATGCAGGCGAAGAAGTATGCTGCAAAAATGCAGTTGGATACCACCTATAGTACCAATGGAAAGGCCATTTATCAGATATGCATGAAAACCGGTGTGGAGGGTCTGGTAACCGATTTTCTGAATCCGGAAGACTTGTGGAAAAAGACATTTGCAGAGGAAAATGATTGGAGAGAAAAGTTTGCAAATATTCCTTTTGAAGATAAAAGCGGCACCTGGCAGTTGCGGTATTACCAGGAAATTGCGGTGCAGCGTACCATGGAAGCGATCGCACAAGGGAAGGACAGAATTCTGCTGACGCTTGCCACCGGAACGGGCAAAACCGCCATCGCATTTCAAATTGCCTGGAAGTTGTTTCAGGCACGGTGGTCGCTGAATAAAAATACTAACCGCAGGCCAAGGGTTTTATTTTTGGCCGACCGAAACATCCTTGCTGATCAGGCATATAATGCTTTCTCTGCTTTTCCGGAAGATGCCTTAGTCAGGATTAAACCCGGAGAGATACGCAAGAGTGGACGCGTACCCATGAATGGCAGTATCTTTTTTACCATATTCCAATCTTTCATGTCTAAATCTGTAGAAGAGGAAGGTGACATGAGAAGCGCAAATGAGCCACATGTGCTTGCCGCTGAAGAGAGTAACTATAATGAAGCAGAATACAACTTCGGCCAATATCCACCGGATTTTTTTGACTTCATCGTCATCGACGAATGCCACCGCGGCGGTGCCAATGATGAAAGTAACTGGCGGGGGATTCTTGAATATTTTAGTCCGGCTGTACAATTAGGCCTCACCGCAACGCCGAAACGAAAGGACAATGTAGATACTTACAAATACTTTGGCGAGCCGGTATATGTTTATTCTCTTAAAGAAGGCATTAATGATGGCTTTCTGACTCCCTTTAAGGTGAAGCGCATTAAGACGACGTTGGACGATTATCGCTATACCGCGGACGATATCATTCTTGAAGGAGAGATTGAAAGTGGCAGGCTCTACGAAGAGAAAGATTTTAACCGCAAAATTGAAATCGTAGAAAGAGAGGCCAAACGGGTAAACGTATTCCTGGATGAAGCAGATCAAAATGAAAAAGCGATTGTCTTTTGTGCCAACCAACCACACGCTGCTTTGGTTCGCGACCTGATCAATCAACAGGCAAAAAGTCGTGATCCTTTTTATTGTGTCAGAGTTACAGCCAATGACGGTGAGGAAGGAGAAAGGCTACTTCGCGAATTTCAGGATAATGAAAAAACGATCCCTACCATTCTAACCACATCTCAAAAGCTATCTACCGGCGTGGATGCCCGGAACATCCGCAATATCGTTTTACTACGGCCCATTAATTCCATGATAGAGTTCAAACAAATTGTCGGTCGTGGTACACGGTTGTTTGATGGAAAGGAATTTTTCACCATTTACGATTTTACGGATGCTTACAAGCATTTTAGTGATCCGGAATGGGATGGTGAACCCATTGTAGAAGAGATCTGCAAGACCTGCGGGAGAAACCCCTGTGAGTGTGAGTATGTACCACCGAAACCTTGTAGCGTTTGTTTACAACGACCATGCGTATGCGAAAAGGCGCCGCCAAAACCTTGTGAGAAGTGCGGTCAGCAGTCATGCATTTGTGTCAAGAAAACTAAGGTGAAACTGAAAGACGGTAAGGAAAGGGAAATCAAGCATATGGTTTCCACTTCTTTCTGGAGCGGCAATAAGCCCATTTCAGCAGAGGAGTTTCTGGCAAACCTGTTTGGCGAGTTACCCAGGCTTTTTAAGGATGAAACAGAATTGCGAAGACTATGGAGCCACCCGCTAACGCGACGCATCCTGCTAGACAACCTGGATGCGGCTGGCTTTCCGCGAGCCGATCTGCTTACGTTACAAAAGTTAGTGGATATGGACAAAAGTGATCTGTATGATGTGCTGGAATATGTATTTAACGGTGAGTATGTAGCCATGACCAGAGATGCGCGGGCAAAAGCTGCACAAGCGACCATCTTTGCCCTCTTAAATGAAAAGCAACGGGAATTTATCGCATTTGTTCTAAGCAAGTATGTTGAAACGGGGGTAGATGAACTGGATCAGGAAAAACTGCCCATTCTGCTTACCAACAAGTATCAATCGCTTGAAGATGCGAAGACGATGCTGGGAGATGTGCCGGACATCAGCAAGTTATTTATAGAGTTTCAAGAGCATTTGTATGGAGAGAAGGTGGCGTAGGGAATCAGTGTGCTGTGATTAATTATGATTCCCTGGATTGTAATCCTTCCATACATTAAATCGGTGTGTATAGCGGTCGGCAAGGCTATGGAGTGAATTGTGCCTGATGAGACCAACGATACGACGGCGTTGGAGCGAACGCAATTCAACGAACTTGCAAGGTTACGACAGAAACGCAATTATGGTAAAATCTAATGCATCCAAATAGCCACCAAGAGCAACGTCACCGCTGTTATCAATCGGATGACCCAATACATGATGGTGTTGACCCATGCAAGTTGCATCATACTTTTGTTGTTTGCGTTTCCTTTGAGTATTTTCCCCGGTTTATATTCAAACATGGAATGATTGGACATGGTTTTGCATTTTTAATGATGCGTGCCTATAAATCCGTGCGCCCGCTCCAAATGTATTTTCTCCCTTTTAAAGTAAAAAGGACAACTAAAATTGATTTGTCACCTTTCGACAAATGTTACAAAATAACCGGATTTTGTGTGGCTGATTGGGTTAATGAAAGGGCCAATTGTTTAATTCAAGTAGTACAATCACATTGGGATTGAATGAAATAGAAAAAGTTTCGTGTGCCACGAAGCTGGGCGAGAGGCTTGATGCTCGTTAATCAAAAATCCTGTCCTTTACCCAACATTTTCCTAATATTCTGTATATGCTGGCTTTGAGTAGCTGTATTTTCTCCGTTGTTAACGCCTTCCCTCAATATACGGAGAACTTCGTGTTTATCGGTATAGGGTGCAGGAGGATAATTCTTTATCATTTGCAATACATCCGGTAGCGTTTTGGGTTTCACCAACAGCGTTCCATCGGGGATAGAAGTGACATCTTTCAATACACAACCGCCATAAAACACCACAATTGAATAGAACGATATATGTTTAAATTGGAGCAATTGCTTTTTCAGAACCTCAATATGCTTGTTGTTTTGCATGATTGGATTGTAGAAGCGATATTTTTCTTTTCCATACGCTAATACCTGTGTCCATTGCGAATGGTATCCCTTACCGTATATCTATCCTCCCATATCCTTTACTTCAAAAACGATGATGCCTGCTGCAGTAGGTACAGCGTCGTCAATTTGAGAAAAGGTGCCATTCCTTTTTTGTACGTACATGTCATGGAAAATGGTTTGCGGTGGTATTCCATCGCGCAACAGTTTTATCACAAGGTTCCGTTCGGACTTAGTTCCCCGGTGAGGGGATGTAACGGTTTTTAAGAGTTTGCGGTTTCTTCCATTAATAAAAAGTTGGAGAAAAATTAAACACATTAATATTACAAAAACAATCCAGATCATAAACAAGAGAATTGCACAACGCCGGCATTGGAAAGCATAGCACCACAAATATATTTAACCGGGTTTTTATGAGCAAACGAAGTGAAGTGAAAAATACACTACCAACTGTTTTACAATCCTGCTATCAGGTTTCGCCGCATTTTTTTTGTTTCGAAGTGCAATTGTCAAAACGCCGAATAGGTTTTCAATTTATGTAGTACAACCACCCGAGGGGCCCATGGGAGGACTGATGGACGGACAACATTTGAGTAATGCCTATAGTTCATACATACAAAAATGACCTAATGCAAAGGCAAGGCCGCTTTAATGCTTTAGGAGCAATTTCACCGGATGTGCTGCATCTTTTCAATTCGTTGCTTTCTTGCTAAAATTTATTACGTAAGCAAAACGGACCTGCAACTCGCCCTCATTTCCATAAAGGTCTCAAATAGTATTCTGTATTCAATATGCTGGAACTTAAACTTCTATCTCCAGTATAGAATCTTTTTTATTTTACAGCGTAAGCATAAAATATTCAATATTTTTTTTTCGTTTTTATCAGAAACAAGGGTATGAAAAAATATTTTGTCGGTACTATTGCATGCTTTATTCTCATTTCTGTCACCTCTTTTACAATTGGCAAATTGAGTAATAATTCGGAAGCACATGCAAATCAATTTTCAGGTTATTTGATTTTCACTGATTGTACACCTGTAAATGAATACCATTATATTGGAACGGTATCAGCTAACAGAGTACAATACATCGGTGATTTAAGCTTTGCTGACCTAACCTATGAACAACTTAAAGCCAACTTAGTTGAAGTAGCCAATAAGAATGTCAAAAAAGGGAAAATGGAAAGAGGCGATGCGATCATTATCAATACAACAAACGCAACCGGTGATATTATAAAATTTAAAGCTCCTTAATAACTCTCTTTCTAATCATTTATGATGATGTTCTCAAAATCTCTGCAACGTCCTTTCTAATGGAAAAGATGGTTTAAAGTTGCGGTGTCATTCTTAATATGCTAACTACAATCCTTCATTTATATTTTGCAACAAGTTTTATGGATAATATAAATCAAGTTTTATTTTTTAATTTCAACGTCGTAAATTGAAAATTGAAAATTATAAAATTATGTCAATCAAACCAGGTCCAAAAAGGATTGCAGAGACAACCGGTAAGCCGGATAGGAGACAAAGAGATAATAAAAAAACACCCGGTAATACGCCTGCTTTAAAACCGCACAAGCATAAGAAAGGGAAATAGGTAATTGTTTTGATTCCTGATATTTACCCCAATACTTTATTCTATCAAAAAATTATGGGCAAAGGTGTGCTAACCTCCATCGGTAAATCCTGCATAGCTTAACTGGCCTACCATAATCGCTCTTATCTCAGCATTATATTAGTACAACTCCCTGAAAAATCCGTGCTGGCACGTATGCAGTGTTACTACCGGCAGTGTATTTTGCACGCAATCAAATCTACTAATTATGAAACATCAAATCTCACTGCAAACTGCTATTGACATGACAACGGAATTCAGGGAAAATCACCCTGCAGGCATGGCGGTATGTGAAACGTTTGAACGGGCTGCCATCGACCGCCTGCTGGCCACACCTGGATGCACCCGTTTAAGGATCTATTATGGCATGAAAAATACTAATGAAGTACATGCTATCCTGGTTGCTGCAGATGCAGAAGACAAAGACATCCTTCCCGGCAATACCACCTCTGTTGCAGAAGATGAAGAAGAAGCGGTAATTTTGGATGACAGCTTCCGGTGCCCTCCCCACTGCCCTCCCGATTCTCCGCTAAACCCCAAAAAGCCGTGAGTTTTCATCTATTTACCATCCTGGCTTTTTCTGTATTCATGCCCGTAATAATCGGGTTCATTAAGATCAGGCAAATATTGAAACAACGGTATTTGCCTGTTTTTCTTTATGTATTGTTAGCCTTTACGAACAATCTGATCAGCTATATACTAATAAAACAAGGAATTTCAAATCATGTAAATTCGAATGTGTATGTGCTTTTTGCGCTGGCGCTTCTTGTGTGGCAGTTTTATATTTGGAATGGAGGAGGGGTGGCGAAATACCGGTACGCGGTTATTCTTCTTGCAGGAATTTGGCTATTGGAAAATGTGATCATAAACCGGTTAAGTGTTAACAATTCCATCTTTAGGTTTTGCTTCTCATTTACAATCTTATTCTTCTGTGTAGATACGATCCACAGACAGATTTTCTTTAACAGCCAAAAAATAATTACCAACCCTACCTTCCTTATCTGCATCGGATTAATGATACATTATACATTTAAAGCTTTTATTGAAACCTTTTATTTCTTCTCCTGGGTATTTGAAACCAGGTTGATTATTCAGTTGAATTTTACGTTGGGATTTTTCAATCTTGTAACTAATATATTTATTAGCATTGCCTTTTTATGTATGCAGTACAAACCGAAATATTACCAATACTGACGATACTGGCGGTAATAGCTATATTATTGTCATTTTATGTGGTATCGTCAATCATCAATTTCAGGAAAGTGAAAGCGATGCGCATTCAGGCAGCCAGGAATCTGGTAGCGCATGAAGAGCGTTTAAAGAAAAACATTGCTGCAGAACTCCATGATGAACTTTCTTCTTCACTGGCTTCATTAAGGCTAACGCTTCAAAACATTCTAACGGACGACAAAGCTATCATGCTACAACTGCAAAAAGCCGAATTGGAAATTGCAGACCTTGCGCCAAAGATCCGCCAGCTTTGCTTTGCCCTGATGCCCGTTCATCTTGAAAGATTTGGGTTGGCACAAACGATAAAGGATATGGCAGACAATAATAACTTCAATGCTTTAGAAACGGTCATCTCTGTCCCTAAAATGAATTTGGATGCGGGTACCAGTTTGCAGCTCTTCAGAATTATACAGGAGATTTTTACAAACACGCTCAAGCATGCGCAGGCAACCCACTGCCGTATCGCTATCAAAAAAGAAAAAAATATGTTGGTACTTGATATGGGCGACGATGGGATTGGTTTCGACCTCGATAAGATGCACGCTCGTTCAACGGGAATTGGCCTCTCGAACATAAAATCTAGAGTTGAAATGCTGAATGGCAGGTTAAATCTATCTTCCCGCCCTAATTCAGGTGTCCATTATAAAATTAAAATTCCTTGTTATGATATCCCCAAAGATAAAAATAGCAATAGCTGACGACCATGCGCTTTATCGCGATGGGTTGCGCATGCTGCTCAGTAAGGAGCCGGATTTTGAAATTGTAGCCTCAGCAAAAAATGGGGATGAACTGATACAACGAATCGCATTTGACGATCCGGATGTGGCGGTTGTTGATCTGAGTATGCCCGGTGTAGATGGTATAAAGGCAATCAAAGAGATCACCGCTATCAGCCGTACCCGATGTATGGCGCATAGTTCTATCGAAACACATTACAATATGATGGATGCCATTGGAGCGGGTGCCCTTGGCTTTGTTGGAAAGAATGCATTACGCGGAGAAATTGCAGACGGCATCCGCGTAATAGCTTCAGGGGAGCCTTTTTACTGCAAAGCTGCCGCCAAAACATTGTCAACGGCGATTTCAAAAAAGAGATTTAATGCCACCTTCAATGATGCAGGTTTTTCTGAAAAGGAAATCAGGATTTTGTTTTTGATAGCGCAGGAAAAATCCAACAAAGAAATATCTGCAAAAATGTACCTCTCATACCGCACAATAGAAGGCATCCGTTCTGCTATCTTAAGTAAGATGAACGTCAAAACTTCAACAGGGATGATCATCTATGCATTAAAGCACCGTTTGTTTACGCTGGATGACCTGGAAAATAAGTAGAAACATTAAGGCCTGTTTCAATCTTTTTTATTATTTCAGTTAGTTGGATACGTACCTGCACCTGAATTGGGCGTGCTGCCACCCGGTTTTGCTTCCTTTTTATATCAACGCGAAATAATTATCGTTTCCATTGTACACTCCAAAACTTGCAAGTAAAAAAGTGTAAAGGAAACCAATTTTTTTAAACCCCAAAAACAAACAATTATGGGAATTATTAGCAAAGGAATCCTTGGTGGATTCTCTGGAAAAGTAGGAACTGTGATCGGCGGCAACTGGAAGGGCATAGATTATATGCGCAGTAAAAGCAGCCGTGGAAAATTTGTTCCAACCGAAAACCAACATTCGCAGCAGCTAAAATTTGGTGTTGTCATGCGATTTGTTCAGCCCATGGCAGGCTTGCTGAATATCACATTTCGTGATTTTGCCATTAAGATGACGGGTATCAATAACGCGTTTCAGTACAACATTAAGAACGCGATCACAGGCACCTATCCCAATTTCAGTCTTGATTATTCAATTGCATTGGTGAGCCGTGGCGATCTGCCCAACATTCTGGGCCCTGCGGTAACCTTAGGTACGGGAAGTATCCTTACATGGAGCTGGACCGACAACAGCGGAGCAGGCATAGCCAAACCTAATGACCAGGCTATCTTAGTGGCGTATTGCCCTGCTCTTAAGCAGGCCATATATACCACAGCTGGTGGCACCAGAAGCACGCTGGCCGGTGAACTGGACGTAAGTCCTTTTTCGGGTCATACTGTTCAGACTTATATTGGCTTTATGGCGTCTGATGGGCGAAAGGTGTCCCATAGCTTTTTTACCGGGGCCGTACCGGTAAGTTAGATCCATCATCCTATGGAGAAGAGCCGGCGTAACAGCCGGCTTTTTTTTGTTGTGATTTGCCTAAAGTTATTTTGAAAATAATCAAAGCGTAAAAACCCTGGGCTTAAATGTGCAAAACTTTTTTTAAGAAGATTTTGTTTTTTTGGATGGAAAGTTTACTTTGAGGTAGGAAAACTTTAAGGTTCTGATAACAAATAACCTGTTTTCCTGACCAATACTAACTGTATGGCTGCCAGAATAGATCATCGGTTATTTCTTATTCTTGTACTGTTTTTTTCGGTACATGTAAATGCGCAGCCAGAAATTGACTCATTCAATTTTTCATCCAAAGAGGTAAAGCAATACTCTCAGAAAGTATTGAATAAAATGAATTTGTATGAAACCAGGCTGGCAAAAAAGACTGAAAAAACCCTTGCAAAGCTGAGTACCTTGGAAAATAAGATCAGAAATATTCTGAAAAAAGTATCACCGCAATCAGAAACAAAGCTGTTTGGCAATAATCAATTAACATTCTCCTCGTTGCTTATTCAATTAAAGACAGGAGAGCAACTGATAAACAAAACCCAAGCCTCCTATAATTCATACCTCGACACCTTAACAACCTCACTAAGTTATTTAGAAAAGTTCAATCCGGAAGAAATTGGAAATTCAGCGGTCCAAGAGGCTGCGCATAAGCTTACTGGTTTAAAAGATCAGTTATCAATTACTGAATTTACAGAGCAGTTTATCAGGCAGCGGAAAGCATTGCTCGTAAAAGAAGCAGGGAAATATGTGAAGCAAAAATTACTGACTAAGATCAGCAAAGAAAACTATTATTATGCACAGGCGCTGATCAACTATAAAGAACTTTTTTCCGATAAATCCAAAACAGAGGAGTTGGTAAAGAGGGCAATAACAGAAATACCTGCGTTTCAGAAATTTATGCAGCAAAACAGCCAGCTTGCTTCCCTGTTCAGCATACCCGGCAATGGCGCAGGAGGCAGTTCTGCTTTGGACCTTTCAGGTTTACAGACAAGAGCTTCCGTCCAAAACCTGGTACAGCAAAGGATAGACGCAGGCGGCCCCAATGCCGCCAGCCAGATGCAACAAAACCTGGCTGAAGCGCAATCCAAACTGACTGCGTTAAAAGATAAGCTTTTGAAAGGAGGCGTTATTGGTTCAGGCGGAGAAGTAGAAATGCCGGACTTTAATCCGAATTCGCAAAGATCAAAAACCCTGTGGCAGCGCCTGGAATATGGGTTTGACGTGCAGTTTGCAAAAAACAATTCATGGATGCCCTCCACAAGTGATATCGCAGCCAGCCTGGGCTATAAGTTAAATGATAAAAGTATCGCCGGAATAGGCATCAGCTATAAGCTTGGCCTGGGCAGTATAGAGCATATCCGCCTGACGAGTGAGGGTATTGGATTAAGAAGCTACTTAGACTGGAAGATAAAAGGAAGCATATACGCTACCGGCGGTTATGAGATGAACTACAACAGCAGTTTTAAAAGGATCGGACAATTACAGCAGTTTGATGCCTGGCAACGCAGCGCATTGATGGGTTTCAGTAAAAAATATAAGATCAGCAAAAAGATGAAGGGGGAGATCAAAGTACTGTATGATTTTATGGCAAACAGCCATGTGCCGGTGAGCGCACCATTTGTATTTAGAGTAGGGTATAAATTATAAAAAATGAAGTTTAATTAAGAGCATGAAAAAAATAATAATTTATCTGATTTTTTCTTTAATTGGTAGTCAGTTAAACGCACAGATCGTAGACTTTGATAAAATTGTGCCTCCAACACCTGAAGCTGCGCATTTACAGTCTGAAATTAAAGTACCTGTAGATAATAGTACCGGGATCCCGAATATCAGTATTCCTCTTTTTACTATTAAAACCAATAACATTTCTGTACCGGTCTATTTAAGCTATCATGCATCAGGAATAAAAGTTGGTCAACTTTCTTCTTGTGTTGGGTTGGGATGGGGGTTAAATGCAGGCGGCGGTGTTGTCAGATCAATTCGCGGACATTCAGATGATGAAGGATGGCTTTTAAATGATTATACGAATCATTTTGCACAAGCATTAATGGCTGCGGGAACATTAGGAGCCAACGAATATATGATGGACGATTATGATTTTACTCAGGACGATTATTCATATAACTTTCAGGGATATGGAGGAAGCTTCTTCTTTGATAGTACAAAAACAATAAGACTTGTTGAAAATGATAATATCAATTTAAATTATTTTCGTTTATTACATAAGTTCGAGGGAAAAGATATAAGTGGTAATAGCTTTTATTTTGACAGTACTGAAACCTCTTATTCCAGTAGCTTCCCTTCCAATAATCCGAGCAATACTGCGCTCAGAGGAGGCGTATCTGCCTGGAAACTTACAAAAATTAAATATCAAAGCATAGACAGTGTACAATTTGATTACGCAAAATACAGTATAGTTTATGATGATTTAGGAGCTGATGTTTATGATATCAAAGGCCCTTTTCTGAATTGTGTGCCGGGTGCGCCCGGGTGCCAGACCTGTGGTGATGATTTTCCTACTCAATTATACCACATGGTGAGTGAAAGACATTTTGATAATATGTTGATCAAAAAAATTAAATCCGTTAATGAGATTGCTTCATTTTATTATTCCGATGACTCAAATGCAATCGTATGGAAACGGAAATTAGATTCAATAATCATAACCTCAACGCATGGTGGCGATTTGATAAAACGAATAATTTTGAAATATTCAAGATTTAGTAATGAACAAATCAGGCTCGATGCCTTGCGTATTTACAATTTAAATGGCAGTTCCTTTGAAGAAACCAGGTTTTCTTACTATGGATCAGATTATATTGACATTCCGGGCATTGGAGCAAAATCAAAGGACTTATTTGGTTATTTTAATAATAAAACAAATCAATATTTAATAGTTACCAATGATCCTGCATATACATTGTCACAGGCAGACCGTACGATAAATAGTGAAACCATTGCCTTTGGCACACTTAAAAGTATAACCTATCCGATGGGTGGATATACCGATTTTGTTTATGAACCAAATCAAATTGACAGCAGCCGGTTTGGGCCGGGTATCAGAATAAAAGGGCAGTGGGATTATAACGCAGTGGACAGTATCCCTAATATCACGCTGTACAAGTATTTTGGTTATCATGGTGAAACTGTACAATATCCTTATTCAATGTTGGGCATTACGCAAGATGTAACCTATCATAGAAAATTCTTTTCATCTGATGAGCCGGCAAATTACCATATACCTCTGGGTGTTGTTCCGCTCGGTTATTTTTACGATAGTGTAATTGTAAAGAAGATAGGTCCGGTGGATAATTTGGTGACAAATTTTAAATACACGGGGTTCGTGGTTTATAATGGATACAAGAGTTTATTAAGAGAAAAAGTAATCTACAAAAATCTGGATGGAACTCTTAAAATCGTTAACAAAGAAAGAATTGAATATGATCATATAATAAATCAGGCTAATGAAACGCCGCTTTTTGGAATTATGAGGCCTTCTTTGGTATTAACTACGGGTTATATAGATTATCCGGGAACTATATTTACATGCCAAAGGGTTACACCAGGGTTTTATTATATGTATACGTATAATGAAAACATTATAAATAAAAAAAAGGTATTAGACATTAGCTATAGTGATAATGATAGTTTGACGCAGGAAACGCGGTATTACTATAATAATCCGGTAAGAAACCAGCCAATAAGAATAGTCAAAATTAATAGTAAAGATTCAACCATAAATATATTAAAATATCCCCCTGAAATGGTTGCCAATGGATTGGACCCCACACATATCTATCAATATATGTGGAATGCAAATTTCTATGCTCCAATAATACAATCAAATATCCTGAATGGTCAATCTGTTCTACAAAAAAGCACTGAAACGACCTATGACTTCCTGGGAAGTATGTATGCGCCCATTTATTATAAGGAGGGTGTATTAGGGAAGCCACTTGAATTAAAAAAGCAAATTAATTTGTACAAAAGCGGTGTAGTTAGTGACTATCAGGTTTACGATATGAAAAACTGTTTTCTTTGGGATGATACAACAAACTTTCCGATCGCAAAAGTGCAAAATACAACGTCAGCTAATGTTGCTTATACCAGTTTTGAAACTTCATCAAATGGAAACTGGAATTTCATCACTGGAACAGTCATAAATGGTAATTCGGTAACTGGTAAAAAATCATTTCAAATGACAGGCAGCAATTCAATTGTAAAATTTCTTGTGACGCCACAGGATATGACAGTTACCTATTGGAGTAATTCAGGATCTTTTTTCGTAAACGGTATTTCAGGAGTGGTATTAAAGTCTGCAAATGGATGGACCTGTTACGAACATAAGCTTTTAAATGTTAGCACCATTACAATAACGGGTACAGGAATTATGGATGAATTAAGGTTATATCCTACCATTAGCTCCATTGCCACCTTCACTTATGATTTGGGGGGAAATATTACGGCAACAAATGATGTTTCGAATCAAATTAATTATTTTAATTATGATGGTTTTGGCAGATTAATAGGTATAAAAGATAATAAAAATAGCATTTTAAAAAAGTACGAATACGAAATAACTGAAACTGGAAACGGTTCATCGAATCCATATTACAATAATGAAATATTTTCTTATTACATCAAACAAGGATGCCCAACCGGATATGCGGGTACTTCTGTAAAATATGTGGTGCCATATGCGCTATATTCATCAAATATCTCTCAAACACATGCTGATGAACTTGCCGCCAGGGATTGTTACAATTTGGGGCAGCTTTATGCCAACGCGTTTGGAACCTGCATCGAAGATCATAATTCTCCCTCATGCCCTTCTCCTTCAAAACGAATCATCAATGGAGTCTGTACTCGCGGTTTGATTCTTTATACTCAATCGGTGTATGACCCCTCTTCCGGCCAATATTCCTGTGTTTATCATTATGAATTCCCTGATGGTTATCACTCGGAAGATTTATTGAAATTATCATCAACCCCTTGCTTATAAATCAAAAACAATAATGAATATTTTAAAAATAATACCGATAATATTTGGGCTTTTTTTCGCAATTAATTGTGGTGCTCAAACTACTTCTATTTCTGCTCATTACATTGATAGGATAACCTTCAGGATGAAAGATTCGTTGGATCTTTCAAAAGAGCAAATGAAAAAATTGTTTCGCATCAATCAAAAACTGGAGGATGAAAAGAGTGCCATCTGGAAAAAATACACTGATGACAATGCGATAAGGAAAGATTTGCAGGCTGTTGAAAACAAAAGAGACAGCTTGTATAATACGGTCTTCACAAAACAGCAATTCATTCTGTACAAAGAGAAAAAGATGCATCTTTTAAACAATAAGTGAAGAAGGCAAAAAAATAATTATCTATGCCCAGACTCAAATTAAAAATCCTGCTACTTTGTTTTCTGTCTGCCGGATGGATTACAGATTGCTATGCCCAGGTTCCTGCTGCTTACGATTCAACCGTGAAAGTCAACTACATCCGGACGTGGGATGCTGTAAAGCCGGAGAGCAACGTAAACAATATCACTACTTCAGCTACACCAGATCAATTTAAAATGGCCACACAATATTTTGATGGCCTGGGCAGGCCGGTACAGACTGTGGTAAAGCAAGGCTCTATGATCAGCGGCGGTACAGCAGTGGATATGGTTAGTACTAAACTGTATGATGAATTTGGCAGGGAACAATATACATATTTGCCTTCACCAGCAAATAATGCAGGAAGCAATATCCATATCAGCGATGGCATGTTTAAGCTGAACGCCTTTCAGCAACAGGCGGCTTTTTATGATAATGCAAACCCTAACAATCCCATTAAGGGGCAGGGAGAAACATTCTTTTATGGCAAAACCGTTTATGAACCATCACCAATGAACAGAGTGATGGAAACGTTCGCACCCGGTAACAGTTGGGCGGGTACATCCGGGAATCCAACAGAATCAAGCAGGAAATCCATCAAAGCAAAATATTACATCAATACCTCAAAAGATAGCGTAAGGATATGGAAAGTCACCAACAATGCAACGTTAGGGAATTTTGGGAGCTACAACAGCGCGGGCGCCTACAATGCCGGCCAACTGTATAAAAACATAACCATAGATGAAGCAGGGCACCAGGTGATAGAGTTCAAAGACAAGGAAGGGCAAGTACTGTTAAAGAAAGTACAGCTAACCGCTACAGCAGACGATGGTACAGGAAGCGGCCACAGTGGCTGGCTGTGCACCTATTATATTTATGACGACCTGAACCAGCTACGGTGTGTGATACAACCTCGCGGTGTAGAATTAATAACTTCCAACTGGCTGCTTAGTGATGCTACGATCCTTGCCGAGCAATGCTTCAGGTATGAATACGACCAGCGGCAGCGGATGATTGTAAAGAAAGTACCCGGCGCAGGAGAAGTGTATATGGTGTATGACAACCGCGACCGGCTGGTAGCCACATCGGATGGCATCGGCCGCGCAGGCACCTATAGCGGATACTGTTACTGGATATTTACTTTGTATGACGCATTGAACAGGCCGGTAGCTTCCGGTGAAATGCATAGCTGCATGGGATTTACAGCCATGCAGAATTATGTTAATGGGCTGAATAATGGAAATGTCACTTTTAACACCCAGCCTGGCACAGCCATAAGCCTTACCGCCTGGAACCCTGTAGTGGGTAAGATAGGCAGCACTAACATCTGTACGGCCTGTAGCAATTGGTATGTCAATTCTATTACCCATTATGATGATTACACAAATTTGCCATCGGGGCTGAGCGCCTACCTGGGCACCTGGAACAACCATTTTTCAGCAACCGATAATAACACTTACCCCTATCCCCAAATGCCCTCGGCAAGCAACATGATCAAAGGATTAATTGCCTGGACAGCGACAAGAATAACCGGCACAAGCACTTATCTTTATGCAGTGAACTATTATGACGATAAAGGTAGGATCATACAGGTGCAAAGCACCAACATTACCGGTGGCACCGATGTGATCACCACGCAGTACGGCTGGCAGGGCCTGCCTTTGGTAACCGTGCAAAAGCAGCAGAAATCAGGAACCTATGCGCAAACCATAACCCTTGTAACTAAAAATACTTATGACAACCTGGGAAGGTTAGTAAAGATTGAAAAGAAACAGGCGCTTAATACCAGCACAATGAGCGCCATGAGCACCATCAGCGAGATGGAATATGATGCGCTCGGGCAGGTGAAGAAAAAGAAACTGGCTCCGGCATATAATAGCAATGCAGGCCTTGAAACCTTATCTTTTGATTACAACATCAGAGGATGGCTGTTGGGAACCAACAGAGCTTATATCAATGACAACTCAACTCCTTCGGACAAGCACTTTGGATTTGACCTGGGCTATGATAAGAACGGTGTGGCCGGTAACTATACCAAACAGCAATACAATGGCAACATATCGGGCACCATCTGGAAAAGCGCGGGCGATGGTGAGAAACGGAAATACGATTTTAGCTATGATGCGGTGAACAGGATCACCGGCGCAGACTTTAATCAATATACAGGGAGTAGTTTTAATAAAACCGCCGGAGTGGATTTTTCTATGACCGGTATGAGCTATGATGCTAACGGCAATATTCTTGCGATGAACCAGAAAGGGTTGAAAATAAATAGCAGCGAGACAATTGACAGTCTTCTTTATTCATACAATACGAATTCAAATAGGTTAATGAATGTGCTAGACCGGAAAAATGATACTGCCAGCCGGCTCGGTGATTTCAGAAGTTCAAAAGCATATATTACTGCCCTGGGCAATAACAAAACAACAGCAGCCACAGATTATACCTACGATGCCAATGGAAATCTCACCAAGGATAATAACAAAGATATCAGCAGCATCACTTATAATTATTTAAACCTGCCATCAGTAATTACTGTAACAGGAAAAGGCACCATTACCTACACCTACGACGCCGCCGGCAATAAACTCAAAAAAGTTACAGTAGATAATACTATTTCACCTGCAAAGACAACCACCACATTATACATCGGTGGCGCGGTGTATGAAGATGACAAGTTGCAATTTATCGGGCATGAAGAAGGCAGGATACGTGCTTTAAGAGATGGCAGTGGCAACATTACCTCCTTCACCTATGATTACTTTCTGAAAGATCATCTGGGCAATGTAAGAATGGTGCTGACAGAGGAACAGAAAACAGATGCATACCCACCAGCCAGCATGGAAACAGCCCAGGCAACCACAGAAGAATCGCTGTATGCAAACCTGCCACAAACAAGAGTAAGCAAACCATCGGGATATCCTACAGAT